>WNFI01274670.1_pt1 | contig 14412 bp, 14 predicted proteins | sample 5400471 | NCBI WGS metagenome assembly WNFI01 (sample SAMN13153348, study PRJNA577476) | soil metagenome | isolation source: 100 cm saprolite on Douglas fir-dominated hillslope | place: USA:California | collected 2013-09-17
CTATGCCGATGAACTGAAGCACTTCAAGAGAGGCGACATTCAAGCTGAATGGGAAGACGTTTTGCCTCGAAAGCACCGGATCGAACTCGGGACCAAGCCCCTTGATATACACAGGATCATCCAACAGTCCAGTTCTGTCAAGGGCAACGTCCTCACGCCGTAATGTATCGAGGCAGAGCAGACAAGGTCGGCCTGGACCAACTGTATGCGCTCGCCAGTCAGCATGAATCAGATGTCCCTTCTCCACTTTGGCAAGAATACCCCCGTCCACCACTGGTATCAAATGGGCGTAGGCCAGGGCATTCAAGAGGTGCCTGGGTAGTGGCCGATCAACGCATGAGAACAGCGCATCGCAGTCAAGCACTCTCTGCAAGCCTTCTGGCTGAAGGAGGCTTCCGTGGTACGACTCAACATGGATCTGTTCAGTCGTATGGGTTGCCTTCATAAGACGTTCCGCAACGGTGACTTTCGGTGTCCCCTGTATGGCATCCTCGCGAGTTGCACCCAGTGTCCGGTCCAGATTGCGCATCTCAACGCAATCATGATCGACCAGGGATAGCCAGGTCATGCCAAGACGGCTCAATGTCTCGGCGACAATACTCCCTACGCTCCCCAGGCCGATGATTCCAACACGAAGTCGTACGAGATCAGCCTGTTTTGCCTCACCCCACACGCTTACGGTAGCGACCTGGGACGCCGATGGTGTCGAGGGTGGCAGGAGTTCAGGATGGTAGGTGATGCGCAACTGCCGACCGACGATGCGCACAGTCGTTGCCCAGCGGCGCACATAGGTAGGAGACTGTCGGAACCAGAAGCGTCCGCTCCAGGCTCCATCGGTCCCCCTGGTGAGACCAACAAGTGGTAGTCCAGTACGGCCAGCGACGGCTGCCGCCAGGCGATCTCGTTCAGCAACGACGTCATCGTGACTCATCCCCTGCCAGCCAGGACCTAAATGGCTGTGCAGAAGAGCAATGCCGAACCCATCGTCAGCAAGCTGAAGCACACGCTGGATATACTCTGGCATGAAAGCGACATTGCCTTGAAGCACACGATCGCCCGGCAAAGGCTCGACCAATCGCTGTAAGATTGCCGTCAGCCGCGTGCGTCCACGGCTCGGACGCCATAAGGCGAAGGTCAGATCCTCCTGATGTGGCCCTTTGTCCAGGTGCGCCCGTAACTGGTCATCCAACGCCTCTGTCATCGCAATCGATAAGTTAACTTGTTCGAACGCGCTCAGATCTATCATTGTGGGCATCGCTTAGACCTCACTAAAAATCGTAGCAAGGTGTGCCACGATACTCCTGGGGGTTGGCTGGCCGCGAACGACCCGGCTCCAGTACTGCCAATCAGGGCCAAGAGAGCTCTGCATAGTACTGTGAGAACCCATAGATACTAAAGCCGGGTGGGTATGAATCGCAGGCGGTGCTACATAGGGCACCGTGCTCGTTCGCTCGATAGCAATGTCGCAAGGACGTCCGGCAAGACTCCCCGCGGGGATCACATAGTCACGGATGATGATAAACGTTTGCGGTCCCACAACGCGCTGCTCGATCTTCCACCCAACAGCCCGAAAGTGTGCTTCGAGTTCCTCATTGGTCATACGAGGCTCCCGTGCGATGTTGGTGTTGGCCCCTGGAACAAGGCGGTGAACTTCTCGCCTTCATGCAAGTGAACTTCCTCGTCCAGGTTCGTGTAGGTATGGTTTCCGGCGTCACGCACAAGTCGATAATTTTCCGCTGGCGTGAATCCTGCATTAGCGAGAATCGTGCGAACTATCAGTGTATGCTGAACGGTTGATTGGCTTTCGCCGTTGACATAATAGGTGATTGTGTCTGCTTTAATCTGAATCTCAGATTCCATACTGTACAAAGCTCCTTTCGAGCAGTAGATTTTGTAGCGATTGTCGCTCTGCGCTGCCCGGTTATGGGAAGTATAGCATCAGTTCTGCCTCACGTCAATATTACAATCATCTGTCTTATATGTCAATATTACAAACGCCACGGCCGCAGTATAGAATTTTTGTTCTTATATAAAGTAGTACCACCGGGATGCCCCATATTCTATTGTTGATGGCAAATCTCGCCACGGATGGTGGGTCTAACGCAATTTGATGATTCGGGGATAGGTCATCATGAAGAGGATTTTTGGCGGCTTTGACCATTTCTGGTCGTGTTCTGAAACCGCATTTCATGCTACCTTCTCTTCATGTCGCTGTCAACAAGCAAGCGGTTTTCAACAGCATGTCGGAGACCCACCATCCGTGGCGAGGTTTGTTCGACGCTATGATAAAATGTCTCAAAAGGTACAGATAGGGGGGAACATGCTTGCAACATCAGGTGACCAACAAATCATAACACGCCTGTTCGGGAACATTGATGATATTGGGCGCAGATCACAATACGATGACGATGGTCATCTTATCCGCCTGGGTCTTTCTCATCTCGATCTTATTCAATTGCCTCCTGAGATCGGTCAATTGACCTACTTGCAGAAGCTGGAACTGAACGGGAACCGATTGACGGAACTGCCGGCAGAACTAGGGCGGTTGAGCAGCCTGCAGGAGCTTGCCCTGAATGAGAACAGATTGACGCACCTGCCAGCTGAGCTAGGGCGGTTGATAAGCTTACAGGTGCTTTCTCTCTTCGGGAACCAGTTGATGCAGATCCCAACAGAGTTGGGACAATTGGCCAGCTTGCAGAAGCTCTTCTTGAATGAGAACCGGTTGACGGAACTGCCAGCCGAGCTAGAACAGTTGAAAAGCTTGCTAGTACTTACTCTCAGCTATAATCAATTGACATCACTACCTGCCAGTGTGGTGCAATTGAAGCAGTTGCAAGCGCTATATCTACACCACAACCAGTTGACGCACCTGCCAGCCAGATTAGGACAGTTGAAAAGTTTGCAGGAACTGTATCTGAACGGGAATCAGCTGAGGCATTTGCCAGCCGAAATAGGACAGTTGACCAGGTTGCAAAAGCTATATCTGAACGGGAACCGGTTGAGGCAGCTTCCAATCGAGCTGGGGCAGTTGACAGACCTGATGGATCTCGATGTGAGAGATAACCCTGACTTGCTCACACCTCCCCCTGAGATTGTCTCCCAGGGAAAGGAGGCAATCTTGCGCTTTTTACAGGAGCTGCAGAAGGACAGTGTTGTGCGGTATGAGGCGAAGGTATTAGTAGTGGGTGAGGGGGCGACGGGGAAGTCATCGCTCTTGCGGGCACTGCGCTACGAGTCGTTTGACCCGCTGCTGGATACTACGCATGGGATTGAGGTGGGCGAGCTCCGCTTACCTCATCCGCAGCTCGCCGGAAAGGCAATTACACTGAACACCTGGGATTTTGGCGGGCAGCATATCTATCATTCCACGCACCAATTTTTCCTCACCAGACGCTCACTCTACCTTCTGGTATGGAATGCCCGTTCGGAGGTCGATCAGGGGCGGCTGGATTTCTGGCTAGAGACCATTCACGCCCAGGCACCCGAGGCTCCGGTGCTGTTGGTGGCGACACATACTGATGAGCGTGCCCCTGATCTGAACTACGAGCGCTACCTGGGTGCTTTTCCCCAATTGGTCGGACATTTCAGCGTGAGCAATAAGGACCGCAGAGGAATTGATGGCCTTGTAGCAGCCATTGCTTGGCATGCAGCGGAACTGCACCTGATGGGACAGCCCTGGCCAGGCAGCTGGGTGCAGGCGGAACATCGACTTCTGGCACTCCCTGATCATCATATTGATGCTGGTGTGTATACCAGATACTGCGATGAGTGTGGTGTTGAGCCAAAGATCGCCAACGGGACGTTAGGAAGTTACCTGCACGATCTTGGTAAGATTCTCTTCTTCCGCGATGATCCGGTGCTGAGTAATTTCGTTGTGCTCAAGCCGAACTGGGTGACCAAGGCCATCAGCCGCGTGCTCACCGATGAGGTGACGAAGAATGCGCACGGCATTCTGTCGCATGCCGACCTACCCCGTATCTGGACCAGCGACGACGAAGGGCAGTCGTATGAGCCGTACCTCTACCCGATCTTCCTGCGCTTGATGGAGCGTTTCGATCTCAGCTATCAGATCGACCCTGAGTGGCCAGGTGCCCCCTCTTCTCGCAGCCTTGTCCCCCAATTGCTGCCCTATCGACCCCCGACCAATCTGCCACCCTGGCCGTATATGTCTGTTCCTGATCAGGTCTACGTAGAGATGCGTTACCGCTTCGATTTCGTTCCGGCGGGCATCGTCCCCTGGTTTATTGTGCGTACGCACCGCTATACGCAGAACCTGCACTGGCGCGAGGGCGTCGTGCTGGGCTACCAGGATCACCAGGCGCGCGTGGAACTGAACCCGAGCAGTCGGGAATTGCGATTGGTTGCCTGGGGCGTCCAACCACTCAACTTTTTCAATATCCTCATGAGCACGCTGGATCTGATTCTAGATCGGTTTGAGGGGCTGCGCATCCAGCGTGAAGTACCTTGCATCTGTTCCTGGCAGGATGGTGCTGGTTCTCCGGCTGTTCCATGCCCGCGCTTCTATCGCTATGAGGATCTGGAGCGTCGGATGAAGGCCGGCCGATACGAGGTCGAATGTCCAGAAAGCTTTCGCGTTGTTTCAGTCTTGGAAATGCTATATGGTATTCACATGAGTACTCATGAGCAGATCATCGCTGATATCAGGCGCGATCAACAAAGGCTCATTCAGGAACAGCAGCAGGTGCAGCAGGCTCTCACCCTCTTGCCAGAGATGTTCACCACGTTAAAAGGACTCGATCAGCTCTCGGAACTCATCTGGCGCCAGATGTTACGACAGTGGAACTATGAGATGCAGCGCATAGAGGCCGAATGTCCAAACATCTTCTTCCTCTCGCTTAGTACAACAGGCAAGTGGAAGCGTCTCAAGCCCAAGAACTGGGTGAGCCAGGAGTTTCTGTTGTATCTCATCTGCCAGCATCCACCAGGACCTCATCCTGTCGGCGAGGGGTACAGCTTGCGAGAAGCAAAAGACTGGTGGCTCACGATGAGTCCCTGGTTCAATCACTTGATAACCGTTCTCAAGTTTGCTCTGCCAGTTGGCAAAGCCATCGGTGACATCTATGATGCCACTGGCATTGAGCACATCCAGAAGCAGATCGCACTCATGGAAGAGATCAACACCCGCATCCCAGAACTGAGTAAACTGGATTCCTTGAGTGAAGCAGCGCCTGACCCCTACCTCCACCGAGACCAGCAGGTGGCTGGCGCCGCCTTGCGTGCCTTGTACCAATTTCTGATCAAAGCCGACGCATCGCGTACCTGGGGCGGTCTCTACAAGGTTGCAACACTGGATGGCAATATTCTCTGGCTCTGTGAGAAGCACCGCCAGGAATTTGAGGCGAAGCCGCTAGACCAGCGGTATGTGCGGTAAGCAGTTGGTAAATAACGTGAAAAGTGAGACGCTTTTCACGTTATTTACCAGCAATGCGGCACCGATTTGCACTTGAGAAGAATAAAATGGCGCTCCATTCGTTGGAGACAAGAGAGGGTCCGCGATTTCCGAGGTGCTACAATAAAAAAGAATGCTCTAAAGAGAAACCTCACTACGGATGGTAGGTCTTCCGACATGCTGTTGAAAACCGCTTGCTTGTTGACAGCGACATGAAGAGAAGGTAGCATGAAATGCGGTTTCAGAACACGACCAGAAATGGTCAAAGCCGCCAAAAATCCTCTTCATGATGACCTATCCCCGAATCATCAAATTGCGTTAGACCCACCATCCGTGGCGAGATTTGCTGTGGGTGGGACCAACAATGTAGTAAAATATATAGCTTAAGAATTATGGATCAGCTTCTACTTTATTGGTTAAGCTTCTCAAACATTGGAATCTAAAAGTTTGTATTATTGACATTAATTTCACATATCTGGTACGATATGTACAGAAAGTCCAACTAAACGAGGAACTCATGATGCGCCAGGAGGGCTTATACAAAGCGGTCGGCCAGCGAATTCGCCGAATCCGCGAGGAACGTCAACTTAAGCAAGCAGAACTTGCCGAACTTGTATCGCTGACACGCACCTCAATAACCAATATTGAACAAGGAAGACAAAAAATACTCCTTCATACCCTCTATGATATTGCCATAGCTCTTACTGTGAAGCCATCTGATCTTCTTCCTGAAGTAATAAACACGGTCGAGGCAGAGGCTTTTGAACAACATTTACCAGGTGACCTTTCAAATGCCGAGCAAGAGTGGATTCGCACGATCGTCACAGGTTCTAAGAAAGAGGATTGAGCATGCCTATCCGTAAGAAACGAATCGAGACGCTCGTTGCAGATATTTTGCGCAAGTGTGATGTGAATGAACCACCTGTTGATATTGAATCGATTGCTGAAAAGCAGGGACTCGTGATAGACTTTCAACCTCTTCAAAGCGATCTTTCAGGTTTTCTGTTTCATGACGAGCAACACGCGGTCGTTGGAGTCAATTCCTCCCACCCCAAAGTAAGGCAGAGGTTCACAATAGCTCATGAACTCGGCCATTTCTTACTTCACCAAAGCGATCCTCTGCATGTAGACCGAGCAGTGTATGCAAAGTTCAGAAATGAGCTTTCTAAACAAGGGACTGACCTAGATGAGATCGAAGCAAATCTGTTTGCCGCAGAACTTCTTATGCCGCGTATGATGGTTGCGCAAGACCTGCATCAAAATGATGCAGTAGATATTCTCGATGATGACTTCTTCTATGAGCTTGCACAACGTTATAATGTGAGTACACAAGCCCTTCTCCTGCGCCTTGTGAATCTAGGGTATATTGAGCAGTAGATAAGCAGGTCGCCATAAATGTAATCCATTATTAAAGATATTGGCATTACCAGTAGTGTGCGGAGAGTGTAAAAGGCGGAGGTTGTACTAAAGGAGATGCCGTCTATATGAGTGAAGCGAATACAAGCTGCACCTCTGTCGCCAGATTACTGCCTATGTTTTGTATGAAGGGTGTTGAGCGAAGATCACCGGCAACTTTTATCCGCGCTACACGTCCTATTAATTGTCGCTCAACACAGCTTTACTTTTTACCATGAAGACTGTACATTTGGGAATGTTGACATTGCACTGGACAATGCGGATTGATAGGGATAGGTCGGGGCCAGTATGAACGTGCCTGATCCAAGCGAAGCGGCGTACACCAGATGCTCTGGTCACTTCCCCTCTGGACATGACCCAGGCTGTGCCGCAGCAGTCGAATTGCAAGCAGGAAACCGGCCCAATACGAGACAAAAGAAACAGTCGGAATGGGTCCACCCCCAGGATCATCCTCGGGATGCAGGCATCCTGCGCATGCCTGACCGGCTGTATGCGAAGATGTGACCGTGAAGAAGTGAGATGTTGCACCGACACCCAGCCACGCTGGGCACGCACACTGCACGGCCCAGCGCGCGGGAATATCATCAGTGCCAACAATTACCTGAGAGGCAAAGGGCTGTAGCTGCTCGCTAGTTGCCTCAGTGTACGCCTGCGCGACACCAACCACTGTGACGCCAGGACGCCGCCAGGAGCTCAGCGTATCGATTTTACGAAGCCCACATTCAGAGCGGCGCAAGAGCATATAGCGATTTAAGTTCGAGAGATCATAGCACTCTGGCTCGATAACACGTATTGCTGCGGTTACCTCGGGGAGGTGGAGCAATGTGTACAACGTCGCGTGGGCAATGGCGCCTCCGCTTACGAAATCGATCTTGCCTAGTGCAAAGGGACCAGTCGCTGTGTCTGGCGGGGCCACACACACTCGTGCCGCACCAACCGGTGCCAGGAAGCGGGAAATTACTGGATGGGGTAGGGTAGAGCCGAGAGTGCGCAGCGCATATTTGAAAACCTCTGGAGCCGCAATGCCTGCGGCAGTGAGCCCACCAACGGGAAATGAATCCACCCAACGCCGCGCATTCTGGCTCACAGGGACAGTCCAGCCTGACCACGTATCGCCGCAGAGCCGAAGGGAAATATCTGCTTGTCCTTCCCAAGCCGAGTCACCGAGGATGAAGACAATATCTACCGGTTCCTTTGCATCACCGACCTTGACTAGACAGCCAGGGAGGAGGTCGCTCCCTAGTTCCAGCAAGCCCGCGCGGTAGTCCTTTCCGCGAAGTGGCAGCTGGAATCCCAAGGTGGGAAGCTCGGGAAGTGCTAGTCTGATCTCTACTCCAAGGCGCGCGATGAGATCGACCAGGGTCACGAGTGCGTGCTGGCCGGATGGCACACTGAGGTTCGCTTCGTCAGCTACCAAAAGAACGCGGGTGCTCAAGAATGCTTTGATGAGCTGCTCATCCAATAGAGTATTGGCCCCCACGAGATCGCTATCCCGCGCCAGCAGTAGTGTCCGGCTTAATGCCTCGTAGAGGCTCATCAGTCTACTCCTGAAAGGATATCCAAGCGCGTGGAGACAGCGACCTTCCGCCACTCTCTTCCTGCGCGCTCGGCTAGATAGGCACCGTCAAGCCCCACAGGACCAAGCCCATACTGTGGGATCACGAGCGAGAGAAAGCCAGGCATATCGATCAGTGCCCAAGCGTCATCTGTTGGAGAATGGAATGCTTCGCGCGGGTGTGTATGGACCTGCACCCTGACACTTCTCCGTCGGCGCGCGAGCGCGAACCAGAAGGTAGTCAGCCACTGATCATCAATTTGATACCCGCCACCTATCGAAGTGTGTATGGGATGGATTACCTCGTCCACCTCCTCGGGGGTATCTGCCGGGCCTAGCCAGTAGGCAACACACTCCCGCCACCCACCTCCGCAATCTCGAAAGATTGCAAAGGTGTCGGCGACCAGTTGAGCTGGTACTGCGATCATTCGTTTCCGCCCTTTACCTTACTCGGTCGCAGGGCTAAGAGGGTCCCAGGTGTAATATGTGCGTCCTCGAGCGAGATGTTCTCCGGCGTCACCTCAGTACCATCGCTCTCACGGTAGAAGGCCATAATATGTCGCTGGTTCTGGATGTTGAAGAGGTTCATGGCTTGCTCAAGGGCCGCCTGAACCGTTTCGTGTGGTCGAACAGTGAGAGGTTCAGTCACACCATTATACGTAACTTCGATAGTGAACGTATGGGTCTGTGGCTGTACCTGTACATCTTGTGCCATAATAAAATCCTTACTGACTAACAAAACAATACAAATCGACGTAATAACGTCGTATGCTGTCAGTATAACGACAACTCCGCAGTCTGTCAAGTTTAGGCCATCTGCTGGGAAGGAGAGAGGGTCCTATGTGTGCTGAGCGAACAAATCTAGGCAAACGTGTCCAGTCTTACCGTGAGGCACGGGGGTATACGTTGAGTGACCTCGCACGGTTATCAGGTGTATCACGCAGCTACCTCTATCAGGTGGAGAGCGGCGAAAGCTCCCCCACGGAAGAAAAACTACAAGCACTAGCAGATGCTCTCGAGGTGTCAATCGGCGATCTCTTAGGTATTGACGAGGATACGACACAGATTCCTGAATCTCTCCGCCAGTTTGCCGAACAGGAACGCCTGACCCCTGCAGACGTGAGAATGCTCGCACGCATCAGCTACCGGGGAAAGCAACCCGATACGGTCGCAAAATGGCAGTTGCTCTATCTCGCTATTAAAACCACTACCAAACCCGAGGATCGCTAATGTTGTCATCACACTACGCTGGGAACCCTGCCGTTGATTTTCTCAAAAAGCCGTACACTGGTAGTCCAGAGCGGCTCATACAACTGTATGCAAGGTTCCTGTTACACACGTCAGGAGCTTATCAGCTTCCAGTCCCGCTTGAGCGTGTCCATGGTTATTTCGGCTTTTCCGTTCAAGATCAAACTACGCTGGAGCAGCATGGTCTCACGACCGAGGACCTGCGTGTCTTCCTCAATGCAGATGACAGACCGACGGTGCAGAAGTTTACCCTGGCGCATGAGCTTATTGAGATCTTCTTCTTTGCCCTGAAGGATGGAGCCGCCGATGAGTGGATGAGCGACGAAATGTTCACGGAGCTCTGCAATAACAAGGAACGATTTTGCGACCGGGGTGCAGCCGAGCTCTGTCTGCCACCCTCTGTCGTATTATCGAAACACAACTTGCACCGGCTGTGTTTATTACCTGGCGCTATAAGCACAGCCGAAGAGAGTATATCCCCTCGAAAATTGGGCAGGGGAATCTCTTTGGCACTCCTGAGGAGATGGACCCACCAAAGAAGATGCGTGTTGAAAAGGTTTACTCCCCACCTGGCTCCCCATTCATCCCTGCTGACAAGTCAGTACCGGAAGAATCTTCTATTCATCAGGCATTTCTCTGTGAAAAGCCTACAGCTGCCTTCGAGGACCTTGATCTCGTTGGTATTCGTGGGCGCTTCTTCGTGGAATCCCGCCCGTTCACTGTAGATGGAGAGCGCCGGATTATGTCTCTGCTCCATCTCGATGAGTAGCAAAGCCCATGACGATAATGGCCCATTTGGCCTGTCAGTGCAATAATGTCTGAAAGAGTAGGATAGGCCACTAGCAGGTTACCGCTTTATACACGTTTCCAACTACCCTCCTCCAAACGTGGCTTGTTCCCTTTCGATGCACCACGCTCTCCACTGAAGCGGGTGAATCTCAGTGCATAAGACCTGCAAGTAAGCCGATCAATATGATTGGTACGGCTGGAGAGGTGAAAAGTCATTGATCTCAATAGCCGTTACAGCTCCGGTCTGTTCATTGAACGTCAACGATAAAGTCACTTCGACCAATTTATCTGCCTGTGCCCAGATATAGTGGTCATTCCAATCATAATCGTTCACCCCTATAGAGGTCTCCTCTTCCAGAATGTAGGAGTCCCCCTTGTAGATAAAGAAATCGAAGTCAACACGGGCGGTTGCAGTTGCGTTGATAAACCACCCTCCTGAAGCCAGTTCCCTAGCATCAACGGTATGAATTTCGGTAATATCTTCCACGTAAGCTATGTTAATGGTTTCGACTTCTGAGGGTAAGCCAACGTCATGCGGGTTAATCTCATCACTATATTGATAGGCGTTCAAGGCTTGGAGGATTGCACCTTCAATATCCTCTTTCGTGTATCGGCCTAGGCCTAGGGAGAAGTCTGCACGAACACTCTCCAGGTCGAGCTTTTTCATCCTGTGCTTGACGTAGCCATCAACAAAGCTATGGAGATCTTTAACAACCTTAATCCGCTCAACATCTATATTGTTTTCGTGGAGATCTGCTATTAGATGAGGGTGGAGTATATCCCTATCTCTCTCGTAGAAGTCTTTGGAGTTCTTGGTGATAAAAGTCACTTCCCCAGATGAGATTTCGACGAGGATATCAAGGATCGATGCCCAGATAAGCGCATCGCGGTATCCTCTTTGTCCGTCCTCTGTAAACGGTTTTTTTCGAGCCAGGCTTTTTGCTACTAATACTTCATGTGATGTCTCGGGATAAGGGCGAATATCTGCTTCGACCCTCCTGAGGGCAGCAATCAAGTTATGCTGATATGTCGCGATAGATTCCTGAACTTTGTCATCCGTCAACGGGGATAGAAGGTTCTCTCCTAGCCACCGATGATATTGCTGGATCTGCTGGTTTATCGTTCTCTGAATTTTAGCGATAGCTTCCCTACAGAGGTTCATCGTCTCGTCAATTACCAGTTGAGGGATAACGAGGGAATCGTCTTCACTGCGAGAGAGCAGGTCAAACAGCGCCACAAAGGATGGGTCTTCAAAATGTGATTCGTATAGGATATTCGTGTCGAATACGATAATCATTGCCGGATGACTCCTTCTAGCTTTTTGCTCGATTATTCTCGTTACCTCTTAATATCATTGATTCGTGGGAATGTAGAAGAGAGATATATTCTTTCTGGCAGTTCGCCCATCACAATACCATAGAGACTCGTGTCATGCAACCCGATTCTAGACGAATGCGCTTATATAGCCAGATCTTCTACCTTGCTCCTTTCTGTTCTTGAGTGTTCAAGGTCAATGTCTCCTACATGGTGACATTTTCACTGAACACTTACTCTATGGAGGAGTTCAAGAAAGCGTATGCTAGGCGAGCGGGCGTTGACGAGATTCATGCCCAAGGGGTGCGGACGATGGGCTTGCGGCGTTCGCGCTACATCGGAGAGCCTCGCGCCCATCTTCAGCATGTCGTGACCGCAGCAGCTATGAATGTGTGTCGGTTGTATGACTAGGTGGAAGGCACTTCCCCACATGCTACCCCTCTTTCGCACTTTGCTCGCTTCATTAAAGAGGCTGCTTGATGAAGGAAGCCATTTCGCCACCAATACCCTTTTGGGGATGAGCCGAAATGGTTGACATTCAACAACAGTGGATACCACATCGATAATGGCCCTGTTTGTCATCCTCGCATCAATGGAGATCCAGATTCTAGCCCCGGCTTGATAGGAAGAAGGAGCCCAGCGGCACCACGCTACTGCTGGCTCCTGTCGCAATTAGGCTGGGTTACTCCGGCTCTGTTTGAGCGTAACTCGACGTTCCAATACGGCGTAAAGAGCTGGAAATGCTTCTTTCTCGCTCTTTTGTGATATAGCTATACTGACACGTAACATACCTTTCCTAGGGTTTTGAGAATTTTTCATCCCAGTGAGGAATAGCTAGAGTTTTCAAGTTGGTCCTTCCTCGGGAGCCAAGGAATTACCCGAAATTACCATGAAGTAGTCATAAGAGTAAGAGACAATGGTACAATTGGGGTGAGATTTTGACGTTCCTTTAGGATAGGAAAGCCAGGAGAATAGGATTGTATTTCAATACTGGAGGGCGTTTCATAACTCGGAATCCTCCCACAGATGAGCTAAAACCCGTTTGGGAGAACGGATGAGATCAGGACGGTGGGCATGCCAGGCAGCCAAAGCAACCACGATGGAGGCGGTATAGGTCAAGGCCACCTGCCGGACCATGGTTGACCAGCCCGAGTAAGGAGGCCGTTGCAGACGAAAGAAGAGGAAGACCCGGCCAAAGAAGCGTTCAATGGAACTGCGTTTGCCCAATTCCTCTTTGGTCCAGGTGGGCGGTAGGCAGGAGCGGTTCTTTTGTCGCTTGGGATTCCAGGGAACCACTGCAATGGCGCCCAGCGTGGCGTGGATCCAGTGGATGAGCTGAAGGCCCCAATAGCCGGCATCCAGGCGGATGATGCGAGGACGAATGCGATAGAGGCGGATGGCCAGTTCCAACAAGGGACGAGCAAAAGGAGCATCATGACAGTTGGCTGGGGAGACCAGGAAATGCACGGGCAAGCCGGAGCCACGGCAGAGCAAGGTATGCACGCGATAGCCGCGTAGCAGTGGGCGGGGATGGTGTGCGGGAGCATGACCGGTGGCGGCATCGGGATCCATTCTGCGCCAGGCCAGGATGGGAGCACTATCGATGATCAGATCGCGAGCGCCGATCAGGTGGCAGCGTACGGCACGCCAGACGGTGAGGACGAAAAGGGTCTCAAAGGGAGGCGCTCCTGCCGCTTGCCAGCGTTTGCACAATTGGGAAGGGCTGGGAATGCGCGGCTGGCCATCTGTGTCGAGCGGCAAGCCACAGGCCAGGGCCAGCGCGGGCCAACTCTCCAGCCAGTCATGCATGTCCCAGGTCGGGAGAGTCGCCAGAGCGTTTTGAGCAAGGCGATCAGCACCAACGACTCTTCATGGTAGGTACGTGGGCGACCGCCTATCCCTTTGGGTAACGGCGGCTTTCTCGACGGTGGTATGATGGGGGTGGGACCGGTGCCTGTTCGTTGCAAATGGTAGGCATCATCGACTGACTCCTTTGACGAGGGAGCTAACCTCGTCTGGAGTCAGTTTACCCTACTTTTTGACAGTTAGGAAATGCCCTCAATACTGTTTTAAGTTATCTTGGTCAGGGTTTCAGCCAAATGCAGAGGAGGGTGCATGTAGACTGCAAGAGCAGCTTGTGGTAGACTGGCGGAAAAACACGGAAGACCAACATCCTGGAGGAGGTGAGGAGTTCTTATGGAAGAAAGCAAGCTGTATACAGCACGAGTGCAAGTGGTTGAGACCATGGAGCAGGGACTCCCCTGGCACGAGGCGGCCAAGCAAGCTGGGCTGCAGATCAGTCAATCCACCGCCTATAGGCTTCGTCAGCGCATGCGTCAAGGAGGAAAGCAGGCGCTGCAGGAAGGCAGGCATGGACACCCAATCAAACTCCGAGGCGAGGTCCGACAGTGGTTGGAAGAGACGTGCCGACAGACTCCTGACACGCCGAGCCACGAGATCCAGGCGCAGTTAGCCGAGCGCTTTGCCCTCCCCATCAGTGTCAGCCAACTCAATCGGGTGCGTGCCGCCTTGGGCGTCAGCAATCCGCCCCAATCTGCGAAAAAAAAGTGAGCAGTTCTAGCAGAGAGCAGGAGTGGCAGGAGGGGGCAGGAGCCTTGTTGTTACTGGCTGCTGCTCACGAAACCGACCTGCTTTCCCAGTTGGAAGGAGCCTTGCCGAT
>WNFI01478044.1_pt1 | contig 14410 bp, 16 predicted proteins | sample 5400471 | NCBI WGS metagenome assembly WNFI01 (sample SAMN13153348, study PRJNA577476) | soil metagenome | isolation source: 100 cm saprolite on Douglas fir-dominated hillslope | place: USA:California | collected 2013-09-17
GCCGGCGACTACACCTTCACCATCGGCCGCGGACCGGAGTATCTCACCGAGCGGCGCAGCGTCCAGGTGTCCGCGGCGGGACCGGCGGCCCCCGTCGGGGTCCGGCTGTCGCGGTGGATCGATCCAGCAGCGCGCGGCTGGTATTCTGGTGACCACCATCTGCACGCGGCCGGGTGCAGTCACTATGAGAGTCCCACGGAAGGGGTTCGGCCGGAAGACATGATGCGTCATGTTCTCGGGGAGGCCCTGAGCGTCGGCGCGGTTCTCAACTGGGGCCCCGGCTATTACCATCAGCGGCGCTATTTCGAGGCGAAGGACAACCCCGTCTCGACCGCCTCGACGCTGCTGCGCTACGACCTCGAGGTGTCGGGATTCCCATCGAGCCACTGCGGCCATCTGGTCCTGCTGCGTCTTCGCGATCAGGACTACCCGGATGCGCGCCAAATCGAAGACTGGCCGTCGTGGGATTTGCCGATCCTGACGTGGGCGAAAGCGCAGGGAGCGATCGCCGGGTTCGCGCACACCGGGTGGGGGCTCCAGGTGAAGAGCCGCGAGCTGCCGAACTATGAGATGCCGCCGTTCGACGGCATCGGCGCCAACGAGTACATCGTGGACGTGACACACGACGCCGTGGACTTCATCTCGGCAATGGACACGCCGTTCCTGCACGAATTGAACATCTGGTATCACACGCTCAACTGCGGCTTCCGCACGCGCCTTGGAGGAGAAACCGACTTTCCTTGTATTACGGACGAGCGGGTGGGCGGCGGACGCTCTTACGTCCATCTGACCGGCGCGCTCTCGTACGACGCCTGGTGCGACGGGCTGCGTCACGGCCGCTCGTACGTCTCGGACGGCCGCACACACCTGATGGACTTCGCGGCAAACGGTATCGATGTCGGCACCGGCGCGAGCGAGCTCTTGCTGACCGGACCGGCGCGGATCGTGCTGACCGCGCGCGCCGCCTGCCTCCTGCCCGAACAGCCTCCAGACACCGGCGCGCCCGATCCCGATCACCGTCCGTACTGGACGCCCGAACACGCGAGGATCCGCGGTTCACGCGACGTGACGGTGGAAGCCGTCCTCAACGGACGCCCGGTCGCGTCGCAGCGGATTCCCGCCGACGGCTCGCTGCGCGACGTGCGCCTCGAAGTGCCGGTGGAGCGCAGCAGCTGGGTTGCGCTCCGCATCATGGGGAGCGCGCACACGAACCCTGTCTTCGTCCCGGTCGCGGGCCGGCCGATTCGGGCATCCCGCCGGAGCGCCGCGTGGTGCCTGGCGGCCGTGGACCAGTGCTGGTCGCAGAAGGGTCCGAAGATCAGGAATCGCGAGCGCGACGCGGCGGGCCGCGCCTACGCGCACGCGCGGCAGCGATACAGCGCCATCCTGTCGGAGTCGGACGTGGACTGATGGCTTTCCTGGTCGGGTGCGTGCTGTGGGCGCACACCGTCGCCGGCGCCGTGCCGCAGGAGACCGCCTCGCGAGCCCGGGAGGCGTTCGCCAGAGCGACAGACCTCGAAGCGAGGGGGAACAGCTCGGCGGCGCTTCCGCTGCTATGGGAGGCCGCCGGTCTTGCGCCACGCGACGCCGACATTCAGGACCGGCTCGGCGAGGCGCTCGAGCGAATCGGCGCGCTGGACGCGGCCGTGGACGCGTATCGGGCGGCGGTCGCCTCGCGTCCCGCCTTCGCGAAGCCAGCCAACCACCTGATCCTCGCGCTGGTCAAGGCGGGTAAGGGAGAAGAAGCAGTGGCGCGCGCGCGGGCGCTCGTCCAGGCGGCGCCTGACGATCCGGAGCGCGCCTTCACGCTCGGCCTCGCGCAATCGGACGTCGATGTCGAAGGGGCCATCGACAGCTTCCGTCGGGTGCTGGAGCTCTCGCCGCGCCATGCGCTCGCGCGCTACAACCTCGCGCTCGTCCTCTATCACGCGGACCGGCTCGGGCCCGCGATCGCTCAACTGCAGCGGGCTCTCGAGATCGAGCCGCGGGCCGACGCGTATTACACGCTGGGCGTCATCTACTGGCACCAGGGTGACGTCGATCGCGCGGCGAGCGCTGCGGCTGAAGGGGGACGAACGGGGCGCACAGAGGGAGCTCGCCGAGGCCGAGCGGCTGCGTCTGGCGGCGCAGCAGTCGCAGGAAGCAGCGGTATGGACGGCGGCGGGAACGCAGAAGCTCGATAGCGGCAATCCGGCCGGCGCGCTTGATTGCTTCAGGCGCGCGACCGCCGCGTTCGAGGCCTACGCGCCGGCGCACTACCAGATGGGACGGGCGCTCGCGAGTCTCGGCCGGCGCGACGCCGCGCGCGCGGCTTTCGCCAGAGCGCAGCAGCTCAATCCCGGTCTGGTGCCTCCGGCCGACGCGCGGTAGCGCCTGACCCGGTTCCGCGGCCCATGGGATCGGGCGCCTGTTCCACAAAAGGCACAGCGCGGCGCGCACCGTCCCCGCGAAAGCCTTGAAATCGACACGGACTCCTCAAGTCGCCACACCGGGCACCAGGCCGGCAAGGGCACTCTCATACTGTCCCGCGAGCCCGTCGTCGCGCGTAACCGACAAGCCGAGATCGCGCAGCAGGCCATCCTGCAGCGAGTAAATCCACCCGTGAACGGCGAGCGATTGCCCGCGGCGCCAGGCGTCCATGACGATGGTGCTCCGGCATACGTTCGCCACCTGCTCGATCACGTTGAGCTGGGCGAGCCGGTCGGTGCACTGGGTGGCGCTCATCCCCCGGGTAAAGAGATGCCGGTGTCGATCGGCAACATCCTGGACGTGCCGCAGCCAGTTGTCGATCACGTTGCGGTGAACGAACAGCTCTCCTGGCACCAGTCCGACGATCTCGTTGGCCGGCACGCGGCTGTCCGAACAGCCGATCCACAGGTAACGCGGGGCCTGTTGACGAGCGAGACGGTCGAAGAATCCCGGCTCCCGGCGCTTGATCCCCTCGGACCACTTGCGGTTGTTCGAGAAGAGATCTGGCAGTTGCGTCATGTAGAGAGCGCGGTCCCTTACTTGCCGGCGGCCGGCTTGGAGAACAGCGTTTCGTCAATCTTCGTGTTGTGCTCCACCTTCGTCATGGCGATGGTGAAGCTCTGGACCGCGGAGGTGGCCTTCACCGAGAACGGGATCTTGACCCCGTCCACTGCCCGGAAGTCGGAGAGCTCAGTGACCTGCTCCAATTCGCCAATCTGCGGGACATCGACCTTCACGACCAGTTTAACGGGCAGGTAGGACTCCGCATCGATATATTGACGGGCGACAGAGCCGCTCTTCGGCTTGAAGATCAGCACGTACGCGTCGCGCTCGCCGACCTTTTCCTTGCCGCCGAGCTCCACCGTCGCGCCCTGCTCTTTGTAGGTCAGGAACGGTGTCGGGAACATGCCGTTCTTCATGTTCTCGAGCTGGTTGCCAGTGATGTCGCGGTTGCCCTGCAGAGTGTCGAGGGCATACGCCGACGTGCCGTCGAATCTCTGATCGAGCGTCATCGGGCCCGCGCCCAAAGCGGAGAGATCGACGTTAATCAGCGTGCGGGATTTGTTCGGCCGCTGATTGAGGATTTCGATTGGACCCGAGATATTGCCCGCCGGTGTCACCAAGGTTATGGTGCCCACCGCCGATCTGGACGTCAGCTTTCCGAGAGCCTCGCGTCCGCCGATCGCCGTCAGGTACTTTTCGATGACGTCATCCGCCGTTTGCGCCGAGGCGATCCGCCCCCAGCCCAGCAGGACCGCCGCCATGATCGCGCGCCGAAAGATCCGTCGCCGTACGACAACTCGCATTGGGTTCCTCCCGTTCAGGGCCCGTTAGTGCATTCTTCCGCCCCTATCATCGTCTATTTCGAGGACCTTCTTCTTCATCATTCGTTACCATACGCCATGGCTCGCCGGGTGTTCGCAAGTACGTTCGACACCGTGCGCAGGATAGGCCTGACGCTTCCGGAGGTCGAGGAAGGCACGATGTACGGGACGCCCGCCCTCAAGCTCCGGGGCAAGCTCCTGGCGTGCATGACCTCGCACAAGTCGGCGGAGCCGAACTCACTGGCGGTACGCCTCGGCTTCGATCAGCGCGACGCGATGATTGCCGACGATCCGGCCACCTACTACCTCAAGCCCCACTACGTCGGCTACCCCGTCGTCCTCGTGCGGCTGTCCCGGATCGGGCGCGACGCGCTGAGCGACCTATTGCACGCGGCGTGGCGCGAAGTCAATGCCTCGGCGCCGCGGCGGCGGCCAAAAGCGCCTGCGCCCAAAGCGAGGCGCTAGAATCCGGCAGGCCTCTCCACTGCTACCCCGAACGCGCGTTCGAGCGCCGCTCCCACCTGCCCGATCGTTCCATCGTCAAACAGCCGGCCGAGCAGCGTGATCCCGTGCGGCACGCGCCGCGGTGGGACGAACTTCGGCAACGGGGTCGCGGGGTCGGGAGCCCAGTCGCTCCGCGCTTCCGAAACGTCGACGAATCCGGCACGGAGCGTGAGCGAAGGATGGCCGGTAAAGTTGGTGATGGTGAGCTGCTCGTCCCGCAGCGACGGCACGATCATGAGGTCGACATCGCTGAAGATGCGCGCCATCTCCAGCGCGACCTTGCGGCGAAAGCGGTCCGCCTGCACGGTGTCCACCGCGGAGAGGAACCGCGCCTCGCGAAACAGGTTCGGCCACGCATCCTTCACCTGGACCTTGAGCGATCCGAGCTGGTTGTTCAGCGCCAGGTCCTCGAACGACGCCGCCCCCTCCGCGAATAGAATCGGCATCAGGGAGCTGAACGGCCAGTCGGGCAGCGTCACTTCGCTCAGCTCCATCCCCAGCTTCTTCATCGTCTCCATCGCCGCGCGATCGACGTCGGTCGCCGGGGACTCCTTCATCCATTGCGCGATGTAGCCGACCTTGAGGCCGGCGACGGGAGCCGTGGCGTCGAAGTCGAGGCGGCTCGGCACGCTCGACGGATCGCCTGCATCCGGACCGCTGATTGCCTGCAGCACGAGCATGGCATCTTCGACCGACCGCGTCATCGGGCCGAGCTTGTCGAGCGACCAGCACAGCGTCATCGCGCCGGTTCGCGCGACGCGCCCGAACGTCGGGCGGAAGCCCGTGACGCCGCAGCGCATCGCCGGCGCGACGATGCTGCCGCCGGTCTCGCTGCCGATGGAGAAGGCGACCAGGCCCGCCGCCGTCGCCGCGCCCGGACCGGCGCTCGAGCCCGAGGCGCCCTCTTCCAGCAGCCAGGGGTTCATCGTCTGACCGCCGAACCAGATGTCGTTGAGCGCCAGCGCGCCGAGTGCCAGCTTGGCGATGAGCACCGCTCCGGCATCGTCCAGCCTGCGCACGACCGCAGAGTCGGCGTCAGGCACCCGGTTGCGGAACGGCTCCGCGCCATAGGTCGTGAGGATGCCCTTCGTATCGAGCAGGTCTTTCACACCGTACGGGACGCCGTGCAGCGGACCGCGATAGTGGCCCGCGCTGATCTCGGCGTCAGCCTGCTTGGCGCGCGCCAGCGCGTGATCTCTCGTCGCCGTGATGACGGCACGGATCTTCGGATCCAGCCGTTCGATCCGAGTCAGATAGATGTTCGTCAGCCGCTCGGACGTGATCTGCCGGGCCTCAATCCACCGCGACAGTTGCGTCACGGGGGCATGGGCAATCGCATCATCCGCGGAAGGCAGCGGCGCAGCGGCATCTCTCGATCGCACGAACCGATCGCGTGACGAGGGGGACGGGATGCCCGGGAGGATCGGATTCCAGAGCGTGCCGGGCGCGTCGGTGGCCCCGATCGCGACCTTCCGCGGCCCGGTGCGCCGCTCGAGGTACGGCGCCATCGACGTCCGCCACCCGCCGGCCGCCTGTTGCCGCTCGGCGGGCGTCATCGTGACTTGCATCAGTTTTTCCGCCTCGGCGAACGTCGCCGGCGTCACCTCGGGGCCGGATCCGGCGCCGGTGCCGAACGTCGGGGGCGCTCCGGGCGTGGCCGACGCCGACTGTACCGCCGGGGCGGGCGCCTCGTTGTGGCAGGCGGCGGCCGCGACCAGGAAGCCGAGCGGGACGCGAATGAGGAACTGGCGGCGGGTGTTCACAACGGACTATAGGGACTATAGGGACTAGGGACTCTAAGGTTCGTCGCAGCTCGGTCCGTAGATCTGCGGCACCGTCGATCCCATCGGTCGCAGGTACGTCGTGATCTGCCCGCGGTGGTGAACGATGTCGAAGAGGAAGCTCCAAGCCATCGGCGAGGCCGGGCGTCGCTTTCCGAAGAACTCGAGCGTACCGTCCCAGCGCGCCGCGGATAACGCGTTCAAACGCTCCCCCATCCGGGCGCTCTGCTCTTGATATGCCTCGAGGACAGCTTTCATCGTTGACGGCAGCGGCGGCGGCGCCCAATCCGCCTTGCCGCTCTCGAGCGCCTCGATGATCATCTTCTCCTCGCACGCGATCTGCCAGGCAATCTCACTCGCCGTCCGCGATTTCGGATCGGGACGGTAGTCGGACCCCTCCGGGATTCTCGCGATCACGTTGCGGGTGGTCTTCGACTCGTTCGTCCAGAACTCGGTAAAAAGTGATTTTTCGTCCACGCAGGCCATCCTAGGGCCCGGGCCCAAGGCAAGTCAACGCGCGGATCATCCGCCCGCGCCGCCTCCGCCTTGCAAACAGTCCGCGACGCCGCTATGCTGTATCCCTCCCCTGCACGGCCTCCCCTCCGACAACTGGAGCTTTCGATGCGATTGCGCGGAACTGGGTGGTTCTTCGCGTGCTGCGCTCTCCTGTCGACTGCGGCGGCCGCCCAGGCGCCGCTGCCGGCGGGATGGCCTGCGCGGATGGAGCTTGGCTTGGCCGACTCGCCTGGCGGCGCAGCGGCGATGAGAGCCACTGCGCCATTCCTCTTCAGATACCATTACCTCGCGGGTGGCGTGAACACCGGCAGCGGCTGGTCGACCTGGAACGCGAACGGCGACTTCGTCAGGTTCTACATCCAGGACTCGGCCGCCAACGGCATGATTCCGGTCTTCACGTATTACCAGCTGCTCCAGTCGCGCCCCGGCGGCGGCGGCGAATCCGACGCGATGTTCGCGAATCTGAACAACACCGCCACCATGACGGCGTACTACAACGACCTGACGCTGTTCTTTCAGAAGGCTGGCGCCTTCCCAGGCCAGCGCGTGATGCTGCACGTCGAACCGGACTTCTGGGGCCACATGCAGCAACGGTCCCTTGGTGACGCCGCCACCACGGTGCCGGCGAGGGTATCGGAAACCGGGATCGCGGCGCTCCAGGGCCTTCCCGGCAACGTCGCCGGCTTTGCCCAAGCCGTCCTGAAACTGCGGAACACCTACGCGCCGAATGTCATCCTCGCCTATCAGCTCAGCGTGTGGGGGACGAACGTGGACATCGCGATCTCGAAGCCGCCCGACGCCACCGTCGATGCCCTCGGCGTTCGCGCGGCGACGTTCTACACGTCGTTGAGCGCGAACTTCGATCTGTCGTTCGCCGAATTCAGCGATCGCGACGCCGCGTTCAAGCAATACGTCTACGGAGACGGCGGCATTTCCTGGTGGGATGCCGAGGACTTCCGCCGCAGCGTCCGGTTCCTGAAGCAGTTCTCGTCAACATCCCGCCAGCGCCTGGTGATGTGGCAGATCCCGCTCGGCAACACCCGGATGCGATCCCAGAACAACACCTGGGGCCATTACCAGGACAATCGCGTGGAGTGGTTGCTCGACGAGCCCGGTCGCACCCACCTCACGGCGTACCGTGACGCCGGCGTCGTCGCATTCCTGTTCGGCGGCGGCGCGGCCGGCGTGACGTGCGCGTGCGACGGCGTGAACGACGGCGTCACGAATCCCGCCGCCATCAATGGAAACGCCATGGCATCCGAGCTCTCGGCACCGGGAACCGTCCCCGCACAGGTGACACGCGGTTCGGTAGCGACGCTCGTGACCCCCTACGCTGCCGATGACGACGGCGGTTTCTTGCGATGGAGGGCGTGGGCGTACTACCAGGCGGGTGCGCTCCCGCTGTCGACGCCGCCAAGGCCGCCGGCCAACCTACGCCTTGTCAGGTGAGCGGATCAGAGCATCCGGCGGCAGCGCGGGCGGCAGCGGCACGGAATGCCGGCAACGCCATCCGTGTTGTAGTCATACGTCAGTTCCTCGCCTGTGTGAATCCGGCGCGAGGCGCGGATCCAGATCGTGTGACTGACGATGTCGACATAGCAGTTCGGCTCACACGCGTGGTTGACGTATCGCGCGATGTTTCCGCCGACTCCCGCGTCGCGCGCCCAGCGGGTGTTGATGGTGAAGATCCAGATTCGCTGCCGGGGCAGGTAGCGCTGCTCGCGGCGCCAGGCCTCCGCCTGTGAGATGAGCTGTCCTTTATACTCGACAATTCGGGTACCTTCGTCGATCGCCTGGGCGGCATAGACGCCCCTGCCGGAGATCGCCGAGCGCTGGCTCACCACATGCGGAAGGTCGGTCACCGCCTAGCGCCCTCCCACTGGCTTACAAGGCGGTGCTTCGAGGCGGCCTCGAACCCGAAACGCGGGTAGTACTCCGGATGTCCGACCACTACAACAAGAGGGCATAATCACGCGTCATCCTCTCACACCGTGCAAGCCCAGTTCAGCGGAGGATGAGTCCAGTCCGTACCGACGGGCGTGACTGCCGAGTTAACCTGAGCCCGTTTATCTAAACCGTTACCAGAGTCTAGGCAACGCCCTCACGACTGTCCACGTCCAAGAGAAGTGCGCAATGCTCGGGAGGGAGCGCCTATGACCAGTCGGACATTCGCTGTATTCGCTCTCGCCCTACTGCTCGTACTTTGCGTCACTTCTGCAATCGCGCGCTCGGCCGTCTTTCAAGATGCGTCGCTCAGCGCTCGAGTGGACAAGCTGTTCGAGCCATGGGATAACCCGAACTCGCCCGGCTGCGCCCTGGCGATTGTCAGAGATGGACAGATCATCCATTCGCGCGGCTACGGCATGGCCGATTTGGAGCACGAGGTCCCCGTAACGCCAGCCTCGGCTTTCTATATTGGCTCTCTCTCCAAGCAATTCACAGCGATGACCGTTGCCTTGCTCGCGCAGGAAGGCACGCTCAGCCTGGATGATGACATCCACAAGTACCTGCCTGAGCTGCCCTCGTACGGCAAGCCGGTCACAATCCGTCACCTGATTCATCATACGAGTGGGTTACCGGAATACCTGCCGTTGCTGGCTCGGACGGGATGGCGTCCCGACGCGCCTTTTGGGAATCAGGACGTGCTTCACATCATCGCGCGAGAGCGCCAATTGAATTTCGAGCCCGGCGAACAGTTTGCGTATTCCAACACGGGCTATACGCTGTTGGCGGTGATCGTCGAACGCGCGTCACATGTCGGACTCGACCAGTGTGCCGACGGACGCATTTTTTCCCCGCTCAACATGAAAGACACGCACTTTCATTCGGATGCGAGGCGTCTCGTGAAGCGGCGGGCGTACGCCTACGAACCGTCACCCGGTGGAGGCTGGAGACTGGCGCCACCAATCCCGACCCGTATTGGAGCCGGAGGCATCTTCACGACGGTCGACGATCTCGCCCGATGGGATCAGAATTTTTATGATGGCCGGGTCGGTGGCGAATCGTTGGTCCGGCAGGTCACCACGCCCGGAACGTTGAACAGCGGGCGGCTCCTGGAATATGCCTTTGGTCTCGAAGTCAGGGCTTACCGCGGGCTGCGTGTGGTCGAGCACGGCGGCGATTTCGTAGGCTACCATGCGTACCTCGCCCGTTTTCCAGACCAACATCTTTCCGTGATCCTCCTGTGTAATCGGAGCGACATCAACCAGGTTCCGCTGGCTCATGTAGTGGCCGACATCTATCTTCACTTCTGATCCTGCATTTCAAGACGGCCATCAGGCGCGGCGCCCGAGGGTGACGATCAGTACCGCGCCAATCACCATAACCAGCGAGCCAACCAGGCGGCGCCGAATGTGGCGCTCCTGGAAGTAACGATGGCCAAAATACACGGTGATCAGGGTCGAGAGTTGGAAGAGAGCGAGTGAGTAACCTACTTGCAGCTTCCCGAACGTCAGCAGGGTCGTCACCTGCATCAGCCCGGTGGTGGCCGCCAACCATAAATAAGTGGGCCATTCGCGCCTGAGACGTGTCATCTCCGCCGCAATCCCGCTTCGCAGTAGCGCGGCGGCCACGGCGGCCACCGGGAGGCCGAAAACCGCCCACATGAGAAACGTCGTGACCGGCGACGACAGGAGCAGCGCCCGTTTGAGGAAGACCGCCTCGGTCGCGGAGCAGATCAGAGCAGCGAATCGCAGCCGAACCCCCGGCTCGCGGACGAACTGCCGGAACGCGCTGGTACGGGCCTGACCAGGGAGGCGGTCGATGACGAAGTAGCTGCCGGCGACGATCAGCATCACGCCGATGAGTCCAAGCGGGGTTGGCACCTCGCCGATCAGAATCACGGCTAGGACCAGGCTCAGCACCGCCTTGTAGGCGTTGATCGGGCCGAGAACGGACAAGTCCGTCGAGCGCAACGCGAACACGAGCAGCACATTGCCCGCCACGGCTAACGCAACAGCGGTGAGCATGTTCGCCCAGAAGGGCCCCCCCAGCGCGTCGAGCGGCCTTCCGAACAGGAGCGGCAGCGCCAGGGCGGTCAGCAGCCCGTGCGTAGCGGCGATGATAAAGATCGGCTCGGCCGAGCGTTGCGCGAGCCGTTTCTGAAAGACGTTCGAGAGGGGGTTGGTCACGATTCGCGCGAATACAACCAGGGTTGTGACCATGAATTGAGTCAAGAACCAATTACCGATTTATCGGCTTACTTGACCGCGATGTAGATGTCGACAGCATTTGGGCCACGATACAGTTCAAAATCCTCCGTGTACGCACGGACATGACCGCGCGGCTCCGAGAAGTAGCGCCAGACCGACATCCACGTCTGAATCACGACGTCAGGCATAAACGCCCACCGGTACGATAGGAACTCTCTTCCCGGGGAGCCGGCTCAAGACGTCCTCACCGTAAATGCGCCCCCAGAGAGTCGGAATTCTCGCCCTGTCGGGATCAGTCTCCGCCGCATTCGACGTCGTCACGTCAATCCAGCCTCCTGATCCTTACGCCGCAGAAAGACGTGCGTTGCGCGTTCGCCTGCGACGTCCTTTACGCATTCATAGCCCAGGGAACGCATATCGATGCCGTTCAGGAGATGCTCCCCTGAACCGAGTAAGACAGGCCGGACGGCCAGGTGGAGCTCGTCGATCAGACCGGCCTGCAGATACTGCCGATCAATGGTGATGCAGGCCACCGCCGGCGAGGTGCATGATCACGAACAGCAGGACCAGGCCGATGGCGTGAATCCCTACCACTCGCACCCAGCGCGGTGTGTGTGTGGTGGATGCCCGGCCGTGTCCACGGAAAGACAAGGCGGCCTGCGGAACCCTGCGGCGGCCGTAGGCTGTCAGGCCCTGCGGCTTGTAGACATTCAGGACCTCGATCACAAGCAACACCAGCAGACCGACACCGGCATGGAGGAGCTCGCCCCGCAGCGCGCCCCGTAGCCCTCCGACGTCGGCACCGTCCGTTTCAGCCGCGGCACGCGCGAAGACGCTCACTGTCGGCATGTGCCGCAGCAAGACGCCGGTGGCAACGACGGTCAACACCAATGAGATCAGGACCCAATAGTGGCGGAACAAGCCCCACGGCGTTCCCAGCGACATGACAAACCCGGTGAGGAGCGAAGCGAGGGCCAACGGGACGATGAGGTACCAGCCAATCAACTCCATCGCGATCCAGGCGGCACGCAGAGTCTGGGTCTCCTGCCTGGTCATGGCCGCGACGACGAGAACCAGATAGGCCAGGACCGCTCCAATCCAGCCGACCGACAGAGCGATATGGGTTGTGAGCGCGAACTTGCGAAGGCTTGGTCTCATGGCCACCTCGGGCAAATGCCGGCTAAGGGTCGTGGGTCATGATCGCACCGGGCGTCGCCAGCTGCAAGAGCACGGCAGACACGCGCTATTCTGCCGCAATCTGGCCGCGCCAGGCGTGTCATGCTTTCAGGTAGCGATGCCCGAACTCCCCGAAGTCGAAACCATCCGCCGGCGCCTCGAACCCGTCATGGCGCGGAAGCGCTTCGTGCGCGTCATCGTGCGGCGCCCCGATCTGCGCGCGCCTTTCCCGCACCGTTTCAGCGCCCGGCTGACCGGGCAGACCGTCCTGGCCGTTGATCGCCGGGCGAAGTACCTGGCGGAGGTTCGGGTTCATGGACCTACTCGACGCCGCTGCCTTATCCGCCCATCCGGTCCTGAGCACACTGGGGCCGGAGCCCTTGTCGGCGGAGTTCGACGCGGCCGCGCTGGCGCGAGCGTGTAAAGGCAGGAAGACCCCCTTGAAGGCCGCCTTGCTCGATCAGCGGGTCGTCGCCGGTCTGGGAAATATCTACGCGGCCGAGGCGCTGTACGTGGCGCGGCTGACCCCTCAGCGGCCGGCATCGACGATCGCCACGCCATCCGGCGCACCCCGGGAGTCAGCCCGCCGGCTGGCCGCGGCGATCAAGCAGGTGCTCACCGAAGCGGTCGAACGGCAGTCACGCACGGCGTATCGATCGGCCAGATTTCGCGTTTACGGCCACGAGGGAGAGCCATGCCGGCGCCGACGCTGCGGCGGGACGATCGAGCGGAGGACGCAGGCCGGGCGGTCGACATTTTTCTGTCCACGCTGTCAGCGCTAGCGGCGGAGCGCCGCGAATCTACCGCAGTCGCACATCGCCCTTGAAAATCGCGAACACCAGTGCGATATCCAGCACCGCCACGTAAGGAACGAACAGCATCCCATGGACGACAAAGCTGGCGCCGGCGAACCCGGCGAGCCAGAGCAGAACGAACAAGGCGGTTCCTTTCACGTGAAGTTCGTCGAGCATCCATCCGGCCACGAGCAGAATCCAGAAGCCCCACACCGCGATGGGCGCGAGCAGGTTCATCGGACTGCAGGCGGCTCAGTTCGCCGTAATTGAAATGACGTCGACAATCGGACCGACCATGTGGGTGCCGCCGAGGTCACGGCGGATTCGGGCTTCGAAGCGGACGCCGAGGCCGTCGCGCTGAAAGCCGATGGGGAGGTTGGTGGGATCGTAGGTAACGCCGTCGTCACCGCGAATCGCGAAGAACCCTCCCTCGACGCGCAGGAACCGCACCGTCCCGGTGCCCCGGACGACGTCGCCGGTCACGACCACCGTGCCAGTCGGAGACGTCGGCGTTTTCGAGCCTCCGCAGGCGGCCATCGCAGCCACCGTCAGGATCGCCAGAATTCCAACAAGAGTCGCTCTCACGACATCCTCCGTGGAAAGGGCAGTCACTCGAGTCTACATCCGCGAACGCGGGAAGGCCCGTCTCAGGGTAGCGTCACGAGTATTCGAACGGGCCGAACGCGGCGTACTGGCCTGAGTGGTCGTACTGCACGCCGCCGCGGACCCTGAAGACTTTGGATGCGGCCATGCTGCCCCGCTTCACGACCAGTCCCTCGGGCAGCACGATTTCCGGATGGACGTCCGCCTGAGTGACGGGATTACGGATCGCCTGCAGTTCGAGTTCGATGAGATCCCCGATCGTCGCTCGCGAGTGGTGCTCCGCCATGTTCACGTCGAAGCGAGCGGGATCCGGTCCCATGAGATCGTAGGTCTTCTTGAAGAGGCCCCAGGGACCGCCGAGCTCCCCTTGCAGTACGCTTGTCAGGGCCGACCGCTGCGCCGCGTCGGCGCGATCGTCAAGGTAGCAGACGGCGCGGCCGCCTCCCTCGTGGATCGCCGCGGGCCAGTCCGCGAACAGCGCGGCGCCCAGGCCGTCGAGGCGAACGTCATCGACGTGCCCCTGCTGGATGACCCAGATCCAGCCGCCTTCGCAGTGGCCGCGGCTCGGCCGCGCGTTGAAGTTGCAGGGGCAGCCCCAATCGCAATTGCAGGCGATGAGGACGTTACCATTCAGCTGCCATGCCGCCATGAGACCTCCGTGGACGAACGTCCCGGAATACTGCGGCGAGAGAGCCGCGGAGTCAAGCCGGTCTACAATGCGCGATGCCGTCGCCGCCGACCCCGCCCGAACGCCGCGCGACGTGGCTCCGCGCGGCTCTCCGCCACGATCGAACACCGGTCATTCTTCTGCTGATTCTGTTTCCGCTGGTGTGCTGGTGGTGGATCGTCGTCATGGCACGCGACATGTACGGTCCGATGACCGGTGCAAGCGCGTGGATGACGACCCCGCGATGGGATGCGCCGCACCTCGCGTTGCTGTGGGCGATGTGGGCCGTGATGATGACCGGAATGATGCTGCCGTCCGCCGGGCCGATGATCCTGCTCGCGGGCGACGCGGGAGATGCCCGCGCCCGCCAAACCTACGGCCTCGCGCTTGGTTATCTCGTCGTCTGGGCGCTCTTCAGCGTCGG
>WNFI01071894.1_pt1 | contig 14409 bp, 14 predicted proteins | sample 5400471 | NCBI WGS metagenome assembly WNFI01 (sample SAMN13153348, study PRJNA577476) | soil metagenome | isolation source: 100 cm saprolite on Douglas fir-dominated hillslope | place: USA:California | collected 2013-09-17
AGCAGCGCGAAAAACACCAGGTTGTACAGCACGCGGTCGCGCACCGCTTCGCGAAACGTGTTGAATGCCACGACTCCCACGCGCCTCATTGGCCGCTCACCTCGACCGCCGCTCCTTGCGCGCGATCTGCCTCCACCAGACTCATAAAGAATTCCTCCAGCGTCGCTTTAACCTGTGAAACGGAAATGATGCGCGCACCTGCTCCTCGCAGTTGGTCGATAGATGCGTACAATTCTTCCTCGGCAACTTGCAACCTGTAATATTCGCCCGTGCGCGTCGCCTTGGAAAGCAGCGGCGCATTGCTCGTTCCCGTCAACTCGAAAAGGATCTCCATTCCCTGCGTTTTCATGTCCACGAGCGTGCCCGGCGCGCCGACACCGCGGAGCTTTCCTCCCACAATCACGCCCACGCGGTCGCACAACGTCTCCGCGTCGGAAAGAATGTGTGTGGAAAACATGACCGTCTTCCCGTCTCTTTTCAACTCCAGAATAATGTCGCGCACTTCGCGCCTGCCAACTGGGTCTAGCCCCGACATCGGCTCATCCAGAATCACCAGCTTCGGATCGTGCAGAATCGCCTGCGCCAGCCCAACGCGCTGCAGCATCCCCTTCGAGTATTTGCGAAGCTGTATCTTGCGCGCAGTTTCCAGGCCGACCTTCTTCAGCATACGCTCGATGCGGTCCTTGCGGTCGGCCGCGGTCAGGTCGTGAAATCTCGCGAAATAGTCGAGCAGTTCCGCCGCCGTCAGGTAGTCGTAGAAATAAGACTGCTCCGGCAGGTAACCGATGTCCCGGTGCATCTCCACGTCGCTGATCGGCTTCCCGAGGATTCGTGCGCTCCCCGCCGTCGGGAAAATCAGCCGCATCAGCAGCTTGATCGTGGTCGATTTGCCGGCGCCGTTTGGCCCGATAAATCCAAACACTTCGCCCGTCTCCACCTGCATATTCAGCCCTTCGAGCGAGGTTCTCTTCTTGAGGTTCAAGAACCCGAAGGGGTATTCCTTGGTCAGATTTTCAATTTCTATCGCTGCGTTTGGCATGTCTTCATTGTTGGCAAGTCGAGGCGCACCGTCAATCGCTGAGCAGAAGATTGTGCACGGAGAGAAAATACAAAGAAGGAAACAGCTAGAATATGGCCGTTGCAAAATCAGGTGTCGCTGCGGACTTCCCCGATTCGCACCAGTTCCGCTTGTGGCGTTGCAGGCGGCGTCATCGGCATCGGGTTCAGGTTTTGCGGGCTGCGCCAGTTATCCAGTATCCCCACCTGCTGCACGCAGGAAACCGTGCATCGTGGCGCGCAAAACTTTTTGGTCGAGTACTCCCGGCGCCGCATCTCCGGCGTGTACTGCGACAGCGGAATCCCCGGATAACCGCGCTGCTGCGAACACCAATGCACCAGCCCGTCTTCACAAATATATAAGTAACGTGACCCCGAGCGGCACCGCCAATTGTGTTCCCGACCGCGCGCCACGTTGTGTTGAAATTCATTGAACCGCGAGAAAGACCGTTTACCCAGCGTCATGACTTCTTCAAAAATTTCCTGCTCGCGCGGCCCCAGCGGCTTCAACTGCCCGTTGTTGTCGTGAATAATTCCCACCGTGCTAGTAAAACCCAGCTCCACGGCCCGGTGCGCGATCTTCAGGGCATCCTCGGGATCTTTCACGCCGCTCCCCAGCACCGAATTAATGTTCACCTGAAAGACCGCGTATTGCGACAGCATCACCAGCCGTCCATCCAGTGTTTTCAAGCTCTTCTTGGAGACTTCGTCCGGCACCACGTTATCAATGCTGATCTGCAGGTGTTCCAGCCCCGCCTCGTTCAACCTCTCAATGCGTTCCTTGTTCAGGTAAAAACCGTTGGTGATTAAGCCGGCCATCATCCCCCGCCGCCGCATATGCCGAATCACTTCGTCCAAATCCGGATGCATCAGCGGCTCGCCTCCGCTAATCGTGATAATCGAAGTCCCCATGTCAGCCAGGGCGTCCAGCCGCTTCTTCATCTCCTCCAGCGGCACTGGTTTCGAGAAATCATCAAATTCGTTGCAGTATGTGCACGCCAAATTGCATTGCCGCATGGGGATGATGTGCACCAGGATGGGATGTTTCGTCGAGACGAGCGCCTTCCCTATCATCTTCAGCTCGCGCGCACGCGTCCGCAGAAACCGCAGCCGCCTCCGCAGCCGCGTTTTCACAGTTGCCCGCTCTACCTTTGTTTCTTCGCCCATGAAAAAAGTGGAATCCCCAGATAAAATTATACATGACCTGGGACAACCTCGCTGTGCCATTGCCCCAATCGCACTATTGATTTGTCTTTGCTCATCTTCACTGCGGCTTAGGGAGCGCCGCCAATGCCTCGCGAAATACCGCCAGATTATTTTTGTCTACCACCGCCGTGCCCGTATCCACCCAGCTCGGCAGCGGCGCTACTGGGGCGCTGCGCCAGTCCTTGAATTCCTTCACGGCGTTGTGGTGCAGGTCGTCCAGAAATTTCAATCCGACTCCAATGTCTTTGGATCTTTGTCGAACGCCACGATTGGCACCTTGCCCGTCATGTCAAACCGGTTCAGCGCATCCGAAGCCCCAGGACCTCCGGTAGCTTCTAGGCAAATAATTCCGTCTATTTTTTCCTTCTTCACGATCATGTCGGAGATCTGGTCGAAGGCATTGCGCCAATCCCCCTTGTCATCAATGATCTTCGTCAACTTCATCGCCGGATAGTTCTTCAAAGCATCTGCCACGCCGGCCAATCGATCGTCCAGATTGGCCTGGCCCGGAATGGTAATCACCACAATGTTTCCCTTCCCGGGAACCAGTGCCGCCATACGTTTCAAACTTTCTCTTCCAGCCTTTGAGTTATCCGTTCCGATATACAGCACCCTCCTCGAATCCGGCACATCCGCATCCACGCAGATCACTGGAATCCCCGCGGATATCGCTTTGTCAATCCTCGCCTTGAACATCTCCGGGCGCGCCGCCGAAAGACAGATCCCCGCGGGATTCTTTTCCAGCAGGTCTTGGAACATCCCGGCCTCTGAGGCGGGGTCGTACTTCACCGGACCTACCATTTCGGCCCTCACGCCCAACTGTTTAGCCGCGTCCAGGAAGCCTGCTTGCGCTTCCTGCCAGTACGGCAGATCAATGTTGGTTGCAACGAAGACGTAACGTTCGGTTTCCTCGTGATAAGGTTTTGCGCAGGATCCAATGAGCGCTGCCACCAGGAGAATCATAAAAGATGCCAGTGCTCCCGCATGTTTCCTCATCGAAATTCTCCTTTCGCATTCAGTCGGCCCTCGGAGTCTTCCCCGTACCGATGGCGCTAGGTTGTTAGGGGGTTCTCCTTGCTGGATTTCGGAAGGCCGGCTCGCAATCGGATTCTAGCACCGCCTCATGCCGACCTGTCACCAATTTGATTCAGCAAAGGACCTCTTGACGGTCTTTCCTGGGTGCCAGCGCACCCGCTCTCGCTATCTTGCACTAGCCAAACCACCTTCAATTGACTCTTGACAAATAGTATCTATATGTCATAATACTTGGCAAATTGGGCATGCTCCTTCCGTGCTCTTCGATCATGCGTGCCCGCCAAGCGGTTCTTCAAACTCCCTCAAGATCAGTCCATCTACTGGGTTGCTTTCTTATAAGCAAATTGGCGCTGTAACGCCTTTATTTGCCATATTTGCAAAGAGTGCGGATCTTCATCATTCCACAGGTTTTAGCTTTCCTTTGTTTTCATACACTTACGCATTCTTTTGCAATGTGCAAAGACTCACGCCTTTTGTTTTCATGCGATTTCGCACTCTTTAAGAAAAATACTCGGGGTGGGGTTGGGGTGCCTCCTCCTGTTGCCCAAGTCCTCGCCGGCTTTCCCTGCCGCCCTACTTCCTTACCTCCTTGCTTCTACCCTGATAGACTCAGGGCGAAGCCTCATCGAGGAGCCCCTCATGTCTGAAGCCGCCAAGCCAGCCTCTGCTCCGACTCGCACCGAGTCCGACTCCATGGGCAAGATCGAAGTCCCCGCCGACCGCTATTACGGCGCGCAGACGGCCCGCTCGCTCATTCACTTCGCCATCGGCAAGGACACCATGCCGCCCGAGCTGATCCGCGCTTTCGGCATCCTCAAGAAAGCTTGTGCGCTCGTTAACGAAGGTCTCGGCAAACTCTCGGTGGAAAAAGCCTCCCTGATCACCCTGGCTGCCGATGAAGTCATCGCCGGAAAAATCGACGAGCACTTCCCTCTTCGCATTTGGCAGACCGGTAGCGGCACGCAAACCAACATGAACGTCAATGAAGTCATCTCCAACCGCGCCATCGAAATCGCCGGTGGCGAAATGGGCAGCAAGAAACCTGTTCATCCAAATGATGATGTGAACATGTCGCAATCCTCCAACGACACCTTTCCCGCCGCCATGCACATCGCCGCCGCCACGGAAACCGCGCGCCGCCTGCTCCCTGCTGTAAAAATTCTTCGGGACGCGCTCGACGCCAAGGCCAAGGAATTCGCCGACATCGTCAAAATCGGCCGCACCCATTTGCAGGACGCCACGCCTCTTACCCTCGGCCAGGAATTTTCCGGCTACGTCAATATGCTCGACCGCGATGGCGGCCGCATCGCCGTCGCTCTCGACGGCTTCTACGATCTCGCCATCGGCGGCACCGCCGTCGGCACGGGACTCAACGCGCATCCTGAATTTGCTGTTCGCGCCGCCAAGAAAATCGCTGAGCTCACGGCCCTGCCTTTCCGCTCGCATCCCAATAAATTCGCCGCGCTCTCCGCGCACGATGAAATCATCTTCGCCTCAGGCGCGCTAAAAACCCTCGCCGCTTCGTTAATGAAAATCGCCAACGACATTCGCTGGCTCGCCTCGGGCCCACGCTGCGGCCTCGGCGAACTCACGCTTCCGGAAAACGAGCCCGGGTCCTCCATCATGCCCGGCAAGGTAAACCCCACGCAGGCCGAAGCCCTCACCATGGTCGCCGTGCAAGTTATGGGCAACGACGCCGCCATCGGCTTCGCCGGCTCCCAAGGCAACTTTGAACTAAATGTTTTCAAGCCCGTCATGATTTTCAATTATCTCCACTCCGTCGAACTTCTCGCCGACGCCTGCAACAGTTTCGTCGAATATTGCGTCAATGGCATCGAAGCCAACGTCGAGAAAATCGAGCAATACGTCGACAATTCACTGATGCTCGTCACCGCCCTCGTTCCGAAAATCGGTTACGACCAGGCCGCTCAGATCGCCAAAGCTGCCCATCACTCCGGCATCAGCCTCCGCGAAGCCGCCCTCAAACTCGGCTACGTCACCGCCGAAGAATTCGACGCCCTCGTCAAGCCCGAGGACATGACCCATCCATGAGGAGAATGAATCTACCGGGATGTTCAGCACGCTTGAGTTGTTCTGTACTTCTCTCTGCCAGCGTATGTGGCGATGTTCGTGATGGCGTATATGGTGCGCCGGCGAAATCGAGAGGCGGTGCCGAGCCTGCTGCCGGCGAAGCCGAGCGCTCCGGCAGCTCGCGAAAACCTTGGAGAGTGGGTAGCGATCAACTTTGGGCCGCTGGGCTGCCTTCCCTTTCTGCCGTTGCTCCTGTTGCAGGCAGTACTCTCCTATCCGTACGGCGTGATCGCGTTCCTAGTCGACAAGAAACGAGAAGCACGCTTCTTGGACAGGATGAAGCAGGCCGGGCGCACTATTGATTGGGAGGAGGCAAAACATCGACCGTGCCAGCCACAGACCGGGACCCTCCTTTGCGAGATGCTATCGACGAAGGGACCGGCGCGAATCTGGTGGACCCCGGACGCAGTCGCAGAAATCAGCCCCTTTCGCAGTTTGTCCTCAGATGACAAAGGGCGCTTGTGCGTCGAGAAAGAGTTTGCAGCCTTCGGAGAATGGTCCTACGCACGATATTCAAGCGCAGAAACCGGGAACGCTGTTCTGGTAGAACAACCGAAGTCAGATCGAAGGGTCTTTTGGAGAGAACTCAAAGATATGAGGCATATCACAACCTACTGGCGCTACGCTCGCAGGTCGTGATATGGGAGTCCCGAACTACAGGAGAGACGCGATGATCCATCGCAGTGCGGCGTTTATTGCAGGGGGATTGGCGATATTGGCGCTGCGAGCAGCGCCAGTACAGACAGTGGCTGCGCAGGCGACGTACACGCTGAAGCCGACGCCGAAGACGGTGGCTTGGGGATACTACGATGCGAAGGCGGCGCCGGTGTTGCGCGTCAAGTCGGGCGACACGGTGGAGATTCAGACGCTGATCACGAACAGTCCGAAGCGGTTGGAAGATGCGGGCTTGCCGCCGGAGCAGGTCGAGCAATCGCTGCGCGACATCACCGATCAGGTGAAGGACAAGGGTCCCGGCGGCCATATTCTGACCGGACCGGTCTACATTGAAGGCGCGGAAATCGGCGATGTGCTGGAAGTGAAAATTCTGGCGATAAAGCTGGCGATTCCTTACGCCTACAACGCGTTCGGCCCGGGACGCGGTTATCTGCCCGACGACTATCCTCACTCGAAAATCAAAATTATTCCGCTGGACGAAAAGCGTATGGTTGCAAAATTCGCTCCGGGCATCGAGATTCCTCTCCATCCGTTTTTTGGCAGCATGGGCGACGCGCCTCCCGAAAGCGCGGGCCGCTTCAACAGCGCGCCGCCGTGGATTATGGCTGGCAATCTCGATGACAAGGACCTGGTCGCCGGCACGACGCTCTACATTCCCGTGCATGCGCCCGGCGCGCTCTTTGAAGTCGGCGACGGCCACGCCGGACAGGGCGACGGCGAAGTAGACATCACCGCACTCGAAACTTCGCTCATCGGCACGTTTCAATTCATCGTGCGCAAGGACATGCACCTGAAGTGGCCGCGCGCCGAAACGCCCACGCACTACATCACCATGCATCACCGAACTCGTCGACGGCAACAAGGGCGTGCACATGATGCTCCCCAAATCTATCTTTGTGGTAGCAACTAAGTGAGCGCCCGCCTGATCTTTGTAGTGGCGCGGCTTGCCGCGCCAGGAGTGTCCACGCTGCATCGAGGTCTGCGCCGAATTCTCTGCGTTCTTTTCTCGGCGAGTGCGCTGTTATGTCTCGCTCTTTGCAGTTTCCTTCTTCTGACGCTGCAAGCATCGCCACTACAAGGAATCGCGCTCCTACAGACGCAAATTCCAGAGTGGTGCCGTGCGCTGCCGCGACCGGAATACAAATCGCTGCAGCGCGTTCTTCCGGACGACCCCTGGTTTGAAATTTACAAGGTTGCGCCGGGGGTCTTTGCCATTTACGAACCGCATCAAGCGGAAGAAACCATCTCCTATCTGATCGTCGGCTCCAAGCAGGCCGTGCTCTTTGACACCGGGATGGGCATCAGTGACATTCGCAAAGTCACCACGAAATTGACGTCGCGCCCCGTAGTGGTTCTTAACTCGCACACGCACGACGATCACGTCGGCGGCAACTGGCAGTTCACCTTTGTTTATGGCATGGACACCGATTTCACGCGGAAGAATGGCAAAGGCTCCCGTGAAGATGCGCAAGCGGAAATTGCTCCCGATCAGCTCTGCGGCGATCTGCCGAAAGGATTCAATCCAAAAACGTACGCCACGAAGCCGTGGAGAATTTCACACTTCATCCATGATGGCTTCAAGGTCAATCTTGGCGGCCGCACTCTGGAAGTGCTATCTACGCCTGGGCACACTCCCGACGCCGTTTCGCTGCTCGATCGCGCGAACGGGCTGCTTTTTACCGGCGACACCTACTACCCGGCTCCCATCTGGCTCTTCCGGCCGGAAACCGATTTCAATGCGTACGCCGCTTCTGTAAAGCGTCTTGCTGCCCTCGCTCCGGAGTTGAAACTCGTCTTGGGCGCGCACAACATCCCGGTGGCCGAACCTGCCATACTCCCGAGACTTGTCTTCGCTTTTGAATCCGTGCGCGCCGGAAAGGTACCGCCGCAAAAAAGCGAAGGCGGGAAAACTTTGTACACCGCCGACGGCATCACATTTCTACTGAGGACCGGCGCCGTGGAAGCGCACTGAAACTCATTGAATGATAGGGATGAGCCGCTTTTTTATAAGGTTTCTTTTTGCCGTTGCCGCTGCGCTGTTTTTGCTTGTTCCTGCCTCCCGTGCGAGTCAAACGCAGCGAGAGCCGAAGAAGAAAGAGAAGCTCCTCAAGAAGCAGGTCTTGAATTTTGACGGCGGCATTCTTTTTCAAACAGACGGGGGGCTGTCCGAGCTGACCTGCTTTCAGCTAACCGGCCGCGTCACCGCTCGCGGTTTTTTCGACGATTTCAAACGCATTGATGACGAGAACGGGATGGAATATCGAAGCGGGCAGAAGGTGGTAACCGATTTCCCAGAGGAACTACAGGTCTCGTTTATCATGTTCGATATTCCTTGCAAGAGCCAGACGCTGGAGCCCGGCCCGCGCAAGTATCTCACGCAAGAAATGATGAAGACGCTGCGCTTCTCGTTTTACTGGAAGCGCGGCATCGAATTGCGGCATATCGAAAATCTGAAATGGGGACCCGCCACAGCTGAACCCGTCGAACCTTTCAACGCGGAGAGCAAGGAGGAATTGCCAAGACGCTTCCGGTGGTTTCTGAATTTCGTCATTCCCAGCGCGGGTGTGCCGCTGACGGATCGCCTGGTGCTGATTATCCGCACTCCGGATGGACGCAAGGCCTCACGAGTCGCCGCGCGCTTGTAGGGTAGCCGGAAGTCCGCGGTTCCCCGTGAGCAAGCAATTGCGCGAATGAGGTTATTTAGACGCGAGAAACCCTTCCGTGGCCCGCACAAAAGCCTCGGGTTCCTCATAGAAGGGAATGTGGCCGCTCCGCTCGAAGACCAGGAAGCGGGAGCCGGGGATGGCTTTGTGAATGCGATAAGCGACGAGCGGGGCAACGTTGATGTCGTAACGGCCGGTCATGACTAAGACGGGGAATTTGTATTTGTGCAGTTCGGGATTCAGATCGAAGCGCGGGAGATCGCGGATCACCGCCTGAAACACTTCTTTGTGGTAGGCGCCTGGGGCCATGTGGACGACAAACGCGTCGCGTTTCTCCTGTGAATAAAAAAGCATCGTAAGGTAGTCGTGGATGGAGGCATCGGAGGCAGTCTTATCGCCCATCTCATCCCCAAAAGCATAGCCGGCGCGGCGCTCGGAAATTTCGGGGAAAATCTGGTCGAAGAGAAACAGCGTGTCCGCCCAGCGCGGCGCCGCAGAATCCACGATGAGCAAATGCGCGATATGTTCCGGGTGGCGCGCGGCATACGCCATAGAGAGGTACCCGCCCCAGGAGTGTCCGAGCAGATCGACTTTGTCGAAGCCGAGATGGGAGCGAAGTGCTTCGAGATCGGCAATCTGGTCGGCGAGCATGCAGGATTGCCCGGGCTTGAGCGCATCGGACCGACCGTCGCCGCGTTGGTCATAGAAAATGACGCGTCGGCTCTTAGCGAGCATATCCCAGGCGGTTGCGACATGCAGATAGGTGTGGTCGAAGCCGGGGCCGCCGTTGACGACAAAGAGTGGAGTGCCCGAACCCGTGCCGGTCACTTCGTAATAGATTTTTCCGCCCGGCCCGTCGAAGGTCTGGCCATTTTCGGATGTTGCAGCGGGCGAGGCAATCGCAAAGGCAAGCAGGAAGCCTCCCAGCCAAAGGAAGCGCATTCGATGAATTCTCATGTGCGCCAGCCTAACCCATGGAGCTGACTTTTTCAGGTTCGATCTTGTAGGTCACGCGGACCTCGCCGGGCTTCCGGAACGGATAAACAGGATTTCCCAGATATTTTTTGGAGAGTTTGTTGATGTGGTCGTCCGCCCCATTTTCGGTGATTTCCACGACGCGGCCGCGGATTTCCAGGTAGCGGTAAGGATTCGCAGGGTCTTGAAGCGAAATGGAGACGCGGGGATCGCGGCGAATATTCTTGTCCTTGACGCGGCCCTTCGCGGAATTGAAGCACACAAATTTCCCGTCGTAATCCACCCAAACGGGCGTGACTTGCGGGCTGCCGTCTTTCATCAGGGTGCCGAGATTTCCAAACGCCTGCTTTTCCAATAAATCGGCGTGGCTTTGTGGAATTACTTGGCTCATGTTGGCCTCCTCATAAATCCAAGCGAAACTCATCTCCGGAATTTGTTGCCGCGCAATTAATTTCGCGCCGGTCAAAGACTGCACTTCCGCCGCCGTCCAACCACGCGCGACTTCGCGCAGGATTAGTCCTTCCGGCCTCACGTCGATCACCGCAAGATCGGTGACGATGGTATCCACGCAGGCCAGAGCGGTCAGAGGATACGTGCATTGCTTGACAATTTTCGGCGCTCCGTCTTTGGTGGCGTGCTCCATACAGACAATCAGCGTTTTGGCGCCGGCGGCGATGTCCATGGCTCCGCCAATTCCGCCAGAACCTTTTGCCCCGGGAATTCTCCAGTTCGCCAAATCGCCCTTCTCCGAAACTTGAAAGCCACCGAGAACGGCGACGTCGATATGGCCGCCGCGCGTCATTAGATGTGCGTCCGCCTGATGAAAAAAAGATGCTCCCGGAATCAGGGTAACCGGAACTTTCATCGCGTCCACCAAATCGAAATCTTCTTCGCCGGGTTTGGCGCGACGTCCCATTCCCAGAATCCCATTTTCACTGTGGAAATAAACAGTGATTCCTTTCGGCAAGTGGTCGGCAATGAGATTAGGAATTCCCCAGCCGAGGTTCACGTACGCTCCGTCGGGCAGTTCGAGGGCTGCGCGCTGGGCGATTTGTTCCCTCGTCAAACGAGGTTTAGCCGGAACAGCTATCTTATTTGTGCCGTTTCCCGACATATCCTTTTTCTGCACGCCGTCAGCCGGCATAGCGGAGTCCTTTCGCTTGCACAATGCGATGGACGAAGATCGCCGGCGTCATGACGTGTTCCGGACTGATGGCTCCAACGGGCACAATCTCTTCCACCTCGACGATGGTCGTTTTTGCGGCCACGGCCATGACGGGATTGAAATTTCTTGCCGCCAACCGGTAGGTGAGATTGCCCAACTCATCGGCTTTGTGCGCTTTGATCAAAGCATAGTCCGCGCGAATCGGCAGTTCCAGAATGCAGCGCTGACCCTCGAGGAGGCGCTCTTCTTTGCCTTCGGCAACTTCGGTGCCAACACCCACAGTGGTGTAGAAACCTTGGAGGCCGGCGCCAGCAGCACGCATGCGTTCGCACAAAATTCCCTGTGGCACGAGTTCCAGTGTGACTTCTCTTGCGGCAAAACGTTCCTGAAAATAATTGGCGTGGGGCCCGGGAAAAGAAGCAATGACATGGCGGATCTGATTGTTCTTGAACATCAGCCCAAGCTCGCCTTCGCGGGTCCCGCAATTATTGCTGATGGCAGTGATGTTTTTCGTGCCTTTTCGCGCCAGCGCATGAATCAAGTTATTCGGAAAGCCCGCGCCACCGAATCCCCCGAACATGATTTGCGCGCCATCGGGAATATCGGCCACGACCGCGTCAAGACTGGCATAGATTTTTTCCTTCATCGCGCAGTCATCGCTCCCGCCTCGGGGTGCGACCGGAACCGATCCTCGACCCCGCTGGCGCGGAGCCACCATCCTGTTTCCGTTGCGGCCAAATCATGTTCGAGCAGAGCGCGCAAATCGGCTTCGTCATCCACATCCATCTCCAGACGAGCATTGCGGCGGATCATGACACGGGCACGGGCGCTTTCGGCTTCGGCAAGATGCTTCGCGAAGCTGCCGATGCCAAAATGCGAAGGAAACAACGCGGGTGGAATCCTCAGAATCGCATTTGTTCCCAGGCCATCACGCGAGGGAACGATGACCAGCGCTGCTTCTTTACATTCGACAACCAACAAATCATCGATATCACTCGCTTTCACCAGCGGCACATCCAGGGGCAGGCGCAATAATGCGGTGATGCCTCGTTGTTCGCAGATCTTTGAGGCGGCGTCCACAGAATGACTCTCGGAAATCTGCTCTTCCTCAGGCACAATCTCCCAGCCATTTTCTTCCGCCAGTCGCATGGCAGGCTTGTAGTTCGTGACGACAAACACTTTCTCCGCGCGCTGGACGCCTTGCACAGCGCGGATCGTATCGTTCAGCATCGCTTCGGCTAACCCAAAGCGTTCCTCTGGCGTCAGCACGCCCATCAAGCGCTTCTTCGCGTTGTTCAGATCCTTGACGGGTAAGAGGAGCGCTCGCATGGGAATCGTTCAGTAGGCGCCTTCGGTGTATGGCACGTGGCTCTCCGGTCGAACTATCGGCAGATGCGCTGATGTCGGCTGGGGGTCCAGTTGCGGATCATCGAACAATTGCCGAATTTTGTAGGTCGTCGTACGTTCCGCCGGGACACGCCCAATCGATCGAATCCTGGCGCGAAATTCCTCTGGCGACACATATTCACCGAACGTTGCGCCAGCGGCCTTGGAAATGCTTTCTTCCATGAGCGTGCCGCTGAAATCATTTGCGCCAGCCCGCAAACAGGCCAGGGACATTTCGAAGCCGAGCTTTACCCAGGAGACTTGCAAGTTCTTGATGGCGCCGTGGAGCAGCACGCGCGCGAGGGCGTGCACTCTCAGGTGCTCTTCCCGCTTCGCACCCGGCCGCGCTCCACCATGACGGTAGAGCCGCGTATTTTCATGGATGAATCCCAGCGGGACGAATTCCGTGAAACCACCCGTGCGCTTTTGGATCGCACGCAGGAGAAGTATGTGGCGCACCCAGTCCGCGGGTTCTTCCACGTGCCCGTACATCATTGTTGATCCGCAGCGGTACCGGGGATGCTGCCGAGTCCCTCGTCTTTCATCATTTGCAGATAATCGCGCAGGGCCATGCCGGTTTTCGTCACGCCGTAATCAATTTCCATCGGCGAAAAGGCATGCACGTGCATCGCGGGAACGGCATGCTTGATGGCACGGAGCAGATTGCGATAGAAAAACCCGTCGAGGTCGCGCGGCAATCCGCCCTGAACGCAAACTTCGGTGGCACCACGTTCCCAAGCCTCGCGTGCGCGGCGGATTACTTCATCGAAGGAGAGCGAATACGCGTCAGGGGCTCCTGGCCCGCGTCCAAAACCGCAGAAACTGCAACCGACGAAACAAATATTGGTGAAATTGATGTTGCGATTCACGACGTAAGTGATCGCGTCGCCGACGGTCTCTCGCCGCAAGCGATCCGCGACGGCCACTAACGCTTCGAACCCCGGGCCTTCGGCAGTGGCCAGGACTAGTCCTTGTTCGAACGTCAATTCCGTCGCGCAAGTAGCGGCGTGGAGGATTTCATGAAATTCCGCCTGGCAATTCTCGAGCGCCGTCAATGCTCTTCCGTTCATCGTGGGCGTCGCCATTCCAGAGTATCCTACCAGAGGTAGACCCTTGTGGGGTTACATCCGCGAGGTCGCTCAATTCCCGGAACGTTTCTAAGAATGCCCGGTATTCGCACATTGCTCTCGATTCGAATGAATGCGGATGCGCTAAGTCATCGGAATGCGGCGAATGATTCGCTGCTGGCTGCTCTGCGGCGCATCTATTAACATATTCAAGAAGAAGCCATGAAACGCGGAACTCTGGTGATCATCATCGTTGTGGCGCTGCTCGGCCTGGGCGTCGCGGTGGCCGCTTCATTCTTACATGATGGACTAAGTTCGCGCGCAACTCCCGGCAAACTTGAAACCATGGCTGCTCGCAAGGTACGCCGTTTTGCGATGCCTGCGAACGCGCGTCTGGCTCAGAATCCGGTGCTCGCCTCCGCGGAAGAACTGCGCGATGCGCGGCTGCATTTCGCGGATCATTGCGCGATTTGCCACGCCAATGATGGAAGTGGGAAAAGCGTAATTGGCAATGGACTCTACCCCAAGCCGCCGGATCTGCGTTTGGCGGAAACGCAGAACCTTACGGATGGGGAACTGTTCTGGATCATCGAGAACGGCGTGCGGTTCACGGGGATGCCGGCATTTTCCAACGGCGGCGAGCATGGAGGCACGCTGGACAGTTGGAGGCTGGTTCATTTCATCCGCCACCTTCCTCATCTCACCACTACGGAGCGCATCGAAATGGAACACTATAATCCCAAGGGCCCGGACGACCGGGCGGAGGAACAAGAGGAAAATGATTTCTTGAACGGGGCAACACTGCAACGGAAAACGGAATCACAAGTTCATAAGCAGAAATGAAGAAAGAGCTTGCCGGAGCTATGTGATGGAGAGACAGTTATGAGACTCAGCGCATCTTTGCTGGCCCTATTATTTGTGTTTGCCGCGAGCAATGCGTTCGCTCACGGCGATAAAGTCCACGTAAGCGGAACAGTTGAAAAAATCACCACGGAGTCCATGCTGGTGAAGACGCGGGATGGAAAATCCGTGGAAGTCAAACTTGTCGCTTCGACAGTGTACATCTCTCATGTCGCCGGAAAGGCCGCCA
>WNFI01122057.1_pt1 | contig 14408 bp, 12 predicted proteins | sample 5400471 | NCBI WGS metagenome assembly WNFI01 (sample SAMN13153348, study PRJNA577476) | soil metagenome | isolation source: 100 cm saprolite on Douglas fir-dominated hillslope | place: USA:California | collected 2013-09-17
CCTGCGGAACGATCAGGTCGATATAGCTGAGATGCCCGACCATGCCCAATAGCTCCTGGGCTGTGCTGATGTCAGTAATGAGCAGGTTTTGTAACCCCTGCGTTGTGATCTCATCATTACCTCGCAGCAGGCCAATGATTGTTACCGTAGAGCGAATCGCCCCATAGCGAACGGTGATCTTGTCGCCCGCTTTGAGGTTATATTGCTGTGCTAGCTGCTGAGACATTAGCGCGGTGTTCGGCTGAACCAGGAATGACGACATATCCTGTGTGCTGCCATTGGAGCCGACTCCGCCAAGTGTCAGATAGTTGCGGAATGGCGCTTCGGCAAACGGATCAACACCGAAAACGCGCAGCGGCTGGTCGTTGAGTTCAAGCGCCTGCACGTAGGCAGTGACAATCGGCGCGGCGTTGCGTAGACCAAGTTCAGTGCGCAACCTCGTGTATAGTTCCTCTGGTACACCTGTTGGTCCACCCGTGATCTGATGCGTGGCCCGTCCGGCGATACTTTCGGTGAACAGGCTAAATGACCTCGCCGCGCTGCTATTGGCAAGGTCGATGGCAACAACCATTGCCACGCCAAGCGCCACGCCTGCTACGAATAAAACACTCTGGAAAGGCCGTCGTTGGATAGAGCGCAGCATCACGCGCCATAAGGTATCTGTCATGTTATTTGCTCGGCCTATGATCAATATCGGCAACTAATTTGCCGTCGGTGATGTGGTAGACCACATCGGCATAAGGCACGACCTCGGCGCTGTGCGTTGCCATGATCAGTGTTTTGCCAGCGCCACGAGTCAGTTCCAATAGCAGGTTAAGAACCAGATTGCCTGTGTCTTCATCTAAATTGCCCGTTGGTTCGTCAGCCAGAATCAGCAGCGGTTGGTGGACCAGCGCCCGCGCAATCGCCACACGCTGTTGCTCGCCGCCTGATAGTTTATCTGGATAAGTGTTGGCGCGATTGCCGAGTCCGACGCGCTCAAGCAGAACACGCGCTGCCTTTTCCCCTTCGCGGCGATTTTTGCCACGCAATTCATAGGGCAGGCTGACGTTTTCGAGCGCGGTCAACGTCGGGATCAGGTTGAAGAACTGGAAGACATAGCCGATATTTTCGCGTCGAAATAGTGTCAAATCGCGTTCGCTCAGGCAGGTGATGCACTTCTCACCGATCCAGACTTCGCCCTCGCTTGGCACATCCAACCCGCCAATCAGGTTGAGCAGGGTGCTTTTGCCGCTGCCACTCTTGCCAAGCAATACCGTAAACTCGCCTTCGCGAATCTCGGTGTTCACCGCGTGCAGCACAATATGCGAAGTACCCGCTTCCTCGTACTGTTTTGTCAGATCACGCAACTTTACGAGTGCGGGACGATGGTTCAAGCTGGTCGGAGCATTCTGAAGAGTGGGTAACATCATCACCTGACCTTATAGTTCAATAATACGTCAACCAACATTCACAACTTTCAATTTGTTATAAATTGTACAAAGGAAATTGAATTTTGGCAACCGAAGAGATATCAACGATTTGTTATGATTTAGTATCGCGCATGTAATGTTAAGCGTAATGGAAAGAGGCTACTATATAGACAACGTGGTCAATCAAGCAGCATCTTAGCAACATCGACGCCACAACATACACACATTCAGCACCATCATTCACCCATCGCACTAACATCGTAGCCCGACCACGTTGTCCTAATCTGTCTCCCATCTTCCTTCTCTCTCCACAAAAACCGGGCTAATTAGCCCGGTTTTTGTTTCTATGGAATCCGACCCCAGACTGGTTTACCTGAACCATTGGATATATTATCCATATTGCCTTCACTATCTATTTGTTTTGTCGAGAGAGTTTTATGAACGACGAAAATCATTCGACCCGGATGAGGTTAGACGACGAGGGCGAACTCCGTGACGGTATTTTCTGCAACCATTGCGGACATGTTAATTTCACGCCGAGCCAGACCTGTGAAGCGTGTGGGAACCTTTTTCCTAAGCCGTTCAGCCCTCTTCGCTTATGCCTGGAAGCATTGAGGCGTTCGGAGGAAAAGCAAAAAGACCGTACTTCGTCACAGTGGAACGAATGGGCTGCGCTTAGTAGGGTGGTCGTCTGGCTTTATATTTTTATCAGTTTAGCACTTTGCTTATTCGTCGTTGCTAGCGATGTATTAAGAATACACTGAGTGTTCGTCTCGATGTTATGACATCTATCAGGCGCGAAAGCCCTCTGTTTTCTTACGGCAGGCGTCGCGCGGCGAGCATCGTAATATCATCGAATTGGGCCGCTTCACCGATATGGGCTTCCAAACTATCTATAACCCTGTCGAGCAGTTCGGCTGCTGAATCTGCTGGCTGGTTTACCAACTGGAGCAACTGAGCCTCAGTAAAGAGTTCGCCCTCCGTATTTTTGGCATCGGTCACGCCGTCGGTGAAAGTCATGAGCGTGTCGCCGGGGTCGAGACGGGCTTCCATGATTTCGAAGCGCGGATTGGGCAGCATCCCCACGGCAGGGCCGCTTGGCTTCAAACGCTGCTTAATGGTCCCATCAGGACTGACAATCGCGGGTGGATTATGCCCGCCGTTGATGTACAGCAGATGACCATTTTCCGGATTGAGCAGGCCGACGAACATGGTCGCAAACATATTCAGGTTCGCGTGAACGGTTGCGACATAATTGTTCGTGAGGGTCAAGGCGTTGTAAAGGCTTACTGCCCCTGGCGACAGCATTAAACGTTTACGTTGTGCAGCCGCCGCAGGATCGACAGGCTTTGCAGAGGCTCTCGCAGGGGCAGTCTCACCTAGCATTTCCTGCCAGTCCATTGAATAGCGCTGCTGCGTGAAGGCACGGATAAAACTGCGCATCAGCGCCATGAACATTGCTGGACCAACGCCCTTGTCGCAGACATCGGCAATGACCAGCACAACACGGTCATTCGCGATCATGAACGAATCGTAGAAATCACCAGCCACTTCGCGCGCCGGACTAAAACGGGCCGCGATTTCCCAGCCGGGAAGCGTTGGCAACTGTTCGGGCAAGAAGTCCTTCTGAATTTGCCGACCAATCTGGATGTCGCGTTCGAGCTTGGTTAGCCATTCCTGCCGCAGCCGCGTAAGCTGACTGTTGACAGCAATCGCCGCCTGAGTAGCAAGCGTTTCGACTACCAGTTGATCGTAGTCGCTGAACGGAATGGGTTCTCCCGTAACTGAGTCGCGGGCATTCAGCAACTGCAAAACGCCGATCACTTCCTCACTATTTTTCAGCGGGATGGTCAAACTCGACACGGTGCGATAGTCGTTTTCTGCGTCGAACTTATGAGTCGCGGAAAAATCGAATTCATCCGAGGCGTAAACATCGGGAATGTTGAAGGATCGGCCCTCAAGCGCGACACGGGTTGAAACATTATGAAAATTTGGCTGCCCGGTCTGTTCATCGTAGAGCCGCAGGGGGGCAAGCATAATCTCAGTGCCCGTTGTCCCGCCCTGAATAATGCCAAGCGAGTCAGTGGACATGATCGCAAACTTCAGGCGATCATCTTCCGTGCGGATATATAGCGTCCCTGCATCTGCGTTGCAGACGCCTTTCGTTTCCTGAAGAATTCTTTCCAACAGGCGATCAAAATTTGTTTCCGTCGTCAGCGCCATGCCAATCGGCAGGATAACCGTTTGGAGCGCGGTAATTAGATCCGAATATTCGACGGATCGGTGTCGAAAATTATGCTTGTCGATGAAGGTTTTGAGCCGTATCTCAAGCATACCAAGTCGATAGGGCGGTAGGATGAAGTCATCCGCGCCAAAATGCACCAGTTCGGTGGCAGCATCAATATCATTGGCGATGCCGATGATGGGAAAATGCTGGAGCGATGAAGTTGAACGGATGGTGTGTAGCAGACTCCCATCTTTAACCTCTGGCACGTCGTCGTTGACCAGTACGAGGTCAAAGTGTTCTGAACGGAGCAGCTTCAGGCTATGCTCCGTATTGCTCGACACGACAACGGTGTAACCTACCTGTTCAAGGATGTTGAGCAGCGCATCGCGGTCATCACCCTGCTTATCGACGACCAGGAGTCTCCCCGGTACAGTTTGCAACGGCCTTTGCCTTTCTTATTATCGACGCTGCATGATGAACATATTGCGATTCCGCCCATCAGTGTATTCATATAGATACTGATCCACCCCTTTGAGGGCCAGAAAAATGCCCAGGCCGCCGATCTCGCGCTCTTCAAGCGGTTCATCCAGATCGTCAGGCTCAGGTCTGTTCGTCGGGTCGTAGGGTGGCGCAGTATCCTCAAGGTAAACGCTTAGCGTAGTTTCGCCAATGGCTCCGCCAAGATAGAGCATCCCTTCCAGGTTTGCCCCATTGTAACCGTACACAATCGAATTCGTGGCAATCTCGTCAATTGCCAGACGCAGACGGTAGGCGGCCTTCTTGTCCAGATTGGCGGCTTCAGCAGCATTCAGGACGTATTCGCCGAGTGCACTGAGCGACTCAAGTTTCCCCGGCAGAGTCAGGGGGTTTAGCGCTGATAGCTCTTGCTTGGACACCTCTAACCGCCAATTTGAATGGCATCGTACTCGCTAAGGAGAATGACGCTCTTATCGAAGCCAGTCATCTCCAATGTTTCCAAGATTGAGGGCTGTGCGCCGACGATAAATACATCGGTATTGACACCCATCTTTTGCTTGGCAAAGATCAGCGTCCGCAACCCGGCGCTGGACATATAGCTCAGTCCGCTGAGCATCAGAACCAGCTTGGTGGCTTTGGCAGCCACGACTTTCTCGATCTGTTCGCGGAATACGGGTGCGACGCTGGCATCCAGCTCGCCAACCAGGGTGATTTTGCCAATGTTGGTATCTGTCATATCGAGCAATGCATTGAAGGCCATGTTTCTTTTCCTTTATCTAATGTCTGCAGATGCAGATATACACTACTTACCTACCAGAACCGCTACCGAGCGGTCAGTCAGCAAGAAACCATATTGATCGGCGAGCAGCGGCTCCGCGCCCGGCTCCCAGGCATCTTCAGGGCCGGACATCCCCGTATTGATAGCGACATGCCATTGCAAGCCCTGCGGTAAGCCCGGTAGCTCAAACCATTGGCTTTCCCAGTGCATATTCAAAGCGACGTACAGGTAATCGTCACAAACTGAGCCGCCTCTGGCGTGTTTGCCGCACAGCATGAACGCCAGGATGTGACTGTCTTCTGACCAGTCGGCGTTCCAGGCCCGCAGGCCGTGCCAGGTGATGTCCGCATAGCCGCTGCCCACGTAATCGCTGTTGCGAAAATGTGTTGTGCCTCTCAGGACCGGGTGAGCATGGCGCATGGCAATCGCCTTTTTGAAAAACCAGAACTGTTCCGCGTTCGTCTCCAATTGAGACCAGTCGAACCAGTTGAGTTCGTTGTCGTGGCAGTAGGTATTGTTATTGCCGTGTTGGGTGCGCGCCACTTCATCACCCATCAGGATCATCGGTACGCCCTGACTGACCATGAGCATAGCGACGGCATTTTTCATCTGTCTACGACGCAGCGTATTGATCCACTCGTTGTCCGTTGGCCCTTCCCAACCGTGATTCCAACTCTGGTTATCGTTGGCTCCATCGTTGTTGTTTTCGCCATTGGCCTCGTTGTGTTTGCCATCGTAGGAAACGAGGTCGTTGAGCGTGAAACCGTCGTGACAGGTAATGAAATTGACTGACGCCGAAGGGCCGCGCGCGCTATACAGGTCCGGTGAACCTTGAATCCGCTGCGCTACATCGCCAATTATGCCGCTGTCGCCTTTGAGGAACTGGCGAATCGTATCGCGGTATTTACCGTTCCACTCCGCCCAGCGCCCGTAGGCCGGGAAACTGCCAACCTGATAGAGGCCACCAGCATCCCATGCCTCGGCAACGAGCTTGCATTTGGCGAGGATCGGATCGGCAGCCAGATTTTCCAGCAGCGGCGGATTCGCCAGCGGGACACCCATTGGATCCCGGCCCAGAATGGCGGCCAAATCGAAGCGGAAGCCGTCGATGTGATACTCAGCCGCCCAATAGCGCAAGCAGTCGAGTACCATGTTGCGAACCACGGGATTGTTGCAGTTCAGCGTATTGCCTGTGCCGCTGAAGTTGAAGTAGTACCCATCGGGCGTGAGCATATAATAAACTTTGTTATCAACGCCACGGAAGGAAATCGTCGGTCCCTGTTCGTTGCCCTCGGCAGTGTGATTGAACACCACGTCAAGCATGACCTCGATCCCGTTCTTGTGCAGTTCTTTAATGAGCGTTTTCAGCTCATCGACCTGCATCCCGAATTTACCTGTCGCGGCATAGCCAGCTTTCGGTGCGAAGAAGCCAACCGTGCTATAGCCCCAGTAGTTCAGCAGTAACTCGCCGTTTGTGGGGCTGATGCGGCTGTTCTCAAACTCGTCAAACTCGTAGATCGGCAGCAATTCGACACAGTTGACGCCAAGTTCCTTGAGATACGGAATCTTGTCGCGCATGGCGCTGAAGGTTCCGGGATGCTTGACACCCGCCGATGGATGCTGGGTAAAGCTGCGGACGTGCATTTCGTAGACGATCAGGTCTTCGATAGGGGTTTCGAGCGCATGGTCCGATTCCCAATCGAAGTCGTCATAGACCAGACGCCCACGATGCTGATAGGCATCGTTCCAATCCGGCTGCTCGCCCCAGACATCCCTGCCGCCGATGGCTTTGGCATACGGATCGAGCAGAATTTTGCTGGCATCGAAGCGGTGACCCTGCCACGGCGCGTTAGGACCATCCATGCGGTAACCGTATTCAGTATTCTCGTAGTCCAGCCCAAAAACGACCACGGCGTACACGTTGCCGATGCGGAACTCTGGCAGGAACGGAATCTCGACAAAGGGCGTCGGTTCTCCCTTATGAAAGAGTACCAGCGTACACGACTTCGCATAGCTGGAGTAGATCGAGAAGTTCACGCCGCCTGCAACCATTGTCGCGCCGAATGGCATTGGATTCCCGACGCGGAGTTTATAACCCTCATAGGTATGCGTTGGGCGAATGTCAATTCGCTGATCCATCATTGATTGGCGTCCTTATTGGCTCAACGCCGCCAGTGCAGCATCGACGGATGGATATGTCTCGAAAAAGTCTAAGAAGCCAGTTGCCGACATCGTTTCCTGTACCTCTTCAGGTAGGCCGACCAGTACAAGCCGTCCGCCATTGGCAGAGATAGTACGATGCAGTTGCAGCAGGACACGCAATCCCGCACTGGACATATACGATATACCGCTCATGTCAAGCAGCAACTGAGCATTTGTCTGGGCAGTTTCCATGACGCCGACCTGGATGTCAGGGGCGGTATTGCCATCTATTTGCCCGGTTAGCTCTATTAACGCGGTTCCATCGGATTCTCGAATGTTGATTTCCATGTTTTACCTTGATCTGGGTTGACCTTACCCCTCTCGACGAACAGGAGAGGGGATCGATTGACACAGTGAAATGGGACTAGGTTGGAACGATCCGCACTTTGACCTTGACCGGGTCCTGACTATCCGGCAGAGTGACAGTCAGCGCCTCCGCATCGAAATTCGCGTAGGGCGCACCATCAATCTCCACGGACTCGATCTGAATGCTGCCCTGTGGAAGCAGGTCGGGCTGCACCCGCAGAATTCCATCCTTGAAGCCGTTCGGATAGGGCTTGAAATAGAAATCCATCGGCTGTTTGGTGATGAGCAGGTTCGTGTAAACCGCCGAGAGATAGCACAACTCGGTTGAGTGATAACCGCTCATGGAGTGGCTGCCCTTGAGCCGCTCGTTGCCCATCAGATACGGCATACCATCCGCCAGGGTGTTGAAATATACACCACCGTCATCGCGATCCAGGAAGAAGGCGTTGTAAAAAGATGCCGCTTCCCGCGCATGGCGCAGATATTCCGGGTCTTTGAGTGTGCCGTGCAACAGGAGATAGGCCAGCACCGCTTGTTCTTGCTGCCACCATGCCTTACGGTCATGCCACACGAAGCGATAACGTTCCTGCTCGCCCTCAAGGCAGCGCTCGACCACATCGTACCAGCCACCGCGCTGCTGGTCGCTGCCAGCGGCGGGCATGACCTCCGCGATCTTGCGGGCCAGCGCAACATATTTATCCTTTGGCTTGAGGCTCTGCATCCGCATCAGGTTCCAGGCAATCTTCAGATTGTGGCCCACGACGGCGCGGTTCTGCTGCCAGCCATAGGTCGTGTCGTGCGACCAATCCTCATAAAAGCGCTCCTGGACAAAGGGGCTGTTCTCATAATCCGGGAAGTGCTCTTCAATCGTGTCAAATGTGTATTCAAGGAAGTCGGCGTATTTCTGTTCACCAGTTGCCAGATACAGGTTGATCAGATAGGCAGGCGCGTGGTCGCCCACCGAGTTCCAGTTTTTGCGCGCACGGTTAGGACCAAGTGACTCGGCACGGGGATCGAGGGTCAGCGGATCGAGGTGCGAGAAATAGCCGCCCTTTTCCCGGTCAATATAGAAGCGGTCAAAGAGCTTGACCGTCATCTCGGCATCATCCAGAATACGCGGGTCGCCCGTAATGCGATATGTCTGTGTTGGCCCCGCCAGCGCATAAATCTGCTCGTACATCGGGAGCGAGTCGAAGTCATCGCCGAATTCCGAGGTCAGCAATTTCTGTTCGCGATGGCCCGTGACCTGGAGGCCGTGATACCAATAGATCAAATCTTCATCGGGGTCGGAAAAGCGCATATGGTCGCGCAGATATTCGGTGCCCTTTTCAGCGCCTTCGAGAAATTCGTCCTCACCTGTCAGCAGGAAGGCTGAGGCAAAGCCGTAGACAAGGCGGGAAATCGTATCTGTTTCCTGAAGGAAATCGCCTTTTTTGCCGCCGCCCAGGTGCAGGAATGTGCGGTAATTGCGGTAATCAATTGGTTCGGCGGGATGGTTGAATTGCCACTTGAGATAGCTGTGTCCAATCGAACGAATCTGCTGGAGCCACCAATCCGGCTCCTCGTGGCGATAACTTTCGGGCGCGTCGCCCGGAAAGACCATCGAATGAGTTTCAAATTTATGCCCACCAGCTTCGGGATAGAATACGCCGTAAGCATAGACGAACTGGCCCGGCATGAGCAGTTCGGCAAATGGCGCATTGATATATGATTCGTTGAGATTCTGGGAAATGCGAGCATAGGTCGTTGGCGTGATGAATACCTCAAAATCGCGCCCATCTGAGGTTTTGAGCGTGAAAGATTTCTCGCTGCGGTTAAACTGCGTAACATAGCCGGCAATGGTATCGGAAAACGTGAAATCGAGCGCTGTCATAGTACTCCCCTATTGTAGAGCGGACTAATCCTGGCTGGTTGCGACAATGGTGACGGCTGGATAGGCGTGACCGTCTTTTCCAGCGCGCCTGAAAAGCTCAAGCTAAACGTTATCATGTTCGATTAACAAGAGTTGACGATTGCCCAGCGCAACTGGGTCTTTGCGGGAAACACAATCATCTTACTTGCCGTTCGCGAGCATGTCAATTATCTTGCGGGCAAACAGATGGCAGTGCCCACCGGAGCGGCCCGTTACCAGGTCACCGTCGACTACCACATCCTCGTTTGTATAAATCGCGCCCATGTTTTTCACATCACCGAGCAGATTGTTGTGCGCGACGACATGCTTGCCCCTGACCAGTTCTGGCGCGGGCGCGACCAGCCACATTCCGTGACAGATAATTCCCTTTAGAACGCCGGGTTCGGCAAAGGCTCGCTTCAAAAATTCGGTTGCTGGCGGCAGTTTATTGATGTCCTCCGTGTAGCGCAGCCGATCCGACACCTGACCGGATGGCACGATGATAGCCGAATAACTGCGCAGTGTTTCATCGTCCATGTTCTCAAAACTTTCATGGCATTCAAAGGGCATGTGATATTCGTGACCTTTAAATGTGAGCGAAGGCTGACCCCACAGCCGGGTCAGAAAGTGCAACTCGATGCCCTCTTCGGGGAAGCGCCGCTCGTAGTAGTGAATCTCCGGCTCGTAGAAATCGCTTTCGATGAGGATGCCAACTTTTTTACTTTGTGAGGTCATAAGTTTTCACAGCCATATGTTGTAGCCCGTGTCTTTCTTTGAAGTGATTGGTAACTTGCTCGGCAATGATGACAACGCCCGTCGAGGTTACAAGCTTTGCTCTTCGACATGGGCAATTTAGGTAGATAGCAGGGTTTTGCGTTATCTAGCAGCGTCTTCCTTTCTGGAGTTGGAGGATTTAAATGGGCTGGTTTACTGATTTGCAAGCATACATCGTTCAACTTAGCATAACTTTGGAGGCCAATCAAGAAACAGAGACAGAATTGTAATACAGGCTGTATGCGCATAATTCAGTTGGTCGGAGGCGAAAAGTATAGGCTACTAGGCACTCTTTTCCACCGCACCCGCCAGATTGCGGGTTTTTGACGGAGTTAACTATACTTACGTCATCACTCGCCACACCTTAGGAGATAATTGATGGGTAAGAAGATCCTCGTAATTGCAACCAACTATGGCCTGTGGGCCGAAGAGCTTCAGGCTCCCTGGGATGCCTTGAAGGCCGCAGGTCATGAGGTCCACCTTGCTACCTACCGGGGTATGACCCCATTGCCCAGCAAGATGAGCATGGATCCTAACTTCATTGATCCCATGCAAGACGCGGCAATTAACCCCAAAGAAGTTGTTGACCGCGTTAATGAAATCCTGGATGCAGGTGAATGGGATCATCCTATCAAGATTCATGACGCCAAGATGTCAGACTACGATGCGTTGGTTATTGTGGGCGGCGCGGGTTCAGCGCTGGATATCGCTGGCAATATGGAAGTTCACGACCTGATTTTGAACGCATACAAGAGCAACAAGATTGTCGGAGCATTGTGCTATGCCGTTGGCGCACTGGCCTTTACCCGCGATCCAGACAACGATAACAGGAGCGTCATTTACGGCAAAAATGTGACGGCTCACCCTCATGCATGGGATTTTGTTGGCGATCACGGTTATGACTTTGTGCGTGAAACGCCTGAGAACCCCGACATGAAGCTGGTTACAAACGGCTTTGTCTTTCCGTTGCAGTTCATGGTCGAAGACGCCGTTGGATCGCGTGACAAGGTAGCATCCGACCCAACAACGTCGCGTGAACGCCCCAGCGTCGTGTTCGATGCACCATTCGTGACGGGCCTTTCGGTTGAGTCCTCAATAGCATTTGGCAAGAAGCTGGTCGAAGTCATCGGCTAATCAACTCCCATTTGCTGAATGGGAATCGCGTTCTGTTATTACCCTTTCTGAGCTTCAAAATCGGAGAAGACCTGATGAATAACCAACTTCCTGATCCTGTAATTAAGGTGGTGAAGGAAATCAACGGGGTAAAGATACACACCTTCATCTCCCCGGAGGATTTTCTTGCTAATGCGACTCATATCATCGAAGGTCCCCACGAACTTGTGATCGTTGATGGGCAGTTCGTCGTGCCTTTTGCCATGGGGTTCCGTGGCTATGCTAACAGCCTCGGCAAACCTATCAACCGGGTCTACCTTTCGCATGAGCATCCTGACCATTTCTTTGGTATCAGTGCCGCGTTTGGCGACGTGCCGGTATATGCCCTTCCAGAGACCATCGAATTTCTCAAGGCCAATGGCGAAGCAATCCGCAAAGACCGGGCTGCGGTCTTCGGCCCGTTCGTCCCCGAAAGCGTTGTGATTCCTGACCATGTTGCGAAGCCTGGGAAGGAAGTCATCGACGGGATTACCTTCGAGGTAATCGTCCACAAGAACGCCGAAGTGGAAACACAGTTAGCCATTGCCCTGCCTGACCTGGGCGTTTATATCACCCAAGACCTCATCTACAGCGGCGGCCATGTCTATCTCCACAAGGGGATCGAGGGCTGGATCGAGGCTCTGGAAGGCTTGAAAGCGTCAAAGTATGAATTCTTCCTGCCGGGCCACGGTGAACCAGCAGACAAGAAGGAAATCCAGGCGAATATCGATTACCTGAAGGGTGCAACAAAAATCGCCTCAGAATCAGCGAATGCAGAGGCTTATAAAACCGCGCTCCTGGCTGCATATCCGGATCGCAAAGCACCCGCTATCATCGATATTTACACGCCTTATCTGTTTGCATAATTGGTCGCTCAGATGCGACCAACCCTGATTATATGTGCATAAACACCCATTCCTGTTGTGCAGGTGGGTGTTTATGCCGGATTACATTGCAACTTGAACCAAGAGGAACTCAAACATGGCAAAAAAGGTCTTGATTGGTGTGTCGGAAAACGGCTTCTGGATAGAAGAACTGCTAAAGCCGCTTGATCGGCTGAATGAAGCGGGAATTGAGTATGATTTCCTCGTCCCAACCGGGAAACATGTACCGTTCCCAGATGGCGCTAGCCTCAGTGATACCTATGTCGACCCGCCCTTAGGGCGTCCTGTCACCGCGAAAGATTTGGCGGAACGCGGCAAAAAGACGGATTGGGAAGCGCTGTTTGCCAATCACATTGCGCTGTCAGATTTCATGCCCCTCCGCCCCTATCTAAGCTCAGGCGGCAACTATCTTGAGGCACTGGAAAAATACTATGTGGATCGGGCCAAGGGGTGGGAACGCCTCGACGCTTACGATGCGCTCCTGCTGGTTGGTGGCGGCGGCGCGGTTGTGGACATGGCTAACAACAATCGTCTGCATGATGTGATCCTCGGCTTCTACTATCGCAATCAGCCGATAGCGGCAGAGTGCTATACCGTTACCAGCCTCGCGTTTGCCCGTGAACTTGACTCGCGCAAGAGCATCCTCAACGGCAAGCACGTTACCGGTCACACCATGGAATATGACTACACGGGCGGTTGGGCGATCTTCGCGAATGGCGACTACTTCTCCTTCGAGGCCCCGCCCTATCCGCTGGAATACATCCTGCGCGATACGGTTGGTCCTGACGGCGAGTTCCACGGCAATGTCGGACGCGGCACGTCGGTGATCGTAGACTTTCCATTTATCACCAGCCGCTCGGTTGAGTCTTCTGATGAAATCGGCAAAATGCTGGTGAAAGTCCTGAACGAAGGTGTGCGTCGCTACGGCTGGTAATCAATCCCGGCAGGCTTTTAGTAGGGAAACAATATGATCGAAAACGCTTCGAAAATGATCTCGTTTCTGAAAGGCCTACGCAGGGAGTCTGGCGCGTATGCAGAGACCAGCGACGGCGAGGGCAGTTTGCGTGCCACGCTTAGTGTGCTGAAAGCCTTCAATGAACTTGGCGTATTGGAAGACGATCCGCAGGCGGTTGACTTCATTCGGAGTTGCCGTCATGAGAGTGGTGGATTTTCTATCCAACCCAATGCAGAACCTACCCCTTTCGACACCTCGGTAGGATTGGTCTGCCTGCGTACCTTAAATCAACACGATTTGCTGGCGGAGTATGTTCCGTCAGCAATGACCTTCATGTCCGCGAATGCCGCGACACAGTTTGACCATTTCATGCTGGTGGCTGCGTATGAGGAGTCCCACATCGCTGAACCGGTTCCAACTGCCACCATCGAATTCTTCACCAATCAACTACACGTTAGTCTGGCTGCCAACAAGGCTGTCGATGGGGCGATTGCTGCGGCGTCGATCCTGCGGGCAGGTCACACGCTGGCTGATCCGGTGGCGGTTGCAGAAGTCATGGTGGCAGCGCAGAATACCCCGGAAGGTGGTTTCGGGGATGGCGGTAGTTCATCCTTGTTTGCCACCTATTGCGTGATGCGTACGCTGGTATTGCTTGGTGTCATGCCCAACGTATTGCAATTGTCGGCCTATCTCGATACGTTGAAAACTGAGCTTGGCTATACGGATGCACCGGGCGGCAAAACGAAGGCCGGGGCCACCTATCAATACGTGAGTATGCAAACCTGGCTGCGGCAATTGCAAAATATCCCGGTCAATGCCGCGCGTGACGGTGATATCGAATACCTTCAGCAATGGTTGTCAAACGGGGGAAACCCAAACCTTTACGATAGAGAAGGCTGGACGGTTCTATTGGCGGCAGCGTCGCGCGGTCAATCAGCCGTCGTCGATTTGCTTCTCAACCATGACATGCCTGGCGCATTGAAAGCTAATCCGTCGCTTCGTTATGAAGCTGCTGACGCTTTGCCGATCTATATGGCTGGGCAAAACGGCGACATAGAGACCGTAAAACTCTTGCTGCAAGCCGATCCAACCCACCTCCACGCGATAAGCTCGGTGAATGGGCATACGGTTCTGTTGCAGGCAGCCTTCTACGGCAAAGAAAAGCATCTCGCGCTGGCGGAGTATCTTCTGGACAACGCCGCAGCAATTAGCAGCCTTCCCGCCGAACAACTTGCGGAAGAACAGGCGAAATTGCTAAGCGCAACCAATGTTCGCGGGTTTAACGCATTGAAAATGCAAGACCTCTGGCACAACCAGAAAATGAAAGCGCTTTTGCTCCGTTATTACCCG
>WNFI01558203.1_pt2 | contig 14408 bp, 14 predicted proteins | sample 5400471 | NCBI WGS metagenome assembly WNFI01 (sample SAMN13153348, study PRJNA577476) | soil metagenome | isolation source: 100 cm saprolite on Douglas fir-dominated hillslope | place: USA:California | collected 2013-09-17
TCCTTTCCTACTTCCTGGAGACCGATCCTGAGCGTCTGCTGGAAGCTGATGAAGCAGACCTCTATGGCTACATTGCCCACCTCAAACGGTGTAGCCCCAGAAAGCGAGGACGTGGAGGCACGGTAGAGGACAGGTCCAAGATTCTCACCCTCACAGGGCGTAGACTTGCCGACACGACCATTGCCCAGCGGGTGGTTGCCTGCCGCCTCTTTTACGAGTTTCTCATCCGCAAACGACTGCGAACTGATCCCATCAACCCTATCGCAAGAGGAAGTGCTGGTCGCAACGGGCAACGTCCTGTGCGCGGACCCGTGCCCAAAAGAACGCGCCTGCCCTGGGTCCCCTCAGACGAGGTCTGGAAGCAGTTTTTAGCACAGGTGATTGTGCATGAAAGTGCTCGTACCCGCGCCATGATCTTGCTCTGCTACGATGCGGCCCTCCGACGTGAGGAACTCATGTCTCTACGTGTCGATGACCTCGATTGGGCACACGGGATCGTGACGATCCGCCCTGAAACGACCAAAGGGGGGCGCATGCGGTACGTGCCTGTTTCTCCTCCTGTCCTCTACCTCCTGCGCTGCTACCTGGAAGGAGATCGCCGTGCGCTCATCGCTGCTTACGATGGCGAGGATCTCGGTCCAATTTTCTTGTCGGAATCGACACGTAACCCAGGTCGTCCGCTCGCCGCTTCCGCCTTTGACGAGATCATTGAGCGGGTACGAGAGCAGGTCGGCCTCCCAGCACTCACCCCTCATACCCTTCGCCACCAACGCTGCACCATCCTGAAACGCGCTGGGGTGAGCCTGGAGGACATTGCTCTGATTGCCGGTCACAAGAGCACAGACACGACTCGTTTGTACATCCATTTGGCACCGACAGAACTCAGCGAGCGGATACGTGCGAAAGTCGAGCCATTTGATGCTAGCATTCGGGGACTGGTTGAGCAGACCCTGCACCCGGAGGTGATGCATGAACAGTAGTCTCCAACTCGCCACAGATCCCTTGTATACTCCATGGCAGATGCCCATTGATCTTGCCGTCTACGACCAGCGGCCATTCACCTCTGAAGAGTGGAAGGCACTTGAGCATGACTTCACGCGCAACGCCAAGACCACTCGAACGGTAGATTCCATTGCGGCGCGCAAGGCTCTAGCTCGCTTCAATGCCCCTCTGGCTGATGTCTTTCACCTGCGCCACCGGGGAAGTGCTGGCCTCTTGTACGATGTGCTCCACCTGTTCCGCTCCGAAATGTCTCGTCATCAGAAACTGTTCTGGGAGTGGACGCCACAGGAGTGGCAAGAAACCCTGTGTCCAACTCCCGCTCTGTTTCTCAAGCGCTATGGGAAGTGGGAAAACGTGCGCATGACGGTCATGGATGCTGCCTATCTGCTGGGCAACGTGAGCGAGCCTCCGAGCCGTCGGCATAGGTAGAAACGCCGTCAGTACAGCAGCAGTCTACTTTGGCCGGGAACTGGTGAATGACCAATGCATCAGATTGTTTGATCTCCTGAAAGCGCGAGGATATGTTCAGACCTCTGCAACGCTCAAGCGCATGCAACATGGTCTGAGTATGCTGTTCCTGCTCAATCGATCCCCCTACCTGGAGGAGATCACTTGTGAGCTGCTGGCTGCCATCCGTGATGAAAATAGCCATATGCGTCAGGTGTACGGAAGAATCGAGAAGGGGCTGGAACAGCTCAAGATCCTCTCCCCACCCATCAGACAGGCATTTAACCCCTTCAATACGTCGTAAATACACCAATCATCTCCTTGCCGTTGGCCGCTGGCTAGCGGAACACGCCAAGGAGGTTCGCACGCCTGAACACTGGACGGAAGATCTCGCGCTGCATTTTCGGAGCGATCTGTGTTCCTGGACGATGGGACAATATGTGAACGAACACGGCAGAAAGGTGCTCTCCACCAAAGGCAAATTGACCATGCCCCTGAAGGCACAAGGGATTACCAATTACCTGACGGCAGCGCGCCGCTTCTTTCTCGATCTCACCAAGCGTGACCATGCGCCAGGTGGCACTCCAGCTCGAAAAATCCACCTGGATTTCCAACCACGAGAGGTCTTCGTTCCTCCGAGATATGTCCGGCAAGCCATCGATCGGGCTGAACCCAGAGATATCGATCTGCGGGTGTGGGCGCGCCTGGCTATCGCAGCCGCCACGCTCTCCCACGATGATCTTCCGCAAGGGGCCGTGTATCCGCTGAGTTTCTATCGAGCATTGGCTCTGGTGTGGGTGACCTCTGCGCGCCGTCCCAACGAGATTACGCGCTTGCGACTGGACTGCCTGCGAGAAGATTGGAACCCTGATATGCTGGATGAAGACCAGCAGCCAGTCGTGCGATTGCTCGCACCAGGTCCAAGGAAGCGAGGGCAGGATGAGGAGAAGATCTCCAAGATTTTCTACCTTCACATTCCTTCTGGGAAGAACCGAGGGGCATTTTGGATCTGGGTTCCCGACTACACAGCGGAGGCCATTAATGCCTGGAAAGCGGAACGCCCCCAGACGCAGAAACAACTCTTTGACTGGAAAGATCACGAGTACATCGACTACCTCTTCTGTTGCAGAGATAAACGGATTGGCCCAAAATTTCTCAATCGCTCCCTGATCCCAGCGCTGTGTGCCAAAGCCGGTGTGGATCTGGCCGATGCCAGGGGACGCATTACCGGTCATCGCGGACGCAGTACCCGCTTGACCTTGTTGCGCCGAAGTGGCGTGAGTCTGGATGATCTGGCAGAGTATGCTGGTCATGCCGATACCCGCACGATCAGGCGCTACGCGCGGCAGCAGCCCTTCCACCTGCATCAGATCATTCGTGATGCTGACGATGTGAGCAGAGTAATCGAAGGAGTCGTTGACGTCCAGGCAGCAGCCCAGGGGTTACCAGCCCTCCGATGGTTCATTGGCTACGACGCGGATGGCGAGCCAATGTACTGCGGCAATCAGCTCTATGTAACGTGTCCGCACCGACTGGACTGCGAGCGCTGTGGGATGTTCATTGGGGGAGAAAAGGCCAGGCTGTTCCATGCAGGAGAACAGACGTTGCCGGTTACCTCAAAGGTTCCCATGACACCACTGGAAAAATGTGTGGTCGAAGGGGATCAAGCCGGGGCCGAAGCCTGCCGTGCTGCGTTGCAACAGGTTCCTGCACCAGAGACGCCAGACCTCCACCTGATTTTCAACCCCGAAGGGCTTTCCAATCATGAGCTGGAGAAACTGGCCGAGCTGGGAACTGTCGAGACCATGGACAAGTTGCAGCAGGCGCTCATAGCTCATGAAAAGCGGCTTGAGGAGGTACAGAAGGACAAAACAGGTCGCAGTGCTCTGGTTGGAGCTCAGAAAAAACGGATTCGGTTCATCCAGGAACTCATTGCTCATACTGAGCGTTTTCAGCATGAGCGGGAAGGCAGTTGAGGGGGCATGGGGAGCCGTCAGGCTCATCAAGCATCCTTGGAGCTTGAGGCTCGGTGGAGGTGCTGAAACGGTGCTCATGCCAGGGGCGCGGAGCAAGCGATGCCGCCAGGCCCGACCCTTGACTGGGTGGGTAGACTCGCAGAGCGAGAGCGACCGGGGGACGGTGACGCTCATCAATGCAGAACCCCGGTCGCTCTCGGCGCGCAGCGCTCGCCCACCCAAGTCAAGGGCGGCATCGCCCGCGTCCCCTGGCTCGCAGGATCGTCGGAGTGGGTCAGACGATGGATGTGAGCAACCTCGATGACGAGAGTGAAACGTTGATGGTGAGAGGGTGTCCAATGTGGAAGAGTTTGACTTTTCCAAAATCATCCTACATAATGGTCTGATCTAAATACCAGAAAAAGGGCTGAGATGCGTAGGCAGCTCGCTTCCCCCGGCGCACCGTGGAAACCGGTGCCTCCTCAAAGCTGGCTCGTTCGCGGTAAAAGGTGCGCTCCCCAACCGGGGGAATTCCTTGCTTCAGACTCTCCTCACGGTACAGTCGATACACCGCCGCAGCCCGTTTGGCTTGCGGGACAGCGTAATGAGCAGTCAAATACTCGATCAGCAGATGCCTGGAGGCATCTGGGACGCGCGCCTTGCGATTGCCCCGCTCTCGTACCTTGTCGAGGAGTCCAAAATAGCCACATCCATACTCCGCTTCTGCCCGGCGAAAGGCAGCGGTCCAGTTCTGAATACTGCGAGGGGTCACGGTGATCGCTTCGCCACACCGATACGCCAGGATCTCACGAAGTCGTCGATTGGCTGCTTCCAGTGCTTTGGGACCGGCGTGAGACACGATCTCTCGCACGGCTTCTTGAAGGGGTGAAGGAGTTGCAGGCGCGACCTCTTTCATCTCACCCGACGCAATCAATCGCTGGAAGTGCTCAGACGGCAGGCTGAATGCCGCGCCAATTTCTGGCTGGAGGATGACGGTTGCCGCCTCCACGCTTGCCTCCCAGAGCCGCCCGTCCCAAAGGAAGCGCGAAGCGAGCGGGGTGGGCACATCTCGCGCCGGGCGATCAGCTTGGGGAACCTCTGCCTCGCTGCGATACAACATGACCTGATCCCAACTCATGAGGGAAGCGGCAGAGAGGTCTGTAAAGATCACGGATCGGGTGAGTAAGGCCCACACCACATCCACGGGGAGGCCGGGGTGCGCATCAACCAGTTGGGCGACGCTCACCCCAGGAGAGACATCAAGCGCTGCGAGAACTTGCGCCTCTTGCTCAGCTTCTATGTGGAACGGATGGGTCCAAAAGTCCTGGAGAAACTTCAGGTTCTCAATATACAGGGGATGATATTCGGCAGAGGTACGCACCCGGTAGGAGAGGTCAAGCGACCTCGCCGCCTGCTCCCCTGGGGGACACAGCCATCCGCCTTTTGCCTGCCGCTGATACCGCTCTGGCATGGTGACGGCGAGCTTCTCGAGCGAGGAGGTGTTTTTCCATTCTTCAAAGGCGGCTCCATCTTGCCGCAACACCAGAAAATCTGGGGTATGCCACGGCGAGGTCTTGCGCCCGGAGCGCGCGTGGTAGTGGAGCTGAATACGGGTCGGTTGATCGTAATATTCGAGCACATCCTCGTCGCGCTCCATGGTGTAACATCCCCAGAGCTCGACATGTTGGCTTTCAAACTGGATGGAGAACCCCATTTTCTGGCTGGGGTAGCGTCCGCTCACATTGGAGGCTCCGCCTCGAACCTTGCGTTCGGGCTCGGAGGAGCGAATGCGTTGAAGGGAAGCGACGGTTTCTGGCTCGATCTTGTTGCGCTGACACCAGGCACGAAACTCCTCATCTGTTAACCGAGCCATTCGTCTTTTTCCTTCTCTTTGTTCTCACGTGTCTTCCGAGGCGAGACCTCGCACTCTATCACCAGAGGCCCGAGCCCGTGACAAGTATACCAGAGTTTGCTGAAAGAGACAAGTTTCCGCCTCATATCTTTTCGTTTTTGTCGGATATCCTTTCATGCTCTTGCAAAACAGGCTGTGCAGCAGGGGAACGCTTGTTCGTAAACGGGGATTCACCAACGCTGAGAAAAGATATGTGTCGGAGCTTGCTCGTTCTGCACCTGAAACCATGAAATGTTACGAAAAATTATGGCCTGGATGCGGAAAAGTATTTCGACAAACAACATATCCGCGCAGGATTACACGGCCGAGCGCTGTAAGGGCATGATTCTCTTTTTCGTCAACCTTTCTGCGGAATATGGGGTACAGCGCTTCACAGGATTAGTTGCCGGCCAATGGACGCTTGAAGAGAGCGATCAGGCGGCCTTGATGGAGAACCACTGAAACGAGTTCCCACCCATAACGCCCCCAGAGAGCGAGCGAGTAATCAAGCATGCTTTCGCTGATCTCAATCCGCTTCGGATCGATACAATCAGCCAACCCGACCTCTACACTATATTCCCATGCGGGTTGCTCTGGCTTGATTGTCATGTCCTGGTCAACTGCCTCCTCCAAGGGCGCACCACTCAGACGTACGGAAGCGTGAGAGAGCGCCTCGATGATGGCATCGGTCTCTGTCTCTTCTAATACAATGATACCTGGCGCATGAGGAATGCGAAAGCGGGTATGATCATGGAACACCCGTGTGACGATGGTGCCTAATGGCATCCCTTGCGCTGTTCGCACAACACACCACATACAGCGATCTCGCTCCTCCGGAGGTCCCCAGTACTCGATCGACGAAGCGGTGAAATGGCCTGGGAAGTCAGGCTCAGTGATAAATCCGGCCTGCCCGAGCTGCTCTTGCAATGATTGAAAGAGTGTACGACCATAGACACCATAGGCATATTCACCGGCTTTGTCAAAGGTACTCTGCAATTCCTCGCGGTGCTCCTGCAATAGGAGCGGCAACTGTTCACGAATATAGTGTCTGATATAGCTGGCAAGGGTAGCTAACAGTTGCCAAATTGTGTTGATTATCATATACTATCTATAGCTCTTTTGAGAGGTACGATAGGTCTGATGGCAAAGCAAGGACAGAAACTGTTGCGGGTAGGCGCAGCGGCTCATGAATTGGGTTTGCACCCAATGACCGTGCGGCGCTGGATCAAAGCCGGACGTATCCAGGTAGTGCAGGTGGGCCGCGAGGTGCGTGTCCCCCGTTCCGAAATCGAACGCATCGTGGGCAGCATCGATGGGCGGCTGGTGGTGCTCTACGGTCGGGTCAGTGGGCAGGGGCAAAAGGATGATTTGGAGACGCAACTAGAACGGCTGCAAGCATGGGCACAAACTGAGCGCAAAGGGCAAGAGACGCTGGTGCTCTCCGACATTGGCAGTGGTCTCAAAGCAGGGAGTAGGCACCTCCAGCGCTTACTCAAGCTGGTCTGTGAGGATAAAGTGGCGGAAGTGGTGATTACCTCCGAAGATCGTTTAACCCGCTTCGGACAAGAGTTTTTGGAAACGCTGTTTGCCTGTTTTGATGTGACCCTGATCGTGTTGGAGCCAGGGGAAGAGCAAACGCCAGAGCAGGAATTAACCGATGATCTGCTAGCGCTCATCGCCTCGTTTTCTGGTCGCTTGTACGGGATGCGTTCGCACAAACAAAAGGAGTTGCTGCAATGCGCGACAGCCGTACTCACCAGCCCCTAACCTACGATGTGCGTTTGCCCGATGAAGTTCAGGCGGACGCTCTGCGGTTATTGGACGAAAGTAAGGCCGTGGTCAATGCTGCGTTGACAATCCTGTGGCCCCATCTCGACGAATTTGCCACCGATCGTGTTGGTCCTGCCTGGAAACAGGTCGGCAAGTACATCGGAAGCCCATCCCCGCACGGAGATCGCCAATGGCGATGCGAAAGTGAGACCGTCGGGAGAATTTTACGCCAACAAGCTGAACGGAAAAAATGCCTTTGATCTGGTCCTACCCATTCTCTCTGATGGCTTCATTCGTCCCAAGTCGGACAAGCGACCGGCAGGCAAGAACCGCCTCGAAATCCGCGAGGCCATGACCGTCTTACAGCAAAGCCTGGAAGAAGATGACAGCAGCTTTGTCGCGCTGCACAATGTCATTGAACAAGCGTGCAATTTTTTCTTCCAGCACGATCGCTTTCCCTCCAGTTACGAAGAACTGCAACCCCTTCCGCTGCTCAAAGTGGGTATGCTGACGTATGCAGGCGACGACGGAGGCGAAAAGGGCCAGGCCTATCGTTTGGCTCTGGATCTAGATGCGGGCGTGGCACGGTTTCGGTTCCGCTATCCCGACTCGATAGGAGTCTGGCACTGGCGCAAGGCAGATACGATCATTCCTTTGCCAGACGCTGTCCGCGCACGTTTGAGTGACGGGGATCTGATGGCTCCCACCCTGCGCGAAGAGCATCGAGGTCGCAAAAGCGGAACTGCCAACCTGGGAAAGCGTTGAGCGGGTGTTAGGCGCAGACTGGGGTATCCACACGCTCTTGACGGCCACCGCCGTGGATGAACACCACGAACAAGTGGGCAGACCATTTTTCCTGAACACTGGCGGCTTTGATGGCAGACAAGCCCGCACCCGACGGCAAATCGACGAGCTAAAGAAGAAGGTTGCCACATACGAACAGCAGCGGGATGCTTTGCCTTCCGATGACCCGAAACGAGCATGGTTCAACCAGAGGCTTGCGCTCTACCATCGAGAAATTGATCGCTGTTGGCGCAAGTATGAACACCGCAATCGCGCCCTGGCTCATCTGGCAAGCAATGTGTTAGTGCTCTTAGCCCGCGTGCATGGCTGTTCACTCCTCTCGATGGAGTCGCTTAAAACCCTGAAATCCACCGGACGGGGCAAAGGGGTTCGCGGGCGCTGGCGCAACTATCGCAACAACTCGCAGATCCGTGGAGAGATTTGGCGTCTGCTGCGCTACAAATGCCATCTGATTGGCTTACGGTTCCACACGGAACAGCCTCGCGGTACCAGCCATACGTGCCCCCATTGTGGGTTGCCAGCCAAAACCTATCGCTCGCCAAGTGATCACCGAGAAGCCGTGAAATGGGGGCGCTGGCTCTTCTGTGACACCTGTTCTTACAATGGCGATCGGGATTATTGCGCATCAGTGAATATTGCGCGACTGGGCGTCGCTTATCTTGTACAAATGAAACAGACGGGCAAGGCGCGATCTTGCCCGATCACTGACCCACGGGTCAAGCCTGTGTCATACACTGGCGCAGGCGCGGCGTTGCTGTTGCCGCCGCCGAGCTGCCATGCTCGCCCGATGGTTTCGGGAAAAATCTGTTACTACCCTGGTTGGCTTGGTTCTGCTTTTCTCCAGTCCTCTCACAAGAAGCATCTCTTCTTACGATTGTGTGGATAGCTCAATCTTGCTAGGGATAGTTACATATTTTAGCAACGGTATGGATAGTGATCTCTTTCTTCTCCGCAAGAAACTGATCTAATGGTTTCATGAGTGTCTTTCTTGTTTGAAGTCTAGTCGCTCATGGTGTGATATGTCACCACCCACTCAGGGAATTCGGGTGGGTGATTGTAAAATGGGTAGAGGGTGATGGGAAAGCTGAAGCGTGCCCTGCCTCCTAGAGCAATTTCAGGCGACTAGCAGCTTCTCTAGCCTCTTTGCGGCTGTTGACGTTCAGTTTGCTATAGATATTTTTGACGTGCGTCTTAACTGTATTGATCGAGATCACCAGTTCGTTGGCAATCTCCGGATTGGAGAGGCCAGCCGCCAGCAGGCGCAAGACGCGGTACTCATGCTGGCTCAATGGGTCCATGAGCACTGAGGGCGCAGGTGGCGGAAGCAAAGGGAGTGGCTCAGGTCGCTCTTTTTCAAAGGTCGTGAGCAAGGTATCGATATATGCAGCGAGGATAGGCTCGCTGACTCTGGGGCGAACGGTACGCAGCAACGCGGCCATAGCGATCCCCTCTTCCAGAAAGAGCCGTTTGTAGCCTTCGGGTTGCGCGAGCGAGAGAGCCTGAACGACCGTTTGCTGCGCTTGCAGGCTCTCGCCTTGCGCATAAGAGGCAAGCGCACTGAGGACGAGTATTGCTAGCTCACTGCCAGAGCGTCCCTGAACATGTGCGTCCGCTTGCCAGCGCTCCAGCAGGCGGAGTGCTTCCCCTGGCTCTCCTTGCGCGATCAGAACGCGCGCCAGAATGAGAGACGCTCGCTCTTGTGCATACGTGGGGGCTGCCGTGAGGTTCAGGGTATGACGCCAACACAGCGCAGCGTCCATGTCGCCGTCGCCAGTAGAGAGCGACCACCATGCCTGGTACTCCTGCAACTCCTCCAAAGAAACAGGCAACTGCTCCTGCTGTGCCTGCACGATCAACTGCTGCAACAGTTGTTGTGCCTGCGAGGTCTCGCCACGCGCTCTCTTGATACGGGCGAAGACGAGAGAACCGTGCGCGAAGGGCTGACCATTTTCGTTGAGCTTCACTTCTGCCAGGACTTGCCGCACGTGAGCTTCCGCCGTCTCCAGATCATCCCATTCCAGATAGATGGCACTCAGGCAAATATGCGCTTCGTACCTGTCGGCGAACAGGGGACCAGAGCGCTCGATAACCTGGTGGTAGAGTTGGGCAGCCTGGTGCAGTTTTCCTTGCTGCACCAATACGCCAGCAAGGGAGTTGAGGATAGGAAGGATGGTGATGATGTACCCGCCCTTCTCGCTCAAGCGATGAGCCTGCAGCAGGGCCTGATATGCCTTGTTCGTATTCCCCAACCGCCGATTGGTTGAACCCAGGACGCTCAGACTCACGCTCCGCCAGGTGATATCATCTGGCGGCAACAGTTGTAATGCTTGCTGGGCATACGCCAGTACCTGTTCGATTGCGCCACTCCAGTGAGCGGTCAGTGCACGGAGCGCGCAGACGGCACCAACGTTGTGCAGATTGCCTTCAGCACGCCAGAGCCGCTCGGCAATCGCCAATGGAGCCAGGTACGCTTCACGCTGACCCTTTGCGAACAGCGAGGAAAAGAGCATTTGCTGCGCATACACAAAACAGAGGAGCGGTCGTGTATACAACAGCTCTTGTGGCAATTGCTCAAGCCAGCGCTGTAGAGTGTACTCGGAGCGAATGCCCTGTACTCCCGCGACCCGCTCGATCAACGCTACCGCTCGTGGGAACTCTTGCGCACTCAAAGCGGACTCAATCGCATCGTTGAGTTGCCCATGTTGTTCATACCACATGCTTGCTTTGCTATGAAGGGTGCGCAAATGTTCCTGTCCCAGCTGGCGACGGGCGTAGTGGCGGAGTGCTTCGGCAAAGAGCGCATGATAGCGATACCAGTGCTGAGCTTCGTCCAGGGGGAGTAGAAACAGATTGGCGCGTTCGAGATCTTCCAGCGTGCTTTCGCCATCGCTGCCTCCCGTCACCGCATCACAGAGGGATCCGGTCAGGCGATCAAAGAGAGAGGTCTGCAACAGGAAGGTCTGGATAGGCTCAGGTTGGCTGGAGAACACTTCTTCGATCAGGTATTCTCTCACATGACGATGGCTGCCGCTCACGGTGGCGAGAAACTGCGCGATATCATGTTTGCCTTGCAGCAAGAGCGCGACAAGTTGCAGCCCGGCAATCCAGCCCTCCGTGTGCAATTCTAAGCGTGCAATGTCGCCTATGGAGAGCCGAAAGCCAGCCACATCGTTGAGAAAAGCTGTTGTTTCATCCAGAGAGAAACGCAGATCGGCGGCGCGCAATTCGGTCATGGCGTTGCGAGCGCGCAAGCGCGCAAGCGGCAAAGGAGGATCACTGCGCGTGGCGATGACGATATGCAGAGTCGTGGGCAGGCGCTCAAGCAGAAAGGCAATCGACGTATGAATCGGCTGCGAGGTGATGAGGTGATAATCCTCTAGTGCCAGTATCCATGGCTGTGGGGCCAGGGCGATATCATTGATCAGAGCGGTGACAACACTTTCCAGCGCTGGAGATTCTGGACTATGCAGCAAGGAGAGCGCGGAGACACCAACGGGCGCATGAATGGCCTGGAAGGCAGCGATGACATAGCGCCAGAAACGCGTGGGGTCGTTATCCCCTTCGTTGAGCGAGAGCCAGGCAACCTGGGGAAACGTCCGGTTGGCGGCCCTTGCGCTGGCCATCCATTCGGTGAGCAGCGTCGTCTTGCCAAATCCGGCGGGTGCGGATATGAGAGTGAGTGAACGTGCGAGTCCAGCATCGAGTCGGTCCAGTAAGTGCTTGCGCTCTACCAGCGCCGAATGCATGTATGGTGGAGAGAGTTTGGTGCTTAGAAGTTCGTTGTGCTCCATCTATGGGCGACCTCTCTCAAACGCGTACATCAGGTGAATGGGGATTTCGTATTACAGAACCGGCGCAGGAAAGCCCCCGTCGGCTCGAAGCTAGGGGACTCCTTAGCGCATTTGTTGAAGACGATCACGTTTGCCCATGCAGGCGTTGCATGCTGGAACGTCCACAGGTAACAGAGCAACACTCTCAGTAGAAATCCCTCATGAGTATATCATACTCGTGATAGCTGCGTGATAGCTTGGTGCTATTCTTTTCCCCTTCAACCTGATGTGGCAAGGAGTCCCCTACGTTTACGCATGGGGAGGAATTGCCACGTGCGTAGCACGCCTCGTCTTGCCTCTCTTGTACATTTCTGCTACAATGTCCTTGCGCTAAGGCACCCTGTTGTGCGACCGGCCATAGTCGGCGTACGGGACAAGTCCCACAGGGAGAGACGGCTCGCGGATTGCCCGCCCAAGCTGCCAATTGGGTTCCTGATAAGTAGAGCAGAGATGCTCTCGCGGCCAGGGTAAAACAACGTAAAGGAAACAACGTTTCTTGCTCGCAAGTGGGCACGCCACGGTGGGTAAGAACGGGGCACTTGTCAGTTGCCCCTGATGTGTCGTGTGATGAAACCAAAGCAGCACCTCCGGGTGTCTGAGTTGCGGTGGAGCATAGACACAAACCCCTGCGTTTACGCATAGGGTATCTGACGGTGGTTGCCTTCCCTGTGAACCTACGTGCGGCCAGCGCGGGATGGAGCCGCTTGGTCGCGCTCATTGAAGGAAGAATCATCACTCAGGAGAGAAGGAATATGACTGAGAAGTCTACTTCAATGTCGATCAATCAACCATCTGTGCAAACAGAGCTTTTCCGTCCCTCGCTCAATTACCCTACCTATCCGTATGCTGAGATGCTGACTCGCACTGCTGAGCGTTACCCCGAAAATGAGGCCGTTCTCTTCTCGGCACCTATCCGTCTTGCCAACGACGCTAGCGGCTTGTTCATGGCGAACCGGGCTGAATATTTGATCGGCTGGTTCGCCATTACGCGCATTGGCGCCGTCGTCAGCCCGATCAATCCTTCGTATAAGGAGCGCGAAGTCGCCTACCAACTGAGCAATAGCGAAGCGGAGGCGGTGGTGGTGCAGCACGGTCTGCTACCACTGGTGGAAGCGGTACGCGCTGAGCTCCCTGCTTTGAAGTATGTCATCACAGTAGGCTCCGGTCAGCATACCGCTTCATCCCCTTCGGTTTCTTTCAGCCACCTGGTGTGCACTCATCCACCAACACTGCCCACCGGCTTAGAACTCGCGTGGGAAGACGTGATAGCCCTCCCTTTCAGTAGCGGTACGACGGGTTTGCCCAAGGGAGTTCTGCTCAGTCACAAAAATCTCGTGTGTAACGCGTATCAGTCGGTCGCCACCGCCCGCATCACTGCTCAGGATCGCATGCTGATCTTCCTGCCGCTCTACCACATTTATGGCATTATGCTGATGGGCTGTGCCGCGATGACTGGCGCAACGATAGTATTGATGGAGCGCTTCGAGGCGGGTGAGTGTTTGCGACTGATTCAAGAGCAGCGCATCACGCTCCTCTATACCGTGCCGCAGGTGTTGGCAACGCTGAGTGATTGGCCGGGGTTGCACGAGTTCGATGTGCATACCGTCCGTTTTGCCCAGTGTGGGGCGGCTCCGGTTCCTCCTGCCCTGGCACGCCGCTTCGAGGAGCGTACCAATATCACGGTGATGACAGCCTATGGCCTGACCGAGGCAAGCCCAGGGACGCATTCCAACCCGGTCTACGATCCGCGGCTCATCAAGGTCGAGACGATTGGACTGCCCATTCACGATACGAAGCAAAAGATCGTCGATATCCAAACAGGCCAGGTAGAACTGGGGGTGGGCGAAGAAGGCGAGCTGATCGTGCAGGGGCCACAGGTCATGCAGGGTTATTGGAAGGCACCCGAAGCGACCGCCGAAGCCTTACGAGATGGCTGGCTCTACACGGGAGATATCGGCTGGCGTGACGAAGAAGGGTATGTGACGGTCACCGATCGCAAAAAAGAACTGATTAAGGTCAAAGGGTTCAGTGTGGCCCCGGCTCAGATTGAAGCGCTGCTCCTGGAGCACCCTGCTGTTGTCGATGTCGCCGTAATTGCCAAGCCACATGAGGAAGCTGGAGAAGTGCCAAAGGCCTTTGTGGTGCTCAGAGTGGGCCACGAACACGTGAGCGCTGCTGAGCTGATAGCGTGGGCCAATGGCAAGCTCGCCACCTTCAAAAATGTGCGCGAGATCGAATTCATTGATACTATCCCCAGGAACCCCTCTGGGAAAATCTTGCGCCGCGTCCTCAAACAGCAGGAACAGCAGCGCATGGGCTTATCGTGAATGAATAGACAGGAAGTATGCAGACATGGACATAACGAACCTGGTAGCGATCGACGTGCATACCCACGCGGAGGTGTCGCAACGCATTCCCGATGATCCTCTGTGGAAGGCTATACAGGAGGCGGCCGCTGATTATTTCAAGGATGAGGGACCCCGACCGACCATCGCTGAGATAGCGGCCTATTATCGCGAGCGCAAGATGGCCTGTGTCATCTTTCCTGTAGATATGGAGTCAACGACCGGATTGATACGGGTCCCCAACGAGGAAGTGGCTGAAGGTGCAGCTGCGAACCCGGATGTGCTCATTCCTTTCGCTAGTATCGACCCGGCCAAGGGGAAGATGGGAGCACGCGAGGCGCGTCGCCTCATCGAGCACTTCGGG
>WNFI01396780.1_pt1 | contig 14407 bp, 13 predicted proteins | sample 5400471 | NCBI WGS metagenome assembly WNFI01 (sample SAMN13153348, study PRJNA577476) | soil metagenome | isolation source: 100 cm saprolite on Douglas fir-dominated hillslope | place: USA:California | collected 2013-09-17
ACGACGACCTGGAAAATATCTCCGGCGCGAATGTACTGCTTCGCTTTGCGCACGGCGGCCTGATATTCAGGCCGGCGAAAATTCGAAGACACTTTCAGTGGCGTGCGTTTTCTCGCTTTTAAGGCCTTCGCGGGCCGTTCCGCGGCCACCGGCTCATCGAGCAACCGCCTGGTCTCCTTGATTTGTCGGACGGCGGCGTTGTATTTCGCGCTCAGCGAACCGGGGCCTTCCGTGAAAACATTGCGGACGATCCACAAGCGGTGTTGCACGTGATCGAAGGCCACGAGGCCGTGATAGAACATGAGCATGGCGTCGTACAGGCCAATCTCATCGCGGAGGCGCTTGGGGATGCGCTCAATCAGCCGCACCATGTCATAACTGAAATAGCCGATGGCGCCGGCGACCAGCGGCGGCAATCCGGGAAGGCGCACGGGACGAAAGCGCTCGATGCGTTCGCGCAAGAAGGAGATGGGGTCGCGCTCTTCCCAAACCATGCGGTCACTGCTTTCCAGGACACAGGCCCCGTTGGCGTAGCGGAAAACTTCCTCGGGATGCGCACCCGCGAAGGTGTAGCGCGCGATTTTTTCGCCTCCCTCGACACTTTCGAGGAGGAAGGAATACCGGGCACCCTGGGCAATGCGCAGGTAGGCGCTGACAGGAGTCAGCAGGTCCGCAGAAAAAACGTCATAGACCGGGATGAGATTGCCCTGTTTGGCGAGGCGCTGAAATTCGCGGAAGTCCGGCTGGATCATGGAATCAGTTCACAGTTCCGACCGAGTCGGAATCTTCGATCGACAGTTTACAGTTCACAGTCAAAAGAAAAGGAAACCTATTATTACATTACTTCTGGCTGGCCCGGATTATTCGTCCGGGACTGACGGCTGGAAGCGCGGCCCTCCTCGGAAGGCGGGCCCTGCAAAGCGCCGGCCAGCGGGACTCGGCGGCAAAGGCGGTCTAGTTAACCATAACCGCCCACCCCCTCCCTGTTTTTTCAAAAGTGTTGATTTTAAAGGGACTTTAAGTTGCTTTAGAATCAACACTTCTGGAAGTGTTGATTCTAAAGGTAGTTAGAGCCGTCTTTTTGAGCCGTTCTTGCAGGTGTTGATTCTAAATAACTTAGCCTTGCCCTGAAAGAGCATTGACCGCACTGAAATGGAACTTTGGGGAGACGCTCCCGCTTCGCGGCTAGGGTGCTGCGGTCATTAATTTCCAAGGTCACAAAACTGGTTAGGATGGGAAGATGGGGAAAAGCGGTGGCGAGCCCACCGCACTCCCAAAAAACTCGCAGTTCTACCTGGTAAGTATAGTAGCAAATTAACAAAGGGATTTCAAGGGGCTAGCAAGGCCACTTCAGGAATCGGCCGCGACATCTCGTATTGGATCACAGCAGGATCATTTGGATAAGGCTCGGTTCGTCCCGTTGCAGCGAACCCAAGCCGTTGGTAGAACTGAATCGCGGGTTCGTTGTTGCTGGTGACCATCAGTTGCAAAACACGGGCGTTGCGGCCTCGCGCCCAGTTGAGAATGCCATTCACCAATAGACGGCCGACACCACGCTGGCGATGCGTTGGAGCCGTCCACATGGAAATGAGTTGGGCACGCGTTGCATCATTTTCGTCGAGAAATGAGCCGGCGATGCCGCACGCCGTGTCCTCGTCCATAGCGAGGAACCCAGCCCCGCTTTCGCCATTCCACCGCTCTACACGCTTAATCCAATCAGAGTCAGTGAGCTGAATCTCCTTTGCATAGGTCGAGCTGAATGCGTGCGGGGCATCTTGCAGAGCGCGAAGGCGAACCGCTTTGAAGAGGAAGGTGTTCAGCGGCGTGATTGGCTCGATAGCGGTCATGTATTGGGTCTGCCGGTCTGCGTGTTGGTCCATCCGCCAGACAGTCTAACGTTAAAATGAGCGGTGACGCATAAATCCCGAGATGTCCGGCAGCGTTATTCAGGAGTTGAAAACTCGACGGCATCGCCAGTCGAAATGCCTTGCCCTTCCGGCCGGTATCCCTTCGGACACCACTCCCGGGTCCCAACAGTGACAGCATACACGCCAGCAACTAGATTGGGAGAACCAGCCAGGAGTCGGACCGGTGACTACCATGCGCAAACGCATCCTGTTTCTGGCTGCTATTCTCGCTTTTTTCAGTCCTTCGCTGCGATCCCAGCAGGCACAAAAAGCCTCGCACTCCACGCAGGAAGACCGCCTCAAGAAGCTCGAGGAGCGCGCCGATGCCGCGGAAAAAGCCGCGAGCAGCGCGGTGATGGAAAGGGATTACATCACGCGTACCCAGCAGCAGTACGAGTCTTACTATCAAAAAGTACTCAACACGCAGATATGGACACTGGTCATCATGGGAGTGATCCTGACAGGCGTGTTTGTCCTGGTCGCCAAGTTCAACCTGAGAATGATCGACGAACAGACGAAGACCGCTACGGCGGGAGCCACTGTTCAAATGCGCAACGAATACGCGCGGGCTTTAGCCAAGGAAGTCCAGAAACTTTGGGATGCCAACGCGGCCGATATCAAAAAGCTGAAAGAAGCACAGACCGCACAGTTCGCGGAACTCGTGCAGAACCTCAAAGACCGGTCCGATTTTCAAATGCAGTATGTGCAGGCACTGTCCGAAGGCCTCGATGAGCGTCATGGCGATTCACTGCTGGCGTTCCGCAACGCACTCAGGACCTACAAGTCCGGCAAACCCCGACAACTCATCGAAGCAAAGCTGGGCGCAACAGCCGCACGATCCATCTTTGAGTCACTCCGAAGACAGCATGGGGAAAGCTACGTGGACAAAGCACGAGAGGAGTTGGCAGATTCGCTCTACAACGGCCTCGAAGAAGAGCTGGCCTTAGCCGCACTGCAAAGTCCCTGGCTCACGCCCCTCGTTAACGAAAGAAGACCGGTTCCCCCAGAACCCCCAGCGCCCGAACCAGCCGCAGAGGCGCGCCCCACAGCAACGATTGCTGAAGCCGATCACCGAGAGGCAGATCTATCTTTCGACGAAGAGTCTGACTCCTGCCGCCTGATAAACACCTGACTTCGGGACGTGCGTCCGCTCACGTTTTAGGTGCCTGGCAAGCCGGGTAATCGGAAAGTGAGATTATCAAAATCACTTGCGGCTAGTGTGGGCGGGAGTTCTCTTGGGTGCGAAGGGCGGCGAGAACGGCGCGCCGCATGAGCGCTTCTGGAGCGCGCTTTCCTGTCCAGAGTTCCCATTGAGCGTAGCCTTGGGCGAGAAGCATTTCGACGCCGGGAACAGTGGTGATGCCTTTGCGAGCGGCGATCTTCAAGAGCTGGGTCTTGTGTGGGCGATTGATCAGGTCCATCACGAGCCGGCAATGTAGTTCGCTGGACGCAAGCGGGGAAACGCCATCGTGCGGATGCATGCCGACTGGGGTAGCGTTCAGAATGGCGTCGAAGGACTCCGAGCGCAAAGCAGCGCGGGGAACTACCTCTGCGCCAAAAGCGCGCGCAAGCTCCTTTGCGGCTTTTTCGCGGCGCGCGCAGATGGCGACGGCTGCGCCAGCGCGCGTTAGCGCAAAAGTAGCTGCGCGAGCTGCGCCACCCGCGCCGAAGATCAGGACGCGGCTGCCTTTGATGTGGAGTTTTTTCTGGAGGGCGCGAAGCACGCCGAGATAATCCGTGTTGGAGCCAAAGAGAGAACCGTCGCGACGAACGACCACAGTGTTTACGGCGCCGATTTCCACGGCAAGAGCATCGCACTCCTTCAGGTACTTGAGAATAGTCTGCTTGTGCGGATGAGTGACACTGAATCCGCGGATGCCAAATTCGGGAACAGCGGCGAGAAAATCGCGAAGGTCATGCACAAGGAATGGAAGATAGACAGCGTCCACATGGCGCGCGATAAAACCAGTGTTGTGCAGTACTGGTGAGAGGGAATGGCCGACGGGTTCGCCGATGACTCCGTAGACCCGCGTGCGTCGCGTCAGCTCGTGCGCGCGGTAAAGATGCTGCATGCCGTCGAGGGAAACCTGGCCGGGGGCAGTGGCCGTGGCAATGGGCGCGTAGGCGAGCGCGCTTCCTTCGCGCAATGCAAGGATTCGCGCGGGCAGACCGAGTTCACCCATGGGGGCGGCGACAAAGTTCTTGGAATTCCGCGCCAGGCGCAGGAGGCGGATGCTGTCGTGGATGCTGCGTGCTTCAGCAGCGATCTTCACGGCAGCAACGCCTGCGTTTGTCGGAGGATTCATCTTTCGCGGCAAATCTGGGGTGCGCTCAAAGTCATGGAGGGAAAGCAAGACACGCGGAGGCACGGGGGATCCCCGAACGGCGACAGGTGGCGAGAAATGTAGCATTCCTAAACTGGCTTTTTCCAAGCCAGCGGAGGAATCGAGCACGTTCGGCATCGCTGCTCAGCCAATCCAGGCGCAGTTCGACGGTGCTGGTTTGCCGCAAGCCGGAGCGAACCAGTTTCGCCATTTCGGCCGCGGTGGTAGCTGCCGCGACCGCACAAATCCGAGGTAACCCAGTACCAAAAGGGCCCATAGCCTGCCTTGTGCCGCCAATCCATTGAAAATACAGCTACCTAGTATGCCGTATTCGGTGCCCGCACCCGTATCAAAAGTGTAAAACAGCCCTGGTCAATTGGTTGACGGGTGGTGCCGGCCCTGATACTTTCGCTAGGAATAGTCCACGCACGGCCCGAAGGGCGTGTTTTGAAGGAGCAACGGAATGCGCGCTAGAATTGCTGTCTTGTCTCTATCGGTCTTCCTGGGAGCGGCGGTAAGCTCGGCACAAAACGCAGCCCCGGTTGGCGCACCTCAGCAAGTCGACTACAGCACGGTGAACTGTGCGGGTTTCGTTTCGGACCAGAAAGTTCCGGACGAGATGCGCATCATCTCGTCAGAGCAATCCAATTTCAAGATAACGTTTGCACGCGGCGATTATGTGCACATCAATCGCGGCCTGGACAAAGGCGTGCGCGTCGGCGACCGGTTCTCGGTGGTGCGCCCGGACAAGGATCCTACGGACGTGCCATGGTTCAAGTGGCAGTCGAAGCTCTTTAAAGCCATGGGCCAGCTATATATGGACGCGGGACAGTTGAGAGTGGTCAGCGTGCAGCCCAAGGTTTCCGTGGCGCGCGTCAGCTTCTCTTGCGATTTTATGCAGCGCGGGGATATCGTGCTGCCTTATCAGGATCGTCCAGCACCGGTGTTCAAGGATCCCGCTGCGTTCGATCACTTCGCACCCATAAGCGGCAAGCCGGTGGCGATGTTGGTGGCGGGAAGAGACTACAGCCAGATATTCGGCAAGCTGACCCCGGTCTATGTAAACCTGGGGACCAACCAGGGAGTCAAAGTTGGCGATTACTTCCGAATCTTCCGCTACCAGGGTTCGAATAACGAGACCGTGGAACTGGACAAGGGCTACCAGTACAAGTTGTACGGATTTGGGAGTGCCCCACAGCGCTATGAATGGAATGACCTGCCGCGCGAAGTGCTCGGTGAGGGAATTGTCCTCAGCGTCAGCCGCAATTCTTCGACGATAATGATTACATTCACAAACATCGAAGTGTACGCAGGCGACTACGTCGAAATCGAATAGCCGCGCAAGGCACCACTGAATAGTTCGGGCCCGCTGCGATTTTCTCGCGCGGGCTTTTTTTTGATAGCCGATTGACTTCGACCTTCGCTGCCCACCGCCGCCATCAAGCGCTGCCGAGATGAGAACTCTCGGCGAAGACCTCACAAGTAAACCCAAAAAGGCGGGCTTCGGGATCACGCCAGGCCTCACGCGGCAATCCCGCCTTTCGGCAGGTCTCCTCGAGGAACTGTTCGCGCGTCAAGCGATGTTCGACCGCCACCTGCGGGAGAAGAAGTCCGCGTTGCGCGTGGAGGCGAACGAATAGTCCGTGACGCCCAATCTCGATGGATTCCGGGGTGATCGGTTGCATGGCGGAAAGTAACGATATTTCGATGCTGAGTTCGCCGAGTTGCTCCGTCTTCATCGGGGCAAAACGCGGATCTTCCAGCGCGGCGCTGGCCGCACAATGAACTAGGGCCTCTCCGAGGGGTTCTTTCGCTTCGATGACGCCGATGCAACCTTGCAGGCGATTGTGGATGTGAAGGGTCACAAAGACTCCGCGGCGCTCCGCGAAAACTCCTTGGCTGGGAAAGCTGTCGAAAGGCTTGCGGTGGGTGACGGCATCAATCACAGCGGTCCTGGCAAGTTGCAAAGCGGCGCGCCGGTCTGCTTCAGAGAGGGACGGCATCCTCGGGCTTCTTGCGGGCTTCGAGCATGCGAAGCCGGCGGCGCTTCTTGATGCTGTCATCCACGTGGCTCCAGAAACGCCGGAAGTACTGGGCGGCGGAGACCAGCGCGCTGATGACCACGAGCCAGAGCAGCAATTGCGCCAGCCAGTACAGCCAAGGGAGGCCGGTACGATGACCCGCGCCGGCGATCAGCACGGCTACGGCGCACACTTGCAGGACCATCTTGGTCTTACCCAGAGTGGATGCTTCAATCGTGAATCCTTCAGCGGAGGCAATGTTCCGCAAGCCGAGTACCGTGAATTCACGCCCGACGATGATCACCACCATCCAGGCCTTCACCAGGTGCATGTCTACCAACGATATGAACGCTGCGGAAATCAAGAGTTTGTCGGCAATGGGATCGAGAAGAATTCCGAGGGTGGTCACCTGCAGGCGCCGCCGAGCCAGATATCCGTCCGCCCAATCGGTGGCGGCCGCGAGCAGCAGGATCAATACGCCCCAGACCTCAAAATGCATCGAAAATCCCCAGAACTCGAAATTGGGGCTGCGCGTGAGGAGGATCACGATGAGGACGGGAACGAAAAAGATCCGCAACAGCGTCAGTGAGTTAGGAAGATTCATGAGTACTTGACGGCGGGGTGCCGTACCGGGTTTCAGCCACCGCAGTTTCACTATAGACTTGGTGTAAGGATGCGTCAACACGTCGGAAGCACTTCCGGGAGCGCTCCCAGGAGCATGAATTCATTAGCTTTTTTTCCTTTGAGTAGTTACTTCCTAACAACCTCTACCCCAAAAGTAAGAGCGAGGAAACCGGTACTATTCCGTTACGCGTATGCTGCAAACCTGTGCAAATGTAGGAAGTGGTGTTTTGCGCGGCGGCGCGCCGGCAAAAGGGCTTTGCCATCATTGGAACAGAAGCAACACATTTATTTTCAACGTCTTACGGGGATATAAATCTCAAGCCGCGTAGCCCGCCCGGCGAAACTCATGCGCCGCCTTTTGCGGGCCGGCTACACTTTCCACAACGTTTTCCACAGAAAGTAGGAGACAAAATCTGGATGCAAAACCGCCCAGGAAGAGCCGCAAGTCCGTAAAAACAGAGGTTTTGCGCGAATTTACTTCACGGTAACCGCACCTATATCGAAGGGCGCCGCTCAGATGGCTCGCGGGCCTCGCAGTAACCGAATAGGAAGCATAAACATAGCGCTGAGGAGCCCGAAAACTCCATTGACGGCGATTCCGACAAGGCGAAAAGGCAGCGTCAGCAACCACACGATGGGGTACAGCACCAGAGCAAGTATTGCGATGGGCCAGCACAAGAAGAATAGAATGATCCATAAGAAGAAAGCAGCCATGACAACCTCGCTTTTTGCCGGCAACGGAACTGTCGCTGCGAGCAGGACATCTCCGCGCCGCCCGTTATTCTATATTACGAGACTACGCGCGGAAAGGTTTCCTCCACCGCATACTCGTTGAGCCGCAGGCGCTTGGCAATGGAGGCGGGCACTTCCGCATCGAGCCGCATGTGGGAATCCTCGATTTCCGAGTGAATGACTCGTCCCAAAGCATGAATCATCGCCAGCGTGCGGCCTTCCGCCAGCGGCAAGCGAATCGAAAGCGATACCACGGGATCGGTGGGCATCTCGGCGTCCATGCGCCGCAGCAATTCCTCGATCCCTTCGCCGGTGAGAGCGGAGACCAGCACGGGCGAGCCGCACGCGCCGGAACTTCTTGCCGAACCACTCGTGATGGCGCTTCGTTCTTCCGGCGAAAGCCGGTCCATCTTGTTCAGTACGCGCAGCCTGGGACGGCCGTCCACGCCGAGTTCCCGCAAAATTTTGTCGACTTCCTCATCAAGTTCATCGTGGTGCGGATTGGAGACATCGCTCACGTGGAGAATCAACGCGGCTTCCTGCACCTCTTCAAGAGTGGCGCGAAAAGCCGTTAGCAAGCCCTTGGGAAGATCGCGGATAAACCCGACGGTATCGGAAACCAGGACGCGGCGGTTCGAAGGAAGGCGCAGCGCGCGAATGGTGGGATCGAGGGTGGCGAACATCCTGGAGGAAACCAGGACTTCGGCGCGGCTCAGCGCATTGAACAATGTGGATTTGCCTGCGTTGGTATACCCGACAAGCGCGATGGTTCCGAGGGGAACGGCATTGCGCGCTTCGCGCCGGAGCGCCCGCTGTTTGCGGACTTCATCGATGCTGGCCTGAATTTTGCCCACGCGGTCGCGAATCCTCCGCCGGTCGGTTTCCAGTTTCTTTTCACCCGGACCACGCACGCCGATTCTTCCTGCTCCGCCACCCGCTCCACCGGAACCACCACCACCACTTTTGCCGCCCAGGCGCGACATCGCCGTACCCTTACCGGTTAGGCGAGGCAGCATGTAGTTCAATTGCGCCAATTCCACTTGTAGCTGGCCTTCGCGGCTGCGGGCATGGCGCGCGAAAATATCGAGAATCAATTGCGTGCGATCGATCACGCGGCGTTCGGTGGCTTCTTCGATGTTCCGCTGCTGTACCGGAGAGAGATTACTGTCAAAGATGATCAACGGCGCCTGGTGTGCCGTGGCCTCGGCACGAATTTCATCCAGCTTGCCGCGGCCCACCAGCGTCGCCGGATCAGCGGAATCGCGCATTTGGAAAACGGTCCCCGCGATTTCCGCCCCGGCGCTGCAGGCGAGTTCAACCAACTCTGAAAGCGATTCGCGGCCTTGCTCTCCGGCGGGCATGCCGGGGAAACGAGGCGCGCGCTTCCATCCAACACCCACGAGCAAGGCGCGTTCTGCGTTCGAGACTTTATGTTGTGTCTTGGTCACTGAGATCGGCCGGGATTCTTCGTGCGGAACGTGCGCATTTCCGAGCAGGCTCACCCTCTGGGTGTGATTATACGCCTCTCGACGCAGCCTCGCGACTCAACCCCATTCACTTCGGGCACACGCGGACTGGCGGCGCTTGGCGAAGCCGGTGGACCCGTGTGAAAATGGATTTATGCAAAAACTTACAATTATTGCGATAAATCTCTTGGCCTCAGGAATGATGCTGATCGGAACGGCCCAGGCCCAGCAGACACCTGCGTCAAATTCTCAGCAAGCTCCAGCGGCAAACGCCACACCGGCCCCTGCGGCCGGCGCCCAAAAGCCGCCTGCGGCGAAAACAGGAACAGCGACCAAGCCGCGGACCGCGGTTCCTTTTACGCTCAAGACGCAAAAGGACAAAACCAGCTACGCGGTGGGAATGAATATCGGCAAGGGCGTGGCAGCGAAGCTGAAACAGCAGCCCTTGGAAGTGGACCAGGCAATACTACTTAGAGGGATGAAGGATGCTCTGGCAGGCGGCAAGATGCTATTGACGGAGGAAGAGGAACGCACGATCTTGACGCAACTCTCGCTGGAAGCGCGCAAGAAACAAGAAGAACAACAGAAACTGTCTGCGGAGGCTAGCAAGAAAGTAGGGGAAGAATATCTGGCCGCAAACAAGACAAAAGACGGCGTTGTGACGCTGCCCAGCGGCCTGCAATACAAGATTCTGACAGAGGGCACAGGACCAAAGCCCACCGCGGCTGATACTGTCAGCTGCAACTACCGCGGCACGCTCCTTAACGGCACGGAGTTTGACAGTTCGTACAAGCGCGGCCATCCAGAGACATTTCCGGTGACGGGGGTCATTAAGGGCTGGACCGAGGCTCTCCAACTCATGCCGGTAGGATCGAAGTGGCAACTCTTTATTCCCTCGGACCTGGGCTATGGCGATCGCGGCGCGGACCCGCGCTCAGGCATCGGCCCCGGGGCGACGCTCATTTTTGAAGTGGAGTTGGTCTCGATTCAAAGCAAGGACAAAACAGAAGCTCCGCCAAAATAGCACCGCGAAACTGCGTGGGTATGTCGCGGGGCCAGGCTGGCCTGCTTACCCAAACAGCTCAGGATGCTCCAAGTGTTGTGACTGAAGCCAGTCAATCACGCCGGCCTGTACGACGGGATCATCGCCGAAGCCGGAGAACCATTGCACGCCCGGTTCTTTGCGAAACCATGTGAGCTGGCGTTTGGCATAGCGCCGCGTGGCCTGCTGAATCGCTGTTCGCGCCACTTCCAATGTAATTTCTTTGCGCAGCACGGCGCGCATTTCGCGATAGCCGATAAAATCAAACGGCTTTGCATCCTCAGCCAGGCCGCTCTCCAGCAGCGCTTGAACCTCGCGCATCCATCCCCGCTCGAGCATCGCGTCCGTTCTGGCGTGGATGCGCTCGTGGAGCTTTTCGCGCGGCGGCATCAGCCCGATTTTTAGAACACGCCAGCCTTCCAGCGGGACGCGGCCCGTGCGGTGCACTTCCGAGATCGGCTTGCGCGCCAGAACGCACACTTCAACGGCGCGTATAAGCTTCTGCTCATCGGCAGGTGCGATTTTGCCGGCGGCTTCCGGGTCCAGCCGCTTCAAGACGTGATGCAGATGGCCGGGGGGATGTTCTTCGATGCTTGCGCGAAGCCGCTCGCGCAATTTTTCCGAGCGCTGCGGCACGTCCGCGAGACCTTCGAGCAGTGCGCGCAGATACAATCCTGTCCCAACCGTGAATACCGGAAGGCGTTCGCGCCGCCGCAAGTCTTCCAGAGTTTGCAACGCCAATTCGCGGTAGCCTCCCGCGGTTGCCGCCATCGTCGGCGCAAGAACGTCAATCAGATGATGCGGAATGCCCTTGCGTTCACTGAGGCCGGGCTTGGCAGTTCCGATATCGAAGCCGCGATAGAGCTGCGTCGAATCGCAGGCCACCACTTCTCCGCCAAACCGTTCGGCGATGTGCACACCGAGCGCCGACTTTCCTGAGGCCGTCGGACCAACGATGGCAACCAGCGGCAAGAGCGCTTTGTTTTCTCTCATCGAAAAAAGAGATGCCGCGCGCGAACAAGCATGAAGATAAGCACGAAGATCGCCAGGAGAAGACTGCCCAACACCTGTTGGCGCGTGAGTTTCATTATGCTAATTGGAGTCGTTCGGCATGATGTTGTAATAGTACCGGTAACGCAATTCGATATAAGGACCTTTGAATTGGGAAGGCAATGGCTCAAAAGGATTTGACGCGCGCACGGACGAAAATGCGGCGCGATCCAGCGGTTCTTTCCCGGAATTGCGCTCGATGATGGGTTCGTCGGACGGCACACTGCCGTCACGATTGATCCGAAAAGTGAGATAGACGATGCCCTTCTCTCCCAGTTCGACCGACCCAGGCATCACCGAAAACCAATTCCGCTTCACTGTGACATAGACGCGCTGGAGATAGCTCTGAAAGTCCACACCTTCGGTCGGGGTGAGCATCTCAATGCCGCCGTAAGCGGTGCCGCTACCGCCACCACCTCTTCCACCGCCACTGGGGAGCTGGCCGCCGCCGCCGATCGGCCGGGGGCCGGAAGGCCGCGTTCCTTTCAAGATGTCTTGAAGGTTCTGGCCGGGTGAATGATCGCTCGGAAGTTGCAATTTGGCGTTGGGTTGCGGAGTGTCCGGCGCTTCCAGTCTTAGCGCAGGCTTTGGCGCGTCCAGCTTGAGGGGCTGCTGCGTGTCGGGAGGAACGACGCTTTGCTTCGGAACTGGCGCACTCGGCAATTCTTTCACCGGACGTTCCGGCTGCGGAGCTGGGATCGGGTTTGGAATTACGGGAGGCGCAACCTCCCGCAACACACGAGGATCGACATGGACGCGCGGCGGCGGTGCAGCGGGACGAGGCGAAGGCTTGAGCGATTCCAGTGTCCCCGGCGGGAGCAGCGTGACCATTTGCCTTCGCGCGAGCTCCATCTCGGCTTGAGTCGGCTCATGTGCTGGAAATAACTTCGACTGGAAAAACAGGAAGACAAAGAAAAGGATGTGAAACCCAATGGAAGAAAGCCTCGTGAAGACTTGCCACTTGGTTTGCTTTTCGACTTGCTCAGGGACGATCAGTTGCACTTCCCCGGTGCTGAAAATGTCCGGGTCGACCAGGTCTTCCGCAACGTGCAGCGGGTAGGAACTCATCTCCGGGGCCGCAGAACCAGCGGGCAGGACGATGCGCTCGTCCATGTCGGTAGGTTGCACCGGCGTCGAATGGTCTTCCGTGACGTTGTAAGCTTCGCGATTCACATCGCGGGGTACAACCACGCGTGTCGCAATAGATTCCAGCGGCAAGTTGGTGGGGATAGTCGAGTGCCCGTCCAACTGCACGATGGGCAGCATGGCCGGCACCAGGGTGCGCTCGTCCATCGTGGTAGGGCGGCGGCGCTGCGTCGGTACATCCAACGCCGTGGTGGGACGAGCATCGATCGGAACCAGAATCCGTGAAATCATCTTGTTTTGTCTTGTGTGGCGAACGTGCCTATTTGGACGCGCGCGGTATGTTCTTGGATGCTTGCCATTACGCGGCTGGCCAATTCGAGCGCTGCACGCCCCGCTGCCCCGTTGGTTCGCGGCTCTTTCCGCGTGCGAACGGCATCAACAAACGCTTGCAGTTCCGAGTGCAACGGCTCGACCGCGGGCGCATTAAGCTTTTCAAATCCAAATTCGGGCTGCGGGCCCGGCTTCTTCACGCCGATGCGCAACGCGTCGCGCCGCGCATAGTCTAGTGAAATGTATTCGTGCTGCTGGAAAAAGCGCATCTTGCGCACACGCTCGGTGGAAACCCGGCTGGCGGTGATATTGGCCACGGCTCCTCCCGCAAATTCGAGGCGCGCATGCGCGATGTCCACTTTTTCCGTCAACACCGGAATCCCGACGGCTTTGACTTCCACCACCGGTTCGTTGACCAACGCCAGCAAAATGTCCAGGTCGTGAATCATCAGATCATAGATTACGTCCACGTCGAGGCTGCGCGGCGTAAAAACGCCCAGCCGGTGCACCTCAAAAAACAACGGCCGGTTCAGGATCGGCTCAACCGCAATCACGGCGGGATTGAAGCGCTCGACGTGGCCAACCTGCAAGATCCGTCCGTTTTTCTTAGCGGCGTGAAGCAGCGTATCGGCTTCCGTGAGATCCACGGCCATAGGCTTCTCGACAAGAACGTCAAGGCCCATTTCCATAAGGCGGCAGCCAGCGGCTGCGTGGGAGACTGTCGGGACCGCCACGCTTGCGGCATCCACTCTCCCGCGCAACTCCTCCAAACTATGGAACGATGTCGTCTGAAATTCTTGCGCTACAGCCCCGGCACGTTCGGCGCTTTTGTCATAGACGCCGACGAGTTCCACACCTTCGAGTTCCCTGTAGACTCGCGCGTGGTTTCGCCCGAATTCGCCGGTACCCACGACGGCGACGCGAATCCTCTTCGAATCTCCCGCCACCGCGCTCATTCTTTATTCATTCCCTTCGAAGCAGCATTTGGTTCCGGCGCGGCGAGCGGCGGAAAAGCCCGAATGGCGATTCCTGCCGCATCCGCCAATTCGATCAATTTTGCCCTGTCGAAAAGAAGCGTGCGCCCAGCGTCCACCGCTAGCGCCGTCGCACCTGCACCCCGCATCTGTTCGATGGTGGGCAAACCGACCACGGGTACATCAAAGCGCATGTCCTGGCCCGGTTTGCTGACTTTCACGACAACCAGCGGCTTGCCTCCCGTAATGCGAGCGGCGCGCGCGATGGTTTCGTCGGTGCCTTCCATGGCTTCAACGGCGACGCAGGCGCGATCCGCAATGATCACGGTTTGTCCGACGTCCATGCTGGCGATCCGTCTCCCGACGCCGAGGCCGTACTCCATGTCTTCCGCCTCGTGTTCACTCGGAGCGCGCTTCGTTAGCACGCCGGGATCTGGTACTAGCGGCTTGAGGAATATTGTGGAATCCACCAAACGAATTCCTTCTTCTTCCAACACTCGCGCGACGGCCCCAATCAGTGAATCTGTGTTTTTCCGCGGCAATGAGAAAAGTAGTTTTGCGAGCTTCCAGTCCGGCCGGATGGCGCTGAAAATCTTGTTGTGTTTCACTTGCCCGGCCATCACTGCCTGCTTCACGCCTTCCTGATGCATCAAGTCAATGGTCTTGCTCAATTCGCCGAGACTCACCCAATGCACCCGCTTCGAAATTCTTTCCAGTTCCGGCGACGCTTCTTCCTTGAGCGCGATCACCGCCATGTCGATTCCCTGGCTGCGCGCGCCTTCCAGTACCAGAAATGGAAAACGCCCGTTTCCGGCGATCAGTCCCCAGCCTGTCGAATTGGTGTTGGCGTC
>WNFI01038316.1_pt1 | contig 14404 bp, 17 predicted proteins | sample 5400471 | NCBI WGS metagenome assembly WNFI01 (sample SAMN13153348, study PRJNA577476) | soil metagenome | isolation source: 100 cm saprolite on Douglas fir-dominated hillslope | place: USA:California | collected 2013-09-17
TGCTGCTAATACGATTAGTGCGTGTAAATCCTGCCAGGGGAAAAGGGCGCGAGACATCATGGCACTGATCATAAATTATGCAGGATCGGTTGGTCTCCATGTGATTTTGGACAATCACCGGTCAGAGGCTGGAAATTCGGCAGAAGGTAATGGACTATGGTATGTTGTGTCGGGAAAAAATAATTATCCTGAGAGTTCATGGATTAATGATTGGTTAAGTGTGCAGGCATGGACGCATGGTAATCCACAGAGCCTTGATACAATTCCTGTTACTTATGTAGCGTCTGATGGTTTCCCAACTGTCTTGGGGTTTGATCTGCGCGATGAACCTCATACTCCTTCCCGAACAGCCTACACACAAGGCGCGGCATGGGGAACGGGTGATGGGGTAGATCCGCAGGCAAATCCGAATCCTAACCCATTTCGCCCTTGTGCTTCTACATCTACGTGTCACGATTGGAGACTTGCGGCAGAAAGAGCTGGTGATAGCCTATTTGGTGCAACAGATGCAAATGGATGGTTCTATCCTTTGCTATTTGTTGAAGGCATTGGCCAGTATCCCACATCAACAGGCACCGCGCAAAATGGTCCTTATGATTATTACTGGTGGGGTGGCACCTTGCCTGGTATGAATGGTAATACTATGAATCCTGGCGCGCCTGTTGTGCTTAATGCAGGGGGCAGTGCAAGTTCATTGGGTGTACCTGTTTATAATCAACTTGTCTATTCAGCTCATGATTTTGGGCCTTCTCTGTTTCCGCAGGGGTGGTTCAACCCTCAAACTTGTTATACAAAAGGCTGTTCTTCATCAAGTTTGGCTGATGTATGGGAAAAATTTTGGCTTTTTACAAATCTTCCGAATGGTATCAATCCTGTATTCCCCAAAGGATATACCAGCTATCCTTGGGCAAATACAGGACATACCGCTTGTACACAAACTCCTCCCCCTGCCTATTGTACACAGACTCCTGTGTATATAGGAGAAGCGGGAACTGGTAATAATCATAGTGATTTGTACACGACTGGTAATGGATCGCAAGGCCAATGGTTTACTGATCTTGTGAATCTCATCCAGAGTAGCTATTCATCAACAACGGGGAATTACTCGGGGTATCCTGTTTCAAATATACATTGGACGTATTGGGCGTTAAATACAGAAGACAGTGATGCATTGTTGGGTAGCGGCTATACTGGCCTTGCCAATCCAACAAAAGAATATACATTTTTGTGTGCAATAGAAACGGGTCCGTTTGCTATTGCTGCAGGAAGTGGTGCGAATCAATGTGGGTCAACTGGTACTTTACCTTCGCCTAGTTGACTATCCCTTCTCATCGCCGATACAAGTCATACAAAGCACGCTTCCGCTTCTCAGCCCGATGTTGAAAAAACCATCCCTGAAAGCAACGCCGCATCCCTCCAGGGACGGTCAGCATTTCTAGCTCATGTGATTCGTCAGGTAAGGTTGGATCTTACGCGACTTTGCTGATGGCAACGAGGGAGGGCAACGCTTTGCCGACTCCCCTGGTGTGGACAGACTCCATTCCATTTCCGCTCCCACCGGAACAAAGAGAACACCGGGAGCGTCTTCTTGAGAAGAGACCGAAAGCTCCCCTTCCATGATGGAGGGGCAGAAAGAAGAATATGATGAAAATGAAAGCAAGCGGAATGGCTGTTCTCCTGCTTCTCCTCCTAACCGGGTGCATGACTTCCAACCCCCAACCGACCGTACTCCATGTCGTTCGTCCAAGCTTGGTCGGGTATCACCAGCAGGTGGCTCCCCTCGATCGCACCGCGAGGGATGCAACTGCCGTGCAACGGCTTTATGCGGCTGCTCTGGCTCTTCCACGCCCCAGCCAGTACCCTTTGCCTTGTACCAATGATTTTGGTCTGGTCTACCATGTGACCTTCCTGGCTGGGACGAGCCCACTGCAACAGCTAGACGTGCAACCGCTGGGCTGCCACTGGGTGTACTTGAGTCAAACCGATGTCCGGCGAGCCGACCAGAGCTTCCTCACCTTGCTCGCCAAAACCATTGGGCTCCCCTCGCTGATCCCAGCAGGATTGCTTCCTACGAACTGAGCAACAAGATTAAAGAAGATCGGCGAAATCTGTATCCATGTCGTCTCCTTCTTCTCTCATCTCTCTTCAGAATCAGCGAAGGCGCGTATGAACTACATTTTCCTTCGCGCTAGTGAATGCGATATACTCAAACCAATCAGGGAATTACTTAATCTGCTGATGGGAAAGGAGCAACGAAGCTATGCCTCACACCGATGATACCTCTAACACACTGCAGCAAGGGCCGCGTGTAGTTCGCGCACCGCGAGGGACAGCGCTTTCCTGCAAGAGCTGGCAGCAGGAAGCGGCTATGCACATGCTGATGAACAATCTTGATCCCGAGGTGGCCGAGCGTCCGGACGACCTGGTGGTCTACGGCGGCTCTGGCCGCGCAGCGCGTTCCTGGGCTGCCTTTGATGCCATCGTGCGTTCGCTGCAAGAACTCGAAAACGATGAAACCCTGCTGGTGCAGTCGGGCAAACCTGTTGGTATTTTTCGCACGCATGCAGGGGCGCCGCGCGTGCTGATTGCTAATTCAAACCTGGTGCCCCACTGGGGAACGTGGGAAGAATTTCGCAGGCTGGAGGCGCTTGGCCTGACGATGTACGGTCAGATGACCGCCGGGTCCTGGATTTACATTGGCTCACAGGGCATTGTGCAGGGGACGTATGAAACCTAATGCTGCTCAATGAGACCCAGCAGGTCTTCCACATTCTCTGACAGTATCCAGAGCGCGTAAAGCGGCGCTTCCTTTCTGGAAGTTTTGTCATCCGCCTCTCTGATATACGCCAGTGTGGTCTCATAGTCCCGGAACAGGTATTGCCCATCCAATTTAGGAGCCAGGTCGCTATAACACACCCTTGGAATGAGATTATCGCTGGATGGTATTTCCCTTCTTATGTGCATCAACTCTGCCTGCCGCTGTATGGAGTGCCATGTCCTATTAGGCAGCCGTTTCAGTATTTCTATACGTGGCGCGCAAGGGTAATACTCTTTAAGTATCTCCTTTTCCTCGTCGCTGAACAGGTATATTCCGCTCCGGCTCGGCATAGCTTTCCAGAGGTAGGCAATGTCCAGGCGCGGGGATATGGCATCGAGCCAGTCAATCGACAGGCGTATCCAGTGAGGCGAAACGGCCTCGACGGCTATCCGGTTGATGAGCAGGCGAAACGCCCTTTGCCTCTGATCTAAGTCAAACGTAGGCCATACGGCTTCAAAATTTCCGAGCAACCGGTGTAACTTCTCGATTTCTTCCGGGCTGTCCACCAGGCCCAACTTGTTTTTCTTTGCCTCCAACTCCATTTGGCGTTCCAGTAAATCCTGCGCTTCCACCTCCAACATGGCGTACAAGGGATCGGCCTCGCTGGTTCTCAAGCGTTTTTTCGCGTTTTCGGCCAGTTGGATTTGTATTCCTTCAATCTGGTGGGGGATGCTGACAAAATCCTCGGATTGCTGACGATATACCTGTTCCAGCGTCGCCTTGACCTTATCCTTCATTTGCCTGTCGGCTCTTTCCAGCGCCTTCAGGCGCTCAATCACGATGTTGTCAAACGGCGCGCCCGGAATGCGCAGGAATTTATCTGTCACCATACCTTCGGCCTGCCTGCTGTGTCCGTAATAGTACCATTTGGAGCGGTGCTCATCCACGGATATGAACGCCGTCCTGTCAGGCGCTGGCGGCGCGACGGCTAGCCTGCCGTGAAACAGCAGATCGGGCGGCGTCTCGCGCGTCTTTCGGATGCGCGTTATCCCTCCCCAGTTGTCCACGCGTTCGCCTTCCAGCGTATAGCCCTTCAGTTCCGCATATCCTTCGGCAAACAGGGCGTAGTCCAGGACGGCGGGATGATTGTCGATGATCGTATCCGGCTTATCCGCATCCGGCTGCCACCAGCCTATCAGCATTTCATTGGTCAGCCAATCCCGTATGGTTTGGGGGTCGATAGGCTTATATCCCACACCTGGGATATGGTGCAGCGTGGTTCGGAACATAAACCGCTCTTTATCCTCCTCCGGTATCTCAGGGAAAAGGAACGCCATTCTTGCGACTTCCCGGTTCAATTTTCCCATATCCCAGCTCAGCGCCTGCGCCCTCAGTGCGAGTTTGTGCATTTCTTCCGCCCAGGGTTCATAGATGACAATGATCTGGTCTTGCTTCTTTCCCTTTACCGCAAGGCCCGGAGGCAAAGCGCGACCGTCATACCCTCCCTTATCCGCCTTGTTTTGCTGGCACAAGTGCATGTATTTCACATGCCCTTCGATATAGCCGTAGGCTTCCCGCATTTTATCCTGGAATGCGCATAAATCCCGGTAGATGGTAAAGTCATAGACGCGGGTTCGCTCCTCGGTAGAGGCAGAAGATATAGGGGGCACAATGACTTTAATCCGCTTTTCTTCAGCAAGCTTTGTGAACGCGCCGACCTGATCCATATGCTTATTGCGGAAAAGCCGGTCTTCCCTTGACAGTATGACGGTTCCCACTATTCCCCTGTGCATATCCTTATAGAGGCGGTCGAGCACCTCTCGCTGGTCAATGCGTTTTTGCCCGGACACCCCGGCACCCTCATCGTATAACCGCACGTCCGGCTCGTCGTCGCGATAGAGCAGCCTGCCATAGTTTTGCAGACCGAGCTGCGTTTCCCGGCTTTCTGCCTGCGCGGTATCCGCTCCGGTTTTTGACTGTCTCACTAGTACGGCAGTCGCCCGTTTCCTGTCAATCTCGGGCAAGGCTCCGTCATAGTAATTAGGGCGGTTATCCGCCTGGCGAAGCTTGAATGATCTGGATTGCAAAGAATCAGTACATGAATATGCGTTACGTCGGTGGGTAACTCCTGATTATCCGCTATCCCGCCAATGCTCGCCCGCGCAATGCCTGGAAAACGCCTAAGAAGCTGCAAGGCCGCAAGGCGGGGCCTCCCACTGACCAGGGCTTCTACACGGGCCTCATTGATTTGATACACCCAGGTTCCCTGGCAGGTGAACATAAGGACGGCAGTTTGCCCTTCTATAGCTGCTTTCGTGACGGAAACAGCGATGTTACCAAAGCGTGCATACCCGCTTCCAAGCAGGCGCAAGGCCTGGGTGGTAAGGAGCTTTGCCCCTAGCGCGGTTAATTGCAGGCTATTATAGGCAAAGTCTGAGCAGGTTTCGGACACCGTGACCCGCACGTTGCTCGCTTCCTGCCTGATAGCAGGATCGACGGCGACGGTACGAGCGCACGGCGCTTTCTGTAACTGCTCGCCTGGGACAAGCTGCTGCCCTAACGCGGCCTGCATACTTTGTGTGACCTGTGTTTTAAGCATGGTAGCGGGCCGGTCTACGTCCGACTGCGTCACATAGGTAAAGTCGCGGGCGTCCTGGCCGCCCTGAAACTGGCTGTTGCTAACCTGCAAGGCGCTGCCAGTGACGGCAATGTCTCCAGCGCGTATATTGCCGACTGCGCCTGCACGAATGGCATGGGCCATAACGGTCGCCTGTCCAAATTGCGGCGGGTTGCCGGACGTTGCTGCGGGGATGGTGACGGTTGCATCGGTGGCAACCTGTATCCCGTCTGCCCCGGTATAGACTGTTCCCATGTCAACGGTCTGGGGCGCAAACAAGCCATTAAAATAGATCAGTGTTCCCGTTGCAACTCGCGCGTCCTGGTGTCCCTTGCCCGTCGCCGGAACGGTCTGCTCCTGGCTCAGGGTAAGTGGTGGCAAGATGCGCCCCTCTATGTCTGCGCCTGCTCCAATGCTCACCGTTGCCGACGTGGAGACGGTTTTTACCACAGGGGTGATAGTGATAGCCACGGTGGGCGCTAATACCGCATTGAGGCTATCAAGGCCGACAAACACAAAGAGTATGAGCAGAAAATGCAGAAAATACGCAGGCTCCCGCCTGGGGGCAAGGCGCGTGTCCGTCTTCGTCTCCTGCGCATCAACAACAAGGGCCTGGGGCTGCTGGTCGTCTTCCTCGATGGGGTGTCGGTAAACACCACGCCCCCACCTTCGAGCGGATAGACATACACGACCTTTTCAGCTTCTTCTTCTGGGTTAGGCGGCGGGGCGTTTCCGTTTGCCTCCCGCCGGTTTTCCATCTCCGCTAAAATAGCGGGAACGGCGCGTGCGTATGGGCTTGCCTGCATCGTCTCTCTTCCTCTTTCCAATCGGGAAGAATGCTCCCCTAGTGCTCCGGCAACGTGACGTGTTCACCCTGTTTGAGCGGCCTGAATCCATCGCCGGTGTTAAAGAACACAATACGCTGATCCTGAATGTGAATGATCATATCAGGCTTTCCGTCGCCGTTTACGTCGGCAAACTCACCCGTGACAGGGATTAAGTCTCCGCCGTCCGTCACCAGTGTCGGGCCGATATAAATTTTGGCCTTTGCCGCATCGCCGGCAGGAAACTCTATGACCTCAACGTGGGCGTTCAGGTTGAGAAAGATAAAATGCGACGGATTCGCCTTATTGTCTCCGTTATGGTCGACTACCGCGTCGGTCTGCCAGGTGCGCGGATAGCCATAGGTGCTGTAGTCCTGGTGAAGCTGCCACCAGTTGCCGAGCCACTGCAACCCTACCCAGAGCGCCAGCATCGCTAACATGCCAATCCCGATAAACAGCCAGACTGACCATCTTCTTTGCCGGGCAGGGCCAAGATGGACGACTTCGGGCGGCTGCGCGTGATTCAGGTTCGGGTGCGGGGTGCGCTGCGCGGTCGCCCGGCGCGGGATGGTGGCTTCTGGCCGGAACTCATAGCGCACCCTTTGGCCGGAGACGGCGTTATACCTCACGCTGCTATTAGAGAGCCGTCCGGGGTGGGGATCATCATAGAGGTCGTCTTGATCTATCTGAGTCAGTAGATCGCTATCGTCACTGGTGTCGTGGCTTGTCTGGGGCTGGACGATTTGCGCGTAGGGTATCCAGCTCGGATGCTGCGTTCTCAACTCCTGTTCTGTCCCTGTCCATACCCTCCCCCCTTTAAGCCGAACCTGAAAGAGGGTTCTGTCGGCGGCGGAGGTTCTCATTGCTGCACCTCCCCTTCCGCTTGTCGGGTACAGGTAAAGGGCTGCGCACCTTGCGGGGGTATGGCAACACAGTACGGGCAATATCCGCGTATGCCGCAAAGCATACACTCCTTCACGCTCTTGTCGCCGCTATACGTCCAGCTATGCCCGTAGAGCTGGCAAGATTCGGGAACGCCGGGAAGAAGGTCAACGGCTACGCTCATGCTTGCGGCCAGTTGCGCAAGCAGCAACTTTCCGGTTGCAATCTGTTCATACAGCATGGCTCCTGCACGTTTCCCGCGCTGGCAGAAACAGCGGGGATTTTCGCAGAACGGAATGCTTCCGCCATGCATTAAATAAATGGGTATGGGAGTGGCGGTGTCGGTATCCTGACGCACGGTAAGCGGCGGATCGTCAAGAAGTAAGTGGTCCGGTATGCCTTGCATGGCTCTCCTCTAATGGATGGGGGTGAATTGACAGGCAAGGCTCCAGCAGATACAATAAGCATAGACCTTAGCCTGTCCTGGCAGCAAAAACGGCATAGGATGCTGTCGCTGCTGCCACTGTGTAACAACAGCACTTAAAGGGACAGTCTTTGTTATGTTTTGAACCGCTACAGCTTCTCAAGGCGCGGACGGTTCGCAACATCGGGAAAAAGGTCTGAATCGGGACGCCTGGGGTTCTCTCCGGGCGTTCTGGCATCACCTCCTTACAAGCGTACCTGCAACCCATCTATATCCCGCACGTGGATAGTTCTTCCGAGCGCACCGCTTAACGCATCGGCTATCGCCTTTGCGGTTCGGGCGGAAATGCGCTGTCCGGCTTCCGCGTTACGGATAGTTTGTGGGTCTACTCTTGCTGCTCTGGCTAGGTCTGGAATGTTCATAGGTACGCTCTCTCTAAGTTCAGTTAGTGTCAATCTGAACACCTCCTAAGAGAACGATAATAATAGAATTATACCACAAAGTTCGGCGAATTTTGTGGGATTTTTGGGGCTAATTTCTGCGGTTTCGGAGGGAGAGGAAAAATTCTAATCTTTCCCCTTGTTCGCTATTTTCTTGACATGTAAATTTGTGGTAGTGACTCTCTGAGGGGGTGATACAATAGGAGGGTATGAGGTGGAGCATGAACAGGCAAAAGAGTAAGGAGCTGGCCAGCATGCCCTCCTGTCCAAATCCCGAAGAGATCACCGGGCATACATACGAGACGATCAGCGTGTGGCTCAAGCGAACAGCCACCCATGCGGAGGCCCTGACGCAGGTGCTGGCCAGAGATCTGCATCTGAACCAGGTGGAGATCGATGAGTTTTGGTCATTTGTGCAAAATAAACGGCGCCGCCAGCCAGCCTGATGCGGGAGAACGCTGGGGCCGCCTGGTGCAGGATCGGGCCAGTCGCTTCGTGGTCGCCAGCGCTACTGGTCCTCTGAGCGAGGAACCGATCGAGCAGGCAGTGACTATCACGGTTTAGCGTACCCACCAGCGCGCATTGCACTGGTTCAGCGATGGTTGGCACGGCTACCAGAACATCCCGAAGCGGGCCTATCGCAAGCTATCGCCCAGCGGTAAACGGGAACGGCCTCCATGGGTGGTGCCAGAGACGGTCACGTTGACCAAAACGGTCAAGCATCGCGATGAGCACGGACGCTTGCTGTCGGTGGAGATCCGTGCCGCCTTGGGGGCAGCGATGAAGCCGACTGGCACGGTGCATGTCGAACGACTCAACGGCGCTCTGCGTGATCGGCTGGGGGCTTTGACGCGTAAAACACACGCCTTCGCCAAACGAGATGCCACTTGGGATGCGCAGGTGGGCTTGCAGTTGTTCGATCACAACTTCCAGCGAGCCCATCAGGCCTTGCAACTACCTCTAGCCAATGACCAGCGTCGTTATCACCATCGATCTCCGGCCATGGCTCTGCGGCTGACCGATCATCGCTGGTCGTTCCTGGAATTATTGACGACTCGTCTTCCTATCACCCCTTGAGCGTCGCCTGGGCGCCGGGCTTGAGGGTGACAAAGGCCTTGACCGCATCGCCACGGCCACGGGCCGACTCGAGGCGCTCGTCTTCGGCTACGGCGACTACGCGGCGAGCGTGCGTATGCCGACAACGAGCATCGGCGCCATGGACTGGTGGGATGAGCACTACCCGGGACACCGTTTCCACTTTGCAATGGGCAGGACAGTAGTGGCGGCGCGTGCCGCAGGTCTACGCGCCATCGACAGCCCGCTGCCGACTATAAAGACCTGGACGCCCACCGCAAGATGTGCATCATCGCGCGGGGGCTTGGCTATGATGGGAAGTGGTGCATCCATCCGTTGCAAATTGCGATTGCGAATGAGGTCTTCTCCCCAACGGAACAAGAGCTGCAATGGGCGCGGGAAGTGGTCACGGCTTATGAGCAAGCAATGGCCAAGGGGACGGGTGCGATCAGTGCGGGGGATCGCATGATCGATATGGCCTCAGTGCGCATGGCCCAGATGATGCTGAAGGCAACGGAAGGAATCTGAAGATATCCCCGCTGCTCCGTTCGTGATTGTGCGCCATGCGACGCATCGCGGCATCCCTAACAGGGTCAAGAGAAACGCGAAGCCCTACATCCCCACCCTCGGCCGATACTGCACCGCCTCAGCGAGATGATTGGCCGGAATCATCTCGCTGCCCGCCAGGCCAGCAATCGTTCTTGCCAGCTTGAGGACGCGGTGATAGGCACGCGCTGGCAGGTGCAACTGCTGCACTGCTACTTTGAGGAGCTTCTCGCCGGAGGCATCGGTCTGGCAGCACTCGCGCACCTCGTTGGGACCCATTTCGGCGTTGCATGTGAGCTTGGTGCCTTTGAAGTGTTCTAGCTGGCATTCGCGAGCGACCTGGACGCGTTTGCAGATGGTTTGGGGGGTTTCGACCTGGCGTTTGTCGGCGAGTTTTTCGTAGTCGACGCGGGGCACTTCGACGTGAATGTCGATGCGGTCGAGCAAGGGGCCGCTGATCTTTTTCTGGTAGCGGGCGATGGCCATCGAAGTGCAGCTACATTCTTTGACCGGGTCACCGTAGTAGCGGCAGGGACACCCGTGCGGGTAGCTGTTGCAACCCGTCCCTCACACCTGCGTTGCACGTTCGCCGCGCCTTCAAGATCGCGGAACGACGGCACTTTGCAGGTGCAATCGCTGAAGGTGAAGCACAGAATCATTTCCCTTGCCTCGTTGATGGAGCGATTGCCCGCTCGGCCCCACCGCAGGGTGGGGTCGAGCTCACTGTCATTCTAAACCATAGATGGGCAGCCTGCTTAGAGCACCACGGTGACCTGACGCAGAGTCCCTCCCCTCAAGAAACTCAGCGTCACGGGTTCTCCTGCCTGGTGGCGGCGCACAATCCGCTGTAAATCTGCCGGGTCGGTCACCGGCTCGCCCGAAGCCGCAATCACGATATCCAAACGCTTGAGTTCAGCATGATCTGCTGGCCCACCGGGGCGTATCTCCAGCAGTTCCATGCCAAAGTGCTGTGTGAGATGCAGCCGTTGTCGCAGGGCCGGGTCGAGTGGCACGCGCATCCCACCCACACCCAGTGAGATACCGGCCGGTGGTGCCTCGCGTTTCTGGTAAATGCGAGCCAGAGCCGACTTGATCGTCTCCAGGGGGATCGAGAACCCGAGTCCTTGTGCCATCGGCATCATCGCCGTGGTGATACCAACCACGCGCCCGGTGCTATCGACAAGGGGACCACCAGAGTTTCCAGGGTTGATCGACGTATCTGTCTGGATGAGGTCGGTCATTTTCCGTGTGCCCGGTGCTTGTAGCGTCCGACCAAGCGCACTGACGACTCCGGCCGTGACCGTCCAGTTCAAGCCATACGGATTCCCGACGGCGATGACCAGCTGCCCGACTCGCAGCGGTCCGCGGCCCAATTCTGCCACGGGCAAGTGATCGGCGCCAATCCGCAGCAGAGCGATATCGACATCTGGCTCACTGCCAACGAGACTGGCGTCAAACGTGCGCCCATCCGCCAGCGTCACCTTCACCCGCCGTGCATGAGCAACCACGTGGGCATTGGTCAGGATCTGTCCATCGGAGGCAAAGATGAACCCTGAGCCGACACCACCATATTCCCGAGGCAGAGGATATGGGCCAGAGCGCCGCCCCTCATGCTCCAGGTCTATACGTACGACCGCAGGCCCAACGCGTTCCGCCGCAGCGGTTACTGAGCGTGAATAGGCATCGAGCGCCTGCGCATCCTTTTCATTCGTATCTATATCTAGCATGATGCTTTCACTTCTCTTCCAAAGGGAACGGGTGACACGCCTCTGACGTTGCAGATGACGCAACCCCACGAGAGAACGGCCAACTTGTGGTTCCCTTCTGCTATGTCTTAAATAACGATATATCGTTATTTAAGACATAGCAACAAGACGAGAGACGTTCTTATTCCCACTCGTATGGCGCTGGGTTTGAATAAGTATTTGGCTTGTACGCTTCCTCCTATGAAAGCTCAACAGATCAAGCAGGAGTGCTTATTAACTCTGTATTGCTCTCTCCACTGAGCAGGTTCGTCGTCACCCGATGAAGCAGTGTGGCAAGCTCCGCTTCCTGTTCTGGGGTCCAGCCGTCAAGCAGTTCGGCCAGGCTGTCATAGGCCCTGCGATCGCCATCATCACTATCATCGCCGTAATCAAGGTAATCACTGCACAGCTAGACATCTTGGCTGCCTGCTGGCTCAAAAAGCGCTTCCAGAGGCGTATGATCGCTGAGACGGCTCTCACGGAAGGCGTGGAGGTAGCGCGCCTGCACGGGACACAGCGCGTGCGAGGCAAAGAGATTGTCGAAGCGATACCTGAAGCGGTTCCGGTAACACCAGCTCCAGCCCTCCTCCTGCGTCTGTACGGCGTAGCCATGCAGCCTGCGATAGACATCGTGCAGATCGTAGCCGATCAACTCACGCAGAATGCGCAGCTCAAGTTCATGCTGACGGGGATATTTGAGCGTATAGTCCCCGTGTCTCTTGAGGTAGCCCCAGGTGATGATCTCTCCGTTCTCTCGCTCGTGCTGGGGCGCATTAAAGTCGCCGCAGAGCAGCCTGGGCCTATCTACCAGGGTAGCGAGTGCCCGGTAGAGACCAGCCAGCAGATCCAGCTTGAGGTATGGATACAGCTGGTGACCTCCATTGGCACCCGGTTCGTAATGATTGGCAGGGGTGATATAGACGTTCTCCAGTTCGATTTCTCCCCAAGGACTGTGCAGCAGCGCGAAGAGCGTGCGCCGGCTCCAGTGTTGCAGTAGTTTTTCGTGGTCAGGTGAGTAGGTCCCCTGACTCCAGAGGATGCTCTCTGGCCTATCTGGCAGGAGCGAGAGAGGAAAGCGGCTGGCCAGCAGCACGCCGGTTGGAACGGCCTGGGGTTGCCGCTCAAGCGTGTGCAGGATGTGTGGAAGACCAATACGGCGGAACGCCTCAATATAGTATGCAACGGCGTTGTAATTGACATCTTGCAGTGCCACGACATCCGGCTCGCGCTGCCCAAGCTCCTGTACCTGTTGTGAAACCGTGCCGACGCCATTATTGACGTTCCAGGTGATGACTTTCATACAGCACAAATCTCCCGCTCTTTCGCTCCAAATTTTAGCCCTATTATAGCCAGTAGAGTCGAGATGTGACAGAACTGAAAAGGGGAAGTGTTCTTCATCTCAAATGCTGGAACATGGAAGCGTATGTTTGAAGTCTTCACCGATGGAAAAGAGAGAAGAGGCACAATACCATGAAGTGATCATGCTCTCGCATTCTTCCTCACAGATATGTTCTTGAGACTCTACCGTGAAAAGCTCTCCTCGATGCTGGTACAATGTGAACGGACGCGTGATGGAAACAAACGGGAGGCCATGAAGAACATGTATAAAGGCACACGAGCGATCCTGCATCTCGACCTGGACGCCTTCTACGCCAGCATCGAGCAGCGGGATCACCCAATATCGCGGCAAGCCCGTCATCGTGGGTGGCTCACCCGATCGGCGTGGCGTGGTGGCCACCGCCTCCTACGAGGCCCGCAAGTTCGGTGTACATTCAGCCATGCCCAGCCGCACTGCACAGCGCCTCTGCGGATAGGCGCCCGGGCCATATTGATTGCTGCTGCGCGGCATCCGGCCGCCTCATTGGCCGCCGTGTCGGCGGTGCTAAAGACCGTCCCGTCGATCGCCATGAGCCGATAGCGCCCAAAGAAGGCGACTTCGCATCTGCTGCGGCTGCGCCAGCACCTGACAGCACGCGTGCAGCAAGCCCTGCAAGCCCTGGCTGCCCAGTTCCTGGCGGCGTCCACTCAGCCCTGACGCGCTCAGACGGCTCCTGGGCTCCCCGGGATGCAGGAGGCTGAGCTTGCCGACCAGTTTGTCCCACACCAGCCGTTGGGAAAGACGGCTCCACAGGGCCAGCCCGATCACAAACAGCACCAGGGCCAGCAGCGTACTTTGGCGCACCCGCCGCGCTTTGCTCACCCAGGGCTGACTCTGCCCGACGCACCGCTCGATCGCTTCTTTGGGATACACGTGCGCTAACAGGGCCAGATCCACTTGTTCACACACCTTGTCATCCACGTCCATGTGCCGTAATCTGTACATCAGAAAGCTCCTTCAGATTTTTTTGCTTTCTGGTAGTTTGCCAGATTTGGAGCTTTCTGTCTTCTCTTTCCCCCTTTTGTCCTTAAGTGTAATGTATTGGGGCTTGGGCTGGCATCACAGCAAGATGCTCGATGCCGGGCGTGTGGAGCGTCTATGGCTGGCAATGGCAGTGGCGATGGTGTGGATGGTGGGCGTGGGTAGTCAAGCCGACAGCCAGCGCCCACTGCCCCATCTAGAGCAGTTGCCCCAGACGCATATCGCACGCCAGCGCCTGCAACGTGCACCAACCCAGTTACCTGCTCGTCGGTTGAGTTGTCTGCAACGCGGACGCTTGGTGCTGGTCGCGGCCTTGTTCCGAGCCGAGTCCTTGCCGCTGCCCAGGCTCGTGCCCGAGCTGTGGCCGGAGACCATCACGTCTCCCAAGCGAGGACCCAAGCCATCGCAGCAGCGACAGAAGCAGAAACAACGTGAGCGCAAAAAGCGGCAGAAGGCAGCTCAACGTCGCAAGAGGGCGGCCTAGCCTCCTGCCTCCCCAAAAAAACCTATACTTGAAAGGCCCCCTGGACCCCCGCTGAGGAGCACGGCCCCTCAGACTCCCTGGAATGGCTGGGAAAGGAGTATTTGCGGAGAAACCTCGCCACGCATGGTGGCCCTTCGCCACTTTTGATGAAATCTGATTGCTAGGCCGCCAGTTGCTGCACTCGTTTGCTTTTTCGTGGTCGTGTCTTGAGTTTTGCTTCTCGCCGCAACACCCTTTGACGCAACAAGGCG
>WNFI01700186.1_pt1 | contig 14404 bp, 15 predicted proteins | sample 5400471 | NCBI WGS metagenome assembly WNFI01 (sample SAMN13153348, study PRJNA577476) | soil metagenome | isolation source: 100 cm saprolite on Douglas fir-dominated hillslope | place: USA:California | collected 2013-09-17
TTGCTAGCATAAATGTGTAACCCCCTGACCGCCGCCAGCCTGCGGCGAACCGACCTCCAAGGAGATCCCCATGACCCCACTCAAAACCAAGACGCAGGACACCAATGGACATTCCAAGAAAGTCTTTCATGCGGAGATCGCCCGGCCCCAAATCGGCCAGGACGCGGCCGAAATACAGGCCTTTGGAACCATCGCCAAACTGCCGAATGGTTTGAGCGAAAAGGTTTGCAAGGAAAGCGTCGAACGCCTGAACCAAATCCTCGCCGACACGATGACGCTGCGCGATCTGTACAAGAAGCATCATTGGCAGGTCGCGGGCAAGACGTTTTACCAGCTGCATTTGCTCTTCGATAAGCACTACGACGAGCAGGTGGAATTGGTCGATCAGATCGCGGAACGCATCCAGCTCCTGGGCGGACTCAGTTACGCCATGGCCGCGGATGTGGCGGAGAATACCCGGATCCCGCGTCCACCGAAGGGCCGCGAAGAAGCGCCGGTCCAGATCTCGCGTCTCTTGACCGCGCATGAGATTGTCCTCCAGGGAGCTCGAGCGTCCGCGCGCAAAGCCGCCAACATGGGCGATGATGGGACCAATGATCTGTTGGTAAGCGATGTCATCCGGACCAACGAGCTGCAAGTGTGGTTCCTGGCGGAGCATCTAGTGGACGTGCCGCTGGTTCACGCGAACTGAAAGAGAGAGGCATCATGGACAATCCGACGCCCGTGCGAAGCATCAAGAAAGTCTGGAAAAGTATTCCCACACTCGAAGGCGCCGGGGTTCGCTTGAAGCGAGCGTTCGGGTTTCATGAAATTCCGCAGCTCGATCCCTTCCTTCTTCTCGATTGCTTTCACTCGGATAACCGCGACGATTACAAGGCCGGCTTTCCGTGGCACCCGCACCGGGGGATAGAAACCATCACGTATGTCCTCGAGGGGGATGTCGAGCATAAAGACAGCCTGGGGAACGGCGGTGTGATCGGCGCGGGCGATATCCAGTGGATGACAGCCGGTTCAGGCATCATTCATCAGGAGATGCCCAAAGGTAGCCGTAAAGGTGACATGTGGGGATTTCAGCTTTGGGCGAACCTCCCGGCGCAGGACAAAATGATGGACCCGCGCTACCGGGAAGTCAAAGAGAAGCAGATCCCGAAAGTGACGACGCCCGAGGGAGCCACGGTACGGCTGATTGCGGGACATCTTGCCGGCACGCAGGGGCCGGTCGCCGATATCATGGCGGGGCCGGAATATCTCGACGTGTCGCTGCCGCAGGGGAAAACCTTTACGCATCCCATCCAGCCGGGCCACACGGTGTTCGCTTATGTGGTGGAGGGAGAAGGCTATTTCGACCCAGGGCGCGATCCGTTCGATCGAGAAAATGTGGGGGAGAACTACTTTGATATGGCGCGCCCCTGCACCTGCCGCGAAGGCGACGTCGTCCTATATAAGCCGGGAGGCGACACGGTCATGATCACCGCCGACAAGAAACCCGTGCGCTTCCTGCTCGTTTCCGGCAAGCCGCTCAAAGAACCGATCGCCTGGTACGGCCCCATTGTGATGAACACCCAGGAGGAGCTCCGCCAAGCTTTCGACGAATTCCAGAAGGGCACCTTCATTAAAAAAACGGCCGCTGGGTCCGGGAGGGTGAAATAATCCTGACCGATGCGCGATCAAACATTTAATTTCGCGCTTCTTGTAGCCGCGAGCTTGTGTGCGGCTTGCGCCCTGACGACGATGCGGTCGATCCAGCACGCGCCGGACTTTCGCAGCACCAGGATACACCGTGTCCTGGTGATCGGCGATTTCGAGAATCAAAGCATCCGGAAATCCTTTGAGGAAGAATTCGTCCGCCAGTGGAGCCGCTACGGCGTGCAGGCCGTGTCCAGCCTGGAGGTCTTGCCGGCGTCCGCCCCGTTGACGAGAGACCGGGTGGCTCCCGTCGCCAAGGCGCGAGGCTTCGACACGGTGCTCGTGGCGCGTGTCTTAGAGCGGAAGAAGATCGAACCAGGCGAACCGGCTATTCCCACGATTGAGCCGCCTTCCCAAGGGGAGCTCCAAGACTCGAATGCAGTCTGGGCAGTCCTGATGGCTCCCCCGGTCTCCGCGAGAGAATTCAACCTGGTGACCGTTGAAACCACCCTCTGCGACGTGACGTCCGGGCGCCTCCTCTGGTCGGGATGGAGCGAGACGGAAGAAATGACAAAAATTCCGAAGCTCATCCCGCCCTTCGTGAAGATTATCCTGAAGCACCTGTACGAGCCTGGGACGTCATGAAAGATAACGTGGGACGAACCCTGTTTCTGGCTGGAACACTGGGAATTCTCGCGCTGGCGAGGCGTCCGGCATGGGCGAACGCGGAGGCCGCCGGTTGCGGCCAGGGGTACCCGGAGACGCACGAGCTGTTTGCCCCCTTCCTGGCAAGTACGCGCGAGCTGCAATCCGGCTTTCGCTACGAGATGCCCACGTCTCATACCCCTAAGCTCGAGGTCGCCATCGGAGATGATTTCGGTATGTACCGCTGGTGCCTCGGCCAGGACGGGGATCGGGGACGTCTGCAGTTGAATGTGGGTGCCGCCGTCTTCGCGGATTTTGATTTCCACGATACCAAGGACCTCCTATCGTCCGACTATTATGGCAGGGTGCCGATTGAATATCGCCTGGGCCGCTGGAGCAACCGGTTCATGTTCTTCCACATCAGCTCGCATCTGGGGGATGATCTGATCCGGAGCACCCATCAAGTGAATGGGACGCGGGAGTGGAATGCGATCACGGATTTTGTTTCCTACGACGCCTCGGCGTTTTTTCGCCTCTACGGGGGCGGGCTCTACACGATCGCATCCAAAACATCCGATAGTAATACGGACTACACCCCCTACGGAGCCGAAGGTGGATTTGAGGTCTATTCGAAACCGTTCCACCAAAATCACCTGCAGCTTTACTGGGCCAATGATTGCGAGTCTTTCGCCCTCATCGGCTGGAATCCCATCTTTACCTCCCAGCTCGGCTTGAAAACGGCCCGCGATATCAGCCGGACGCGCTCCGTCTCTTATTTCCTGGAATTCTTTTCGGGCCATAAGTTCATTGGTCAGTTTTATTCGGACAAAGAAACGCATTGGGATCTCGGTGTCAAATTCGCGCTCTCTTAGGAACGTGTTGTTTTGTCTCGGAATCCTGATGGCCTGGGCTGGCGATCGCGTTCAAGCCGAGGAGGAGTCCACCTATTGCCGGGCGGTTTATCCCAACGCCCACGAGCTGTTCGCTCCGCTCCTGGCCGATCCCCGCGAGCTTCAGACGGGCCCGCGATACGAGATGCCGGTGTCCCACACGCCTCAGGCCGAGGCCGACATGGGCGATTATGTGGGACTTTACCGCTGGTGCCTCGGTCATCAAGGAGACCAGGGCCGACTGCAGATAACCGCCGGGGCGGGTTTTTTCGGGCAGTTTGATTATTACAACACCAAGAACCTCGAGGCCGCAGATGTCATTGCCAATCTGGCGCTGGACTATCGACGCGGCCGATGGAGCAGCCGGGTCATGTCCCACCACTTTAGTTCGCATCTGGGCGACGATGTGATCGGCGCAGGCCAACATTATCCAGGGACCCGTGAATACAACGCGGTCAAGGGCCTCCTGTCGTATGATGCGTCCAAGTATGTGCGCCTCTACGGCGCCGGGATTTATGAGATTGAATCCAAAGGGATCGGCGATAACCCGTGGGGCACGCAGTCAGGGTTTGAGGCCTACAGCCAAATATTTCATCACAACAGTCTCAGGGTGTACTGGGCCAATGATCTTCAATCCTGGGGACGAAGCGCCTGGAATCCCACGATCAATTCCCAACTGGGCGTAAAAACCGCCCATGATCTCACGCGCGACCGGGCGGTCTCCTACTTTGTCGAATTCTTCTCAGGCCGCGAACCTCCGCTCCAGTTTTATCAGCAGAAACAAACCCGGTGGGGCCTCGGAATCAAATTCGAACTTTCTTAAGACCGTCTTAATTCGACGAGGCGGCGGGCAGGCTGGACGCTAACGCTTCGAGCGGATAAGTCCGTTCCTTCCATTCATCAATCCCTCCCGTCAGAGCCCAGGCGTTCGCAAATCCCTTCTTTTGCAGGAAGAGGGCCGCTTTGGCGCTGGACACTTCATTCGGGCAGTTACAGAAGAGGATGACGTCGCGTTCGGCGGGGAGGGTGGCGTAAGCACGTTCGAGATTTTGAAGTGGAATCCGCAGGGCTCCCGGGATACTGTAGGGGAAGGCTTTGATCTGCAGAGGCGTCCGCAAATCCACGATGACCAGAGATCGGCCGGAATCCATTTTCTTCTTGAGCTCCTCGGCGGAAAGGCGGGCGGTAGGAAGCTTTTGTAGGAACTGTCGCTGCTTGTAGAGCTTATAAAGCGCATACAGAGTAACGCCTGCGATCAGGATCCCAAGAAGCACATGCCCGGTCGAAGCCACGCGGGACAATAGCTCATCCGCCTGGTCGCTGAACACATAGCCCAGGGCCATGAAGAGTCCGATGTAAAGGACGGTCCCCAGGCCCGTATAAAAAAGGAACGCGCCCACCCCGACGCCGGCGACAGCGGCCAGGGGACGGATGACGGTGCCGAGCCCGGGAAGGAATTTGGCAAAGACCAACGAGCGCACGCCATAGCGCTGAAAACGCTCTTCGGTATCACGCACACACGAATCCGGTTCGAGTGAGAGACGGCAGAGGAATTTCAAGACCTGGTGCCCGCGCCAGAGGCCGAGGAAATACCAAAAAAGGTCTCCTAAGAGCGAACCGGCGACGGCCAGGGCGAGAACGGTAGGCCCCCGCAGGTCTCCCGCGCCGACCGCCACACCCGCCGCGATATAGACCGGCGTCGCCGGCAACGGCAGGCCGCTCTGTTCCAGCAGCGAGGCGCTGAACACCACGATGTTTCCGTACTGATGAAGAAAAGAATTAAGCGCGTCCATGAAGGCCTCCGAATGACTAAATCATATAAATATCGATTCATCGTCGTCTCTCAGTTTTCAGTTCTCTGGTCTGGAGCTTTCTGATTTCTGCGCTTCTTTTGAAAGCTAAAAACCAGATCGCAAATAGCTAGAATACTGAGAACTGAAAGACGGCATGCATACTATGACAGACACGCCTTCAGCCTCTTTCCATCGGTTGACTCCGCATCAGGCGGGCCTGGTGAAGCAGGCCGTCAAAACGGCGGTCGCGGCGATGGCGAGTCTCTACGCCAGCCGATTCCTGAAACTGCCCGAGGGGTATTGGGCGGTGATCAGCGCGATCATCGTGATGCAGTCCGACCTGGCTGCCACCCTGAAGACGTCCGTAAACCGGTTGGCGGGGACGGCGATCGGGGCCGTAGTGGGGGGGATTGTCGCCACGTTCTTAGGAATACATATCTGGTCGCTGGGCATCGCCGTGATGGCCGCCATTCTGGTCTGCGCTATGCTCGACAGGTGGGAGAGTTACCGGTTCGCGGGTGTCACGGTCGCCGTGGTGATGCTCGCTTCCCACAACGCCTCGCACTGGACCGTCGCCCTGCACCGGTTTCTGGAACTCTCGCTAGGAATCGTCGTCGCCCTCACCATCGAGCTGGCGTGGCGGTAATTCTAATAGAAAGCACCGCTGGGGACTGTCCCAAGGACTCCTCGCCATCCTTGGAACGCTGGCTACGATAAACTTTCGATAAAGGAGCTTTATGAATCGTACTTTACGTATTCTTGCCACCTTACTCGTCTTTCATGTCCTATCATTCGGAACCGCCCGGAGTCTTTACGCCGATGAGGCGATCGCCTCGCGAACGGCCGTGGTCGATGGAATCACTCTGCATTACTTGACGGCCGGTCACGGGCCCGCGGTGATCCTGATTCACGGTTATGCCGAGACCTCGAGAATGTGGCGGCCGCTGATGCCGTTGCTCGCCAAAAAATTCACCGTCATCGCTCCGGACCTGCCCGGCATCGGCGATTCCGAGATTCCGAAAGACGGTCTGGACATGAAGACGGCCGCCGTGCGCGTCCATGATCTCGCCCGCTCACGGGGCATTCCAAATGCGGAAGTTGTCGGGCATGACATTGGCCTGATGGTGGCTTACGCGTATGCGGCTCAGTATCCAACGGAAACCAAAAAGCTGATCTTAATGGATGCTTTTCTGCCCGGCATAGACGGATGGGAAGCGATCTACAACAACCCGAAAATTTGGCATTTCCGGTTCCATGGGCCGACTCCCGAAGCCCTGGTTCAAGGACGCGAACGGATTTATTTCGAACATTTCTGGAATGATTTTGCGGCGGACAAAGAGCATTCCATTCCCGAAGCGGATCGCCAGGCCTACACCGCCGCCTATTCCCGGCCCGGGCGCATGCGTGCCGGGTGGGCTTACTTCGACGGATTTCCACAAACAGCCCAGGATTTTGCCGAACTCTCCCGCGTCATGTTGACAATGCCCGTCCTGTCGATCGGCGGCGAAAAAGCAAACGGCGACGCCCTGGGGCTCCAAATGAAACATGTCGCTTCAAACGCCACCACGATAACCCTCAAAAACGCCGGACATTGGATCATGGAAGAACAGCCGAAAGCGACAATGGATGACTTGGTGAAATTTCTCTAAAGGAGGTTATCGATGTCAGAACAGAATCCTAGCTGGGGTCTATGCAAGAGTTGTGAATGGTGGCAGATCGAACCGGCGGCTCCGATAAAGAATGAGACGCTGGGTCTCTGCATCGATGAAGAGTTGCAGCCGTTTCAGTTGCGGGTCTCCGGCGACAGCGGCTGCAACCGCTACATGCAGATGAAAGCCGGACCAGCGCGGGCAGTGGGATCTTCCGCAGCGCCTCCAACTGCCAAGCCGGTCCGCTAAGAAGCCACATAGAAAGGGGCCACACCCTTTGAAGCAATCTAATGCACCAGCTGGGACATATCATGGAGACCTGTCCCAATTGACCTTGTAGATTTGAGCTAGGGGTGTGACCCCTTGGGACCCACGCCGGCGCACCAAACATGAGGCGGCCAAGGCGCCCGCTAAAACCCTCAAACGCGACGGGACTTACATCAACATCGAACAGGAAATGAAGCATGGCCGCGGACCGCGCAGATAATGAATTCAGGGGCGCGAGCGGGGATGCGTTATTTTCGAGATTTGTACCGGGCACCCATCTTTATTAGACTCAAATCAGATGCCGACGAATAACAACGACCCCATCAAACACGTTGTCCTGCTGATGATGGAGAACCACTCCTTTGATCAGATGCTAGGGTGCTTCAAGGATGTCTATCTGGGCTTGGAAGGCGCGGACCCCAGCCATACCAACCAAGATGATCAGGGGAAGGTCTACGCGCAGTTGCCGACCACCGAGCTACAGATGACCTCCGATCCAAACCACGAGCACCCGGCGGTGATGGAGCAGCTGGCAAATATCAACGGCGGTTTCATCAAGAACTTCATCAAGACGTACCCGTCCAGTACCGACCAAGAGCGGCAGAACATCATGGGCTATTACCCGCGTGGTTTCCTACCCGCTCTTCACGCGTTGGCTGAAGACTTCTTGATCTGCGACCGTTGGTTCTCATCCTTACCCGGCCCCACCTGGCCAAATCGTTTCTTCGCGCTTTCCGGCACTTGCCAGGGCGATGTGACAATGCCGGCGACGTTCACGGATTACTTCCATATCAAAGAGTATTTCGGTTCCCAAACCCAGACGACGCTGTTTGACCGGCTGGATGAAGCGAGTCGTTCCTGGTCGATCTACTACTACGATATTCCTGACTCTCTGCTTCTGCTCAATCAACGCAAGCCGGAACATCTAGCGAAATACAAGCTGATAGATCAATTTTTCGCGGATACACGGAATGAAGAGGCGTTCCCTGACTTTGTCTTTATCGAGCCGAAGTATTTTGGCTTGGATCAGAACGACGATCATCCGCCGCACAACACGATGAAGGCGGAGAAGTTGATCGCGGACGTTTATAACGCCCTGCGTTCGAACGACCCACTCTGGCAATCCACGTTATTGGTCGTTCTGTACGATGAGCACGGTGGTTTCTATGATCACGTCGTTCCGCCTGCCGCCGTGCCTCCCGATAATAAAACCAGCGCGTATTCGTTTAACCAGTTCGGAGTCCGCGTCCCGGCGCTTTTGGTCTCAGCCTGGGTAAAGCGTGGTTTCGCGGGGAAGGATTGGGTGTTCGATCATACCAGCCTGCTGAAGTACCTTACCGACAAATGGGGTCTTGGCGCGCTGGGGAGTCGTACCGCGAACGCCAAAAGTTTCGCGCCACTGATCCAGCCTACTGCACGCGCAGAAAAAGACACGATTCCTTTCATTTGCGTTCCATACACTCAGCTCATCCCGCCTCAACCCGAGCTGGAAAAAGCCGATGCGAGCCTTCACCACCAAGCGTTGCACAACTTCGCGGAATATTTGAAAACCGAAGCGCCTGATGCGATGGCCGCTAATGGAATAGCCGATATCGGCGAAGTGGCAGGCACATGGGCGACCGCCAAAAGCACGGCGGGAAAAATCATCTCCAACTTCGGCGCTTACCTCAGCCGTGACTTCGAAGATTGGCACTTAGCCCGTCAAAAGAGAAGTAAGGATATCGTGCAGGGGTATATCGAGAGTAAAAAAGCTTAGGGGTCCGACCCAGCAGAGAAACGTAAAGGACAAAATCCAGGAACTTAGATACTCCATTACTGTTGTAAAATTAACATATACTTAGTGCCTAAACTCTTACTTCCCGTTTACTGATGAGACGATTTTATGCCTGATCCAGCCCAAGCACCAAAATATTCTAAACCTCCAGTCGTTGAAGCACTTTTTGATATTAAGGTGGAATTGCCGAAGGCAATAATGGCGGCCGATTTGGAAGCATTACATTCACAAATTCAGGATTTGTACCCAACGAAGAAGGCACGAAGAGGATTGGAAACAAGTTTACAGTTTAAAGAAGGCGAACCCCCAAGTACTGAATCAAGAGATCTTGGTATAAGCGGGTATCTCTTTTGGTCAAAAGATGAAGAGCAACTAGTTCAATTTCGATTAGATGGATTTAGCTTTAATCGCCTAAAGCCTTATAAGAAATGGCAGGAACGTTTGCCTGAGGCTCAAAGACTTTGGAATATTTATGCCACAGCTTTGAAGCCGATACTTGCTACGCGGGTGGCACTAAGATACATAAATCAGTTCAATTTTACTGAAGGAAGAGCTGATCAATATCTCAACTTTTTACCACCTATTGAAACTGACAAGATGGGTAGTTTAAGTCAGTTCTTTTCACGCACTGTGATAAATCTCCCCGAATCTGATGCTACGGCTATATTAACACAAGGTTCAGATCCTTCTTTACAAACACCGTCTTCTCTGTTACTAGACATAGACGTCTTTTCGAACGTTCAGCTTAAGCCTGATTCAGGCCAGTTATGGGACCTTCTTCTATCTCTTCGTAATCAGGCAAATGGAATATTCGAGGAAAGCGTAACAGCTAAAGCTAAGGAGTTATTTAAATGAAAACATCGTCCGTTTTTCCCCACCAGCTATTACTTGGAATGTAACTCAATCGTTCGGACCCGAAGCTGCATCAATACAAAAACTGGTGAAAGAAGCTTCAAATCATGCAAATGAGTCTATTTCACGAGGGTGGCGTAAATTGTTAGAGGATAAGTTAACCGAAGTTGTCGAATCAGGCAAAAAGCCAGGATGGGATGGTTATGACGCAGAACCTATTGACAATAAATCCGCTCAAGAGGCAGCGCGATTAATTGAACTATTGCCTGACAATTTGCAGAAACCGACCATTACTGGCGAGCCCGATGGTAAAATTGCGCTCGAATGGAATATTGGAAACCAGGTAATGCTATCAATGTCTTTTGACCTCGGCAGTATTTATTATGCCGGATTATTAGGGATGAATACGGCGCACGGAGAGCGTAAGTTTTTTAGTGAAATTCCTGATGATATTTATAAAATTCTTTCGAAATATTTTTTACTGGCTAGATAGACCGCCTCGAATAATTGGCAATTCAGAGCGATTGTCTAGATACATTTTTAATATAAGTAGCTTTAAAACCTCCGCTAAGCATCACCTTGAGTCGACTGCATTCCTTCCGAATCCAAAAAAAGACAATACCGTATCTGTTTATAGAACTGATAAGTGTGATGAAGATAAAGTATGGTGGCTATCAGATAGATTTGTTACACGATTTATGGTTGCAAGAAAGCAATCTATAGCGCGTGCAGATATTAACGCATCGTATGTTCTGGCGAACCCCCAGCTTAAATTAGAATCCTGTACTCGACCCCACCCTAGGCATGCGAATGTTTCTGGATGGCCATCTGAAAAACCTGCGCAGAAATTAATTGCTCTAAAAATCCTCCAATCAGCAAAGATTGTCATTCGCTAAATTGGCTTAGGGGTCTTAAGTGAATAGGGGCCTGACCCATCTGAGAAACGTAGCCATTTATTGGGACAGGCCAAATTGTGGGTTTAGCTGTTGGAATGCGTTCTCGTTTCGTGCCGATTCTTTAATTTTTCTTTGAAAAGGGCCTGGCCCAACGGAAGAAGTTAAGTGGTTTTCTGGGACAGACCTTGGAGCCCGCGCAGCCTGACCCGACGAAAAATTTCTTTGAGGTACCTAGTACTCAGGAAGATTACCTATGGATGAAACCTTAGACCCGAGCCTGGCACGCCTCAGCGCTTTCAGCGATGGCGTATTCGCGTTTGCGATCACCTTACTGGTGCTGACCATCCGCATTCCCCATCCGACCGACGCCGATGCCGGCGCGGGCCTATGGACGCTGTTGACACAGCAGTGGAGGAACTACCTGGCGTTTGTGCTCAGCTTCATGCTCGTGGGTATCAATTGGGCCAATCATCGGGTGATGTTCAGCAAGTTCGCCCGCTCCAGCCATGCCCTGGTCTGGCTGAACCTGTTTTACCTGATGGTGGGGGTGGCCTTCATGCCTATCCCCACGGCCATCCTGGGCGATTGGATCGAAAATCCCCAGAACCAGGTCGTCGCCGCGGTGTTCTACGGCGCCGCCTCGATCGTCGGGGGGATCGCCTTCAACATGGTTTGGTGGTACGGGGCCTACGCCGGCAAGCTCACCTTCCCGGGGCTCACCGCGGGCGAGCGACGCGCGCACACCATCGCCTGGGGTATCGCCCCGTTAGTCGTCGTGACCCTGACCGCTATCGCGTTCGTGAATCCGATGTTGGCGATGGCAGGCTACGTGGCGATCATTGTGTTCTATCTGCTGCCCGTCCCGGGTTTGGTGGCCTTGCACCAGCGCCGTCACCGGGCACGCTTGTAGCTTCAGACTGGGATCTTGAAGATGCAGCGCGCGAAGAGCTAGCATGAAATGGGAGGATGTTCTATGAATAAAACCATGACTAAAACGATGAAGACGGTGGCGATCGATCGGTTTGGCGGTTTAAACGAAATGAAGATTCGCAAGCTTCCTGTGCCGGAGTTGGATGCGAACGAAATTCTTGTACGCGTGGAGGCTGCCGGTGTCGGCGTCTGGGATCCTTTCGAGCGGGAAGGTGGTTTTGCTAAAGAGTTTAACCTGTCCCCCAAATTTCCCATCATTCTCGGTTCCGATGGGGCTGGAACCGTCGAGGCCGTCGGGGGGAAAGTAAGCCATTTCAAAAAAGGGGACCGCGTCTATGGCATTAGTTTCATGAGCCCCAAAGGTGGCTTTTATGCGGAGCATGTGGTGCTGAAAGAAACGAATGCGGCGCGCATTCCGGGAAAATTATCGGCCACGCAAGCGGGCGCCATGCCGGTCGATGCCTTAACCGCTTACGCCGGCCTTGAAACCACACTTCATCTCAAGTCGGGTGAATCGATTCTCATTTTCGGTGCGAGTGGCGGAATTGGTCACATGGCGGTTCAACTCGCCAAACGAATGGGCGCACGCGTATTCGCGGTCGCTTCCGGCCAAGATGGTGTTGCCCTCGTGAAGCGATTGGGAGCGGATCACGTCATCGACGGCTATTCAGACGATACGGTGGCCGCCGCGCGCGCGTTCGCTCCGAAGGGAATGGACGCGGTGCTATTGACCGCCGGGGGTGCGGCGGCGGAGACCTGTTTAACCACGTTGCGTAGCGGTGGACGGGTCGCCTATCCGACCGGTGTGGAGTTGCCAGAGAAAGATCGCCCTGGCATCACCGTGCTGCCGGCGTATAACGGGGAGTATCAAAATCCGCCGTTCGAGCAAATTAATCGCCTGATCGAGGCCGGGCCCTTCGACATCGAAGTGGCGAAGACGTTCTCGCTTGAGCAAGCGGCCGACGCGCAACGCGCCCTCGACGATCACTACCTCGGCAAACTCGCGATAACGCTGAACTAAATCACCCTGAACATATGGGGTCTGACCTTACCTCCAGTGCGTTTATAAGGGCACGGGTCTGACACAACGGAGCAGATGAAGAGGAGGAACCTTTTGCCATCCGGCCAGTTGTAGAGTAAAGAATAGGAGGTTATCATGAACCAGCTCGACGGAAAAGTGGCATTGATTACGGGGGGTAACAGCGGTCTTGGCCTAGCCACGGCCAAGCGCTTTGTTTCCGAAGGTGCCTACGTCTTTATTACCGGGCGGCGGCAAGCGGAACTTGATAAGGCGGTGGCGGGTCTGGGCTCGAATGCGACCGGCGTCCAGGGCGATGTCACTAACTCCAAGGATTTGGATCGCCTTTACGCCCTCATTAAGCAGAAGAAGGGCCACTTGGATATTGTGTTTGCCAACGCGGGCGGCGGGACGTTAGTACCGTTGGCGGCCGTCACGGAAGAGCACTTTGATCAGATCTTCAATCTCAACGTGAAGGGACTGCTTTTTACGGTCCAGAAAGCGCTTCCGCTCTTGAAAGATGGAAGCTCGATTATTTTGAACGCTTCGATAGCGGGGTTTACCGGCATGGAAGCGTTCGGCGTTTACGGCGCCAGCAAAGCCGCGGTCCGATCTTTTGCCCGCACCTGGACGACGGACCTGAAGAGCCGGAAAATCCGCGTCAACGCCATTAGCCCCGGCGTGGTTCCAACCGAGGCCTACCATTCTTTAATGGACGAGGAGGGTGTCAAACAGTTTACCGCGCAAATGGCGGCCCAAATTCCCCTGGGGCGCGTGGGCGAACCCGATGAGATTGCCAAAGCGGTTGTCTTCCTCGCTTCGGATGCCGCGAGCTTCGTCACGGGGGCCGAACTGGTCGTCGACGGCGGCATGACAGCGGTTTAGTCCGAGAGTAATATTAGTCTGGGCCCTTCACAAGGCGTAGCAAATGCCTGCTTATGCAACCAGTGAAACGAAAAGAGGAAAGCCATGATTGACCATATTTATCTCCCCGGCGATAGACGCGGGAGCTACTTCAAACAAGGAACCGAGCCTTCGGCCCGAATGGCGTGCCGACTACTACGCGGCAAACATCGGCGACCCGGACGGATACAACATCGAGATTGCCTATAAGCCTTGGCTCTACCAATAAGAGGTTAACGCGCCCGCCGTCTTCGATGCTCTCTCAGGAGCGACCGGCGCACAGTCGCAAGGATTTTGTCGGAGTACCGTCGATCATCGACCGCGCGCGAAAGAACGACAGCGCCAACCAGGCTGGCGAGCGTAGACAGTCCTCGATCGCTCTTTGAACCGGGTCCGTCGGCGGCCACGAACGACAAGATGTCTAGCATCGAGCGAGACAAACCGGTGAGAATGCGGCGCACCGCGGGGTTTTGGCGGTAGCTCTCAGGGCTCATCGCAGCCAGCGCACAGCCCGCGCCTGGGTCGTCTCGGTGCCAACGCGCCAGATATGCGTTTACGAGGGCCTCGAAAGGTTTTCGTTTGTTGTTCTTCACCTGAGCCTCAAACCACGCTAAGTTCTTGGCGGCCGCGAGCTTTACCGCCTGTTGCTCCAAATCCCGCTTGGATTTGAATTGGGCGTAAAAGCCTCCGTGCGTCAGGTGGGCGGCGCGCATAATCGCCGGCACCGAAACACCGTTTGTCCCCTTTTCCCGAAACAACCGCGCAGCGACCTCAACGACACGTTGACGATTTGCAGCTGCTTGTTGCCTACTCACTTTCACTTCAGCCCCCTTTTTCTTCATTCTACCTTGTTGATCCGCCCGCTTGAATTGTCGCGTTATATTATGGATATAATAATTGTGTCGTCCACTCCAACGTAAGGAGTCTACTCATGCCCGCACTCAGACCAGGCACACCTGCACCGGACTTTAGTCTGCCCAGCACCCCGGATCAAAAGGTCTCGTTGTCGGAGTTCCTTGGTCGGCCGGTGGTCCTCGTGTTTTACCCGTCGGACTGGAGTCCTGTCTGCGGCGATCAGCTGGCGCTTTACAATGAACTCCTGCCGGAGTTCGCGGCGTATGACGCCGAGATGCTGGGAATATCCTGCGACGGCGTCTGGTG
>WNFI01071017.1_pt1 | contig 14403 bp, 12 predicted proteins | sample 5400471 | NCBI WGS metagenome assembly WNFI01 (sample SAMN13153348, study PRJNA577476) | soil metagenome | isolation source: 100 cm saprolite on Douglas fir-dominated hillslope | place: USA:California | collected 2013-09-17
CGCCGAGTTCGGGCGGCATCGCGATGCTCCAGATGTTCACCATGCTGGAGCCCTACGACGTGGCGTCGATGGGTCTCAATTCGGCGGTGAAGATCCATTTGTTCGCGGAAGTCATGCGCCGGGCGTTTCGCGATCGCGCGGAATACCTGGGCGATCCCGATTTCGTGAAAGTGCCGGTCGCCGGGCTGCTCGATCCCAGCTACATCAAGGGGCTGATGGCCAATTACGATCCGGCCAAGGTGACCCCGAGCGCCGGACTTCAAGCGGGCAAGCCGATGGCTTCACTGGAAATTACGAAGCACGATGGCGAACTCGCGACGGCGCGCGCCGAACGGCACGAATCGAATGAGACCACGCATTTCTCTGTGGTCGATGCGGTCGGTAATGCCGTGAGCAATACATACACGCTCAACGGTTTTTATGGATGCGGCGTGACCGTTCCGGAACTGGGCGTGGTCTTGAACAACGAGATGGACGACTTTACCTCGAAGGTCGGCGTGAAAAACATGTTCGGGCTGATCCAGGGCGAGGCCAACTCGATCGCGCCGGGCAAGCGGCCATTGTCGTCCATGACACCGTCGATCGTGCTCAAGGATGGAAAGCCATTTCTGGTCACGGGAACCCCCGGCGGGCCGACAATCATCAACACGACCATGCTCATCATTTCGAACGTGATCGATCATCAGATGAGTGTGACCCAAGCGGTCGACGCGCCGCGCTTCCACCACCAATGGTTGCCGGACGTGATCAACTATGAACCCTTCCTCACGTCGCCCGACACGATGGCTTTGCTCGAAGCCAAGGGCCACAAGCTTTCCCCTCGTAAACTCTATCCGAATGAACCCGAAGCACGGGCCGCCCACTGGGGCGACGGCGAGTCGATCATGATCGATCCGAAGACGGGCCTGCTCTGGGGCGCGAGCGACATCCGCAGCGAATCGAGTGACGCGGTCGGATACTGAGCGCGGGCGAAGCGCCCGCGGTGAAAGGAGAAAGGTTGAAGGCGGAAGGTCGACAACGGACTGAGTGGTCGAAGGACGAGGGTCGAGCGTCGAAGGGAGACCGGAAAAAACGTTTACGGTTTTCGGTTTGCTGTAGGCGGTTTGGACTGCCCACGAATTACGGAGAGGCTGAGGAGAATGGACTGAGCCCCTCGCCGTTTCGGCAGCCTTAAGACCGAGGTGTTTTCTTATTCGTGGCGATTCGTGTAATTCGTGGATAAATCCGGGAGGCCGAACGCGGGCTGAAACGCCGCGCTACTTTAGGGCGGCGTTCGCCTTCAATCTATTTCTCTCCGTGGCCCCGGTGCCTCCGTGTGAAAAAACTCAGGGATCAAGTTTGCCACACCGTAAACAGTAAACTGAGAACCGTAAACCTTCCGGCTGGCCCTCGACTTTCGGCCCTCGTCCTTCGCCCATCATGCCCGCTTGGCGCCTTGGCGGCTATGCGCGCGTTACTTTCGTCGAAGGCTGTTCGCATGAAAAATAAGAATAGATGCGTTGAGGGAGGTAGGCTATAGCGTGTCGATTAGATCATGATGCGCCTTTTTGCCGCCCTCACCGTTCGACTAGATACTCTCTACCAAGATCAGCCCTATTTTATGCGGCTGAAGGCGAGGCTGCTGATGGTGTTCATGCTGCTGCTGGCGACCGTTCTACCTCTCAACGTCGTCAAGCTGCTCTGGATTCATTCGCCGGCTCTCGGCGTTCGGCTCGGCATTAACCTGGTTTTAGAAATCACGGCCTTGGTGTCTTTGCGGCTCATCCTGAAACGGCGCGTGGATCTCGCGGGCAACGGCCTTACTCTGATTGGACTCACCGCCGCGCCCGTCGCGCTGCTGCTGGCTCCCTTCATCACCCACCCCATGGCGGTGGGGATACAGTTGCTCGCTCTCGATTTCGCCCTCCTGATTTTCGCTGTCGTTTTCGCATCGAGATGGGTTGCGACGTTCGCGTTCGCGTTCATCGCGGCAGGCAATCTCGGATTTTATCTGTTTGTTCTGCGGAAATTCGCTGTCGCGAGCGGAGGAGAATACGAGGCGAACTCACTTTTGCGCGACGGATTGATCTGCCTCAGCTTTGCTTTCGTCCTGGGATTTGCGCTCATCCAATTGATCGCGGCGGCTCATGCGCGCAGCGAGGTGGCGTTGCGTGAAACACGCAAAACAAACGAGAATCTGGAAAAATTGGTTTCCGAACGCACTCATGAGCTCGAGTTCGCGACTCATCGGGCGGAAGAAGCTTCGAGGGCAAAGAGCGAGTTTCTCGCTAACATGAGCCATGAAATTCGCACGCCGCTCAATGGTGTGATCGCGGCATCCGAGCTCATCGCGCTGCGCCAGGACCTTCCAACCGAGGTATCGGACCAGGCAAAATTGATTTCGGAGTCGGGAGACATCCTGCTCGAGCTTCTCGGCGATATTCTGGACTTCTCCAAAATAGAAGCCGGGCATCTCGACTTGGAAAAGAGACCGTTCGAACTAGCTCCGTTAGCGAGGAAAACCGCAGCAATCATCGCAATCAAAGCAGGAATCAGCTCCGTACGACTCGACGTCAGCGTGTCTCCTGATTTGCCGAAATATTTCGAAGGCGACAGCCATCGGCTGCGCCAGGTACTGCTTAACCTCGTGTCGAATGCGATCAAGTTTACGCCTGCCGAAGGCCGAGTAGAGCTGTCCGTCTCCTCAGCCGCGCCACACGCGAATCCGACGCTGGTCCGATTCGGAGTCCGAGACGAAGGCATCGGCATGGACGAGATCACGGTAAAACGGATTTTCGAGCGCTTCACCCAAGCCGACTCCTCGACCACCCGCCGATTCGGGGGCAGCGGTCTCGGCCTCGCGATCAGCTCGCGTTTGGTTAAGATGATGGGCGGACAACTGGAGGTCGAAAGCAGACTCGGAAAGGGATCGTTTTTTTATTTCACGCTTCCGCTGCAAGCAGTCGATCACATGCCGGATATTCCGGTCGCTCCGGAACTTCCGAAGACCGGATTGAATTTGCGGGTCCTGGTGGTCGAAGACAATGCGGTCAATCAATCTATCATCGGCTCGCAACTCATCCAACTCGGATGCAGTTATTCCATGGCGGGCAATGGAGAAGAGGCTCTCATTCATCTCCGCCACGAGCCTCTTCCGGACATAATCCTGATGGATTGCCACATGCCCCAACTGGACGGCTGGGAGACCACGCGCCGAATCCGGAGCTGGGCAAATAATTCAGATCCGTTACTGCGACAGGCATCGACGATCCCCGTGATCGCGTTGACAGCGGCAGCGATTTCCGAAGAACGAAACCGCTGTCTCGATGCGGGCATGAACGATTTCGTCTCCAAGCCCGTAAAACTGGCGGAACTGCACCGTGCGCTCTCGCGCGATTTGAACGTACTGGTATAAGCGCGGCGCGGCCTGTGGGCCGCGAACGAGGTGAAAAGAGAAAGGTTGAAGGCGGAAGGTCGACAAAAGACCCGAAGGAGTTTCGCGCAAAGGCGCCAAGATGCAAAGAGGACTGGTTGTCCGCGAATTACACGAATTAGGGGGAGGCTAAGAAGAATCACCAAAAATCCTTTCACCGTTTTGGTTTGTCTTAAGACCGAGGTATTTTCTCATTCGTGCAGATTCGTGTGATTCGTGGACAGTTTTAGGTTTGGTTGGATTCGACGCGGACGCGGGCTGAAGTGCCGCGCTACTTTCCTTGCCGTCGCAGGGATGCGCCGGCCCACCGTCTCTGTGGTTGATCGGTTTTGCGCGAGTTATTTTTGGGTTTGGCGTTCGATTTCGGTGTACGGAAAAGTGGGTTGATGTACGTAGACCCAACACGCGATACACGTGCTGCCGATAAGGACGAAGGTTTCTTCTCGTCGATACAATTTCGGAATATCCTCCCATTCGTCGGCGGCGGCGAGTTCGGTGTCGGTCACGGTGAGTAGGCCGCCGGTAGTTTCGGCGCCGGGTGTCGGGAGAACTCCGAAGTAGCCGTCGGCGTAGAGGACTTTGCGCCAGCCCAGGAGCGTGGCAGGCTCAGGAGGGGTTTCTCGGCCGAAGAGGATTTTTTGGCGCTCGGGTTCGAGGAGAGCGCCGTAGGCGAACAAGAAAGGCATGGGAGAGGATTACCACAGAGGCCCAAAGGTACGGAGAAAATCTTTTGGAGGAGTCTTCCCGAGGTGGGCGGCGCGTCCCTGCGACGGCATTTCGCAATTGCGATACTCGTCCTAAATTCGATTGCAGTCGCAGGGACGCGACGGCCCACCTCGATCGAAATCGATCGCACGTCATCAATCATAAATGATGAATACTTCATTGTTATTAATTCCCTCTTGGCGTCACACGTGCTTCACCTCAACGTAACATTATGCGCATCCTAATTGCCGCGCTTGCTGCGGCTTTTGTCGTTTCGTCTTCGCTTGCTTTGCCCCCCGACGCCACCAAGGCGATTCCCACCGATAAGTTTCGCTCGCTGGAAGAAATTCTTCCGACTCCGAACGAGCAACGCTCAGCGTCCGGTGCGCCCGGTCATTCATACTGGCAACAACGGGCCGACCATGAGATCAGCGTGGAGCTCGATGATGCCAATCAGTCGATCACCGGCTCAGAGAAAATCACTTATCACAACACGTCGCCGGACACGCTCACGTACCTTTGGCTTCAGCTCGATCCCAACTTGTTCGCGAAGCACTCCGATACGCGGTTGACGTCCGGGCTGCCGCGCAATCCTTCCGGCACCGCCAATTTGGAAAAATTTCCCTACAAGGGCCTCGAAGCGCTGCTGTTGCAGGAAAATTATGAAGGCGCGCTCACGGTGGATGGGGTCACGGATTCCACGAATCAGCCGCTCCCGCACACCATCGTTAAGACGATGATGCGGGTGGACCTGCCCAAACCGCTCGCACCCAGCGGCACGTATGCGTTCAACGTCAGCTGGCACTACAAGATCAACGACGCGAAGCTCCTGCCGGTGCGCACGGGCTGGGAGTATTTTGAGAAGGACAAGAACTACATCTACGAAATCGCCAATTGGTATCCGCGCATGTGTGCCTACACCGACGTCAACGGCTGGCAGCACAAACAATATCTCGGCACGGGCGAGTTCACGGTGGAGTTCGGCGACTATCTGGTGAAGATCACCGTGCCGGACGACCATATCGTTTCGGCGAGCGGTGTGCTGCAAAATGCGGATCAAGCTCTCACTGCAGCGCAGCGCGATCGTTTGAAACAAGCCGAGACCGCGAAGGCTCCTGTGTTTGTCGTCACACCGGAAGAAGCGAAGGCCAACGAAAGCCACAAGCCCGAGGGAAAAAAGACGTGGGTGTTCAAGGCGGACAATATCCGGACATTCGCATTTGCGTCGTCACGCAAGTTTATCTGGGACGCGCAAGGTGCGCCCGGCCACGCGTCGCCCAACCCGGCGAAGCCGGTCATGGCCATGTCGTTTTATCCGATAGAAGGTGAGCCGCTCTGGTCCAAGTATTCGACGCAATCGGTGATCCACACACTCGATGTTTATTCGTCGCACACGTTTCCCTTCCCCTACCCGACCGCTCAATCCGTCAACGGTCCGATCGGCGGAATGGAGTATTCCATGATTTGTTTCAACGGGCCTCGGCCTGAAGAAGACGGCACGTATTCGAAGCGTACGAAGTACGGCTTGATCTCGGTAGTGATTCATGAAGTCGGCCACAATTACTTCCCCATGATCGTCAATTCCGACGAGCGCCAGTGGATGTGGATGGACGAGGGTCTTAATACATTTCTGCAATATCTGGCGGAACAGCGTTGGGAAAAGGAGTATCCGTCGCAGCGTGGTGAGCCACGTGATATCGTTGAGTACATGACTGGTCCCGACCAAGTGCCGATCATGGTCGCGGCGGATTCACTCCTGAAAGTCGGACCGAATGCGTATGCGAAGCCGGCCACAGCGCTCAATATCCTGCGCGAAACGGTGCTCGGCCGCGAGCTGTTCGATTTCGCTTTCAAAGCCTATGCGCAGCGTTGGGAATTCAAACGCCCTGAGCCGGCGGATCTCTTTCGCACGATGCGCGATGCTTCGGGAGTCGACCTCGATTGGTTTTGGCGCGGCTGGTTCTACAGCATCCGAAACGCACCGACGACCATCCAGAGCTGAAGGATTTTTATAACGATTTCGATGACCTCAATGTCACTCCCACGGACAAGGACAAATTCGCCGAGCTGTTGAAGACACTGGAAAAGGAGAAGATCGATCCGAAACTTCTGAAGACCGAGCGGAATTTCTACGTCGTTGATTTTAAAAATATCGGCGGACTCGTGATGCCCTTGATCCTCAAGGTCGATTACACCGATGGCACGATGGAAGAGATGCGCATTCCCGCGGAGATCTGGCGAATGAATAACGACAAGGTTTCCAAGCTAATCATGATGAACAAGGAGATCAAATCCTTGCAGCTCGATCCGCATCAAGAGACCGCCGACGTCGATGTAGAGAATAATTTCTGGCCGCGCCGTCCCGTGAAGTCGCACTTCCAGCTCTTCCAGGAAGAGAAGTTGAAGAACCCGATGCAGCAAAAGAAGATCGAGGAAGAAAAGGCGAAGAAAGACGCGGAGAAAGAGAAGAAGTAATGGCCGCAAAAAGGCGCAAAAAATCTCTTTGCAAATGAAGCTCACAAGGCGCCTATAGGCGCTCGGACGATTCTCGTCTGCAGAACAGATTATTTTGCACCGCTATGTTGGCGAATCACACATTTTCCCGAGGATTTTTAAATACACCCGCATTTGCGGGACAGGGAGGCGCGGAGGGGAAAAGAAGTCACAGAGGCAGTGCGAAATCTCTAAAGAACTCTTTGCGACCTCCATTCCCCTCAGCGACCTCTCCGTTCCACGTCGGTGGTTTTCCACTCGTCACACATCACATGTCACACGCCACACGATTTGGTTGCGGCTAATCGATCGACTGAAGTGTTCTTGATTTTTAAAATCCAGCAGGGGTTATGAGCTATTTTGGACAGCAATGATTTTAACCCGCACTCCGTTTTCTGCGCGACGGCGAGCCCAGCGGTCCCGCCCTAACTTCGAGCCATGAGCGTTCGCTTTTCATTTTTGACGTTAGTGCTTGGGTTGGTTTTTGTAGCGTCGCTGAACGCCCATCCGTTTCACGCGAGCGCGACGGAGGCGACGTTCAATCGTGAGACAGGGTTAGTGGAGATTGGAGTGCGATTATTTCCCGACGACGTTGAGCTCGCGCTAACGCACTTCGCGGGGAAGAAAATCGTTTTGGAGAAGACACCGGCAACTGAACTGGATGCACTTTTGTTGGCGTGGCTCGATACTCAGCTCAGTTTCTCCCCGGCAAAAGGTCAGCCAGGTCATCTAACGTGGGTCGGGAAGGAATTTAAGACCGATCACATTTGGCTGTATGTGACGTGTCCGTTGCCGGGTGGACTGGTGGGTACGACAGCGACGAATCGAGTGCTGCGTGCGGAGTTTTCGGATCAGTTGAATTCGGTTAAAATCCGGGATGGGGATTTTCGGGCGACGTTGCTGTTTACGGATGAAAAAGCGAAAGTCGTGAAATAAGAGGAGGAATGGGAAGCGGGTACGGAAGTGATTTTTTTTACCACAGAGACACGGAGGCACAAAGTTGTATTTAATTTTCTCGGAGAACTCCGCTCCGGTTGAGGCATTCAGCCTTCGATGGGAATTAATCAATCCTATTGGATTGGCTCTGTGCCTCCGCGCCTCTGTGGTTCCAAAATCCGAGACGTGAACCCCAATCGCTTTCAATGTTTGTTCGGTAGGCGAGGTCGAGCCGGACGCGGGCTGAAGCACCGCGCTACTCCCGGGCAGAGCCTCACTATTCGTGTTCGTGCGATTCGTGGACAGTCTGATTGGGTCTTCTTGAATCTTTATCTTGGATCTTGAATCAACGTTGCCTCGGCAACGTTGGTCAGCCACAGAGTTGAGCGCATGCTTTCCGTAGAGATCTTTGTGCTGCTGCTCGCTCTGGTGGCGGTCATTCCGTTGCTGGCGGATAAGATCAATATTCCGTATCCGACTCTGCTCGTCGTTACCGGTCTGGGGCTGTGCTTTATACCTGGGCTGCCGCGATTTCATCTCGATCCCGATTTGGTTCTGCTGTTCGTGTTGCCGCCCCTGATTTATCGCGCGGCAATCACCACGTCGTGGCGGGACTTTAAGGAAAATCTGCGGCCGATCCTGTTGTTGGGCGTGGGGCTTGTGGTGTTCACCACGCTCGCCGTCGGTATCGTCGTAAAGTTGATGCTCCCCACTCTGCCTTGGGCCGCGGCGTTCGTTTTGGGCGCCATCGTTTCACCGTCGGATACCGTGGCTGCGATTGCGATCATGCAAAAGCTGCCTGTGCCAAGGCGTGTAGTTACGATTCTGGAAGGGGAGAGCCTGATTAACGATGCGACGGGGCTGATCGCGTATAAATTCGCGACCGCAGCCGTGCTGACAGGAACGTTTTCGCTAGGCCATGCGAGCGCTGGATTTGTCTGGGCCGTGGTGGGCGGTGTAGCGGTCGGCTTAGGAGTGAGTTGGGTAATCCAAAACATCCAACAGCGCCTCGACAATCCGCCGGTTCAATCGACCATCTCGCTCGTTACCCCCTTTCTCGCTTACTTGCCGGCGGATTTGATGGGTGCATCCGGCATCATATCGGTTGTCACGGTGGGAGTTTTTCTCGGTTGGAATAGCATCGATACCATCACGGCGCGGGTGCGGTTGTTGGTTTTCCCGATGTGGGAGATGATCGAATTTGTTCTCAACGGTTTCATCTTCCTGGCCATCGGGCTGCAGTTGCCAACGGTGTGGCATGGATTGTCCGGCACACCGCTTCCCGTACTTGCGAAGATTGCGGGCGCCGTCTGCGCTGCTGTGACCGGTGTGCGAATCCTTTGGGTTTTTCCTGCTACGTACTGTCCGCGTTTATTCAGTCGGTCGCTGGCGAGAAGAGATCCCTATCCACCGGCGAAGTCCGTTGTGCTCGTGGCCTGGATCGGCATGCGCGGCGTGGTTTCCCTTGCTGCAGCCATGGCGCTCCCCCTCGATCAGGACAATGGAACGCCGTTTCCCGGCCGCGATCTGATCATTTTTCTAACGTTCAGCGTCATCCTTTCGACCTTGGTTCTACAGGGGTTGTCGCTGGCTCCGCTCGTGCGCTGGTTCAAACTGCAACGAGAAGACGACGGGCGCGCGCGCGAACTTGTAAAGGCATGGCGGCGTGCACACGAGAGTGCGCTCATCCGGATCGAGGAACTCGCCAGCCAGAAAAAAGCACCGGAGGACGCACTTGCTCGAGCCCGTCAACGGCTCGAGGCGCAAATTGCGTTGAGCGAAGATTTCGAAACGGCCCAAGCCGTGGAAAGCGGCCGCGCCTCGGCGTATTCTTTTGTAAACCGAGTCGAACGAGAGATTGTCCAAGCTCAGCGGCGTGAAATCGTAAAACTACGCAATGAAGGTGCCGTGAGTTTTAGCGTAGCTCGTGAGATCTTGCGCGATCTGGATCTGGCGGAGGAGAAGCTGCACTGAGGTCGGGGTTCGGAAGTTGGAGGGCAGAGGGCGGAACGACGGATCTCGGAGTCAGGTGATCGCGCGGCGCTTTACGGCGTGTTTCTGATATAAAAATCAATGCCGCTGAAATCGAAACCTGGACGACGAATTTGAATGACTCGCGCCAAGGCGCAAAAACGCAAAGCGGAGAAGGATCTGAAAGCAGGGCGGGATCGCCGGGCCGGCCGTCACGGGAAACATGCAGACCTTGTCTTTGAGGAGAGCAATCTGCTTACGCTAACGTTCAGTTCTTCTTCGTCACAACCCCGACGGCGGGCCCAGCGGGTCCGCCCCACCCCCAGAATTTCGCGCCTTCGTGTACCGTTTGAGTTTCGCATCGAATTGCTTCGGTTTTCCTTTGAGCCGATCAGACTTCCTGTGGTTTACTGAGGCCAATAATGAAGCCTGTTTTGAAATCCAGTTTGGCTGCCGTCGGTTGTGGTACGGCGGTATTCATCACGTTCTCCGCTCCGCAAATGCTGCTGATCTGGGTTAAATATAGATCGCTTAACGGCCCGAGCGGAGCGGCCATGCCATGGCTGCCGGTGGTAATTTTTTCCCTCATCCCGGCCGTGGTCGGCGGTGTTCTGGCATTTTTTTCATTCTGGTATTATTTCAGAGCGGCCGAGAAGCGGGACCATGCACGGGAGGAAGCGCTTTAGCCGGAATCGGGCAGAAGGTATCCACGAATGGACACGAACAAGAGAGAGTACCTGAGACGAAACGACTCCTTTCACCGCTTGGTGAGGCTCAACGCCGCTGGATTTCTAAATCAATTTCATTCGTGGCCATTTGTGTTAATTCGTGGATCTTCTGCGACGGTTGTTGGGAGGACGGACGTTAAAACCGCGAAATACCGTTGCGCGACTGCGGGACGGCCACCTCACCCACGGAAATGAATCCTCTGCTTTTTCTTGCGCCTTTTTTTCTGCTGTTCGAGGTCGCGCTTCTCGTGCTCTGCGAGCGTTATCTCGGCATCAAGCAGATCGCACGTGGAGCGGACCCGCGTGCTCTCGGGCTCGGCGAAGTGAAGGGATTTCTGTGGTGCGCGGGGATTTTCTGCTACTGGCTTTGGATGGCGGTGCTGCTTTTTCAGCGAGTGGGACAGGCCCAAATCGCAGGGTTGATCGCGATCACGTTTATTGGTTTCGCGTTGCGCCGACAATGTCCGTTGAAATGGGCGCTCGTGATTCTGACATTCGAAGGCGCCCTGCGCGTCGGCATGCTGATTTCGCTCTGCGCTGCGGTCTGGAGAACGCGTTGAGCGCAATGCCGTTTAGCGAGTTCATACGCTCCTCGCCCAACTACGCGGCCGTTCCAGTGCACGAACGGTTGGGCGTTTGTTTTCATCATAGTGTCTCAACTTTCGAAGCCGTCATCGCGCGGATGCTCGATCCGGCGAGTCAGGTGAGTTACCACGCGATCGTGGCTTCCGATGGGACGCGTTGTCAGTTGGTGCCGGACGAGAAGATTGCCTGGCATGCGGGAGCTTCCTCGTTTTTGGGACGCTCGCGCTGCAATGACTTTCTGCTCGGCCTCGCCTTCGCAGGCGACACGTATGCGGAACCGATCACCAGGCTGCAGCTTGAATCTGCGCTGGAATGGTTGGCGTCGCGATGGGTGCGCTATGGGTGGTCAATTGAACGGATGACCGATCACCGGCAGATTTCGCCAGGACGAAAAGACGATCTCAATCCAATCGAGTGGGAGCGGCTTAGGGCGGCGATTAGAGCGCAGTTCGGCTAGGGCGAGGTTTTGGGAAGCTGAGCAACTTTTTGCAAGCAATGCTTACTCTAGACAGCAGCGATTGCTGTTGAGGAATTTCGGCTCCGTCACGGACACCCTTTACCCCAAGGTTAGGCAAATTAGCTAAACACCCTGCGAGGATGAAAAACACACTTGCCATGGCAGGATGGGCCTTCGGTGCATTTGGCCTCCTCGAAGGACTGCTAACGTCGCTGTCCGCTTCGCCCGTGACCGCCGCAGTACTCGGTACACTCACACCGTGTGTCGTAACTCTCATTTCCTGGAAAACGACTACGACGGCCGACGAATCTTCTCCGTCGCGCTTGCATCGCTCTCTCGTCTCTCTCGGCTGTTTTGCTTCCACAATGATTATCGGACTTGTGGTAGGACTTACCATCCGAACGCATAATTTTCTGTCCGCATCTCCTTCCGCACGAGTCGCGCAATGGACAGCCGCCCATTTTTCGGAGGAGCAGGCGAAAATGATAGTTTTGTCGGAGCTTAATCTTAGCCCGGAAAAAAAAGCTTTGGAACGCGAAGGAAAAGATGGCCTGGCTTCAGCGCCGTCCGCCCGAGATTCCGTGCTTTTCGCCGGCCACGAAAAAGCCGGAGCAATTCAATTTGCGCCTGTGATTGCCAACGGCAGCCTTCCCGAAATCCTCGCGGCTTTCCGCAGTATCGGAGGCGGCTTTGCGCGCGTAGCTGACCATCTTGAAGTATTAAAAGCCCCGGACCAGGACAAGGTGGCCATTGCAAAGGAGATCTTCGCCCTGGCTGTGGGCACATCCCAATGAATATCCGGGAAATTCTGGGAATAATTTTGGGATGGATTTGTTGTGCAGTGCCCTGTTTCGCCGCTCCGGAAAAGGCGGCTCTTGATGCCGCGGTTGAGGCGACAGGAAAGATCATCGTATCGGGCCACGATGGGAGCCAGGTGATTGCCACAGGATTTATTTTCAATCGCGCGGACACCGTGGTGACCTGCATGCATGTTGTGATCGGAGCCGAAGGGGTAAAGGTCATCTTTAGTGGAAGTACCCGTGAAGCGAAGGTCGAACGGGTTTTACGCGGATCGGACCTAGCCATCCTTCATTTAAATAAGCCTCTTGAAACGCATCCCATCAAGATAGCCGATGGCAGTCCAAAGGCCGGGCAGGCAATCATCGCGCTTGGATATCCACTGGCGGCTCCCGTGATCAAGAGCATGGAGGGATCGATTCGGCGCGTGGGCGGGACGACTCTCAGCGATTTAATTGGGCAGGAAGAGTTGCGACGGGAAATAACGGCAACCGGGTTTCCCTCCCTTTCCTCTCCCATCGTGGACCTCCAGATATCCCTGACACCCGGCATGTCTGGCGCACCGATCATCGATGACAAAGGGAATGTCGTTGGCATTGGAAATGGTGGTCTCGAGAAAGGGACCACTGAGCTCACTTGGGCGATTGCCGCCAGCGAACTCGAAAAATTATTGATATCGATCGAACAGATTCCGAAAAAGAGCGCCGAACTCCAGAGGAATACCGCGATGTTTTCCGCCGAGCTTCGAGCCTCGACCGGAGAATCCATTACCGTGGGCGGCCGAACTTTCTCGAAATTGAGAACGAGACGACTCGATGAACTTCTTCGCTATTCTGACGATGTCTTGGGGGTCCACCAGATAGCGGCCGATTTCCAGCCCCTCAATGCATTCGATTGGACGTTCGACGTCTACCGCGAGGTCGATACGGGCGCGATGATTGTCCTTCCCGAAGGAGTCAAACCGATGCAACACAACAACGACTCCCTCGCAAACATCGACGGCGGCTCCATTCAAATCCTAATTCGGTTTGAAACCGGGCTTTCTCTTCTGAATCTGCAAAATGCCAGCCTCAGATTCGAGGGCGATATCGCGGCAGCAACGTCAGACATGCTTTGGCTTCCGAATCCTAAATTCACCTATCTTCAGCCCCACGTCTATCCATCCGGACTCATTGTTCGGAGACGGGGGTATGTGGCCTATGCCCAGCCTTTGGTGCCATGGCTTCCCCCTCCCTTCCCGGCAAGATCCGGATTCGAAACATTTGCCGTGTTCAACCAGGCTTTGCTGTCGGTTGTAGCGCTCAACTATAACTGGCCGGCCGTTCTCCAAAGCCTCGAGGCAAAGCGACACTGGGGCGAGGCAATGATTGCAATCCAGTTAGCGAGTTTCTCCTCGCAGACGAAATAAGCGGATCAATATCCGTCCAAAGTATTTCGCTAAATCCGAAACTTGCCGCTCGGTGCTTGCGAAGCGGATTTTTGGAAAAACTCCTGGGCGGCGGTGATGAGCGTCGCGTACTTGCCATAGTCACCGGCCCACGAATTCGGCACGCAGATTTTTTTAATGATCCCTTTGCCCAACTTGTCCGGGGCATCGCCGTCGGGCGTAAGTTCCAAAGCGAACTTCGGATCGACCGTGTGGACGACGAAGTTTTTCGATTTCCCGTTCTCGTCTCGCTCGATCCTGAGAAAATGGTGATAGTTCATTTTCTGGGCATAGACATGGCAGATACGTCGCGGGTTTAAAATATAAATCTCTAACGGCGGACAGTTTCTTAGTCGCACGCCTTTTGCCTTGAGAAACAGGATTCACCGCGACACAAAACAGCGTCGCGCCTCTCCTTCCCCACTCATGAATCAGAATGATGCTCCAAGGTTGCCAAAATGGGCTTTCTTTCTTGGCGATGTGGTTCTCTTAGTCTTCGCGTGGCTGATCGCCAACTACCACCCTCATCCTTTTACGCCCTTGCCGTTTATCTCGACGGTGGTCTGCGTGGTCTTGGGCACGGCGCTGTTTATCGTCCCATTTCTGGTGGACGAAGACCGTCGCAAGCAAGCCGAGGCCACCGACCTGCGTCAGGAGCTCGATACACAATCGCAACGCATGCAGGCGGCGACCGAGCAACTTTCCCACGCGCTGGCTCAATTGAAAGTGGTCGATGAGGCCTCGATCCGCGCCTTCCATGCCGCGGAAAAACTGCCGCAGCGGCTGCAGGAGAAAGTGGCAGAGTTCAAACAGCAGCTCGAGATCGCCGAAGATGAGGAGAAGGAAAGCATGACTCAGGAGCTGGCTACGTTGCGTTCCGCCGAGACGGACC
>WNFI01679823.1_pt1 | contig 14402 bp, 8 predicted proteins | sample 5400471 | NCBI WGS metagenome assembly WNFI01 (sample SAMN13153348, study PRJNA577476) | soil metagenome | isolation source: 100 cm saprolite on Douglas fir-dominated hillslope | place: USA:California | collected 2013-09-17
CTCGAGCACGATCGGGAACGTCCCGTACTGGCTCGCCACGGACAGCAGCTGCGCCGACCGCTGCCGCTGCTGCCAGAGCGGGGTCCGCCGTCCCGGCTGTCGCCGGGGCAGCAGCAGCGCCCGGGCCGCGCATTCCCGGAACCTGGACGCGAACAGGGCCGACGCGCCCAGCTCGGCCGTCACCAGCTCCTCCACCTCGTCCGGGTCGAGCGCGGCGATCCCGGCCGGGGGCGGGTCGTCGGCGTCGGGGACCCGGATCACGATGCCGTCGTCGGTGTGCAGCGCCTGCACGTCCATGCCCTGGTAGCGCTCGCGCAGCCGGGCCGCGATGGCCAGCGCCCACGGAGCGTGCAGCCGCGCGCCGTACGGGCTGTGGAGCACCAGCCGCCAGTCCCCTAGCTCATCCCGGAACCGCTCCATGACCAGGGTCTTGTCGTCGGGCAGGTAGCCGGTCGCCTCGCGCTGCGCGGTCAGGTACCGGATCAGGTTCGCCGCGGCCAGCTCGTCAAGCCCGTCGCGGCGGAGCCTGTCTGTGGCCTCCTCCGGGCTTGCCGCGCCGAGCTCGCGGCAGTACTGGCCGATGGCCCGCCCGAGCTCGGCCTGGCGGCCCGGCGCGTCACCGTGCCAGAACGGGAGCCGGCCCGGCTGGCCGGGCGCCGGCGAGACCAGTACCTGGTCGGCGGTGATGTCCTCGATCCGCCAGGAGGTCGCGCCGAGCACGAACACGTCGCCGACGCGCGACTCGTAGACCATCTCCTCGTCCAGCTCCCCGACCCGCCGGGAGTGCCGGCCCGAGCGGTCCCGCTGGCCGCCGGCCAGGAAGACGCCGAACAGGCCGCGGTCGGGGATCGTCCCGCCGTTGGTCACGGCCAGCCGCTGGCCGCCCGGCCTGCCGTGGAGCATGCCGGTGCTGCGGTCCCACACCAGCCGGGGCCGCAGGCCGGCGAACTCCTCGCTGGGGTAGCGGCCGGCCAGCATATCCAGCACGGCCTCAAGCACGGGGCGGGTCAGGCTGGCGAACGGCGCCGCCCGCCGGACCGTCCGCTCCAGCTCCGCGACGTCCCAGTCATCCATCGCGGTCATCGCCACGACCTGCTGGGCCAGCACGTCCAGCGGGTTGCGCGGCATGCGCAGCTCCTCGATCGCGCCCGACTGCATCCGCCGGGCCACGACCGTCGCCTGCACCAGGTCGCCCTGGTACTTCGGGAAGATCACGCTGCGGGAGACGTCGCCGACGTGGTGGCCTGCCCGCCCGGTCCGCTGCAGCCCGCTGGCCACCGACGGCGGGGATTCCACCTGGACGACCAGGTCGACCGCGCCCATGTCGATGCCCAGCTCCAGGCTGGAGGTGGCGACCACGGCCGGAAGCCGGCCCGCCTTCAGCGCCTCCTCGATCTGGGTCCGCTCCTGCCGGGACACCGAGCCGTGGTGCGCGCGGGCGACCTCGGGCGGCGCTCCGCCCGCCGCGCCCGCCAGGGCCATCATCTCGGCTGGGGAGTGGACCGGCGCGCGGCCGGGAACCGGCGACGGCGGCGTTCCGTCATGTTCCTCGGCGCGCTCCGCGGCGAGCTCGTTGAGCCGGGCGCAGAGCCGTTCCGCCAGGCGGCGGGAGTTGGCAAAGACGATCGTGGACCGGTGGCTCTGGATCTCGTCCAGCACCCGCTCTTCGACGTGCGGCCAGATCGAGCGTCGGCGCACCGCGTCGTCCGGCGGCGGCTCGCCATCGGCGCCGGCGGGCCCTTCGGGACGCGGCCCGGCCTGCCCCCGCGCTGACCGCGGCTCAGTCCCGGGGACGGTGAATCCGCCGGCCGTCTCCAGGTCGGCCATGTCCTCGACCGGAACGACGATCTTCAGCTCGATTCGCTTCTCGCTCGGCGGCTGGACGATCGTGACCGGGCGGGCGCCGCCGAGGAACGACGCGACCTCCTCGGCCGGCCGCACGGTCGCGGACAGCCCGATCCGCTGGGCTGGCCCGGGGCGGCGGCCCTCAGGCTCTCCCGGATCCGCCGAGCCTGCCCGCAGCGCATCGAGGCGCTCCAGCGAGAGCGCCAGGTGCGCGCCCCGCTTGCCGCCCGCCAGCGCGTGCACCTCGTCGACGATGACCGTCTCGACGCTGCGGAGCACCTCGCGGGCCTGCGATGTGAGCAGCAGGAACAGAGACTCGGGCGTGGTGATCAGGATGTCCGGGGGCTGGCCGGACAGCTTGCGGCGCTCGTCCGCCGCGGTGTCCCCGGTGCGCACGCCGACCCGGATGTCGGGCTCCGGCAGGCCCAGGCGGCGCGCGGCGTGGCCGACGCCGGTCAGCGGCGAGCGCAGGTTGCGCTCGATGTCCACCGCGAGGGCCTTCAGCGGCGAGATGTAGAGCACCCGGCAGCGCTGCCGCGGATCCGCCGGGACCGGCTCCGTGGCCAGCTTGTCGATCGCCCATAGGAACGCGGCCAGCGTCTTGCCCGACCCGGTGGGCGCGATCACCAGCGCGTTCTCGCCGTTGCCTATCGACACCCAGGCCTGCGCCTGCGCCTGCGTCGGCTCGGCGAAGGCAGCAGCGAACCACGCCCTGGTCGCTTCGCTGAAGCCGTCCAGGGCCGGGCTCTTGACCGGCGCGGGCGCTGGCATATACCCATCCTGCCTTGCCCCACCGACAGCCTGCGCCGCCCGGGCGAACGGTGCCACCCGGGGCCGCGGGGGTGGGGGTCTGTCCGGCGCGCTCATCTCGGAGCATGATGCTGATACGACGGTAGCTCGAGTCACCTGGGGAGGCATCGTGGCTAATCTCATTTCCGCGCTCGATCGGGTGGCTGGTGAGCGTCCCGGCCACCCTGCGGTCCGCATGGACGACCTGGTGCTCGACTACTCCGAGCTGCGCGAGGCCGCGGGCCAGGTCACCTCCCTGCTGTCGTCGGCCGGGGTGGCCCCCGGGGACCGCGTCGGCATCATGCTGCCCAACGTCCCCGCCTTCCCCATGGCTTTCTACGGCGCGCTGGCCGCGGGAGCGGTCGTGGTGCCGATGAACCCGCTGCTGAAAAGCCGGGAGGTCGCCTACTACCTGGGCGACTCCGGCGCGAAGGTCCTCTTCGCCTGGTACTCGGCCGCGGGGGAGGCGGCCAAGGGCGCCGCGGACACGGGGACCCAGGTGGTGGTCATCGACGAGCCCGACATGAGGTCGCTGCTGGCGGGCCTGTTCCCGGTGCACACCCGGGTCGAGCGAGCCGACGACGATGACGCCGTGGTCCTCTACACCTCCGGGACGACCGGCCAGCCCAAGGGCGCGCAGCTGACGCACGCCAACCTGACCCGCAACGCCGCGCTGACCGCCGAGACGCTGCTGCGCGCTAGCCCGGACGACGTGGTCATGGGCTGCCTGCCGCTGTTCCACGTCTTCGGCCTGACCTGCGGCCTGAACGCGACGATCGCGGGCGGCGGCACCCTGACCCTGCTGCCCAGGTTCGACGCCGGCCGGGCCCTGGGCATCATCGGGCGCGACCGCGTGACGATCTTCGAGGGCGTGCCCACGATGTACGCGGCGATGCTGCACCATCCAGCCAGCGCCGACTCTGACGTAACGTCCCTGCGCACCTGCGTCTCGGGCGGGGCCGCGATGCCCGTGGAGATCCTGCACGGCTTCGAGAAGGCGTTCGGCTGCATGATCCTCGAGGGCTACGGGCTGTCGGAGACCTCGCCGGTCGCCTCGTTCAACCATCCGAACGCCGAACGCAAGCCCGGGTCGATCGGGACGCCGGTGGCCGGCGTCGAGATGCGATGGCTACTTCTTCATCGTGGACCGCAAGAAGGAGATGATCATCCGCGGCGGCTACAACGTCTACCCGCGCGAGATCGAGGAGGTCCTGTACGAGCATCCCGCGGTCGCCGAGGCGGCCGTCGTCGGCATGGCCCACGACGAGCTCGGCGAGGAGGTCGGCGCGGCCGTCGCGCTCAAGCCGGGCGCCGCGGCCACGCCGGAGGAACTGCGGGCTTACGTAAAGGAGCGGGTCGCCGCCTACAAGTACCCGCGGCAGGTCTGGCTGGTCGACGAGCTGCCGAAGGGCCCCACCGGCAAGATCCTCCGCCGTGAAGTGCGCCGGCCGGCCGCGGGTGCCCCGGCCGCGGGTGCCCCGGCCGCGGGTGCCCCGGCCGCGGGTGCCCCGGCCGCGGGTGCCGCCGCCGACGCCGCTCCCGCCGCGGACGCGCGATGACCGCGCGGCAGGACGGTCGCGCGCCCGAGCCTGGCTCGCTCGCTGACGCGGACGCGGCGAGCGCCCTGGACCTCCTGCTGTCCGACGCGGCCCTGGGAGTGGTGCGCCGGTTCCTGCCCAGCACATCGATGCTGCGGTTCGCCCTGGGGCTGGCGCGCAGGCCCGCCGCCGTGGCGCAGCGCGGCGCGTCCCTGGCCAGCGAGCTCGCCAGCATCGCGGCCGGCCGCTCGGCCATCGCCCCGGCCCGGCGGGACCGGCGGTTCGCCGATCCCGCGTGGACGAGCAATCCGCTGCTGGCCCGAACCGTGCAGGCCTACCTGGCCTGGGCGGGCACGGTCGAGTCGCTGCTCGCCGACGCGGAGCTGGACTGGCGCGACACCGAGCGGATGCGGTTCGTGCTGAGCAACCTCATCGACGCCGTCGCGCCCAGCAACAACCCGCTGATCAATCCCGCGGCCTGGAAGGCGGTCATCGGCAGCCGCGGCCGCAGCGCGGCGCTCGGGCTCCGGTCGATGGTGTCCGACCTGTCCGCCCCGCCGCGCGTTCCGGCCATGGTCGCGCCGGACGCATTCGAGGTAGGCCGGGACCTCGCCGTTACGCCGGGAGCGGTGGTCGCCCGCTCGGACATGTGCGAGCTCATCCAGTACGAGCCGGTAACCGCCTCCGTTCACCGATTTCCGCTGCTCATCGTCCCGCCCATGATCAACAAGTTCTACATCACCGATCTGGCCCCGGGCCGGAGCATGATCGAGTACCTGGTAAGCCAGGGCCACCAGGTCTTCGTCATCTCCTGGCGGAACCCCGACGCCCGTCATCGCGACTGGGATCTCGACAGCTACGGCTCGGCTATCGCCTCGGCCCTGGGTGCGGTCCGCTCGATCTGCCAGGCTCCCCAGGTCAGCATCTGCGCGCTCTGCTCCGGCGGAGTCGCCGCCGCCATGGTGGCCGCGCACCTGAGTGCCGTCGGCAAGCTGGGCGAGCTGGGGACCCTGTGCCTGGGCGTGACCGTGCTGGACCAGGCGCAGGCGGGTACCGCGGCGGCGATGATCGACCGGCGCACCGCCGCGCTGGCGATGGCGGCCTCGCGCAGCCGCGGCTACCTGGACGGCAGCTCGCTGGCCGAGGTCTTCGCCTGGCTGCGGCCGAACGACCTGATCTGGAACTACTGGGTCAACAACTACCTGCAGGGCAAGACGCCGCCGCCGTTCGACATCCTCTACTGGAACGCCGACACCACCAGGCTGCCCGCCGCTGTACACCGGGACTTCATCGAGATTGCCCTGTCCAACGCGCTGACCAAGCCGGGCGAGGCCACGATGCTGGGGTCGCCGGTCGACCTGTCCAAGGTCGACATCGACTCATACGTCGTGGCCGGGATCGCCGATCACCTGTGCCCCTGGCAGTCCTGCTACCGCACCACCCAGCTGCTGGGCGGCAGCACCCGCTTCGTGCTGTCCACGAGCGGGCACATCGCGTCGATGGTCAACCCGCCGACCAACCCGAAGGCCACCTTCCAGACCGCGCCGGACAATCCGCCCGACCCGCGAGACTGGCTCCGGGCGGCCCGGACCGTGCCGGGCAGCTGGTGGCCGGATTACTCGGCCTGGCTCGCCGAGCGCAGCGGCGGGCGGCGGGATCGCCCGCGCAGCCTCGGCAGCGCGGGCTTCATCCCGGTGCAGCCCGCGCCCGGCAGCTACGTGCTCGACCGCTAGCGGCCACATGCTGTTCAGGAGGCGAGCCGCTCAAGCGGAAGTGCGCAGCATCGTCGTGGCCGGGCGGCAGCTGCGGGTCGCGGTCCGGCATGGTGACGGCACCCGCGCTCCCCTGTTGCTGTTCAACGGCATCGGGGCCAGCCTCGACCTGCTGCAGCCGTTCGTGGACGCGCTCGATCCGTCGCTCGAGGTCATCCGCTTCGATGTGCCCGGCGTGGGCGGCTCGCCGCTGCCTGCCGTCCCCTACCGGTTCAGCGGCCTGTGCCGCCTGACCGCCCGGTTGCTGGACACGCTCGGCTACGGCGGGGCCGTCGACGTGCTCGGGATCTCCTGGGGCGGGGGCGTCGCCCAGCACTTCGCGGTCACGCAGCGGCGCCGGTGCCGGCGGCTGGTACTGGTGGCCACCGCGACCGGCGCGATCATGGTGCCGGCCCGGCCGGGGGTGCTGGTCCAGATGGCCACCCCGCGGCGCTACCTGGACCCCGGGTACCTGCAGCGGGTGGCGCCGAAGCTGTATGGCGGGAGCGCCCGGACCGAGCCCGTCCGCGTGAGCGCGTTCATGCACGATCACAGCCGGGTCGGGTCGCCGCGCGGCTACCTGTATCAGCTCGGCGCCGGGGCTGGCTGGACCAGCCTCCCGTTCCTGCCGCTGCTGCGGCAGCCCACGCTGATCCTGGCCGGGGACGACGATCCGCTGATCCCGCTGGCCAACGCCAGGCTGCTGCAGCTTCTTATCCCGAACGCGCGGCTGCAGGTCTATCACGGCGGGCACCTGAGCCTGGTCACCGAGGCCGCAGACCTGGCGCCGGTCGTGGACGGGTTCCTGGCCGCCGCTGAACCGAGGAGAGACCCATGACCGACGCGACCGACAGCGACTTCTACTCGCTCGAGCTGCTCCTCGACCCCGCCGGACGGCAGCTGCTGCGCCGAGTCAGGGAGTTCATGGAGAAGGAGATCGAGCCGGTCATCAACCGGTACTGGACCCGCGAGGAGTTCCCGCACGAGCTCATTCCGGCCATGGGCCAGCTCGGCGTGGCCGGCCTGGCCTATGACGGGTACGGCTGCGGCGGCCGCGGCTGCCTGCTCGACGGCATGGTCGCCATGGAGCTGGGCCGGGTCGACCCGTCCATCGCCACGTTTATGGGCGTGCACGGCGGCCTGGCCATGGGGTCGGTCTACCTGTGCGGCTCGGAGGAGCAGAAGCAGCGCTGGCTGCCGGCCATGGCCCGGATGGAGAAGATCGGCGCGTTCGGCCTCACCGAGCCCGAGGTGGGCTCCGGCGTCGCCCGCGGCCTCACCACCACCGCCCGCCGGGACGGCGACGAGTGGGTCCTGGACGGGCAGAAGAAGTGGATCGGCAACGCGACGTTCGCCGACTACGTGGTGATCTGGGCCCGCGATGTCGAGGACAACCAGGTCAAGGGCTTCGTGGTGGAGCCTCCCGCTCCGGGGTTCTCGACCACCAAGATGCGCGACAAGATCGCGCTGCGGGTGGTGCAGAACGCCTTCATCACCCTGGACGGCGTGCGCGTGCCGGAGGCCAACCGGCTGCAGCAAGCGAACTCGTTCCGTGATACGGCCAAGGTGCTGCGGCTGACCCGGGCCGGCGTGGCCTGGATGGCCGTCGGCTGCGCCCGCGGCGCCTACGAGCACGCCCTGGACTACGCCAAGGAGCGGCAGCAGTTCGGCCGGCCGATCGCCGGCTTCCAGCTCGTCCAGGACCAGCTGGTCCGGATGCTGGCGAACGTGACCGCCTCGGCGTGCCTGTGCGTCAGGCTCTCGCAGCTGCAGGACGCGGGGCTCGCCGACGACCAGCAGTCCGCGCTGGCCAAGGCGTTCTGCACGGTGCGCATGCGAGAGACCGTCGGCCTCGCCCGCGAGCTGCTTGGCGGCAACGGGATCCTGCTCGAGTACCACGTGGGCCGCTTCGTGGCCGACGCCGAGGCGATCTACTCCTACGAGGGCACCCGGGAGATCAACACCCTGATCGTCGGCCGCGCCATCACCGGCACCGGCGCGTTCGTCTAGATCGCTCACCGGGATTCCGCACAGGACCCGGCCGTGCGCTGGGTCCCGCACGGGCCGCCCCGCGTTGCACCGGTCGGAGGCCGGGAAGTCACGCCCTACCCATGCGCGCCCAGTATGGCCGTTCTGTCAGGTTCTCTGGAGCGCATTCCATGATCCCGGACCCAAACCCATCATAGGCGTGGGTTTCGGTCTGGGATCATGGAAACCTGCCGGCGGCGGTCTGGTGGCTGGGCCGCAGCGGAATGTCGGCATGCCGCGCAGGAGCCGCAGCGCCGTCGGGGCGGCCCTGCTGGCAGAGGGCGCCGCCGGCCCGGCGCCGGGTCACCCCGCGGCGGTCGCGCAGTCGCTGGCCGCCCTGGTCTCCCGCGCCGAGGCCGGCGCCTGCCTGGCCGGCGCGGGCCTGGCGGAACCCGGCCCGCACTGAACCTGCTGAGGGTCCGCCGGGCCTGTCTGCCTGCCTCGCGCCGCGTGCGCGCCCGGCCGGCGCCGACGGGTAGCCTGGCGGCCGTGCGTCTCACTGAGTTCTGGGAGCGGATGCGCGCGCAGTTCGGCGAGGCGTACGCCGAGAGCGTGGCCAAGGACCAGGTCCTGGCCGCTCTCGGGGACCGGACCGTGAACCAGGCGCTCGCCGACGGCGAGGACGCGAAGACCGTCTGGCGTGCTGTGTGCGAGACCTTCGATGTGCCCGAACGGCTGCGCTGACCCGCGGATGGTCGCCTTGGGCCGGCAGGTGGTGCTTGTCTCCGGGGCACCCGGATCAGGCAAGACGAGCCTGGCCGGGCCGCTGGCGGCCGAACTGGGCTTCGCCCTGCTGAGCAAGGATCGGATCAAGGAGACGCTGCACGACGCCCTCGGGGCGCCAGCGCCGGACCTGGCCTGGTCGAGACGGCTGGGAGCGGCCGCCATGGAGCTGCTCTGGGCGCTGGCCGCCGACGCGCCCGCGGTTGTGCTCGAGGCGAACTTCCGGCCGCATAGCTCCTACGAGCAGAACCGGATCTCGGCGCTCTCGGCGCGCCCGGTCGAGGTGAACTGCGTCTGCCCGCCGGAACTGGCCGCCCGGCGCTATGCGGAGCGCGCCGCGACCGGCCACCCCGTGCACGTGGTGACCAGCCTGTCGCCCGACCAGATGGCCGAGTACGACCAGCCGGTAGGCATCGGCGATCTGATCACGGTGGACACGACCGTTCCCGTCGATGTCGCGGCGCTGGCAGATCTTGTACGGACGAGGCTGCTGCGGGTACCCGTCTGACGGGTCGCCAACATCCATCTGACGAGGTTGCAGGTACCCGTTTGACGTTGTGATAGCGCGATTTCGACTGTGTCGGCGTGTCCTCTTCATGATCGAACAGCTGTTCGCCTAGACTGGGTCCAGTGAATGGTCCAGCGTCGGCACACCGGGAGACGCAGCTACGGCATCCCGGAAATTGTCGGTGGCGGCGCGTAACGTCAGGCCCGACAGCACGGGACATGGCCTAGCAGCACTGAATCACCACGGCAGTCGGGCAGGAAGCCCCTTGATCCCCACGGGAGTTCATATGGCACCGAACGACAGGGCGGGCAGCAAGGGCGGCGACCGGGAGAAGTCCCTGGAGACCGCACTCGCCCAGATCGAGCGCCAGTTCGGCAGGGGCGCGATCATGCGGCTCGGCGACGATGCCCGCGCCCCAGTGGAGGTGATCCCTACCGGGTCCATCGCGCTCGACGTGGCGCTCGGCATCGGCGGCCTCCCCCGCGGCCGGATCGTCGAAATATACGGACCGGAGAGCTCAGGAAAAACGTCCCTTGCCCTGCATGCAGTAGCAAACGCTCAAAAAACAGGCGGAATTGCCGCGTTCATCGATGCCGAGCACGCGCTTGACCCCGAGTACGCCAAGAATCTCGGCGTCGACACCGACGCACTTCTGGTCTCCCAGCCGGACACCGGCGAACAGGCCCTGGAGATCGCTGACATGCTTGTCCGGTCCGGAGCCATCGACGTCGTGGTCATCGACTCGGTGGCCGCGCTCGTACCGCGGGCGGAGATCGAGGGCGAGATGGGGGACAGCCACGTCGGCCTCCAGGCGCGACTCATGTCCCAGGCCCTCCGCAAGCTCGCCGGCGCCCTGAACCAGACCAAGACCACCGCAATTTTCATCAACCAATTGCGGGAAAAGATAGGTGTGATGTTCGGCTCGCCCGAAACGACCACAGGCGGAAAGGCCTTGAAGTTTTATGCCTCAGTACGACTCGATATCCGGCGTATCGAAACCCTGAAAGACGGTACAGATGCTGTCGGTAACCGCACCAAGGTGAAAGTGGTCAAGAATAAGTGTCTGGCAGAAGGAACACGAATCTTTGACCCGGTAAGCGGCCTCACGCACCGCATAGAGGAGGTTGTCGAGGGGCGGCTTCCGGTCCATGTGGTCTCGGCCGACAAGGCAGGCGTCCTGCACCCCCACGAGGTCAAGTCATGGTTCGACCAGGGAGAGCAGGAAGTCACTGGTCTCCAACTCCGTGACGGTACTGAACTGTGGGTCACGCATGACCACAAGGTCCTGACCGAGCGTGGTTGGCGGCCTGCGGCAGAGATCGTCCGAGGTGACCGGTTGGCGAGGCCGCGCGCCTACTCAGGCTTCGGGTCGCATGAGCCAGTGTCGCCCGACCACGCCAGGTTGCTCGGCTACCTTATCGGCGACGGCTACGCAGGCGGGAAGACGCCGATCCAGTTCACCAATGTCGTGGATTCTCTTCAGCAGGATGCGGCCCGGGTCGCCCATACCCTGGGTTGCGAGGTAAAGGGGACTAGTAATTCCATTACTACCGCATTCTCCCATCGACATGGTGAAAAAAACGGAGTACTCGAACTCTGCCGGTGGGCTGGAATCTTCGGCTGCCTGGCTCCCGATAAGAAGCTTGCAGCGGCCTTCTTCGCTCCCGATGTCTCGGCCGAGGTTGTAGGAAACCTCATCTTCGGGCTCTTCGAGACGGATGGCTATGTATCAAGAGAGCAGACGGGAGGGATCCGGGTCGGGTATTCGACCACCTCGGAGCAGCTCGCTCGCCAGCTTCACTGGCTTCTCCTTCGCTGGGGCATCGGGAGTACTGTCCAGCGTCGTGACCCCCGCGCTCAGCGGGGCGCGCTGGTCAAGGGGCGCCGAATTGTCAGCAAGCTTCCCTCCTGGGAAGTACGAGTCTCTGGCGTCGACAATGTTTCTGCGTTCGCCGCCGCGATTCCCATGTGGGGGCCGCGCGGGCAGGTGCTGACGCGTGAGCTTGCAGCACTCGACGGCCGCTACCGAGGATCTCAGCGCGTTTACCTTGCCGACGAGTTCATCAGGCCTGTCCTTGATCACCTTGAGTGTCGCGGGGTGACCGCTTTGCTAGCGGCGCAGCTGATCGGCAAGACGGCGGGGGATCCGCAGGGCGGCATGAGAGCTGTCCTCGGTGCTTCACGCCTGCGCCGTGATCGGGTGCAGTTGCTGGCCGGCGCGCTCGATGATTCCTTCCTTAGGGAGATTCTGGCGGATCAGCTCTGGTTCTCCCGGGTTCAGGCCATCCTGCCCAGTCGGCGTTGCCGCACCTTCGATGTGGAGGTGGAGGAACTCCACAACCTGGTTGCCGAAGATGTGATCGTGCACAACTGCAGCCCGCCGTTCAAGACCGCAGAATTCGATATTTTGTACGGTATCGGCATCAGCCGGGAGGGCAGCCTGATCGATCTGGGTGTGGAGCAGTCGATCGTCCGCAAGTCGGGCGCCTGGTACACCTACGAGGGCGACCAGCTCGGCCAGGGCAAGGAGAACGCCAGGAACTTCCTGCGCAGCAACCCGGACCTCGCCAACGAGATCGAGAAGAAGATCAAGGAGAAGCTCGGCGTGGGCGCGCGCCTCGATGCGGATGCGCCGGGCCCGGGGCCCGGTCCTGGCGGCCCCCGCGGGGGCGCTGGCGCCGGAGGAAGCGCGAGCGCAGGTGGTGGCACGGGCGCGGGCGGACTGAAGGTGGTTCCCGGCGGTGGCGACTAGTCGGGTAAACGCCGCGCCGTCCGGCGGGCCGTCCCGCGCCGGGGCAGGCTCTGTGGGCGGCGGAGTGGATGGTGCTGCCCGGGGGGACAGCGGCGCCGGGAACGACCCTGAGACGGTCGCCCGGCAGATCTGCCTCCGGATGCTGGCGGTGGCGCCGAAGACCCGGGCGCAGCTCGCCAGGGCGCTGGCGCGCCGGGGCGTGCCCGAAAATGCGGCCGAGGCGGTGCTCGGGCGGTTCGCCGAGGTGGGGCTCATCGATGACGCCACGTTCGCGAACGCCTGGGTGGAATCCCGACACTACGGGCGGGGCCTGTCCGGCCGCGCGCTCGCGGCCGAGCTGCGGAACCGGGGCGTGCCAGCCGACGACATCAAGGCCGCGGTCGGCGGACTCGATCCGGAGCAGGAGATCGCCACGGCGCGGAGCCTGGTGGCGCGCCGGCTGGCCGCCACCAGGGGCCAGCCGGCGCCCGCGCGCATCCGGCGGCTGATCGGCGTGCTGGCCAGGAAGGGGTACTCGCAGGCCCTCGCCTATCGGCTGGCCCGCGAGGCCCTGGAGCAGGAGGGCGTGGACGTGGCCGCGGCCGGGCTCGACCTCAGCGATCCGGTCGACGACCCGTCCGAGGAAGAGACCGGCTGGGAGCGGCCGGAACCCGATGAGGCCGCCGGTCGGTGAAGTGCCTGGCTGAGAGGGGGTCTGAAGCCGGATGAGGCGCTTGGTCGGCTAACAGCCCCAAACGTGTGCTTGCCCAAATCGTTATCTGCGCTTAGCCTCACGGCAGCGAGAGTTTTACTCCGCGTAGGGCGGATCGACCGAGATGAACGAGACTGGATACGTGCACCGGACGGCGCAGGAGCAGCGTAGCGACCCTGTTCTGCCTGGTGGCTGTGGGCGTTCGGCATGGCTGGCCGTTGATGGCTGGCCTCAGCCCGGGCCGGATGAGGGCCTGGCTGGTTCCGGCATCGACAGGCGGGAGGATTAGAACCGGGCTGAGCCGATCGGGCCTGGCCGGTCACCCCACCGGGACGCTAGCGGGGCTGTGCTGGGACCGGAGCTGGCCGCAGGGGCGTTACCCGTCTCCTGCGGGAAGCCAGCCCGGCCGGCAGCATGGCCCGTCTCGTGGGACGGTGGTAGCGCCAGCGCGCAGTAGCTCCTCGCTGCAGGGCAGAGGTCCCTGATACCGGACCGCCGGTACCAGGGGGCTCGTGAGCGGGAGGGGTGGACCGTGAGTAACGGGATCGGGCTCATCTTGGCCATCGTGCTGGCGTTCGCGCTGGTCGCGTCCTTGTTTGCGCTGGTCTACGTGATTCGCAAATCCCCTGACCGGGCCACGGCCCCGAGCAGCACTGCCCTAAGCGGCACCGCCGAGATGGCCAGCCAGGCGTCAGGTGCGGCCACGCAACGGCAGCTGGACGAGGCGGTCCTCCAGGCGGAGCAGGTTCGAGCGCGGGCCGAGTCCGATGCGGCCTCCATCGTGCAGAAGGCCGAAGCCGCTGCCGAGCAGGTTGCGCAGGGCCGCCGCGAGGTCGAGGGCGAGATCCGGGCGGTCAAGGACGAGGTCAGGCAGCTCCGGGCGGACCTGGAGCGCCGGGAGACCCGGCTGGCCGAGCGGGAGCAGCGGGTTGACGAGGAGGCCCGGCGGGTCGACCAGCGATCCGCGGACCTGGACCAGGTCAAGCAGGATCTCGACGGTCGGGGCAAGGAGCTCGACCGGCTCGACGAGGAGCGACGTGACGTGCTGGAGCGCGTGGCTGGGCTGACGGCCGAGCAGGCCAAGGGCGAGCTCGTGGCCGGGATCGAGAATCAGGCCAAGCGCGAGGCCGCGCTGATCGTCAGGGACATCGAGAATGAGGCGCGCAGTGACGGCCAGACGCGCGCTCGCAAGATCGTGACCCTGGCCATCCAGCGGGTCGCCAGCGAGCAGACCAGCGAGTCCGTGGTGTCTGTGCTGCACCTTCCCGGTGACGAGATGAAGGGGCGGATCATCGGCCGGGAGGGCCGCAACATCCGGGCGTTCGAGACGGTCACCGGCGTCAACCTGATCATCGACGACACGCCGGAGGCCGTGCTTTTGTCCTGCTTCGACCCGGTACGCCGCGAGGTGGGCAGACTGACCCTGGAGCGGCTGGTCCTAGACGGGCGGATACACCCGCAGCGCATCGAGGAGGCCTACGACCGGAGCAAGGCGGAGATCGAGCAGCTGTGCGTCAAGGCCGGCGAGGACGCGCTGGTGGACCTGGCCATCACCGACCTGCATCCGGAACTCACCAACCTGCTCGGCAGGCTCCGGTACCGCACCTCATACGGCCAGAACGTGCTCAAGCACCTGGTCGAATCGGCCCACATCGCCGGAATGATGGCCAGCGAGCTCGGCATGGACCCCGTGCTGATGAAGCGCTGCACGGTCCTGCACGACATCGGCAAGGCGCTGACCCACGAGGTGCAGGGCAGCCACGCGCTGATCGGAGCG
>WNFI01704672.1_pt1 | contig 14398 bp, 10 predicted proteins | sample 5400471 | NCBI WGS metagenome assembly WNFI01 (sample SAMN13153348, study PRJNA577476) | soil metagenome | isolation source: 100 cm saprolite on Douglas fir-dominated hillslope | place: USA:California | collected 2013-09-17
GGAGAACGCTGTGGATGGCAATCTCAACAGCCGCTGGGGATCCGCCACGGCCGGCGCGCCTCCAACTCCCCCCGTTCCAGGTGTAGATCCTTCCTGGTTGCAGGTCGACCTTGGATCAAAGCAGTCCTTCAATACGGTCGTCATCACCTGGGAAGCTGCATACGCGGCGCAATACCAAATCCAGTACACGAGCGAGACTCCCACAGCCAACACGGTCTGGAGCATTGCGACCACAAATATGACTGGCACAGGCGGCACGGAGACCCTTACCTTCCCAACCGTTCAGGCCAGATATGTTCGTATGTTTGGCACGGCGCGAGGGAGTAACTTTGGCTACTCGATGTATGAGTTCCAGGTATACAATATCGCTCAGCTTGGCGCATCGACTGAGCGCTACAGCGCCAGTCCCACCAACCCCTCGCTGGTTGTCGATAACCTGCTCGGCCTTACCTGGACCAGCACCATCAAAACCAACACCGCGGTCGGTTCCCAGTTCACCGGAGTGGATGCCGCCGCTTACTGCGCAAGTATCAACATGCGTCTTCCATCTCAGGCTGAAGCGCTCGACATAAGCGGAATCAACAACTCGTCAAGTGCGTTCCCGGGCGCCTGGAATACATGGACCTCGACGGTGGATCCGAACAACGCGAGCCAAACCGCGATCGTCGGCTTCGATGGCAGTGTAGAAGAAAAGGTGACCAACAACTGGCCCGGCGAGACCCTGTGTACCATGGGCACATCCTCGGCTCAGGCGGCTACCATTCAGGCCCGACCGCAAGCCGCCACGGCGGCCGTCGGACAATCGGCCATGTTCACGGTCGTTGCAACGGGAACGCCAACACCAAGCTACCAGTGGCTTGCAGTGGCGGTGGAGGCGGAGCCAATGCACCGGTGATCACGACAGAGCCTTCCAGCCAGACGGTGGCGGTCGGCGTAAGTGCCACCTTCAGTGTCGCGGCCACGGGCACCGGTACGCTTACTTATCAATGGCTCAGGAACAACACGGTGATTGCTGGTGCCACGGGTGCTTCTTATACGACCCCATTTACCGTCGCTGCCGACAATGGAGCACAATTCAGTGTGATCGTCAGCTCCGCCTCCAATGGAATGTCAGTCATGAGCAACGCGGCACTGCTGACTGTGACTACCGGTGGCGGCACAGGCGGCGGCAGCAACGATGTAGTCGCCATCGATGCTGGCAGTCCGGCGGCAGTGGGGAGCTTTGCGGCGGACACGATGTGTACTGCCGGATCGGAGTACAACCCTGGCCAGACGATCACGATTCCGGCTGCGATCGCTTCTATCGCAGCCCCGGAGAAGGTGTACGAGAGTGCCTGCCAGGGCCCTCAGACCTACACCATCGGGGGGCTGGTCTCGGGCAACAGCTACACCGTGGTGCTGCACTTTGCCGAGTTGTATTTCCCTGCTGCCGCTTTAAGGCAGTTCAACGTCGCCATCAACGGCACTCCGGTTCCGGGATTGCAGAACTTCGATATCTTCACGGCTGCGGGCAACGCCAGGTTTACCGCCGTGGTCAAGTCGATTCCGAACGTAACGGCGATCAATGGCCAGATCGTCATCAGTTTCGCCATGGGGGTCGTTGACCAGCCCATGATCAACGGTATTGAGATCCAGGGTGCAGCCGCCGCAGGGACTGCACCGACGATCGCTACGCAACCTGCAAGCCAGACTGTCAACACCGGAGCCACCGTGACCTTTACGGTGGTCGCGGGAGGCACGGGGCCCTTCACGTATCAGTGGCTCAAGGGCGGTAACGCCATTGCCGGAGCGACCGCTGCGAGCTACACCACACCTGTATTGGCCGCGACGGACAATGGCGCCCAGTACAGTGTTATGGTTGGCAATGCGACCGGCACCGTGACCTCTGCGGCAGCCAAGCTCACGGTCAACAACTCGGGTTCGGGCTACACGATCTATCCCGGATTTGTCGGAGTCGATCTCAACAACAACACCAACGGTGCATGGGCCGATAACCAGGTATACGTCACCGTGATCGGCATCGATCCCGGGACGAACAAGTTTGGCTATCTGACTCCCGGCGGCACGATCGTGGATTTAACCCTGAACGACAGCACTGCCACCAATCACCTGACCAAGAACGGTCAAAACTACGGCAACTACTCCTTCACGTTGGCGCAGAGCAAACTGTTGAAGATTCCTACCTTCATCTCGGCCCGCGCCTACATCTCGCTCGGCGAGCCCTTGTACGTTCAGGTCAACGGAGACGGCAATGGAGGTGTAGCAGGGTATGCAGGCCCCAACCCGCAGAATACCGCCGATCCGAACGTCAACGTCCATTATGACTGGTACGAGTTCAACAACCAGAACGGTATCTTCATCAACACCACACAGGTCGATCAGTTCGGCCTTCCCATGCTGCTCGACGTCTGGGGAGCAGGAGGCACATTCCACCAGCAGGTGGGCATCACCGAATCTATCGCCCAAATCGACAGCGAATTCGCCAGCGAAGTACCAGTGCAATTCCAGCCGCCTACGATGTCGAACCTCCGGATTCTTTCGCCGTCCAAGCTCTCCATGGCTCCCGGCGGAGCGAACACGAACTATTTCGACAACTACATTGCAAGCACATGGGCGTCCTACAACAACACGCCGCTCGTGGTAACGCTCAACGGTCGCCAGTTCAGCGGCACCACATCAGGATCGACCCTCACGTTTACCGAGGTCAATCCCGCTGCGGCCAACGCTGGCGAGATCTTCGTCGTGTTGCAGCCTTCCACTCAGGATGTACTCGAATGCGCCGGCACCATGGCCACTGGAGTTCCGGGGAACACCCCGCAACTCCAGGACGAGAATGCCAAGCAACTGCAGCTGGAAAACCAGATCTGTTCGGCAATCAACCGTCACGTCCTTCTCAGCCCCGCGGACTGGACCAACGTCTCGGCCTATTATGGTGCGGCACCAGCCAACTTCTACTCGCAGTTCTGGCACAAACACTCCATCGGGGGCCTCGCATACGGCTTCTCTTACGACGACAACAACAACCAAAGCACCACAATCACCACACCACAGCCGGAACACATGGCATTCGGCATCGGCTGGTAGCTTCGGAAGCAAGGCGCTCACTGTTGGGTGAGCGCCTTGTCATCGCTAGTTGAGAACAGATAATTACTGACAACGCGATTCAATTGCCGACTGTCTGTCCCTCGCAATCAATGGATCCTTCTGGTTGGGTAAATCGACGAATAAATATTGTCGATTATAAGTGAACAGCACTTGAAATATGAGAACTTGCAGATGGCGCGCCAACAATGCTCGAAGTAAATTTGCCCTGATTGATGTGGAGCTGGAGAATACGGTCTCCACGATTCCGGCAGAGGGCGCAGAGCCGGCCCGGACTGTAGATCCCGGCGGATATGAACTGATGGTCGCGAATGAGGTATTCCGATCGCGATTCCTGCACGGATTTGAGAATCCACAACTGAAGGTCCAAATCGCGGGTTCCGGTCGGTTTGCCGACATCCATGTAGTCATCTGCTGGTAGCACAGCTTAGAAAAGCCAGAGCGCTAAACAACAACAGCTAATTCAGTCGGCAGATTGGTTCGACTCCTCTTCTGGGCAACATTTGTTCTTCCGGTAGCATCCGCTGTTGTTCGGTTGAATCAGAAATCCCAAGAAATAAGGCCTTGAGGATCTTCATCGCGGCGAAATGCCGTACGGACGCTTGGTATGGCGGGGGTTCTATTTCTGATGTTTGCTTGTTTTTGCGATCCGAAATGTTTCCCGGATACCTTCAATAAACGCTTCGGGGTTTTCCCAAGGGCCAAAATGTCCGCCCTTTGAGTGGGCCTTTGCATAAATGGTGTTGTACCACTCGGCAGTCGGGCCATCGTTGAAAATAGCTACGCGATTTTTCACTGTCGCCATCGGCGGATTGGCATCACCAGTCAAAAACGTGAAACCCGCAGGGGCTTCAACTGCAGGCTTTCGGTTGTGTGAAGGCTGCCACTGGAAGCGATTCGCATTTTTGTAAGCGCGAATTGAAGTGCCAATTGCCTGGTTAACCCAGTAAATGGTCGCGTGAGTCAGAATTTCATCTTTGGTAAATGTCTTGTTGAAATCCACTGACTGATCGCTCCACTTTTTCCAACGCTGAAGAATCCAAGCCAGCATCCCGACCGGGGAGTCATTGAGACCATGCGTGATTGTTTGTGCATCCAGCATGTGAACCGCGACGTGGCAAGCGTATGTATCTTGTAAGTGAATGATTGCCTTGCGAAGATCCTCGGGTGCATCCTTCGGCACCATGTGGCCCAGAGTCAAATCCCAAGGGCGTTCTTGGTTCAAGAAAAGCGCTGGAGTCAAGTCTTGACCAAGATGAATACCATAAAGCCTCGCGGCGTATTTATGACCCAGCTGACTCGTTATGCGTGATCCATAATCACACCCAGCAGCGGCGTATTTGTCGTAGCCGAGCACTTCCATCATCAACTTGTGCCAAATGTCGGCCATTTTCCAATGATTCATATCTCCGTGCTTCAAAGGCGTCGAGAAGCCAAAACCCAAGAGCGAAGGAACAATGACATCAAATGATTGGTTGGGATCACCGCCAAACGAGGCCGGATCGGTCAGTTGGCGAATGACCTTGCTCCACATCCAAAATGTCCACGGCCATCCATGAGAGAGGATGATCGGCGTCGGATTTGGGCCCTTGCCGCGCTCATAAATGAAGTGAACCGGCGTACCTTCCACTTCAATCCGGTGTTGGTTGAAGGTGTTGATTTCCCTTTCCGATTTCTTCCAGTCGAATTTATTAAGCCAGTGATCGACGAGTTCCTTCATGTATGTGGTGCTTAGTCCATAGGACATATCCTCATTGTTCAAGTCGGGAGCAAAGCGAGTGGCTTTCAGTCGGGCCCTTAAGTCATTGAGCACTTCGTCCGAAATATTTATTCTAAACGGTTCGAGAGTTTTGCTTGGTGCTTTCATAGTTAGGTTCCTTTTGCTTGGCATTGTCACGGGAAGTCGAACAAGACGCAAAGCAGCGATTGATCTCGCGGTTTAAGCTGCGGCGGTTACGTCGTTCCATGCGCCCGCAGCCTCGGCGCGGAAGAGGCGCAGCGTCGATCTTGAGACGAGATGGCGCTGCAAATTGAATATGTTGTAGATCGATCGCTGCATGGACAAACAGGAAGCGGTGTGGCGATTTGAAGCGTTGCATCTTCCGTTTTCGCCGCCGTATCGGCTGGTGTGAATTCTCCGCCCGGTTGTTGGCCCGAAGACCTTGGTTAGTGGACATCAGAACGCTGGCAATTATCTGAAGGCTATTTGCGATGCGGTGCTGAAGCTCCTGGCGAAGGACGGCCTTCTCTTTCAGCAGATCGTCCTTCAGTTTCTCCGCAACCAGCGCTTCGGTGACGTCCAACACTGACACGAGCAATCGGATGTTGGATACATTCCCGTATGCGAGCTTTTGAGCATTTAAGACCAGACGACGGTCGGGTTGGCCGGAACGGCACAGATCGAATTCATAACCGTCGACCTCGGCGTGGCCGGATGCGGTCGCCTTTAGTAGAGAATTGAGCTGCGGAACGTTCCATTCACCCGCTCCGAGCTTGCGGAACTCCTTGTCGGTTACGCTGGCGGGGTCGATCGCAAACGCGTGACAGAAAGACTTACTGGCCGCGACTAATGTCAGATCCCCGGGAGGAGGGGTGCCGTCGAGGATGCGATAACGGCTAACGCAAGGGCCGCATCGGGAGGCGAAACTGGTTGGGGAGCCATGGCCACCCCTTTCTGACCACTGGAGACTCACGGAATGGAAGTCATACCCGGGGACATTTGAGCAAACGGTACTACCGGCCTTTGGGAGCGGCAGATCATTGTTAGGTAACGTTAGCATAAGACCTGGTTGTTGTTGGTTTAAGTCGGTGAACGCAGCGTGACTGTAAGAGTCTGCTGGGCGGGCGCTGATGCGGGAAGAAGACTAATAGGTTGCACGCCCGCCGCTAAGGTCAAAGACAGCCGCGGTGGTGAAGGAATTTTCCTCCGAGACAAGCCATGCCACCATCGAACTCACCTCATCGACCTTCAGAAATCTCCCGCGAGGAATTTTCGACAGCATGAAATCGATATGTTCCTGTGTGACCTGATCGAAGATACGCGTCTTTGCGGCTGCTGGGGTGATGCAGTTTACCGCAATGTTGTTGAGGGCAGTCTCTTTGCCTAGCGATTTCGTGAAGGCGATCACTCCGGCCTTTGAAGCGCTATAACCGGAGGCCGTGGCGTTTCCTTCTTTGCCTGCGATAGACGAGATGTTCACGATGCGGCCGTAATTCTGGTGAAGCATGTGAGGGACGATGGCTCGACAGCAAAGAAACACCCCTGTGAGATTAATGTCCATCACCTGTTTCCAGGCATCGATGGGATACTCCCAGGTCTTGTGGTTTGGCCCGGCGATGCCTGCACTGGCTACCAGAATGTCGATCTTCCCATGCTTGAGGATGGCGTTCTCTGTCGCTGCATTGACGCTTTCAACATTGGACACGTCAACGATTTCACTCGATATCGTTCCTTCACCCTGTAGTTGATCCAGCGCGTATTTGAGAACCTCCGCATCTCTGTCCCAAAGCGAGACCGACGCTCCCGAGGCGCGCAGGCGAGTTGCGACGGACAGGCCGATGCCCTGTGCACCTCCAGTGATGACGGCGTGACGATGGTTGAGATCAATTTGATTCACGTAATCCTCGATAGAAGTTCGAATTGTCGCAGAGTTCAGAATCCAAAGGTTCAACACAGATCATTTCTACAAAGCTGTGAGCATGAGTCAAGTTGCATGCGATGTGAGCAGGCTTCGCTTTGGATCAACAGTAAGCCAGGCAAGCGCGCCGAACAAGGCAAACAACGCTGCTGTGTAAAACGACATCTGCCATCCAAAGTGCGCGGCGATCAGAGGAGTCAATGAGGCCGTACACGCTCCGCCAACCTCCCGGGAGCCGACGACGAGAAGAATAGCTGTGAGTGCCATCGCGAAGCCTGGAAGCAGGCAGCGTCCGAGGCGTAGATTGAATCTGTGCGCCATCCAGTCGCTGGCGATGCCTCCCGAGAGCGAGCCAATCGTCATTCCCACAAAAGGCAGCATCGAATAGAGGGCACTCGTTTTCAGATTGAGTCCTCTAACCTGGGCCAGATAGATGTAAAACCATCCAAAGAAGACCCAAGCTACGTAACCGAAGCAGAAGTAGCTCAGTGCGAGTGCAAGCACTTCTTTACTGCCAAAGATCCTCGCCCACGGAACAGCGCGCTTTTCAGCGGGAGACTGAGCCACGGCAAGAGGCACATCGGCAATAGGGTCCCGCTCCTGGTTGATCAGAGAAAGCTCCGACTCCCCTACATAAAGATGTAGCTCGGGTGAGTCTCTGGCCATGAGGTACCAGAGCGATCCCGCGATCACGCCTACTAGAGCGCTGAACCAGAACGAGGCCCGCCAGCCGTAGTGCAGAATGATTGCCGTAACCAGCGGCGGAGTCAGCCCCGATCCGACGCCGACGCCGCCAAAGATAATGCCGTTGGCCTTGCCGCGTTCGCGCATCGGAAACCAGCGCTCGACGAATTGGCTGGTTGCCGGGTACATCGTGGCTTCTCCCGAGCCCAGAGCAAATCGAACTAGCACTAAAGCAAGGATGGAGCCGCTCATCTTGGGCGGCACAAGGGTTGTCAGCACGGTGAAGATTCCCCACCATAGCACGGCGAAAGTCAAAACGAGACGTGTTCCGAACTTATGAACGAGCAGTCCGGCAGGAACCTGGAACGCAGCGTAACCGATTAGAAATGCGCTGAAGACCCAACCCAGATGCGTATTGTCGATCGCAAACTCTTTGCCGATCTGGATGCCTGCGATCGAAATATTTGTTCGATCGAGGTAGGCGACTGCGCTAAGAACGAAGAGCCAGATGACGAGCAGGTACCGTATCGGATACGCCGGCTGAGATTTCTGTGAACTACTCATGCCTGTTGTTTCCTTGGCTAATTGTTCTTTATTATGCAGCCCGAGTAATAGTGTGCCGAGATTGCTCGGGGATGAAGAAGTGGTCGACCGGCTCCAAAGCAAGAATATCGTTTGGAGCCGGCGGACTCATTCGGCCATTCGTATTTTTCCTTTACCAGTTTGTGATGGAGCCGTCCGGCCTGAAGTAAGTTTGAGCGCGAGCTGTAACCGGCTCAGTGATCTCGGCGACTTTCTTCAACTGTTTGAAGTCGAGTTCGACCCCTATACCGGGCCTTTCGTTCGGATAAAGTTTGCCGTTTTTGAAATCCAGGCATACGGGAAGATGAGGCAGCGTGCGGCCCTGATAGTTGTACTCCATCAGAACCGGTCCAGAGTAAGTCCCGAGACAGTTCACTAAAGCCGCGGTTGCGATCGGACCGGTGAAGTGCGGCACAATTCCGATGAAGTGAGTCTCGCAGAGTGCGGCAATCTTCATCATCTCGGTGATGCCACCGACATTCGGCAGTGTGGCGCGGACGAAGTCGATATCGTGACGCTCGACGAGCGGATTGAAGTCCCACTTGTTGCCCCATTCTTCGCCGGCGGCGAGCGGAACATTGACCTTGCTGCGCAGAATGGGTAGGTCCTGCAGAAACGCCTCCGTGCGGACCGGATCTTCGACGAAGAAAGGAGCAAGGCTCTCGATCTCGTTGCAGCCCCGAATCGCGTCCGGCAGATCGAAGCGTTGGTGAAAGTCGATGACCCAGTCGCCGTCTTTGCCGACGCCTTCTCGTGCGGCCGAGCACTCATCCGTGAGGTGGTTGATGCGTTCTCGCGTGTTGAAGATGCTGTTGTCACGAGGCAGATCCATGGCGCCGAAGCGGAAAGCGCGATAACCGGCTTCGACGGTGGCTCGCGCTCGCTCCTTGATCGGCATGCCAGGCGTAATGCCGGGAATCATTCCTGCGGTGTTGTAGCACTCGCAATGATCGCGCACCATACCGCCAAGCAACTCGTGGATGGGAAGATTCTGCACCTTACCCTTGATGTCCCACAACGCGAGATCCAGCGCGCCGATCGCGTCTGTCCTCTCTCGCCCCGCAGGATAGAAGAACGCGCGGTTCATATCCTGCCACAGTTGTTCGATGTGTTGTGGGTCGCGACCGATGAGTCGACCAGCGGCTTGTTCCAGCAGATCCTTCGAGCCACCTTCGCCGACGCCGACGATTCCAGTGTCGGTCTCAATCGTCACAACCATGTCGCTTTGATTAAACAGCGGATTCGGATTCGGCGGCGAGTAGGCCCTGACCCGGGTGATCTTCATCTTTGGAAGACTGGCAAAGGCGGGAAGACCTCCGGTTGCGGCGGCGGCAAGCGTGGCTGACAGGGATTTGAGGAAGGTTCTGCGTTCCATGGATGAGAGCTCCTGTGAAAACTTTTATCTGTTTAGAAACCCGTAAAGTTCGATTGAGTTATTGGTCAACTACGAGCGCGATCGCAATTCCGTCATAGCCTTTCCTGCCTACCGTCTGAATCACGGTAGCTTTTACATGAAGTTTGTACTTGCTCGGGTCGTTATGGCCGATGCGGGCTGCCAGTTGTGTCTGGGCTGAGGCGGAAGAGGCCAGAAAAGCGGAAAAAACTAGCAGGGTCAGAGGCTGGTGAATCCGTCGCATTGTGTCCCCGGAATCATTTTGTGATGTTCGCGAGATCAAGTTTCGCGACAGCGGGAATTATATGCACGAGTTCGAGAGCGTCAAGCTAAAAGTGCAACGCAAGTTCAAAAAGTGAAATTTTAGTCAAATAGTGAATTGCTAGAAGGGTTCTGTCAGGGAAAATCTATTGAGTTTGAATTAGAAGAAGCTCTCTTCCAGCTCATCTTAAAGACAACAGCTATAAGACACGAGCTATCGGAGAAATTAGCCAATCACAAAAAATGGGGATCGTGTTGTTACGGAGCGGGAGCGAGCCGCAGGGCCGAGGAGGATCTGAGAGGCATCAGTATTTCAGGCCTTTTCGAAATCGACGGCCAATTCGTCTGCGGTGTTGCGCAACGCGGAAATGATCGATTTTTCCTGGTCAGAGCCACCGAGCCGCGTCTTTGGCATCGACAGGCTGATCGCCGCCGACACCTGGCCGCCCGAACCAAAGATGGGCACCGAGAAACAAACGCCTCCGGGAGCGCACTCCTCACGATCGATCGCGAATTTCAGCAGCCGGATATTCTCGTACTCCCGGCTCAATTCCTTCTGGTCCGTGATGGTCTGATCGGTAAACCGATAGATCTTGAAGCTTCGCAGCAGTCTTTCGCGCGGAACCGGCGGCTGGAAGGCCGTAATTACCTTGCCCAGAGAGCTGGCATTGGGCGGCAGAATATGACCGACTACGTTGCTCATTCGAATGTCATGGGGGCTTTCAACTACGGCCACAACTTCGACACGATTTTCAAATAATGCAGCCAAACTTACTGTTTCAGTGAGCTCAAGGTTCAATGCCTGCATATGTGGCATAGCCACGCGGACCAACTTGCCAAGCCACTGCGTCGGCGTTACGGCGTGAATGCCAGGGGCGAGCTTGTACTGTCCGCGGCCGTCCTGAGTGACGTACCCAGTCGTTTCGAGCGTCCGTAAAATCCGAAAGGCCGAAGTCTTAGAGAGCTGAAGCCGCATTGCGATCTCATTCATGGACAAGGCGTCGGATTCAGTCTGGAGAAACTCCAGAACCTCCAAAGCCTTGCTCACCGCACGGGAAAAGTACTTATCCCGTCCACCTGGCTTTTCGGTGCTCTTCGACCTTAAGTTGCGCCCAGTCTTGGTTTTAAGCATAAGAAGTTGACCTGTTCAGCCTATGACACCTCAATAGTAGTCGATATCGGTGCCTTTTGCTTGCAGTATGACGCCTGAGGCATTAATTGGTCCGTCCATCGTGAATTTGAAACTAAGTTCACTTTTGTGTTGCTTTTCTTCCAATCTGCAAGATAGAGTCATCGGCGCACCAAATTCAAGAAGGTTCTGGCTCTGGCTGGGATGAGGAGAACTGATTTGCGAAAGACATTTGGATTGATCGCCGTCATGCTGTTGCTAAGTCCGTTGTGCTTTGCGCAAGCCACGACCGCGGAGTTGTCCGGTACCGTTCAGGACGGCTCCGGCGCGGTTGTCATCGGCGCACAGGTGACGGCCACGAACATCGCAACCAACATCACGCATAACACCCTGAGTGAGAAGAACGGGGAGTACGTCCTCACCCAGCTTCAACCGGGCGACTACACCGTCTCGGTGGAAGCGAAGGGTTTCAGCAAACTCGTCCAGACCGGCTTAAGCCTACAGGTCAACCAGCAGGCTCGTCTCGACCTGATCGTCAAGGTGGGCCAACAATCGGAGACGGTAGAGGTAACGGCTCATCCGCCGCTACTGGAGTCCGACTCTTCCTCGGTCGGCACCGTGATCGGCCAGCGCTCGGTCAACGAGCTGCCATTGAACGGCCGAAACTTTACCCAGCTTGCAACGCTCAGCCCGGGTGTAACCGGTGTTGGACAATCCGCCACCGGAACGATCGAGAGCGGGACACGCCCGGACGACAAGCGTCCCGCGTCGGAGATCTTCTCCAACGGCAATCGCGAAGGCGACAATAACTTTCTCTTCGACGGTACCGACGACAACGAACGGCTGACCCTGTCGATCGTTGTCCGCCCTCCAGTTGAGGGAGTTCGCGAATTCAAGATTCAGACTAACCTCTATAGCGCCGATATCGGCCGCAACTCCGGCGCCGTTATCGATGTCATTACCAAGTCTGGAACGAACCAACTCCACGGCAGCGTGTTTGAGTATCTTCGGAACTCGTACGTAGACGCTCGCAGCTACTTCAACAAAGTTGGATCGGCGTTTCCATCCTTTCGGCTCAACCAATTCGGTGGTTCCATCGGCGGACCTGTCTTTCTACCGAAGATCTATGACGGCAGAAATCGCACCTTCTTCTTCGCCGACTACGAAGGCTTCCGCAATACGACCCAGTCTTTTATATTGGGCAATGTTCCAACCGTAAAGATGCGTACTGGAGACTTCAGCGAAGTTGAGAAGACCCCAGGGGTCGCGAACATCTATGATCCGACAACCACAGCGACGACTCCAACCGGATTCTCCCGAACTGTCTTCGCCAACAACTTCATCCCGCTCAATAAGCGTGACCCAATCTCCGTGAAGATGATCAACGCCTATCCGCAGCCGACTAGCTCAGCCCTCTTCAATAATTACTCCTCCAACTTAATCCAGAGCAACAATGCTAACTCGTTCGACGTCCGCATTGACGAACAGGCAACGGCGAAGGACATCTTCTTCGGACGGTACTCACTGCAGAATACGAAGAACTTCGCCCCCAGCACCTATCCGACAACAACGATTCCAGGAATCTCTACTCCGGTGGACCTGAGCGACGAAGCATCGTTCGCCGGAACGTCATCCACTCCAACACAGCAGTTAGCGTTGGGTTACACCAGGGTGTTCACCCCTACCATCGTCAATGATTTCCGCAGCGGGTTCAGCCGCTATCGTCTGGACTACGTGCCCATCGATTTTGTGGCAAACGGAGGCCTCGGCAATCAATTGGGCGTGCCAAATTCGAACGTAACTCCACGCGAACAAAATCTGCCGATCTTCTCTCCGTCGACTTACCTCGGCGTCGGCCAGACACGTTCTCTCCCGCTCTATCGGCGCGAAAACACCTTCCAGGAGTTCGACAATGTGGTGTGGACCAGGAACTCTCATACGCTCAAGTTCGGCGTAGATTTCCGGCGACGCCAGCTGACGATCTATCAGACCAATCAAGGTAACGGTCGTTTCAACTTCTCGCCTGCACTGACCGACTCAAGAAACCCTGCAGGCTCCGGCGGCGACAGTGTCGCCAGTTTTATGCTTGGTTTTCCAACGCTGATCGCCCACGACTACACCTTTCCTTTCCCCGGCATTCGTCTCAACGAATACGGCCTCTACGCTGCGGATGACTGGAGAATGACCCGGAAACTAACCATCAACTATGGCTTGCGTTGGGACTACTTTAGCCCTCCGAGTGAAGAGGAAAATCGCTGGTCCAACTTCAATCCGAACACCGGCAAGATGGATGTAGCCGGGCGGAATGGAGTCAGCATGACCGCCGACGTCCTACCGTTCCGCAAGGACTTTGGCCCGCGCCTCGGCTTCGCGTTTCAGGCCCTGCAGAAGACAGTTCTTCGCGGCGGCTTCGGACTCTTCTATAACGCGTCCGGCAGCGAAGCGCTCAACATGCGTCTCGCCCGCAACATCCCGTACGGCTTGACCAGCAGCGTCTCCCCCGGTGATATCACGCCTGGCACCACGGTAAGCCAGGGATTTCCGGCATTGCCAACAGTCAACTTTACGCTCGCTGACAATCCTACAGGCGCACAGTCGTCTATCTCGCCGTCGTTCCGACCTTCCTACGCCCAGCAGTTCAATCTCGGCATTGAGCAGGAGATAACTCAACTCAACATGGTGTTGAAGATCTCCGGCGTCGGCAACCTCGGTCGCCGGCTGTACAACACCTACAACATTAATCAGGCGGTCCCAGGTTCATCTGCCTTGAACACAAGGCGTCCTCTCTTCGCAATCAACCGCAACGTAAGCGACGTCAATTTTGCCGTCTCAAACGGACTGGCAGAGTACTACGCGCTGCAGGTCGTCGCGGACAAGCGCCTGAGCCATGGGGTGAACGTGCAACTCGGTTACTCCTGGTCTCACGCCATCGACGACGTGCCGCTGGAATTTAGCGGTGGCGATGCTGGACCGACGCCCCAGGATCCTCGCTTCCTGAGGGCCGAACGAAGCAACTCCATCATCGATCAGCGTCAGCGTTTGACGTTGACCTACCTCTGGGCGCTCCCGTTCGGAAAAGGGCAGCCATTCCTGGACCGAGGCGGTCCCCTGAATTGGATTCTCGGTAACTGGCAGACCAATGGGCTGTTGTTTAGCCAGACGGGTCTTTACTTCTCGCCGGTCTTAGGAACGTCGACAACCAATACCGGCACGTCCAGCCGTCCTAATATCACAGGTACGGTCACCTATCCAAGAACTCTCACGAATTGGTTCAGCGCGTCGGCCTTCAGCACTCCCGCGCCCTTCACCTATGGCAACGCTGGTCGCAACTCTCTGATCGGTCCCGGCCGAACGAACTTCGACACGTCGGTGTTCAAGTCGTTTCCGGTTCACGATCAAATGTTGTTCCAGTTCCGGTTTGAAGCCTTCAACGTCTTCAATCACCCTCAGTTCGGATATCCGAACGCTACGGTTGGAACAGCGCAGGTCGGTTCAATCACCTCAGTCGTTGGAACTCCGCGAAACCTCCAGGCTTCGCTCCGGTTCCAGTTCTAGAGCCTGCGGAGCCGGGAAACAGATTCATCCCGGCTCCGTTGCTGCGACTAGTAT
>WNFI01307191.1_pt1 | contig 14397 bp, 21 predicted proteins | sample 5400471 | NCBI WGS metagenome assembly WNFI01 (sample SAMN13153348, study PRJNA577476) | soil metagenome | isolation source: 100 cm saprolite on Douglas fir-dominated hillslope | place: USA:California | collected 2013-09-17
GAAAGTCCTCCAAATGGAGGATTTCCAGCAATCATTTTCAATCATGGATATATCTCTCCAGAAAAATATACCCCAGACGGAAATTATATAGCCTATACTGATGTTTTTGCTAAAAATGGTTTTGTTGTTTTTAAACCAGATTACAGGGGAAATGGAAAATCAGAAGGAGTTCCGGGAAGTGCTTACTTTTCTAATAACTACAATATTGATGATTTAAACGCAATTGCATCAATCAAAAAATTTAATAAAGTAAATTCAGATCATATAGGAGTTTGGGGACATTCAATGGGAGGGCATATTACTTTAGTTGATTTAGTCGTCTCAAAAGATGTTAAAGCCGCCGTTATTTGGGGAGGGGTTGTTGGCTCTTATAATGATATTTTGTATAACTGGCAAAGTAGTGTTATATATAAGCCAGACACTGAAGACTTAAAATTACGCAATTTGGGCTCTGATGAATTACTTAAAAAATACGGTACACCAAATACAAACCCAGATTTCTGGAACTCAATTGACCCAATCGCAAATCTCAATTTTGTATATGCTCCACTTCAAATCCATGTTGGTCTTTCTGATGAACAAGTGCCGTTTGTCTTTTCACAAAATTTATATAATAAATTAAATTCACTTAAAAAAACAGTCGAACTTTTTACGTATAAAAGTGCAAACCATGATATTGGAGAGCCAAGTTTTGATGTAGCGATACAAAGATCAATAGATTTTTTTAATAAATATCTTAAGCCTTGAAGAAATAAAATTCCACTTTTCAAATATTACAAAAACTGCTGTAGCATAAAAAGCACCAATAAGAACATCAGTGAAATAATGTTCTCCCAAATAAATCACTGCAAACCAGACACCAATTACATATGGTACAAAAAGTAGTCCCACATATTTAAATTTTTTAACAAGAAAAAATAAAATCAATAAAGGAAAAGCTGCATGAAGCGATGGAACAGCAGCGACTGGATCCGATCCGACTACAGAATAAATACTAGGAAAGTTAATAGCTGTTACAGGAAAATGAGACATGATTAGTCCAAGAGTTTGTTTAATTTTTGGAAGGTAGCCCATATCACTAGCCATCCACGGCGGCATTGCGGGAAAAATAATGAATGTGATAAGACCCGAGTATACTAAAAATAAAATAGCACTTGTATATTCTTTAAATAGTTTTCTATCACGTATCCAAAAAATAAAACCAACAATCATTGGGGTAACAAAATGAGAAATATAAACAAAAGCTGAAGCGTAGTCATACCAGTTTGATCATTTCAAAAATATGAACCCCTCCAATGATAAAGGGAACTATACTTCTTAAAAATTCATAAGCTATATAGCTAAAAACGAAAGGTAACCAATCAAATAAAAATAAACGAGCACTACCGAAAATAAAACTTCCAAAAAAAGCAAAAACAAAGAATTGGTCTGGGGAAAACCATACCCTATGCACTAACATATAAATACAAATGGTAACAATATATATAAGAGAGAAACTAATCATTATTTTATGATGTGTGGAAGAAATATTCTTCATTGCTTATAGTGGTATACAAACTGTAAAGACCGATCCTTTATTTAACTTGCTTTTAATGAAAAGAGACCCATGGTGTGTATCTATAATTTTTTTAGCGATAGATAAACCAAGTCCATATCCTTTAGATGTATTATCACTTTTATAAAACCTGTCAAAAATATGTGGAATGTCTTTTCCGTCAATACCAATTCCATTATCCTTTATGGATATAAATAAAACCCCTTTTGTTTTCTTAGTTTCAATCTCAACTTTAGTGTTTTTAGGTGAATATTTTATAGCGTTATCTAAAAGAATTACAAAAAGATCAATTAAAGCATGTTTATTGGCCATTAATTTATAATCTTTAATTTTAGTTTCGATTGTTATATTTTTCTTCCGAGCAAGTGGGCTAATTTTACGATTTACTTCTTTTAGTAAATCAGAAATAGAAAGAAGTTCAAATTTAATATTGTTTTCCGGTTTTTCATATTGAGCAAGCTGTAAAAGTGATCCAGAGAGAGCTTGTAATTTATTCACCTCATCAATACTTTCCTTTACTAAAATAGTAGCTTCGTTAAGGTTTGGTTTTTTTTCACGCAAATAAACTTCCATAGCAGTTTTAAGTGAAGTTAGTGGAGTTCCAATGATGTGAGCTGCATCAGAGATAAAGCGGTTTTGTTCTTCCATCATTTCTTTAATTGGTTTAAGAGTAGTTCCAGCTAAAAAATATCCACCAGTTCCCGACAAAAATGCGATCATGAAATTAATAACTATCAAATTAATAACTATTCTTTTCTCTGTTTCTTGAATTAATTGAGGATCGTATTGCGGTCTCGGAAAAGTTAATCTTCTTTCGATTCGAGTTCTTTGAATTCTATCAAATCGTTCAACTTCATTTATATCAACTTTATAAATAACAATACTGAAAGAAAAACTTATCGCCATAATAAGTATTAAATATATAAATGTTAATTTAAGCCGAGTTTTTTTAAACATTTTTAAATTTTGTATCCAAAACCCCTCACTGTTTGAATTGGAATATCCTTTTTCCTTAAGTTTCTTATATAAACTTCTACGGTATTAGGAAGTACATCTGCATCATAATCCCAAACATGGTTTATTATTTCTTCTTTTGAAATAATTTTACCCGAATTTCGCATCAAATATTGTAAAAGAGAAAATTCTTTACTTGAAAGATTTATTAAAGTCTCACCTTTTTTAACAACAAACATTTTAGCATCTAGCGTCATCCCAGATGATTTTAATATAGACCCTAGTGTGTTTTCAGGTCTTCTCGTTAGTGCTCGAATTCTTGCGAGTAATTCGTCAAAAGAAAATGGTTTAGTTAAATAATCATCAGCACCACTATCTAATCCTTCAACTTTGTCATGAATTTGAGCTTTTGCAGTTAGAATCAAAATAGGTACATGATTACCATCCGCCCTTAAATTTTTACAAATTGTAAGCCCGTCTATCTTTGGTAAGCCAAGATCGAGAATCAATAAATCGTAATCTTCACTTACAGCAAGGTCAAATCCAGTTTCACCGTCATATGCAACATCTACCGCATAGTGTTCCTGTTCAAGCCCCCTTTTAATACTATTAGCAATTCGATGTTCGTCTTCAACAATTAGGATCCGCATAAACAAGTTTTTGACTTCGTCATAAACTCATATTATACATTTAGTACTTAAAAAAAGCTGAAAATAAGTGTACAATTTAACTTATGAATAATAAGATCGTGGTCGCACTCTCTTTAATAACAGGAATCCTTTTTCTTGCAATCTCATTACTTTATTTCGCTCTTCCAGCAAGTCATTTGCCGCATTTTTTGCCGGGGTATAGTGCATCTCTTGCCCGTCATCATTTTACTCATGGTGTTGCAAGTTTATTTTTGGGTCTTCTCGCTTTCGCATTTGCCTGGTTCACTTCAGGAAAAAAATCCAATTGATTAATGAATCCCACTGAAATCAATCAAATTACTTCTTTGATCGATCTTTATTTAAAGGAAAAAATAAATGTAAAAAAAGTTAATCAATTTTTAGTTCATGAAAATATTAAAATAAGGCAGTTCTCAAAAGAACTACAAGAAACTATTGAATACTATAATAAAAATCGTAAAAAAATTTCTGAAATAGGTTTCCTAATTAATTCTGAAGAATTGAACACCGTTTTTAATTATGATTTACCAAGTTTCATTCAGACCTTAAAAAAATATTAGAAAATCCAAATTCATATGAAAAAATATTTTCAATTTTACGTGATAGCTCTTACTTTAATGATGTTTGGAAAATAGAGTCTAGTTCAAAATTGGTAATTAATCTTCTTATACTGATATATAGAACATCAATTTTGTTTGAATACTCTGAAATCTTAATTAATCAAGGAAATAATAGGGTTCAAATTTCTTCTGTTCTCGAAGAGATAATTTGTTATCGAAAAAGTTTAGGTAAGAAAAGTATTCTTTTTCCTGCCATAAAATTATGGATAGATAATTGGAAAGAAGAAGGCTTTGACGAGAAACTGAGTTTATTAGTGTAAAAAGATTAAAGTTATTATCCCTCCAAAAATTATACAATAAATTGCAAAAGGCCAAAGTTTTTGAGTTTCAAAATATTTTGTAAGAAATTTAACAGATACATAAGCCATGAGTCCTGCAAAAAATCCTCCAATTAAATTTATTCCCAAATTACTGCCATTAAGGATATCAGGAAGTTTTACCAAAGTAGCTCCAGCAATTATTGGAGTAGCAAGTAAAAATGAAAAACGGGCAGCATCTTTGTGATTAAGACCAGTTAATAATCCACCCGTCATTGTGCTTCCAGTTCTTGAAAAACCAGGGATCAAAGCAAGGCATTGCATTATTCCAACCAAAATTCCTTTACCCCAGGTCAATTTAGTAACGCTCTCACGAGTTTTTCTTTGTAAATAATCACCACATAAAAGCATAATGCCATTAAAAATCAAAATAATTGCAACTATAGTTGGTGCCGCAAAAAGATTTTTTAAAGTATCCTGAAATAAAACTCCAAGTAAAGCAGCAGGGATAGTTGCAACAATTAAAAGCCACGCCATTTTAGTGTCCACGTCCTCATCACGAATCTCACGGCGTTTGAGACTTCTAAAAAACCCTGCAATTATTTTTCTCCAGTCTTTGAAGAAAAAAAGGAAAAGAACTAAACAAGTCGCAGTATGAGTTGCTACAAGAAAAGTTAAAAAAGATGGATCAGTCTGATCAATATGCCAACCAAAAAGTTTAGGTAAAATTACACTGTGTCCAAGGCTCGATATTGGGAATAGTTCAGTAATTCCTTGAATACCCCCTAAAATTATAGATTGAAAAATATTCAACATTGAATTTATTTTACCATGAACAAATAAAAGAGTATTATATTTTTAGAGTTTATATTTCCACAAAAGAAAAAATAAAAGAAAAATAAATTTACTTTGTTTCAAAACAAAATTAAGTACATAAATAGAGGTAAATTGATTATACTTATTTTGATTCTTTCATTAATTGTTAATACTTGTTTTCTTTTTCGGATTATAAATTTATCTAGAGAAAATTCTTTCTTGAGCCAAATAAATTTACAATATCAAAATACCAATAAACAAAACAATCTCCGACTACAACAAATTTTTGCTTCTCCAACTCCCAAGCCTATTTATAACGGCAGCAAGGTCAATATAATAGATTTTGGTTTCAATTTGACATGTATAAACAACGAAACCTGTACTTATACTATTCAAGATGTGAGTAGTTATGGTGAAACTAAGAAAGGGTATTCAATAAATATTAGTAATAGAGTCGGTGTCACCGTTAATAAATTAGATTTAGCTACTTTAAATAATCCAAATTACAATTCTGTAATTGATTGGTTTAATGGATTATTATATAAAAATCCTAAGGCTTTTGGTTCAAATTTAAATATAAATTATGGTATAAAATATATACCTGGTACGGATGGCTATTTTTCTCCCTTTTATGAAAATTATGATGTAAATTCTATTACACCCGTTTTGTATGGGGATAACCTTGGGTTGTTTGTTCAATCTAAGCCAGGCTTTGCTTTTGTAGATTTCTATATTCCAAACGGCCAGATACTTTATAAATTTACTTTAGGAACAATAGACAAATCACAAATAGATCTAATTAATGGCTTATTAAAAACTATTAGTTTTAACTAGTAAAAATTTATTTGCAACTAGACTTGTGGAGCTTATTCCTTTTGAAAGAAAAAATAAAACTCCACGCATCCTTACTTACTTACAGGACTCGCACTAGGGCGTCCAAACATCACTCCACCAACTTGAACATTTTGAGCTGTAACGCTTCCATCAGAATTTGTATTTCCGAAAATAGTTACATTCACTCCATTAGTTAAGTCAGTAACTGACCCAGTTGTAGATTTACCAATCATCGTAGTACTACTAAGTATTACAATTTTAGTGCTTCCATCTGGCATTTTTACAGTAATACTATTATTATCAACGCTTATTACTTGGCCTCTTACTGCCATACCATTTGCACCCAATCTTCCCATGCCATTTCCACGATTCCCATTCCCAAATTGTCTTTGTGGAGTTTGGCTTTTTTGATATTGCATACCACCAAAGAAACCGGCTCCTCCTCCAATGATTAAGGCAATAACTGCAGCAATAATTATGTTTTTATTTTTCAATTTAATCACCTCCCTCATCGCGGCAACAAGCTCCGCTTACTCATATCTCAAAGCTTCTATCGATTGCAAATTAGCAGCTCTTTGGGCTGGATACCAGCCAAAAAGAACACCAATTACAGCAGAAACAATAAAAGCAGCAAAAATAGATGGAATAGAAATAAAAAATACCGATTTATTAATCAACGAATAGCTAAAAGAGGCAAGAACACCTAAAATAATCCCCAAAGTTCCACCGGTAAAAGTCAAAATAATAGACTCGATTAAAAACTGTCTAATTATGATGTTTTTCTTAGCTCCCAGTGCTTTTCGAAGTCCAATCTCTCTCGTTCTTTCAGTAACAGTAACGAGCATTATATTCATAATTCCAATTCCACCAACCAAAAGAGAAATTGCAGCAATCCCAGCAAGAAGAGTAGTAAAAGTTCCCGTTGCAGTGTTTGCAGTATTTAAAATATCAGCTTGAGAAAAAATTGTAAAATCAGCTCGTGTCGGGTCCGTCAATTTATGGCGCGTTAGAAGTAGATATCCAACTTCATTTTGAGCTTGAGTCATAACGCCCGCTGATTTTGCTTGTAACGCTATTGAGCTCAAGTAACTAACTCCAAACAATTCTTTTTGAGCAGTTCCAAGTGGCACATAAACGATATCATCTTGATTATTAAATCCAGTTCCACCTTTACTTGTTGTTACTCCAATAACAGTTAGAATTTGACTTGCTATTCGAATACTCTTGCCAAGTGCTGACGATCCGTCAGGAAATAAATCACTTTGAGTAGTTGGGCCAATAACGGCAACTTTTCCCAGGCTATCGGACTCTTGTTGGGTTATAAAACTTCCCTCGGCAATTGTCACATTATGAACAATTGGATAAGAGGAAGTTACTCCAATAATCTGAGTATTTGAGTTAGTTGACCCTGTTGAAATCTGAGTTCGCCTTGAAAATTCAGGAGAAACATTTTGTATAGTCGTTATATCACTCGAATTAGCTATAGTTTTTGCATCATCGGAAGTTAATGTTGTTCCGCCACCTGCTGCACCACGAACGTTCCCAGCGTTTTGTGCTCCAGGCTGAACTGTCAATAAATTAGACCCCAAAGATTGAATTTGTGATTCGATTGCTTGCTGGCTTGCTTGTCCCAACGAAACAAGCGCAATAACGCTTCCTATTCCAATCACAATTCCCAGAGCTGCAAGACCAGTCCTTAATTTATTAATAGTAAGAGTGCTAATTGCTTCAATAATTAATTTTCTATACATATTTAGCAATTTTCTGTTTTAAATTCTTTTTATCACTCACAAGTTTTCCGTCTCGAATGTATATTATTCTTTTGGAGTGTGCTGCTATATCTTGTTCGTGTGTAATCATAACAATAGTATGGCCCTCATTATTTAATTTCTGAAAAATCGCCATAATTTCTTCCGCCTGATTACTTGCAATATTCCCCGTTGGTTCATCAGCGAGTAAAATAGCAGGGTTATTAACCAAACTTCGAGCTATAGCAACGCGCTGCATTTGTCCACCCGACAATTGATTAGTTTTATGATTAAGTCTGTCAGTAAGCCCTACCATTTCTAAATATTTTTTAGCAGTTTTCATTTGTTCTTCATCAGTAGAGCTTGTCGCGCGATAAAACATCGGTAACATGACATTTTGTAAAGTGGTTCGTCTCGGAAGTAAATTAAAAGCCTGAAAAATAAAACCAATTTTTCTGTTTCTAATATCAGCTAGTTCATCATCAGTTAATTTACTTACTTCCTCACCATCAAGAATATAAGATCCAGTCGTTGGAGTGTCGAGTGCCCCAATTATATGCATTAAAGTCGATTTTCCACTTCCAGATGGCCCCATTATGCTTACAAACTCTCCCTTTTTTATATCAAAAGAAATCCCATCTAAAGCTATTGTTTCGACAGCCTCAGTTTTATCCCGAAGTGACAAGCTTTGCTTATAAATCTTTGAAATCTTTGAAAGGTGAATTGTTGCTCCCATTGTTGGTTTAATTGCCACGAGTTGTGCGAACGGTGCCAAAACCCCCAGTTCCGCCTCCAAACCTGAGTTGGCCACTAAAAGGGGAAGTTGATGACGAGGAAGATGAAGTTGTTGGAACAATAATGCTCGTTACAACGGTATCTCCTTCATTAACGCCCGTTACAATTTCAGTGTCAGTTGTCGATATAGCGCCAGTTGTAACAGGAGTATAAGTTAACTCTCCATTTTTTAAAATCCTAACAATGCTTTCTCCATTTTGAGTTTGGATAGCAGCAGATGGAATAGTGACAACATCATCTTTAATTCCCGTTATAATGCTTGCAGCAACAGACATATTTGGCAAAATCGCATCAGATGAACTATCAAATTCAATCGTCGCAGGATAATTTGTTACCCCAGAGCTAACGCTTCCCAGTTTATTTATTCCGGCAATTTTGCCTGTAAAAGTTGTATTTGGAATAGAATCAAAAGTTAAAGTAACTTTTTGCCCTGCTTTCACTTTGCTTACATCAACCTCAGCAACATTAATAGTTGCAACTGGGTTTCCTTCTGTTTGGATAGATGCAATGGTCGTTGAATTTGAAGAAGAGCTTCCACTCGAAGTGGTTGTCGAATTCGTAATTGCCATTCCAGGAACAACTGTAATATTTTGAATAACTCCATTTGCAGGAGCGAGAACTGTTGCAGAAGCTTGGGAATAAGAAATACTAGCGCTAGTTAAATTAGCGCTTGCCTCATTTATAGAGTTTCCTGTATTATTAAAATTTGCTTCAGCTGCAAGCCAGGCATCATTTTCTTGAATATAAGTCGGGTCATTAGTTGCAAGATTTCGAGCAACAGCATCGTTTATAAATTTCTGATTTGCAGCAAATTCAGACGCTTGCAAAGTGTAATAAGAAGCTTTTGCAGAGTTCAATGAATTAAGAGCTGATATATATGAAGAATAGCTTTGAGCCTGCCTTTGTTCACCTGTAGCATCTAATGTTATTTGAAATAGCTTTTGGCCTTTTGTCACCTGATCGCCTTCTTTTACATACACTTTTGCAACTTGCCCGTTAGTAGTACTCGTCACATTAATATTATTCGTTGCAACAATAACGCCACTAGCTGTAACTGTGCTAATTAATGTGCTGCGTGTCGCAGTTGCCGTTTGATAATTAGGTTTATTTGATACGTTTTGCAAACGAAAGAATAAGAAAACCCCAATCAAAATTATTATTAAAATAACACTCAAGCGCTTGTGTGCTAAAACAAAAGTTTTGATACGGTTAAACATAGTTTGAATATATTATCGTTTTTCTTTCTGAAAGAATGCTGAAATATTATAGTTCTGCTTGCATTCAACAATTTCTTTAGTATAGAATGCAGTTATGTTCACTCTTCCCGATTTACCATATAAATATAACGCTCTAGAACCATTCATTGATGAAGAAACAATGAAAATCCACCATGACAAACACCACCAAGCTTACGTTGATAAACTAAATACAGCTTTAGAAAATCATACAGATCTCCAAAGTATGAAAATAGAAGAATTATTAATGGATATCAAAAAAGTACCAGATGAAATTCGTCAAGCTGTAATCAACCAGGGAGGCGGACATTTTAACCATTCTTTCTGGTGGGAGATTTTAAGCACAGGTGGGTCAAAAGAGCCAACTGGAAAAATTAAAGAGGAGATTGAGAAAGTCTGGGCAACCTTTGATAAGTTTAAAGAAGAATTTACAAAAAACGCAACAACTCTTTTTGGAAGTGGATGGACATATCTTGCTGCGGATGAGAATGGAACAAATTTTCATATCCATAATCACCCAAATCAGGAAAATCCATTACTACATAACCATATTCCAGTTTTAGGCCTCGATGTCTGGGAACATGCGTACTATATTCTATATAAATCGCAAAGACCTGAATATGTTAAAAATTGGTGGAACGTTATAAATTGGGATAAAGTAGAAGAAAAATTTAATAAAGCCTCAAAATAATCATTGACTTCGTGTAATCTTTGGGTTAGGATAAATTATGGATAATCTTCAAACAAGAATTGCTGTTTTTAAGAATAAAGAAATTAGAAAAACTATTTTTGGTAACGAGTGGTGGTTTGCCGTTGAAGATGTTGTGCTTGCTTTGATTGATTCAAATGATCCTAAGCAATATATACACTTCAGAAATTGGTTTTCGGTTTAAGGGATTATGAGATGGGGTTTGGTACCAATGAATTGTTTTAGGTCAGTGTACTCAGTTGTGTGGTTTAAGAAGTATGATATATCTTCCTCAAATTCTTTAAACTTTTCTCTATATTTTGTTCCAATAATGTATTTCTTCATATATTTCCAAAGTCTTTCAATGAAGTTCAGGTTTGGAGAGTATGAGGGCAAGAATATGAGCTTTATCCTACAATTTTTGTTATCAAGGTATGCCTTAACATCCTTATTTTTATAATATCTTGCATTATCAGCTATACAATAAATTTTCGTTAAGTTTATATATTCTTCCTGAATTTGATCAAAAAATTCTATTGTTGTTACTGCATCAAGAGTTTTAAATTGATTACTAACTAGCTCAAGATTTTCAAGACAGAATGCTCCATGAATATTTAATCTCTTCCTGCCTGTGTTACTTCTTATTTCTTTGTTAACTCCCTTTTTAATCCAACACTTAACTTTTTGGGTATTATGGCTTGGATGGACTCCATCCAAAAACAATATCTTTTCAGTAGCTTCCAAATTTTTCTTTAATGATTCATATTCTTCAAGAAATTTCATTTGTTTTATTGGATCAAGTTTGCCTGGAATAATTACTGTCTTTTTGTATACAAAGTTAAGTTTATGGAGAAGTTTTGTTACTCCACTCACTGAATAACTTATTCCAAAAACATTTTTAATGTAGGTTACTATTTCTTTTGAATCTACAATAGTCTTTTCTTCAACTAACTTTTCTATCTCACTTTCCTGAAGCTTTGTGAGTTTTCCAGAATATCCAAAGAATTTTGATCCCAACCAATCAGAAAAAAGCTTCCCTTCAAGATATTTTTTCTTCCAGGAAGTTATAGTATCCTCATCAAGAAGAAGAATACGAGCAACATCTTTTGAGTCATATCCATCATTAAGAGCTAAAATAATCCTTATCCTTATTCCAATCCCTTTGTGTGGAATTTCCCTTTCAAGCTTAATGAGGTCTTCCCTTTCTTTGGCAGTTAAACTGATTTTCACAAATTAATTGTGAAAGAAAATACAGATATTTGTCAAGTTTACGTTTATTATCCGAAAACCAATTTATGAGATGTATATCCAAAGAATGAAATTCCGTGATCTCGAACTTTCTAAAGGGTGGGTACAGATTGTACATACCCTTCCAATAAAGACAACAGGCGGAAATCAAAGAATGGTTTGTGCTAATACAGAGGGGATTTTTAGAATAATTCAATCTATTCCTTCTCCAAAAGCAGAACCATTTAAACGTTGGCTTGCCAAAGTTGGGTATGAAAGAGTCAAAGAAATAGAAGATCCAGAACTAGCTACAAAAAGAACTAGAGCTTTGTATAAAGCAAAAGGTTACCCTGACTCTTGGATCGAAAAAAGAATGCGTGGTATTGAAGTTAGAGAAACCTTGACTGATGAATGGAAGAAAAGAAATGTTGGAGGAGACAAAGAATACGCCATTTTAACAGCTGAGATTTCAAAGGCAACTTTTGGAATGACACCGTCGCAATATAAAAAATTTAAAAACATCAAAAGACAAAATCTTCGTGATCACATGAATGATCTTGAACTGATATTTTCAATGCTTGGTGAAGCTTCAACAACTGAGATTGCTAAAAATAAAAATGCGATTGGATTTGATAAAAATAAAGTTGCAGCGCGAGATGGTGGAAATGTAGCAGGGAGTGCAAGAAAAGATCTTGAAAGAAAAAGCGGTAAAAAAGTCTCAATAAAAGAAAACTATTTAAAAATATCAGAACAAAAAGTTAAAAATCTAAGATGAAACTTTAAAACAACCTATAATTCTTGTTTTGATATATTGTTTGATGTATAATACCTCCATGACAGAACCAGAAAAATTTCAATCAGAGCGAAAGATAACCAAAATAGGTAGTCCACGTAAATACGATTCTGAGATTTTAGCTACTGTTCATACTTTGATCGCAGGTATGGAAAGAGAAACAGTTTTTCTTGAGCTCACTATTCAAGCATTTAATATGTAAGGTAATGCAAACAGGTTGGTTGAATATGCAAATGACCAAGTAAATGAATTAAGAAAAGAATCTAGTAATTATGAAGTTTTAGCCGAAAAAAGAGCAGCTTTAGTTACTGAATCTGAATATTGGACTAAAATTGCAAGTTATGCTCCAAGTTCCTGCGCATCAATTACTCCAGCAGATTCTAGAGCAAATATTAATTTGAATTAAAGTATAATCAATTATGATTCTTCTCGTTGATAAACCCAAAGGATGGACAAGTTTTGATGTTGTAGCGAGAGTTCGAGGAATTCTTCATGAAAAGAAAGTGGGTCATGCCGGAACTCTTGACCCAAATGCAACAGGGCTTTTAATAATTGGAACAGGCACTGACACCAAGAAGTTAGGAGAAATAACTAAAAATACCACCAAAACATATCAGGCAGAAATATTTTTAGGAGAAACAAGAGATACAGAAGACGTTGAAGGAAAAATTACCTCAAAAAATGATCAAATAATTCCTTCACTAGATCAAATTAAGACTGTTATTAAGTCATTTGTCGGTAGTATTGAACAAATTCCTCCTGCGTTTTCTGCAATCAAGATAAATGGTAAAAAATCTTACGATCAGGCTCGAAAAGGAATTGAGGTAAAATTAGAGCCAAGAAAAGTAACTATCCACTCAATAAAATTGAAAAATTATCAGTATCCAATTTTAAAAATCGAGTGCGAAGTTTCTTCAGGAACTTATATAAGAAGTTTAGCTAGAGACATCGGGAATAAATTAGAAGTAGGTGCTTTTCTTAATGAATTAAGGAGGATAAAAGTTGGAGAATATTCTGTCCAAAAAGCAATAAGCCTATCAGAATTGCCCCAATTGCAGAAATAAGAACAGCAGCAGCACTAACGTCTTTAGCAACTTTTGCAAGGCGTGAGTAGTTAGGGCTAATTTTATCAACCACTTTTTCTATGGCAGTATTAATTAATTCAAGAATTATTACCAAAATTATCGTAAGAACCAAAATTGCAAATTTAGTAGCTGAAAATTGAAAATAGAAAGCTAAAATTACACTTACTATTCCAAAGAAAATATGAACTCTGAAGTTTGGTTCATTTTTAAAAGCTTCTATAACGCCGTTCCCCGCATAACTAAAACTTTTAATCATTCCACTTCTTTTACTCATATTTAAATTATACGCTTACACTAGCGTATAGTGATAATATTAATATATGTACGATGAAATAGTTTTATTTTTAGCAAGTTTTCTTATTTGGTTAATGTTTGCAGGTCTAGTTATTTTATGGTTTATAGATGGAAAAATAAAAAAAGAACAGGTAATTCATGCCCTCCTTGCTAGTTTTATTGCCTGGACAATTGCTGAAATCATGAAAAGAATTTTTAATACTCCAAGGCCTTTTGATTTGAATCATTTACAGACCTTTACAGCAACATTACCCACAGATCCTGCATTTCCATCCGGACACGCAGCAACCGTTTTTGGTTTAGCAGTTTCTGTTTACCTTCATGACAAAAGAGTTGGAATTATTTTTATCATTCTTGCCGCATTAGTTGCTTGGGCAAGAGTTGCAGCAAATGTCCATTTCCCGATAGACGTAATTGTTGGAGGATTAATTGGAGCTATTGTTGCAGTTGTGATCGAAAAAATTCATTTGAGGTATTGACAGGTAGCAGTCATAATGTTAGACTGCCAATAAGTTATGCAAAGAACAATTCCAATCGTTGCAATTCGCGGATCTGTCATTTTTCCTCATACGGACTCCATCCTTTCATTTGGTCGCAGTAAATCAATTGATGCAGTAAACGCAGCATTTCAGGATGACCGAATTGTAGCAATCTTTAACCAGAAAGACCCAAATGCAACAGACCCTAAAGTATCTGATTTGTATGAAATGGGAACAATAGCAACAGTTTCCCAGATGATGTCGACAGATAACGAAATACATGCGATGATTAAAGGCCAAGCAAGAGTCCATCTCGACGAGCTCCTTGCAGAAAATCCTTATTTTATAG
>WNFI01029421.1_pt1 | contig 14395 bp, 12 predicted proteins | sample 5400471 | NCBI WGS metagenome assembly WNFI01 (sample SAMN13153348, study PRJNA577476) | soil metagenome | isolation source: 100 cm saprolite on Douglas fir-dominated hillslope | place: USA:California | collected 2013-09-17
CTGTGGCCATCGCTGGTATGGTGTCCGTTCGTCGAATTTTGTTGCGGGGCCGGTAGCGCCAAAAGGCCAGGAAGTAAGGAAAAGATTCGAGGCAACTCTTGCGAGGGGGACTCCCGCAGCGCAGGGACTTTCCGCGCGCAGGCGGCCGGACCGTTCCCGAGTTGGAGAGAGTAGCACAAACTCCCGCGGCGCTACAATGCGGCTACATTAGAGGGGCGGAGTCCCAGCTTGTTAGGTTTCAACAGGGGGGAACAACCGTATTGGCTCAGCCTACGGCGGACTGGGAAACGCTCACACGGTCACGACGGAAATCAGGCGGTCAATGTCCCGCTCGGTGTTGAACAGGTGCGGGGCAACGCGGATCGCCCCTTCGCGGAGACTCACGATAAGGCCAGCCTTGCGGAGCGTATCGAACAGGGCTGCGGTTTTTTCCGGCGTGCGCGCCGAAAAGCAGGCGTATGGCCCGCGCCGCGCCGGGTCTGCCGGGCTGGCCGTGGCACAGCGGTCTTTCGGGAGCCGGTCAAGCATCTGCTGCGTCAATTTCCGGTTGTGCGCTTGCACCGTTTCCACGCCAACGCTCAGGATAAAATCGAGCGAGGCGTCCAACGCGCGCAGGTTGAAGAAATTTCCGGTTTCCGCGGCGTCCCAGCGGCGCGCTCCGCGCGCCGGACGGACTTCCTCCATGGAAAGGGCGCTGAAATTCTCCACGCCTTCGATCGCCGTCCAGTAAAGAGGCGGGACGCGCATGCGTTCGATCTGTTCCATGCGCGCCCAGAAAAAGCCCGTGCCATATGGGCCGAGCATCCACTTGTATCCGGACGAAACTACGAAGTCCGCGCCAAGCTCCGCCACATCCATCTGCAGCGCGCCCGCGCACTGGCTTGCATCGAGCAGGAGCATCGCGCCGCGTTCATGGCAGGCCTTCGCGACCCGCGCGGCGTCCAGCAGCGAACCGTCGTCAAAGCGCACCAGGCTCGCCGACACGAGGCGGGTCTTCGGAGTCATCGCGGCGATGAAATCGTCGGCGGTGATGAACCGCTCACGAGGGCGGACGATCCTTACTTTCAATCGCCCCTGCGCTTCAAGCGGCTTCCACGTCGTGAAGGGGGCGGGGAACTCTCCGGCGGCAATCAGAACTTCATCGTCCGGCTTCCAATCGAATCCGTTGGCCACGGCGGCAAGCCCAGCGGACGCTCCTGTCGTGACGGCAATCTCTTCCGGTTTGCCTCCGATCAATCTTGCCGAGGCGGCGCGAATGCGGTTCGGCAATTCGAATTGAGCGGAATCCGGCTGCAAGTGGGGAAATTTCTTCCATTCGATGGCCGCCTGCGCCGCTTTTACGGCCGCCCGCGGTATGGGAGCCTGCCTGGCAACGTCCAGGTAGGTGACATCCTCGAATTCGAACCATTCGTTCCGCCAGTCCATGATTGCGCCTCCTCACACGGTGGTGCACGCAAATTCCCACGCGCTACCCATTCATTGTTCCTGTTTTCGCGGGGAATCACAATCCTGGCCTACAAGCACGCATAAGCCACTTTGGACTGGAGGAAAACTCAGAAGTGTCGGCGCAGCTCGCGGAACGCCGGGACGATGACGAGTTTGCCCGGGCCGCTTAGAACGGCTTCATGCTCCAACATCCAGGTGTTTACATGGGGAATGTACACGGCGTTCAGGCCGACGAGGAGCGCCGGATTAATATCGCTGCGCGGGCTATTTCCCACCATCCAGCCGTGCGACTTCACGATCTTGTGCTTGTTCACCAGCGCCCGGTAGGTGAGGCCGTCCTTCTCCGGCACGATTTCGATAAACTCGAAAAAACCCTGCAAACCCGAGCGTTCGACCTTGGCGGCCTGCTCGGCCGGTTCGCCTTTTGTAAACAGAATGAGCCTGTGGCGCTCGGTCAGGTAGGCCAGCGTTTCGGGAACGCCGTCCAAGATCTGCGGCGGCGTCCGTTCGAGCTCCACCACGCGCTCGTGAATCGTGGCCAGGGTCTCGCGCCGCGCCATGGGTCCGGCCAGCTTCAAGTACGTTTCCTCGAGAGAGCGCCCGAAGCTGCGCACGCCGTAGCCGTACTGGCGGATGTTGCGGCGCTCGGTTTCGTTGAGCACCCGCCGGATGTAGTCGCGGGCATAGCCCACGGGCTCCGTCAAGCTGATGAAATCCTCGATCAGCTTCTCGAAGAAAACATTGTTCTCCCAGAGGGTGTCGTCCGCGTCGATCAGTAGTGTGCTTCGCCGCATTCCTGTTCTTTCTTGGATGCGCCTTGGCCGGATTCGGGCAGCTCCCCGGAACTGAGGGTTATCCCAGCAGCCTTAAGGAGTCCTCGGCAATCTCTGCCGCCGCGCGGGGCCGCGCCATCGCGAGCGCCGCTTGCCGCATGCGTTCGAGCCGCAGCGCATCGTCAAGCAGGGATGCAATCTTCCATCCCGCCGCCGGAAGGTTGTTGCAGCGAATGGCCGCGCCCGCCTCGAGAAGATGATCCGCGTTCCGCTCTTCCTGGCCGGGAATCGGCTCAATCAGCGCCAGGGGAAGTCCGCGCGCCAATGCCTCCGAAGTGGTCAGGCCCCCGGCCTTGCCCACCAGCAGATCGGCCGCGGCCATGAACTGGTGCATCTCCGTGGTAAAGCCCACAACGTGCAGGCGCGGGGCGCCGCTCGGAAGTTTTCTCGTTCGCCGCGCAATGTCCTCCAAACGTGCCTTCACTTTTTCGGCCTTCCCGGCAATCGCCACGACCTGCCACGGCCGGTCCATCTCCACGAGGTCGCGCACCAACCGTTCGAGCGGCCCGACTCCGTATCCACCGGCGGATAGGAGAACGGTCTTAGCATCGAGGTCCAATGCGTGCCTCCGGCGCATTTCCGCGCGGTCCGCCGGCTCAGCGAACACCGGATCAATCGGGATCCCCATGATGCGCAAATCGTCACGCGGCACTCCAATCCGCGCCATGTACTCCGCCGACTCCTCCATCGCGACGTAGTAGCGGTCCACGGTGCGGCACAGCCACATGGCGTGAACGTCATAGTCGGTCACTACGATGGCATGCCGAGCCGCCAGCTTTTTCGTTGCCTTCAGCCAGGCAATAATCTCCGCCGGCAAAAAATGCGTGGCCACGCATAGATCCGGGCGAATTCGTTCGAGCAGCCGGATCATTGGAGAAGTATTCAACCGGTCGAGCGCCAGCCGTCGCCGCATGTGCTTCCAGGGAGTGTCGGTGCGGTCGTAGAGGAACCCCATCAGCCCCGGAGCGCGCCGGACCATCGCGATGTACGCCTGTTCGTAGAGTTTCTGGAAGAGTTTGCTGGTGTAGTGGAGGGCATCCACGTGCTCGGCATCGCAGTCACCGCGCGCGTGAAAAGCCTTCTCGAGCGCCTGCGCCGCACGCACGTGTCCCGCGCCCGACGACGCGGAAAGGATCAGGACACGCCGGCGCCCGCTCATGCCTGAAAGTTGTCCTCGGCCAAGGCGCGCGTCACGGTGTTTTTGGCTGGTCCAATGCGAGCTGTTCGAGGATGCTTTGCGCGAGCTTCTGGGTCTCGCCGAAGTGCGTCAGGTAGTTCTGAAACTCGCGGTTCAGCTCGCGAGCCTCTTCGGCATCGTGCTTGGTGCGCAGAATCATGTCACGGAGCCGCACGGGATGCGGCAGGAGCGCATCTTCTCTTAGTTCCTCGAGCGCGGCGTTGACATCGTAGTGATACATACTGCCCCCGTTCTTTATGGATGTCACACGGAACACCGGAATCGAAGGCATCATTCTACGCTAAACTCCCGCTGCTTTATAGAAGAGGAAGGGGCGCAATCATTCCGTGGCTTTCAAGGGCGATCAATTCTGACTTGAAGGTTTGCTACGCCGTGGGAGGGAGGAACTCGTAGCGGTCAATCCTGGCGGCGATGCCGCGGTGGGGGTTGTGCGATTCCACGCGCACAACCTCACCAAAACAGCGAATATTGACTTCGCCGGACTGCGTCACTTCTTTCGGCAACGTGAGCACGAATTCGATTTCCGATCCTTTTTCGAAAGGCGTCTCCGCGACAAAGTACAGGCCGCGAAAACCGACATCCCGGGTTTGGGCGAGCATTTCGCCGCCCTTCGAGCCCTTGCGCCGGACGCGCACCGGCAAACTCATCGTGAAACGCCTGGACGTGCGGCGCTCCGCCCCGCTCTCGACGATTCCCCCGGTTGCGGTGACCACGTTGACCTGACGCTAACACTTTCCGTGGCACAGCGCAATGTGCCGGGGCGAGATTCCCTCGCCCCGCCGCATGGCTAGTACTACAACTAGAAAAGGGGGCTTCGGCGGGGGATTTTCTTTGACCTGCTTCTGCTTGGGGAATACTATTTGAATTACCCCGATTGTCCCCCGGCAGAACACCATGCCGACCGAACGACGTAAGCATCGGCGCGCCCAATTGACCATGCCAGTGCGTTTGCGCTGGCCCGGGCCGCTTGGCCAGTGCGTTGAAATCTCGAAAACCCTGGACGTTTCCCGCGGCGGAGCGCTCGTACGCTCGGCGAACCCCGGCGTCCCGGGGGCACCGCTGTGGGTCACATTCCCTTACGACAATTCGCTTTCGTCCAATTTGCCGGAGACCTCGGCGCGAGTTGTCCGCTCCGAGCGTCAATCGGAAGACACTTATGTTGTGGCCATTCATTTTGAACTGGCCGCGCCCCTTAACGGGTACGCGCCCAAGCCGCCGGTTGAGCGTCGGCGCAGTCCGCGCGCCGCGTTCGCGATCCCCGCGCTGCTTCACCCGCCGTCGAGTCCCTGGGCCGAGGAAACGATGACTGTGGACGTTTCCTCTCGCGGAATGCGGCTCACTACGAATCGCGTCTACACGGACGGGCAAAAATTGGTGGTGACCCTTCAGCAAGGCCCCTTGATTTCCGGGTGGCCTATCGCTCGCGAAGTCCCGGCGCGCGTCGTTCGTATTGTGCCCACTCCTGGCTCGAGCCAATGGCACATTGCTCTGCAACGACTGTAAACTCCTTGCGGCAAGAAGCATCGAACACTCCATGCCCGACCACACGCATCGCTCTTTGTCTATTCCCGGCCCGGCGGGGCAACTGGAAGCAATTCTTTGGGCACCCGCAGCGGAAGCCCGCAAGTCGCCGCTTGCCGCCGTGGTGTGCCACCCCCATCCGCTCTACGGCGGCACGATGCACAATAAAGTGGTCTATCAGGTGGGCAAGACACTCGACCGCGCGGGTTTGCCGGTGCTGCGCTTCAATTTCCGGGGCGCGGGCAAGAGTGAAGGCAAGCACGACAACGCCCGCGGCGAATGTGACGATGTCCGCACGGCGCTCGATTTCCTGGCCGCGGAATTTCCTGGGGTGCCGCTTCTCGTGGCTGGGTTTAGCTTCGGGTGCCTGGTGGGTTTGCGCGCGGGCTGCGAAGACGCCCGCGTGACGGACTTAATCGGCCTGGGAGCGCCGGTGGACGGCTCCGACTTCTCTTATTTGAGGCAGTGCGCCAAGCCCAAACTTTTTGTGCAAGGAGACCGCGACCAGTTCGGCGCGCGAGCCAAACTGGAAGCATTGGTGAGTTCGCTGCCGGGAGCGAATGAGGTTGTTTTTGTCCCGGATTCGGATCATTTTTTTACCGGGAAGCTCGGCCAAGTGGACGCCGCTCTGGCTACCTGGCTCGCTTCGCGCTATCCAAACCTCGCGCGCACCTAAAGAATGCTCAACGTCATGCGGTTCCCCCGCGCTCAAACAGCTTGCCGAATTGCTCCACGGACGCGGGAGAAATCCTCACGAGCTTTGCATTGGCACGAACGTGCTCGGCGCTGCGCATTCCCACGAGCGCCGTGGTCATGCCGGGCGTCGAGCGGGCAAATTGAAGTGCGCGCTCCGCATCACTTTCCAGTCCCAGAACATCTTTGATGAACGCTGGGAGGTTGCGCGCCATCTGGCCTTGGAGCAGCGAGGCGCTGCCCACCAGCGCGATGTCCAGGGCGTGCGCCGCCTCGATCATCGGCAAGGTACGTTCGTCCACAGCCTGGTTCGCCAGCGTCAGCGCTTCGGTCATCCCCAAGTTCAGCGGGAGCTGGACGAAGCGGAAGTGGTGGGCGTCGCCGGCGATTCCGCGCGCCAGAATCTCCAGGTCGGCGAGCTGTAAACCTTCCGCCGCATCCTTGGAAACACGGAAGGCGTTCCATGTGGCCATGCCGTAGAAACGAATCTTCCCGGCGGCGACGGCCGATTCCAGATACTCAAACGCCGCGTGGATGCGGGAGACAAACTCCTCGCGGGGCACTTCCGACAACTGCGTCTCCGGGTTGTGCAGATAATAGACGTCGATGCAGTCGAGACCGAGGTTTTTCAGGCTGCGCGCAAGCTGATCTTCCAGATAGCGCGGCGTCATGGCGTGGCATCCTGCCACGATGTCTTTCGATCCCAGTACGCCCTTCTGAATGTACTCGCTGAAGAAATACGCGTTGGGATCGGAGGGCATCTCGCCGTCGGGCGTGAGATACCCGCCCTTCGTGCAGACCACGATTTCCTCGCGGGAGAAGCCACGGCGCGCCAGTTCGGCAAGGGCGTCCCGAACGCTGCGTTCGCTGCGCTGGAAGCGGTAGTTGATCGCTGAATCGAGGACGTTGAAACTGCTTTCTACCGCCGCAATCGCCGCTTGCGTGTATGCGCCGTCGGTGTTCGCGTCGGGATTGCCGAGATACGTGCCGATTCCCAGAGACGAGACGACAAGACCTCCGCACGGCGCGGCCAAATGGCGGAAGTGTCCTTCCGCTGCACGTCCAGCAAAGCGTTCCGCGTATCGGCGCGTTCCTTCCGGGGTAGCAAATGCAGGCATGTGTTCCCTCTGTGTGTATAGCAAAATGCCAACGAAACGCTCGCGGTATGGGCGCATGGCTCGCCGCCGGTCTATTTTGTTTCTTCGCTGGGGGGAGCAAGCAGCCGCGAACAGGCGCGAAGAATCCGCCGGTAGGGCCAGCCGGGCTGACGGTAGAAGATTTCGCCGTCGCGCGGCTTGCTGTAATACCACCGCGCCAGCAGCGTGAGATGCTCGCCGAGCTCCTGCCGGGCGAATTCACTGGCATCCAGAGGAGCTTCGAGCTGCGCGCGGAGGATTTCCTCGACCGAGCGAGGCTCACCGGCGAGTTCGGCAAAGCGGAGATAGAACGGCTCGGCGATTCGCCCGCCGCGAACGATGAAGACGGCGATGGTCTGCTCTTCCGCGGCGCGCTGCAGGATCACGGCGTCAAGGTCCTCGATGCGCCGCGCCAGTTCTGGCAAATTCCGCAATACCTCGTTTACTTTGTCCAGGCGGCGGTGCAGCGTCGCGGCGCGCTCGAAGTCCAGAGCTCCGCTTGCAGCTTCGCGCTCCTTTTCGATCTCCGCGGCCAATGATGTCCCGCCCGTGCCGAGAAAACTCACCACGCGCCCGACTTCCGACAGGTACTCCTCCTTCGTGCAGCACGCGAAGCAGGGCGCGAGGCACATCTTCATCTCGGAATAAATGCAGCCCGGAAATGAAGGATCGCGGCGAATCTTGATTTGGCAACGCCGGATCTTGAAGAGGTCGAGAAACCGTTCAGCAAAAGCGTCGGCGGCCCGCCGCGATGCAAACGGACCGTAATACATTCCTCCGACTGGGGCTCCACTCGACTCGACGGTGCGGATACGGCGCGTGACGTAGCAGCGCGGATAGGCGTTCTTGAGATTTACTTTCAGCAGCGCGGGAGGCCGTAGCCTTGCGAGATCCCTGTAGCGGCGGGGAAAGAGATGCTTGGCCTGCTGGTAATAAGCGAAGGCCTGCTCGAAACGCGAGCCGGTCAAGCGGAAGCGGACCGCGCGCGCAAATTCGCGTAGGTTAAGGCGCTTTGTCGAAGGGTCGGGCGGCCCCAGCAGGCGTTCCAGGCGGCGCCGAAGATCGGCGGTGCGAATCAGGAAAGGCTCGGCGGCGGTTTCCCGCGGCTCGATCAGGGCGATGGCGGGAAGTGCGGGAAGCGCCGCGAAGAATTCCGCGTCGCGCTGCGCGTCAAACTCGGAGCCGCAATCCAGTTCCAGCACGCTGCAAGAATACTACGGCGCGGGTCAGTAAGCCTTCAGCGCCCAGGAGGCGATCACCAGGCGCTGGATTTCGCTGGTGCCTTCGTAAATTTCCGTGATGCGCGCGTCGCGGTAGGCGCGCTCGACCGGATACTCGCGGCTGTACCCGTAGCCGCCGTGAACTTGAATCGCTTTGTGGGTGACGCGCGTGGCCATTTCACTGGCAAAGAGTTTCGCGATGCTGGCCTCCATGCTGAAGCGCGCGCCGGAGTCCTGCTTCCACGCGGCCTTGCGCACCAGCAAACGCGCGGCGTCAATCTCCGTGGCCATGTCGGCGAGCATGAACTGGATCGCCTGGAACTGCGAAATCGGGTGGCCAAACGCCAAGCGCTGCTGCGAATACGCGAGCGCTGCTTCGAAGGCGCCCTGCGCGATCCCCGTGGCTTGCGCGGCGATGCCAACACGTCCGCCGTCTAGCGTGGAAAGCGCCACTTTGTAGCCTTCGCCTTCGTTGCCGATGCGGTTGCCCAGCGGCACGATGCAATCGGCGAAGGAAAGTTCCGTGCATGCCGTCGCGTTGATGCCGAGTTTTTTTTCTTCCTTGCCGACTTTGAATCCCGGCGTCCCTTTTTCGACGATCAGCGCCGTGATGCCCTTTTCACCTTTGGAGGGGGCCGTGTTCACGTAGACGATGGCAGCATCGGCGGCGCCGCCGTTGGGGATCCAGGCTTTGGTGCCGTTGGCGACGTAGGAGTCGCCCTTGCGCACGGCCTTGGTGGTGAGCGCGGCGGCGTTCGAACCAGCCTGCGGCTCGGTGAGCGCGTAGCAGCCGATTTTTTCACCCTTGGCGTACGGCACCAGGAATTTCTTTTTCTGTTCTTCCGTCCCAAAGCGGTGCACGGGATCGCAATACAGCGAATTCTGCACCGAGAGAATCACGCCCGTAGAAGCACAGACGCGGGAAATCTCTTCGATGACGATCGAGTACGCGGTGTGGTCGAAGCCCGCGCCGCCTTCGGACTCAGGAAAGGCCACTCCGGTCAGGCCAAGCTCCGCGGCTTTCCGGAAGATGTCATGCGGGAAGCGGCCGGTTTCGTCGAGTTCCTTGGCGAGCGGCTTCACTTCCGATTCTGCAAATTCGCGCACTGTGCGCTGCAACAGGCTTTGTTCTTCGGTCAGGTCGAGATTCACTTGTGCTCTCCACGTCCGCTGGCGATGTGCGGGGGCAAGAGCGCAATTCTATCGCGGCTGGGTTCTTGTGTCATGCTGCCGAGCGCTTAGGTCTGGCGCGTGAATCTTTGTCGAGGTCCGGTCAATCTGCGGCCGGCGGCGCCGCGGTCTTTCCGGTACCTCCGCGGAGCAGGTGGTCGAGCGAGAAGCGCCCGCCGCCCATCGTGGCCACGACGAGCGACGCCAATCCCAGCACCAGCGGCAATTCGTATTCCCGCACTGCATAGATGCCCTCATTGAAATTGTATTTCCACATCGCCGCGCACATATCGAGCAGCAGGAGCAAGGCCGCCACAGGCGTAAGCAGGCCCAGCGCGAGGAGCGCGCCTCCCAGCAGCTCGATCACACCTGCGATATAGACGAAGGAGGAAGGCAGACCGAGGTTCTGGAACGCCGCCACGAATTTCGCGGTGTCGCCAAACAGCTTGGGGTACCCGTGGTAAATGAAAACCAGCGCCAAGCCGCAGCGCAGCAACAGAAGCGCCAGTGGCCGCAGCTTTTCCAGAAAGCTCATGTTTACCCTCTGAGAGGAAGCGTCTGCGCCGGTCCGGCGCACCGCAGTGATTCTAGCAGACTCGAGCGCGCGTGTGCGCACGGCTCATCCTTGGTGTTTCCAGCCTCTCGCAGTTTGCAGAGCCACGCTCTACTCGTAACGCAAGGCGACCATGGGGTCCACGCGCAACGCACGCCGCGCGGGAATGTAGCTGGCGAGGAGTCCCACCACCGTTAGCAGAATCCCGACAGCAATGAATGTGAACGGATCCCTTGCTGTTACTCCGAACAGCAGGCTGGCCATCACGCGGGCCAGGGCCACCGCGGCGGCCAGGCCAATCGCCGCGCCGAGCAAAGCGAGACGCAGCCCCCGTCCAAGGATCAGCCACAACACAAGTGCGGGCGTCGCGCCAAGGGCAATGCGAATTCCGATTTCGTGCGTCCTTTGGCTTACCGTGTGGGAAATGCTGCCGTAGAGCCCCACCATCGCCAGCGCGAGGGCCAGCGCCGCGAAAATTCCCAGCACCAGCGCGTTGAACCGCGGCTGGCCAAGCGTGAGGGTGAGGTATTGGTCGAGCGTTCTGGCGCGGAGAACGAGCGCGCCGGAATCAATCGCCGCGGCTTGTTCGCGCGCGGCGGCAATCAACGTGCGCGGCTCCGATTCGCTGCGCATCACAATGACCATCGCCCCGATGGGAAACTGGGCCATCGGCACAAACACCGTGGGACTCGTGTCGTCTCGCAGGGTGTGCTGCTTGGCGTCTCCTACGACACCGATGATTTCACTCATTTGGCTGGGCGTCTCGCTTGTAGCGGCGCCCGCCCGAACCCGCTTGCCGATGGGATCTTCATTGGGGAAATATCGCCGCGCAAAAGCCTCATTGACCACGGCAACTGCCTTGCCCTGGATGACGCCCTCGCCGGCAAAATCCTTCCCCTTCAAAAGTGGAACGCGCATCGCCCGGAAGTATTCGCGGTCCACCGTGCAATAGTCGGCGATGGGTTTCGCGCCCTGTGCCACGGGACGCCCCTCGAATTCGAATTCCGTGTTGATGCCAACATTTGTGAACGGCAACGGAAAGACGGAGCTTGCCGCAGTCACTCCGGGGAGTGCGCGGAGCTTGGCAAGAAACTCGTCCTGGAAAGCAACACGATGCTTATCGGTGTCACGCCCGTTCGGCATTTGAAGGTGGAACGTCAGGATATGGTTCGGATCGAATCCCGGATCCGTGCGCTCCAGATGCCACAACGTTTCCACCAGCAAACCCGCCCCGATCACCAGCACCAGGGAGAGTGCGACTTCTCCCACCACGAGCGCTTCCCGCAGCCATGAACTTGCCCGGTCAGTCGTCGAACCGCGCGTGCTCTCCTTGAGCGTTTCGCTCAATTCCGCCCTCGACACGCGAATCGCGGGGAGCAGCCCGAAGAGGATGCTGGTCAACAATGAGACGCCGAACGCGAACGCGAAAACATGGCTGTTCAAACTCACGCTGCCAAGGCGCGGGACATCCTTCGGCCCGGCGGCCACCACGAAGCGCACCGCCCAGAATCCCACGAGGAGTCCCAGGGTTCCGCCGATGGATGCGAGCAAAAAGCCTTCGGCAAGAAGTTGCCGAACAATCCGGATGCGGCTCGCGCCCAACGCCGCGCGGATGGCGATTTCCCGGCTGCGGCCGGTGCCTTTCACCAGAACCAGATTGGCCACGTTGGCGCAAGCGATCAGAAGCACCATCCCCACCGCTCCAAAAAGCAGGAGAAGCGCGGCGCGCGACCCGCCCACCAAATCCGCGAGCTGTGGCGCCACTCGGGCGCCGTCGTCCGGCGTATGATTGTCCGGATATTGCGCCGCTAGCCGGCCATGGATCGCGTTGATTTGCGCGGTTGCCTGCTCCACGGTCACGCCGCTTTTCACGCGGGCAGCCACGGCGTAAATGCTCACTCCCCGGCTTTTCGTCATCGCTCCGTCGTAAGGAACTGGCACCCAAACTTCTACGGGCTCAGCCTGAATCGGAAATTCCGTACCCGAGCGTATGATTCCCACAACGGTATAATTCTTTCCGTCGAGCACAATCGAGCGCCCCACCACATTCGCGTCGGCGCCAAACCGCCTTTGCCACAAGCTACGACTCAAGAGCGCCACGTTTCCCTTGCTTTGTTCGTCTTCCTCCGCGCGAAAAGTCCGTCCCAGTTCCGGCGTCACGCCGAGAACGCCAAAAAGATTCGCTGAGACCACCGCGCCCTGCAAAAATTCCGGCTCGCCGCTTCCGGTCAGCACAAAGTGCGGCGAACGATAGACCGCCATGCCGTCAAAGACGCTGCTCTGGCTCTGCCAATCGAGGAAGTCGGGATAGCTGACGTTGTCTTGGACGACTCCGTGCTTCAAGTTGTTCACCCAAACGTCCACAAGCTTGCCGGGATCTTTGTACGGCAGCGGGCGCAGCAGAACTGTGTTGACCACCGAAAAAATCGCCGTATTCGCGCCGATGCCGAGTGCCAGCGTCAGCACCGCGATCGCCGTAAACCCCGGCGATTTCGCCAGCATGCGGATTCCGTAACGGACGTCTTGCCACAGGTCTGAAATCATCTTCGCTCCCCTGTTCTGCCGCCGGCCAAAATCTCGCGGCTCCACCAGCCACCGTTCCGGCAAACGCAAAGCCACCGGCTGCTCCGCCGCGCGAATCTCATTCCGCAATTTCGCCCACTCAGGAAACTGCGCTTGTGCCCGCGCAACAGCCTCCGATTCGCTGGCTCCGCGCGCCAGCGCTTCGGCGTAGCAATCTTCCAGCGCCTGAGCGAGTTCCTCGACAATCTCCTGCTCGCGCGGGCCTGTGAGCCCCAGAGTCCTCAGCCGGTCTCTGACGTAGCTCTTCCAGTGGGTCATCGGTCATTCGTAACGCAAGGCGACCATCGGGTCCACCCGCGTGGCGCGCCGCGCGGGAATCCAGCAAGCTGCCATTCCAACTGCAGCCACAACGAGAACGACACAGGTTATGGTTATCGGGTCAAAGGGACTGACGCCAAATAGAAAACTCTGAATTACACGTCCAGCAAAGAGTGAGATTCCCAATCCTGCACCGAGGCCCACAGCGACCGGTATCATCCCCTGTTGAAGAACCATACGGCGCAAGTCGGAAGACTCCGCGCCAAGCGCCATGCGGATTCCCAGCTCGTGACGCCGCTGTTCCACCGAATAGGCAATCACCCCGAAGATTCCGAGGGATGCCAGGAGCAGAGCAAATGAGGCAAACACGGAAGCGAGGGCCATCTGAAAGCGGCGTCCCTCAATCGAGTCGGATACGACGTCCGTCATAGGCCGCAACGCCACCACGGGGACATTCGGATCAATGCCGTGAATCAAACCACGAAGTGCTTCTGCGCCGCCGCGAGGGTCCATTGACATGCGAAGGACGATAGAGGCTGCCGCGGGTGGCCCCGGTTTCGCTTCGCCATAGGACTCCGGAAGGTAAACCGTGAGAGGCGGCGCCGCGTCCAGGCGCACAGTTCGGATGTCCGCAACGACACCGATCACCTCACTTTGACGAGACCCTCCCCAGGTTGTCACGCACACCTTTCCCAAGGCGTTTTCGCCCGGCCAGAAATTCTTTGCGGTGCTTTGCGAAACAATGACAACGTTCCGGCCACGGTCTGTTTCTGCAAAGAACCGGCCGTTGACCAGAGGGATGCTCGCCGCCTCGAAATACCCAATGCTGACGGCGCGGTAATTCGCAACGGCAGATTCCGCCAGCTTTTGCTGGGGAAGCATGAGAGCAGACATGGTCCCCTCGCCTGCGAGCGGGAGGCTATCCACCCAAGCAGCAGACCGGACACCTGGAAGAACGCGGGCGCCAGACAGCACTTGATCGAAGAAATGTACCCGCGCATCCGGTTGAGAGTAATCCTGTGGCGGAAGCTGGATATCGGCGGCGAGAACGCGCTCTATAGCGAAGCCTGGATTTACGCGTGCGAGATGGATTTCTTGCAGTTCGGCGTGGGCGATACGCCAAGCAGGCAGGACGCCAAATAAGCTGCCTGTCAACCCTGAGAGCAATAAGGCAGATGCCAGGGCGCGGACGTCTATCCGAACTTCATCCAGGCGCGGAAGATTCACAGGAGCGGACTGAACGAACCAGTGCAGTCCAAAGTAGGCTACGGCGAGCCCCGACAACCCGCCGCCAAGCGCGAGGAGCATGTTCTCCGTCAGCATCTGGCGCACAAGCCGCGATCTCGAGGCGCCCAGCGCCGTACGGATGGCAGCCTCGCGCATCCGTCCCGGTATCCGCGCCAGAATAAGATTGGCAACATTGACACAAACAATCAGGAGAACTGCACCCACGCTGGCGAGCAGGAGCAGCAAGCCTTGGCGCGCGGGGCCGACTACCTCGGCTTCCAACAGGATCATGTCCGCGCGGAGATCAATCCCTTGATTCTCCCGCTTTGCGATTCGATCCTGCACCACGTTTAGTTCGGCCAGTGCTTTGCCGGGAGTCACGCCGGGTTTGAGTCGCGCAATCGCTGCGAAATTGAAGTTGCTGAAGGGCTGGTAGTAGGCGGGATCAATGCCGAGAGGCTTGAAAAAATTGAGGTGCGGCCCGACCCGCGTCAGCGCTCCCAACTGCTTTGGGAAATGAAATGATGTGGGCAGGATGCCAACCACTTCGAAAGGAG
>WNFI01122723.1_pt1 | contig 14395 bp, 12 predicted proteins | sample 5400471 | NCBI WGS metagenome assembly WNFI01 (sample SAMN13153348, study PRJNA577476) | soil metagenome | isolation source: 100 cm saprolite on Douglas fir-dominated hillslope | place: USA:California | collected 2013-09-17
CAGCCTTCCCAATCATCTTCAGCCAGAATATCTTCGAGGTAAATAATATGAAATTCATTCACTAGTTCTTCATAATATTGGATAAGCTGTTTTGCGGGTAATGAACCTTTTTCCCGGATACTATAATGGGCGTTTTTATAAAAGGTAGTTGCCGCGCTATCAATTCCCAGAAATACATCATATCCAAGGCGGGAATGAGTTGCCTCTATTGCCTGCTGAAGGAGAGTAAATGCGTTTGCGTTTGATGATAGCTTAGGCGCGAAGCCTCCTTCGGCGCCAACGAGTGTACTATAGTTATTTACTTGTAAAATATTTTTTAAAGACTCATAAATATTATTGACTAATAACAAACTTTCACTATATGTTTTGGTAGATGCTGGAACTAAAATAAATTCCTGGATATCAGGGCCTTCCGGAGCATGTTTGCCGCCATTTATGATATTAAAAATAGGAATAGGTATTTTTGTAATTGCGTTTTTTTCTGCCAGAAAATCATTCAAATATTCGTACAATGGCAGCTTTAAGCTCAAAGCTGCAGCCTTGGCAACTGCCATGGATGTAGATAAAATTGCATTTGCTCCCAAGGTGCTTTTGTTTTCAGTGCCATCCAATGCTATCATTGCTTTATCAATATCTGTTTGCTTTGTTGCTTCCATACTGATTAGTTTGGGAGCAATAATTTTTTCAATATTAGCAATTGCTTTGAGTACTCCCAAGCCATGAAATCGGTTCTGGTCAGTATCATGGAGTTCTACTGCTTCATAACTGCTGACTGAAGTGCCGCTGGGACAAGAAGCAGTACCGGTAGTGCCATCTGAAAGCAATACCGTTGTTTCAATGGTAGGATTGCCTAAGCAATTCAATATTTCGCGGGCGGTAATAGATTTTATTGTAGCCATAGTAGTATTAAGTATATAGTATTTTGTATTAAGTATAAAGCTAGGAGATGAGTTTCTTTTCAAATTCCGATATTTCTTTTCTTGTTGTTTCAATTTCCTCCGGGGCGACGGTGATGCTAGTTATTCCCCATTTTACTAATTTTTCTAACAACTCAGGCATTTGAGCAATATTTTTTCCATATATTGAAGCAGTAATTTTATGTTTGTGTGCTGTTTTAATCACATGTTCTATTGCCCAGAGCATAGCTTCTTCGTTTGCACTAATTCCTTCTAATCCGAACATATACCTTGATAAACTATCCGTATTGATGGCAACACCATCAATACCTACTTGAAGAAATGTATCAAGAGATATAACCTGTGCCGGTATATCTATTGATAGTATGAGTTTAAAACTAGGAGAGCGATATAATCCTGATTCAGAAATCATTTTCTTAGTCTCTGCAAGTTCCGCGGCAGTTCTGATCATCGGTAGCATAAGCCAGAGATTTTTCAAGCTTAATTTATTTCTTACCATTTTGACCGCGTCTAGTTCAAAAGGAAATACTTCCTGTTTGTTGACAGACTTGTAGATAATAGGGCGGGGAGTAAACGCTTTACATACAGATCCGATCTCTTCAGCCAGGTGAGGTATAGAGGTTTTTATTACATGCTTTGTTTCTAAAACTCCTACACCGTCAATATGCTCTGCTGCAATAGATTGTGCATTTTGTGTATTGTCTAACTGCACATATACTTTTGTTGCAGTGTGCAGTTTTAATTCAGAAATACTGTGGGCATGTGTATTGGGTTTTATAAATCCACCCTTGTAGATTTCACCCTTGGTACCCTGGACAGTAACAATACTTCCTTCTTTCAAGAGAGTTGTTTTTTCAACAAGGACTGCAGGAATGCCAATATTGCGGGAAATAATTGATGGATGTGAGGTTCTCACTTCTTTGGTTAACACAAGAGCAGACGCTTTTTTCATTGCAGGGAGAAAATCAAGGTTTATTTGTTCTATAACCAAAATGTTACCTGTATGTATTTTTTGCAGGTCACTTGGATGTTTGATATATTTAATTGAACCTGAAGCAATTCCGGGAGTAAGGGGAGTTCCTTTCAATAAAAGTTCGTTAGTGGTTGGGAGTTCATCATGTTTAATAGATGGTTTTACTGTAGTTGTAAGAGGTTTTGTCTGAAGAATATATACTATATCTTTTTCTACACCCCAGGTGATTTCCTGCGGGAAGAAATAGTGCTTTTCAAGTTTTATACCAATTTTTGCGAGGATGTCCACCATGTCATTGCGAACCCCCGATTCAGAGGAGATTGCCGCGCCAGTCCCCGAACTGGCTCGCAAAGACGTGAAAGAAGATTTATCAATAATTAAGGTTTCTGAATTAATAATAATCATCATTTGCTTTTTATCATTTGTTTCAGGGTTAGTTGTATAGAGTGTGCCTAATTTTTCCGCTTTCACCATCATTTGTATGATGACTGCAATGCCTATTTTTTTATGATCTACTCTTTTTTCGTGTCTATAGATAAGCTGATCTGCTGTGAAAAATGAAGCCCATATGTTTTTGATTTTCAGCAACACATTTGCTTCACCCTGGACGTTTTCAAAAGTGAGGGAAGCATGTGGTATTTTTTCATCTGTTATTGAGGCTTGTAGGCTAACATTGGCGTGCTGCAAAATACCGCCAAGTTTTTTGTAGACTGAAAAAACTTTAGTAACCAGCTCAGACTGCATGTTTCCCTGGATGATATACTTTTTTATTTGTTTGGACGCGTACTCTACTGTTTCCGGTATGTCAAAATTAATGGTTTCAATAAGCTGGGTAATGATCCGTTGTAAATCATTTTCTTTTAAAAATTGTTCGTATGCAGCAGTAGTAATAATAAAACCATTTGGGATATGTAGTCCCATTTGGATCAATTCTCCTAATTTTTCGCCTTTCGTACCTATTAATTCCAAGTTCTCTTTAGTAGCATCTTTGAGCCATATCACTTGTTTTTTATTCATACACTTAGCGTAGCAAGTGGATAAGGTAAATACAAGGGAGTTATTCTTTTAATAAAGTAGTGGTGTCGTTTATGACACAGCTGTCACTTTGCAAGTTCGTTTTTGAAGTAGTCTACCCAAGGGTTGATGGCGGGGTTTTGGTCGTATCTTAAGCCTAAGTAAAGCGTGAGATAACTTCCGTAAGCGAGTGTAGCGAGGAAGTCTTCATACACTGTTTCGGCATTTGTCGAGTGCTCCATGATATCCTGATGATTTTGTCGTACAACATCTAAGGTCAGTACCATACGCTTTTTTATTTTTTCAGAATATAAACTAGAGTTTAAGATAACAAAATATAACTTGGATTCTTTTGGAAATTGTAATCCTTCCATCAAATGATGATTTAGGTCTGGAACGAGGAAAAAGCCGGAAAACGCTTTGCTGGTTTCATTGAATTGATTTCTTAAAATTTGTGCATTCCCTGCTAAATGTTCTGCTGCGAAAATAATCGGAATTTTATTTTCCAAAGTTGCGCTATCTGTCATTGCTTGTTGTTTGATTTCTTCCAGTTTTGCTCCCAAAAAGATAAATGCTTTTTGCATATCTGCATCTGTCACAGTAATTAGTCCGAGTCTATTAAAAAGTCCAAGCAAACCGACGATAGTGTAGCCATTTCCTAAGCGTGGAACTCCTGCGGGATTTAATTTACCGTCAAAAATATATGCAGGGAGATTATTTGTTCCCGCAAAATCAGCGAGCGGTCCGCCTTTGGTTAAGACAAGCATGTTCGCTCCTTTGATTTTTCCTTCCTGCGCGCATGATAATACTTCTTCTGTTGTTCCTGAATAACTGGTGAGAACAACTAACGTTTCGTCGTTGACATAAGAGGGTAGATGATAGTCACTGATAATTTCAATAGGAAAGCTAAGTTTTTCAGTCATTAACGCTTTTAGAACTAACGCTCCATACACAGAAGCACCCATGCCGCAGAACACGACGCTTTTAATTTGTTTTGCAAAAGGTTTTATTGGCAATGCTTTTACTTCTTCCCATGCCGCTGCGCATTGCTTTCCTAAAATTTCTGTAGAACCCAGAGTATCCTGTGGATCAATTTTTCTGATTGCTTCAATATTTGTTACGTCTTGCATATGTATATTATACTACTCCCCGTTCTTTTTTTCTCTGTTCAGGTGTTTCATCAGGTCTTTTATAATCATCTTCTAAACGCAATGTAGTACCTTGTTCAGGCATTGAAACTTCTACTACATCACAATCAGTTACTGCCTGGTGTCTATGGCGTTGTCCTACCATAGTTGTATATCCTACGCCTTTTTGCAGGTGAATGGTTTCAAGTTCACCTTTGGTGTTCTCTAAGACTAAATCACATTCACCATTCAGTAACCAATAACTTTCCTGCTTTATATCATGCGCTTGAAGAGAAAGTCTGTGGCCCGCGTTGATGTGAAGAATTTTTCCCATATATGGCATGCCTTCAGGAACCCAATGCAATTCGTACCCCCATGGTTTTTCAACCTTTTTTACGTAAGGCTGGTTTGTGAATTTTGATTTGTCGAATGTAGATAAGTCCATAGTTACTTTGCCACTGATTTTATCAGTGTTTGTAATTCGTCTCTTTTTTCTTCCATAGTTTTTTCATCATAACTTTCCACATTCAATCGCAGTAAGGGTTCTGTATTAGATGTTCGCACATTAAATCGCCAGGTTGGATAAGAAATTGAAACACCATCTAGTGTTAAGAGTTCTCCGTCTTTGTATTTTTCTTTCATTGTATCCAGGATTTCCTGGGCGTTGGTGACTTTGTAGTTGTATTCGCCTGATTCAAAACTTCTTTTTAATTCTGTAGCGACTTCTGATAATGTTTTTCCCTCTTCCGTTAAGACTTTAAGCACACTGAGAATGGTGGCAACTTGTGATTCAGCATTGCCTGTTGCCTTGTAATAAAAATGTCCTGAAGATTCTCCGGCAAAAATGCCGCCTGTTTTACTCAAACTCTCGGTGATATAAGCATGCCCGACTTTTGTAATTTCATATTTTCCTCCAAATTCTTCTACAATCTTTTTTGCTCCAAATATATAACGAACATCAAATAAAATAGTGGCACCCAGGTTTTCTTTTAGTAATTCTCTGGCAACAAGCGCGGTAATGATCGTAGCCGGAACCACTTGCCCTTTTTCATCTACAAAATACAATCTGTCGCCGTCTCCGTCAGGAGCCAAACCAAAATCAGCTTTCTCTTCCAAAACTTTCTTTTGTAAATCTTTCAAATTATCAAAGTCGAGTGGATCAGGTTGATGCACAGGGAAACTGCCGTCGAGTTCAAAATTCATTTTGATCAAATCTGCGGGAACTTTAGCAAATAAAGCTTCGATATATGTGCCGCCCATTGCGTTTGCCGGATCTGCGACTATTTTGAATTTATTTAGTTGTGGATGTTTAAATAAGGTAAGAGCGTTTTCAACCTCATCGGTGAGAACTCCTTGCTTTTGGATGATAGTTCCTTGAGACACTGGCGTAAAACTTACACCTTCGTTTGCCGTGCGTTTTATATCATCCATGCCTGTTGCTTTTCCGATTTTGATTAAGCCCTTTGGACTATTTTTGACAAACTTCATGCCATTCCATTCTTTAGGATTATGCGAAGCAGTGATCTGGATGCCGCAATCATAGTTGTAATGGGAAACTGCAAAATAAAATGTTGGAGTTGAGACTTTACCAATATCTACAATATTTGCTCCCATTTCTAAAAGTGTTTTTTTTGCTGCCGCGTACAGTTGTGGTCCTGAAAGACGCATGTCATAGCTTAAGACAATAGACATATTGTCTTTTTTGATAGAGTCATAGAAGAATTTGTAGATCGCGCGGATAATAGGTACAATATTCTCCTCGTTCAAATCCTGCGGATAAATTCCGCGAATGTCATACGCTTTGAATATTTTTGGATCTATTTGCATAGTAGACATGTAATTTTTGTATTTTATAACCCAACCAGCAAAAAGTCAATTGATTGCTCCAGTGAACCGGTTAAGCCTCCTGTTTTTTGCGCAAGTTCTAATTGATATAATTGTATATAGATTTCTTTTAGATTATCAACCTTGAAAAGGTGTGCTTGCTTTTGCATTTTACCTTTTTGCCACGGCGCCATACGCTTCACTTCTTCAATATTCTCAGTTGTATTGTCAGAAAGAGCTAACAACAAACGAAAATGCCGTATCATCATGAAAAATAATAACTCAACAGCTTCTGTTTGTACTCCTTGATGAAATAATTGCATTGCAATTTTTCCATTTCCCGGTTTTAAGTTATCTAAAAAACTAAATAAAACTTTGGGGATTTTGAATTGTTTGTTGATACTTCCTTTAAAGCTGCCCAATTGTTTTGCAGTTACGTCTTTAGATTCCCAGAAAAACACATCTGAATCTGTATTTTTACTAATTACTTCAATAATTTCCTGTATTTCTTTGCCTGCTTTTCTTTTTGAAAAAAACTCTTCGATGAATACATGTTTGCCATCACTAAATAATCCATCTCCTTCAAATATTTGCACGATTTCAGTAAGCGTTACCGTAGCACCATTCACAGAAATACTGTCAGAAAAGGTACCTCTTTGTTCAATAAAATATTTGCGACTTGCTGCGGTATCATCACCGTGGATTATAGTTACCATACGAATTTATGCGAATGTTTACTGCGAATTCATACGAATAGGATATCCATTAGTATTCATATACATTAGCATGTAACTTTCTTTTTGTATTCTTTAAACAACGCGTTGGCAGTTTTGCCTAAATGGCGGCTTCTTGTTTTGTGAGGTAAAAGAGCGCCTGAGAAATTCTTTGGAATATGGAGTAATTCATGAATCAAAACTTTTTTCTGTTCATCCGAATCAAGACGGTCATAGTACTTAGATAACACTTCAATGACATAGTGTGGTTCTATATTCAGAGCCTTTTGAAAAATCTTAGGAAATGACCAAATGCGCGCATAACTGCGCGAAGTCGAACCCTCTGTACGGTAACAGGAAATTTTATCCACATTAATATACGGTAGATCTAGTACCATTAATATTTCACGTAGTGTGTCTTTTATCTGAGGTGCTTCTTGCCATTCCATAAATTTGAACGTCTTTGCGAGCCAGTTCGGGGACTGGCGCGGCAATCCCATCATTGTAATTCGTGTTAAACTCGACGAGATTGCTTCTCCCGATTGAATCGGGGATTCGCAAAGACGTAAGATCTAAGTGTATTTGTCCGCAACGTATGACGCGGCATAAGAATAGGGTTTTGTTTTGGCAACATAGCCACTGCCTGTTACCATACCTACTACTTCTTTGATCATTTCGCGGGTTGCTCCGCGTTCTCCGACATCAACGTGAATTTCTAAATAGTAATCCGGTATATCGCCGTTAAGTGTTTGTTTTAACAAGGGTACAAAGTATTTTGCGAAATCCAAAGAGACCATTGTCTCAGCATAAATTTTATCCCGCAATGTATGAATATTGCCTTGTTGGGTTCTTCTCCAGAAATATCTCCCGCCAAAACCTTTTCTATGCACAACAATCGCCGTCACTAAGTTAATATGCCGGCTGCCATCTTTGCTATCTGTTTTTTCATGCGAATCTGTCCCTATTACCAAACTATAAATTCCCTTTGGATCGTCTTCAAGAAATTGTTTGAGTTCTGCAAGTACTTCCGTGATAGTTAGTTGAGATTTGGTAGGACTCTGAAATAAGAGGTTGTGTTCCATTACACTATTATTTTAGCATATGTTAACAACTGCTGTTATTGTAGAACGTATTACAAGTGCAGGAACCATTTTATTAATTCTTTTGCTGGTTGAGAAACGTAGGCTAGAGGGGTGTTGAAAGTTTTAGGGAAAGTTCTCACAGCTAGTGTTTGCTTTCTTTCAGGTTTTTTTTCAATAAATAACTCTGTTACTGAAGGGTTTCCATTTATTTTTGTAATGTCATGAATTGCGATATAGGCAGGGTCTGGAGAGCCGTTTTCCCGGTAGAAAGAGAACTGTCCAAATGGTTCTCCTCCTGCTCGCAAGAGGAATGGTGCGACTGTCACAATAGAAGAGTCAGACCATGCAGTAGCAAATGCAATTTTATAATATGCTGCAATTGTCTCTTCGTCTACCTGATGATTTGACCATCCAGTCTCTGTGATAAACACCGGTAAATCTTTATTCGAAAAACCTTGCACAAGTTTTTTTTCAAATTGAAAACTCTTGATACTTTCGTTGTGTAGTACCCAAGGTGGAGTAGAGAAGGCGGGATTGGGATAAGAGTGACTTCCTAAGCCGTCAATCTGGTTGAATATATCACGATTTGCCGCAGCCATTTGCTGCAAATATGTGTATTCATTGAGAGAAAAGCTAGTATTAGCTGCTGCGTTATCCATACCGGCTGAAATAATAAAAAAATCCAGACTCTTTGCTTTGAAGGCACTGACTGCGTAATGTAAAATACCAGTATATTCCGCAGGATTGGCATCTCCGCCCCATTCATTAGCATTATTTACTTCATTATAGGCAATAACATAGCGGTTCTTGACCGGCCATATAAGCGAATGTAAAAAATTTGCAAAATCCAATACATCTGCTTGTGTCGGCTTTCGCCAGACTTTGGTATTGAAATAATCTCCCTCTGTTGCGAGGCGGATAATCGGGATGAGATGGTACTTTCTACAATCGTCCATAAATTTCTGCCATTTCTGCAGATCTTTATCACCAGACTGGATAGGAATCACCACATACCCCCAATCCCCACCGCTGCTATTTACCAACTGCGCAGCATCCGAAAGTTCATTGGGAAATAAAATATGGATGCCAAATTTATTGTTGGGAGTTGTAAGAGGATTTTCGATGGCGTAAGCAGCTTTTGTTTGAGATACACAAATAAATATAAATAGCAAAAATAACTTTTTAAACATAGAGGGTAGATTATATATAAGTATATAATAATTTTTATTATACTGCAGTTGGTTGACGTTGCTGATAACTAAATGTGTAGATATCATGTAATAAAGTATCTTTCTGATCTGTGTGAAATGATTTTACAGCAGTATGTATAGCAGGGTTGAATTGATTGTTCGGGTTCACCATGATTTCTTGATAAATATTTGACGGGTATTTAACAGGAGCGAAATTTCTATCTGTTGCTATAGCTGCATCAATAATATCAACTGTTTCTATAATACTGATTGCGAGTAATTGAAACTCAGAAATATCACCATTCTGACGCATTTTATCTAACTTAGAATAAGGCGTATGATGTAAATATGCGGCATAGGCAATATTGTCCGCAAATCCCCTCATACTTAATAATTGTCCGCCATACCCAACATGTTCTCCAAGCATATCTCTCTTTTCTTTATCATCAGGCTCAATTTTTTCAGATGAATTAATCGCTGCTTGAAAATCAGGATCAGGATTTGTTTTTCCGATATCATGCAATAGAGCTGCAAGCGTAATTATTTTAACTTCTTCAGGAGAAATATTTGGAATTCTTCTTGCAACTTCATATGCTAGACGACCAACTCTGCGCGAATGTAAAAAATGAATTGGCCTATCTGTATGCCGTGGAATTATCTTCCGTAAAGAATTCCAGTCTCCTTGTATATTTCTCTTTAAATCATGTAGTGTATGACCATCGCTTGCTATTTCTTCAACAGAAATACCTTCAAAAAACACATCAGGAATATTTTCTGAATCATAAAGCTTTTTAAAATCTTCTTCTGAATAAACATCAACTGGTTTATGTTCAGAAGATTCCGTCTGGTTTTCAATTGTAACAATTCCTAATTCTCGAGTACTCATATGAAGTAATTATTTTACATTATAGGACTAATTATTGCAAGCGGGGAGAGGCCATGGCAGCGAAGACTTTTAGGTAGGAGTAAAATCTAGTTTCTTTGCCTTGTAATTAATTAACAAAATCCACTAGAATCAATATATGTTTCAAAAAAAATATGTTGGGTGGGTTTTGATGATTGTAGTATCAGTATCTCCGCTTATTCCCTGGTTCTTTGCTCTCCAACCCATAAGTCTCAGGTTTGCTAATACGTATGCCACATTTACAGCTATTGGCGAAATACTGGGACTCGTAGGCATTGCAATGTTCTCTCTCAATTTAGTACTCAGTGCCCGGTTGCAATTATTTGAAAATTATTTTGGAGGGATGAACAGAGTATATGTTGCACATCATTTGTTTGGCGGTGTATCTTTTTTACTCCTGCTGGCTCATCCGTTAGCTCTCGCAAGTGCATATATCCCTATTTCTTTAAAAAGCGCCGCATTATATCTTTTGCCGGGAAATGATTGGTCAATCAATGTAGGAATAGTTTCATTATTATGCATGATGACATTATTACTGTTAACGTTTTTTATTACTTTGCCCTATGAATTTTGGCGTTTTACGCATAAATTTTTAGGAGGTGTTTTTCTTCTTGCAGCTGTTCACGGATTTTTTGTACCAAGTGATCTTTCAAGAGACGCGACACTACGGAATTATATGCTTATCATTGTTAGCGCGGGTACAGTAGCGTATCTCTATAGAACTATTTTAGGGAGATTTTTAGTAAGAAGATTTGAATATACAGTAACAAAAGTTACTTCTTTAACAAATGATATTTACGAAATCTATTTAAAGCCAATTAAAAAACCTGTACGTTACTATCCCGGCCAATTTGTGTTTATCAGTTTTCAGGACAGCTGGGTTAGAGCAGAGGTCCACCCATTTTCTATTAGTTCACTGCCAACTGACTCGTTACTTATGATTACAGCAAAAGTAGAAGGAGATTATACAAAAACGCTACAGACTATAAAGCAATATGATACAGCGCTTCTAGAAGGAGCGTATGGAAGATTTTGGCATCCGTACGTGGAGAAAAAACAACAAGTATGGATAGCTGGAGGAATTGGTATTACTCCGTTTGTAGGGATGGCACGAAGTCTGTCCCAACTCGATTGCATGATAGACTTATATTACAGTGTTAGGACAGCTGAAGAAGCTGTGTATAAAGAGTTGTTTGTACAAATTGCTAAGGAAAATAAAAACTTCCGGTTTATTCCTTGGTACACTAAAACACAGGGACGTTTATCTGTTGAGAATATGACTGCAACAAGTGGAGATCTTCATGAAAAAGATATTTTTCTCTGCGGTCCTCCGCTAATGATGAAAAGCTTGAAAGGGCAGTTGAAAAAAATAAAAATTTCTTCACGGAAAATTCACTCTGAAGAATTTCAAATGTTATGAAAAAGCTTGTTGCGATTTGCTTTATATTATTTTGGTTGCTAGTTGCTATCATGATTAGTGTAGGAGTATTTTTTACTAAATAATATGATACATAAGAGCTTGAGAAGACACAAAATAATTAAAATTATTATTGAATACGGGCTGCATATATGGTTTATTCTTTTTCTTGTAAATGTGGTTCTGTTATACGCGATACATTTTTATCTTATCGCGTCTACGTGTATGACAAAACAGCAGGTAGCTGCAGATACAAGATGTTTGTACATTTGGGGTAACCAGGTATATGAAAAAGATTCACGTTCAAGTCCGCATCATGGACATCCCTGTGGCACAGATATAACTTCAGTCATTCCTGCTAGTCATGTAGGCAATCAAGCCCGCTATTTGCTCCCAAATTACAGAGCAAATGTTTGTGTGGGAAATCCGCCAACACCTACTCCGACACTATTACCAACAGCAACACCTATGCCCTCTCCTATTCCTACAAATACTCCAACCCCGACTCAACCAGTGCCGACAGCTACTCCTACGCTTCGGCCAACTCCTACAATACCACAAGCAACACCAACACCAGTTCCTACATCTACGCCTACGCCAACTATCCCTCAATCAACCAGTACGCCAACTCTAACCCCAATTCCTACACAAAAAATTACTAATACACCGATACCTATACCAGGCGCAGTGAACATATCCGGCAATATCGCGTTTACGCAAATAGGTATTGGAGGTAAGACAGGCAATATCCATCCGGTTAATCTAAATAAAGAGTTTGCATTATTTTTCTATGATCCAAGCGCGGATGTGACACAGCCAACAAGTAAGCCCCTAGCAACAGCGAAGGGTGTAGCAGTATTTGATACAAATTCCGCGAGTCCTACCTATAAATATTTTATAAAAAACAATTTTGCAATTGCTAACATAGAAAAAAATAAATATCAAATTATATTAAAAGCGACACAAACAGTTACAAAACAACTTGCGCAAACAGATGGGAATAAAATATTTGATTTTACGAGCAGCAATACTCTTGTGTTTTCGCCAGTTACTTTGATAAGCGGTGATATTGCTCCGCTGCCAAATGGTGATAACAACGTGGATATTTCTGACTATAATCAACTTATTAATTGCTATGGAAAGAAAGCGGATACCTCTTCTTGTGCAAATAAACAATTGGCAGATCTTGATTTGGACGGAGTTGTTGACGGGATTGATTATAATATTTTGCTGCGGAATTTGCGGTATATCTCTGATCAAGGATATGGTGCTACAAATGAGATACTTATCGCTGATTTTCCTACGTTTACTGGTTCTAACTCACAAAATGCTACAACAATTACTCCGCTTGCCTCAGTTACCATAGCAATCACGGGTGTGCCTGAGGTTACTTCTAAGCCTGGCATTGTTTCTATACTTATTGCTGCGATTTCTACTAATAGTGCATTGTTAACCACAATTCTGGCAGGAGCGGCTTTTGTGTTACTATGTGTTGTCATTATTGCCGGATTTTCTCATAATCTATTATTACGAAAGAAAAAATTAAATAAGACTGAAGTTGTAAAGCAAAAATCATCTGTAATTGAAGATAAAACGTTTTATGTCAAGATATATACCAAAGATGAAAAAAATAACGGTGTCTGGGTTATGTTAGCAGATGATGATAAACAAGTATTGGGGTACTACCGTTCATCCCAAGTAACAGAAGGCTTTGCAAAAATTTCCGGCACAATGCAGCAAAGTGATGGGAAAGCATATTTACTTATATCCAAACTTGCTCATATTTAAGTATGTTATTTTTTATAATTTTTATATTACTTTGTGCAGTGCAATTTCTTTTTATTACTAATCTTAAAAAATCACATAAAACTGCAGATTTTCTCCATATACCTCATAAAAATAAACATGTAATAAGTATAATTTGTATCATTTCTATTATTATTTTATATATTGTTTTATTTATATCCGTTATAGAAACGCAAAAAGTACGTACTGATCCAACACTACTCAAAGGTTTAAAAAATGCGAAATATACCTATACAATACTTGGTAAAAAAAATATAGGTACAAGTGGAGATGTATATATTCTTTATGATGAGAAGGATAAAGCAATGAAAGCTATCAATAGTATGGCAAGAAATCTTAAAAAAAACATATGCAAAGAACTATGCACACTCCATGTGTATGATGATAAGAATGCATACGTTTTAGATCTTCAAAGACTTCTTATTACAGCAACTGCGGATATGGAACTATGGAATAGAAAAAATTATGTTTTCGTTGCTAATCATTATCTGGGATATGTAAGTACAAAAGACACATTTGCCTATTATCCATATAAAGACTGGTATTATTATGCGGTGCAGGTTAAAAGGAATTAGTTATTACCTTACCATGTTGGATATTGTTTGACATAATTTTGATAGGTAGTAAAGGCGGGAAGAGGACTGAACGTATAGGGAATACTTCTGTCACCAGGTTGGATATCTTTTGCAGCATCCCAATTAATGGTATACCAGAAAACTTTTTTTACTATTCCAGACTGGCGTGCATGATCCATAACCTCTGTGAGTGCTGTATTTTGCAATGTTGGATTTGCATTATCCCATCCGGTTTCAGTTACCCAAATAGGTTTATTCGTATTTCCATGTGCTGAAAATACCGTATGCATAATTTGCCATCGATCATCAAATGTGGGGTGTGTTGCGCTTTCCGGGATCAGCGGGTCAATTGCTGAGTAAAAATGGAAATTACCATAATCAAAGTAGTTCCCGACCTGTGGATCTATCTGAAACATGCCATGTAAAAAGTCATTTTCATGTTGTTTGTCTTCCCACCACATGCCAAACATGCCAACCAGCGCATTAGGTGATTGCGCTTTAATTGCTTTATATCCTGCTTCAAGCACTGGTACGTAATACTCTGGTGTTCTACATTGGTACGACGCAGTTCCTATAGATGGATTATAGTAACTGTCAAAATCTTCATTCCCTATTTCATATGCATCAATATACCCATGGCCATTTTTTCCATTATACCGTTGTGCCAATGCTGTCGCGAATTGTGTCACTTCTGCTGCGCCAAATCGGAAATGCACACCATCCGCTTTACATACTTGGGAATCATGCCATAGTGGAGCTTTTTGAATAACAAAAACCATATGCAGGCCATTAGCATTTGCTTGTTGTACTTGATTGTCCGTGAGTGTCCAATCATAGGTAGGGGGATTTGTTT
>WNFI01122834.1_pt1 | contig 14394 bp, 8 predicted proteins | sample 5400471 | NCBI WGS metagenome assembly WNFI01 (sample SAMN13153348, study PRJNA577476) | soil metagenome | isolation source: 100 cm saprolite on Douglas fir-dominated hillslope | place: USA:California | collected 2013-09-17
AGATCTACTTTGTGATCCAAAATATCCGGTCGCGGGAAGGCCGACACTTGATTGCCAAGCTCCAAGCGCAATGGAAGTAAGCTTGCCAAGATAACCAGTCGGACTTGCTAGAGTAAGAAAACCTTTTTGGATAAGAAATGCTTGGAGGGCCGAAACATCCTTGCCTGCGTCACCAACCTTAAGATTTCGAGCGTAGGTTGAAGCGTAGGTTGATGAGAGCGATGGAGTAGAAGCGGCCATAGCGGTGCGACTGAGGGAACCAAAGTAACCACTATTAGGTAGCCCGACGGTCGACTGCCAGCTTGCAAGAGCCACTAAAGTCTTAGCACCAAAATGACCAGTGGGTGCAGCCAAAGACAAGAAGCCGTTCTTAATGAGGAATGTCTGAAGAGCCGAAACGTCGGATCCAGCGTCCCCAATCCGGAGGTTCCTGGTAAATCCTGAAGAAGTAGGCACCAGAAGCTGAGGTTGAATCTGTGCTAAAACGGTCAAAATAGACCAATTTCCTAGGAAAAACAGGGTCATTAGCGATAATCCACGCCATATATGCGCACTTTTATTAACGTTTATAGTTCCCGCGTTGGTTAGGTTTTGCATAGGTCTCATTATATCAACCTGGTGCGAAACCTGTGGATAACCTTAGCAAACTATAGTAAAAATGCTTGTAAAGTCGTATACGCGGGCTTCACGCTACCGTCATATCGGATGAGACCAAAGAAGTTCTCATTGTTGTTCTGGCCAGTACCTAAATCTCTATAGGAATACCAAAACAAGGGTCCTGCCCAGGGAAAGTTGCTGGCGGCAGTGATAGCCTCGTACATCATTTTGGCCTGGAGAGTATCGGTCACATGATCCGGGACTTGGCTTGCATCATAGCCATTTAAGTCCGCGAGGGTGCCCGGACCCCCCGTTGGGGCACCATATTCCGTCATCCAAATCTTCTTATCGCCATCGCCGTACGTGATCATGATGCTGCGTAAACTTGGGGTGGTGCTTGCCATTTGCGACCAAGCATTCCACGTTTGAAAATTTGAAGGAGTAACCGGGTAGGAATATGGATGGAATCCAACCGCATCAAAATATTCCCGCGCCCCGGCAAGATAAAGATTCGTAAGAAATTCAATTGGCGATATATTGCCATTCCCCGTGGCGGCGGGGCTCATTCCTCCAGTGATCACCGTGGATAATGCATCGCGACTTTTGATCGTGCTATATGCAATGCGCAAAAGCGCAACATAATCCTTTATATTAGCCTCGGGCTTCCATGAACCACTGACGTTTGGCTCATTCCATATCTCCCACGCATGAACACCCTGAGGTGCGTAGCGATCAACTGCGGCTTTTGCAAATGTGCCAAAAAGTGCCGGGTCGGCGGGAGGGCACCTGTTTGTTCCTATAGAACAATTAGGGGACCGCGCCCAGCGTGGTGTGTAATCAAGGATAGGTAAAAGTTTTATGTGGCGTGCGTTCGCTGCCGCAAAGACACGATCAAGTCCGCTCCAATCGTACGTCACGCTGTTATATGGTTGAATTTCATCCCATGCCATATCGAGTCGTACCCATCCCACTCCAAGCGAAGCAATGTCATCAAGTTCCTTATTAAGTTTTTCCTGGCTCATCCAAGGCAATGTATCGCCCGTGGATATTCCAAATTTATAAGCAAGTGGATCCGATGGGACCACGATGGGCGGTGGTGTGGGGAGGGCTGCAGGAACCGGCGTAGGAGGTGGAATGGGCACTGGCTTTTGGGTAGGCTTGGGAGTTGGGGCGAGAGAAGTGCTCGTAGGGACCACGACCGGGGGAGTCGTAGTGGGCGTGGAGGTGGGAGCGGAGAGGCTCGGGTGAACAGTTGTTGAATCAAAATAAATCAACAACGCCACAAGGTCTATCCATATGACGACCAAAGAAAAGAAAAAAATCAAACGCCATGTTCGAACGTTTGTAGCTATCATCATCTTCTTTTAATATTACATATTGTATCATAAATAATCGAATGTAACAAGAGAAAAAGCCCTATGATACGAGAGAAGCTTCGCTCTCTTTACAGCGATAATTTATTCCGCAACTCGTTCTATTTGATGCTCAATACCGCCGTCCAGGCGGTACTGGGGTTTTTTTTCTGGCTGATTTCCGCGCGACTTTTCACCCCCGAAGAGATCGGCGTGGCGGCATCGCTTATCTCCGCCATGACGCTCATCTCGTACCTTAGCTTACTTGGGTTCAATACTACGTTTATCCGTATTTTACCGACCTCAAAAAATCGGGACAATGAGATCAACACGGGCCTCCTTCTTTCCATTCTGGCAGCGATCGCGATAGGCATAGCATACGTGCTCGTAGTTCCTTACATCGCGCCACGCCTCAGTATCGTCCATGAAAATATTTATTATGCGATCGTTTTCGTCGCGCTCGTCGCGCTCGCCGCGATCAACCTGCTCACCGATAGTATCTTTGTTGCGTTTAGAGCGGCGAAATACAATCTTCTGATTGACGGCGGCATCATGGGCATCATCAAAATGCTTTTGCCCTTTGCGTTCGTAGGTCTCGGCGCATATGGCGCATTTGCCGCGTCGGGATCGGCCGCGGCCGTTGCCATGGTGGCAAGCATCATCTTTCTTGTTAAGCGATTTGATTATAAACCACGCCTCAATATCAACAAGCAAACGCTTCGTAACGTATTTCATTATTCAACTTCCAACTACATCGCGAATCTCTTAAATATCACTCCGATCCTCGTTCTGCCCCTCATCGTGATCGACCACCTGGGTGCCGCGCAGGCGGGCTATTATTATTTAGCGTTCACCGTCGCAAATTTGCTGTATGCCGTGGTGTATGCCGTATCCCAGTCGCTTCTCGCCGAAGGTTCATACGGTGACATCGAACTGCGGGAGTTAGCGAAGCGTTCCGCGTTCATTATCATGGCCATCATGATCCCCGCCGGCGCGCTCCTCGCCGTATTCGGTCCCTTTGTTCTGCAACTCTTCGGCAAATCCTATAGTACGGGTGGCGCGAATGCGATCACGATTTTTGCTCTCGCCGCACCAGCGGTCGTTGCCTACACTCTCGGTGGAGTATTGTTGCGCATCACCAATAAAATCTACGCGATCATTTCTATGAATGTTGTGTATGCGGTCGTCATCTGCGGGCTCGCAACCGTGTGGGTTGATCGTGGCCTCATCTGGGTGGCTATCGCATGGCTAGTAGGGAATCTCGCCGCCGGGGCGGTGGCATTTGCATTTCTATTTTATTCACGCCACTCCAGGGCGTTGTCTAGCCCCATCAATGAGCCTTTGCCCACCGCAAAGCGGGCGATCATTATGTGCGATTTGGACGGATACGCTAATTCCGTAAAACCCCCTTATCTCAAACTTTTTCTTGAGAAACACGGCTACAGCGTGGACCTATACTCCACCGTGCATCTCAGCCGTTTGGGGATCAAAGGGTTCAGACGATTAGTGCCTTATCCAAAGCTCCGACACCTCAAACTTTATTTCTTGGAAAGCTTACACGTACTTGCGCGAAAGCAGAAAAGTCAGGTATTCAAAAAGTTTGTACTATCTTTTGTTCTACAACCCATCATAGAAACGAGGGGGCGTATATTGCAAGATACGCTTATGACATCTAAGCTGGATCTTCTCATCTGCGAAAATAATTTTGACGAGGCCGTAGTCGGCAAGCGAGTGGCGAAAATACAGATCCTTGATCTTCCCGCCCCATTCGCCGAAGAAATGTTTTATGGCAACTATCTTACGGAGAAAAGATTTATAAAGCTCAAAGAGCTTGAAAAAAAGATATACGGTGAAGCAGATTACCTTTCGTTCCATTGGCACACGTACGCGGAGTTCGTGAAGCAAGAAAAATATAACGGCGATAATTTTATAGATTTGGGATATGGAACGTTTCCCAAGACGCTGAAGGCCCGTTTCGCCCCAAGACCAAAGATCATTTTTCTTGGATCGTTAACCGGCTACTGGGTAAATCTACCACTCCTCGAAAGGCTTTCAAAAAGCTACCCCATTGACGTCTACGGCGGCCCCCGCATACCGGGACTGAAGGTCAACTATAAAGGATACGCGCTGACCATAGATATGTTGGCCGATTATCAGTTCGGACTTGTCACGGTTACCGAAGATCCGTTACGACAACACAGTTTCTCTTCAAAGCAAATTGAATATTTTTCCTATGGTTTACCGGTACTCGTTCCCGAATGGAGGGAGGATGCATCGCTCGCATCTGGTTCCATTCCTTATAATCCTTCCAACTTCCTTGCCCTGATACATGCCTATAGCGATCAGAAAAAATGGGAAGAAAAGCAAGATGCCGCGCTCGCTATAGCAAACAAGCTTCACTGGGAAACAGTATTTGAACCGCTCATATCTATCATTAAAGAAAAGCGAAATGAACATTAACAAACAGGTCATCAAGAACTATCTTGCGATCGATCTCAAGAAAGATCTTCGTACCGCAAAAGCAATTCTTCTGCGAAGCCGAATCAATGGTTATATAGGTTGGGCCGGTCATGGGAATCTCGGCGACGAGGCTCCTTACCATGCGTACAAAAAACTCTTCCCTGAGAGTCGTTTAGTGGAGTTTAATCTTGATCGACCCATTAAAGTATTGAGTTCTTTAAGTCGAGTTGAAAAATCGTTTGGGCATGTTGCCCTGGGAGGCGGCACCCTCATCAATCAATCCGAAGTTTATCTCAAGCAGACGGAGTATCTTATCCAAAGACAAGTGCCAATGTTTTGTTTGGGTACGGGTGTGGCTTCGCAATCCTTTTGGAGCAGTCACCAAGAAATTCATACGGCAGGCGAAATCACACGTTGGGCTGAGTTATTGAAAAAATTCATATATGTTGGAGTGAGGGGACCTCGGTCACAAAAAGCATTAGCGGAGGTGGGCTTAACAGTGGATGTGGTAGGGGACTCGGCGCTCACGCTCGCCGACAGGACATACCGGAAAAGAGAAAGTAAAAAAATTATTGGAATAAATGTGTCTCGGGGTACCGATAATGTGATGTGGGGGGATTTCAAAATGTTTATAAATCAAGTGGAGGCTGCCGTAACTCAACTCGTGAGAGTTGGCTTTGAGGTGAGGATCTTGCCAATTTGGCAAAGCGACCTAGGGGCGTGTGAATAACTTGAGAATGCCGTTCACGATCCGGCCTGCACGATTGTCACTGCATACGACACCGTAGAGGAATACCTACGCGAACTCGACAAATGCGATCTATTTATTGGCCAGAAACTCCACGCAACCATATTTGCGACCATGCTACGCATACCCTCCATAATGCTTGAATATCGTCCGAAGTGCTTGGATTACATGGAATCCATCAACATGGAGAACTATTCAATAAGAACCGACCGGGTAACCGCTCCTCTATTAATAGAGAGGCTGCATGAATTAATAAAAAATTATGATTCAATTGTCCGAACTCTGGACGAAAGAATCCTATTCTATAAGGACCTTCAAAAGGAAAAGGCAAACTATATCCTACAAAAGCTGGGGGGACACGGAGCTATCGCTTGAGAGCGGCTGCGTTCAATACGGACGGACTAGTTTCGCCCATATTTTGTGGGCTCTTTCGCGAAAGTACATATGGTCAAGGTAGATGATTTTCTGGAGAGCTCGCTCTTTTATGCTATTTGCGGGATTAGTTCCGTGTGCGAGCCCCTTTTCAATTGCCTGTTGCAGTCTTGGATCAAGATTTCTCGATTTGAGGGCGGCAAGATTTTGTTCATGACCTTTGAGGGCAAATCCAACCTGGGAAATGAGAAAGGTGAGGTGGTCGGGATTAATAGAATTGGGAAACGTTTCCGATTCATTTAATTTTCCCACAATATAGAGACTAACCATAGTGCGATAACATTTTTCACAATTGCCACAATTGTACGCCCCGTTTTTATTCATATAGCAAACACGTAAATGTTTAAGTGCAATCGGTGACTTTGCAATCTGCCGTTCTATTTTTTCGAAACGATCCGCCTCCGCCCCATCATGTTCAAACATTATCGCCTCACTGCTCCAGTGTCCGTCAAGTTCGGGATGTGAACCATAGGGCATGAGCTCTGCATAGCCGAATGTGGAAGCAATATAAATCTTTTTAAATCCTTTTCTAAGGCAGAGGCCGATTGCTGCCAGACAGCCGCCATGGGTATAATCCATCGCTATAATCGGCTCGATGAGCGTTTGAACGTTGCTTTCGGCGGCAACCATCTCAATACCATCCTCGTCCGCCACCTTTTGGACATTCTCCTTTGTTTCATCCCAAAGTTTTTTATTTCGTGGATCAATATCCGCACCTCTCACCAAGATAAAGTGGGAGATTTTGTCTTTCTTGTCCGATCGATGTTTGAGATAGGTATAGAAAGAATCAACACCGCCCGAAAAAAAACTTGCCACCTTCTCCGGTTGTGCATTATCTTTAGTGACGTGCTTTGCCTGAATGGTTATTGGTTTAAGACCAAAAGGCCATGCGACCATCTTTTCCATGATGAACTTCATTCCTTCCATAAGCCTTTCCGAAACAGACCCATCGATAATCAAATTTTGCCCCAGGCGCATTGAGGGGATGAGCAACGCAGCAGCAAAAGGACTGGCATCTTCGTAGAGGTAATCAGCATACTGCTTGCCAAATGTGAAATACACCGTATCCCAGCCGATAGTGCGAATCTTACAGTCTGCAAGAAGGGAAATGTGGTCGTCTGTCTTTTCGATACGAACATTCTTGATTTTCATGGTTGTAAATATATCATCCGATGCGTTTCTCATAAACCTGTTTGATAAGGCGGGGCACTTCATTCGTTCTTGCAATGTAGGGAGGAAGTACCATGGTGAGGTGTTTGCGATAGGATTTTTGTTCGGCGACCAACCGTGCAAAAAGTTCATTCAATTTTTCGGTGGTCACATCCTCAATCTTTATTACCCAATCGTTGAGGTTGAGATCATGCATAATGCCGCTCGTTTTGTGTTCATATTCAATAGCAATGGAAGGGACGTAGCTGGTCAGACTGAAAATGACCGAATGCAAGCGAGTCCCTACAACAAAAGTGCACTGGGAATATATTTTTTTAATTTCGTTATGGTCAATTTCGTCGATAACTTGAACGGGATGTGCTCCGCCCTGAACCGCAAGATCCTTGATTCTTTTTTCCACGATGCGATCATCGTCGGTATTGTAGCCCGATGTGACCTGTGGGATAAGGATGGATTCGGCACCATATTGCTTCTCTATATTAATGATAAACCTGGCGAGGGCGGATTCGTACTTTTTTTGTTTCTCGCCGGTAAGCCAATTTCTTGCCGTAATACCAACGTAGATCTTATCTCTGGTTTCGCTAGTATGTTTGAAAAGTGGACCTTCGTGGGCAAATCCCGAATCGACCGTTTGCACCATGCGATCTTCTTGAACCCCAATTCCCTTGAGAAGGTCATAACTTTTATGTTCTCGTACAAATACCAACCGGGCTGCATTCAAAGTCTTTCGTACCATAGTGCGTTGCCAGTCATTTCCGAAAGGGCCGAATGACCCGGGTGCCATCATTACCATTTTTCCGAGGCGCTCCGCGAGTCGCAACGGAAGAACATCAAAATAGATATGAAAATTTTCAAACAATGAATTACCTCCACTCAAGTAACCGCCGCTCGCCGAAACAATCATATCGGCTTCTTCAATTGCCGATAATTCTTCCTGAATTTCGCTTGGCAGCAAGGTAGTGAAGGAAGTACGGAAAGGAAGAACTGGCCAGATTGCCCCAATAATGCCTATAATGCACAAGTGCATAATGCGTAACGGTAAGGAAGCTCCTATTCCCACCGCATAACGTTGCAACGAGCTGAGATTCTTGAACCCATAGAAATCGGGGTATTTTTTAGAATTTTCCATTCCCGAAATCGCAATAGTTGCCTTCGGAAAAATATTTTGAAGTTGTTTTGCGATGACGGCTATGAGTGCTGCATCGCCTTTGTTCTCTCGGACATAAGCGTTAACAATGAGTATTTTCACGAGCATTGATAATTTTTATACTTCCTTATCTATAGACCTCCGCGCTCCCGTTCGTATAGATCAAATTCTTGTTATCAGCAAGAAATTGCGTGGGATACGTGTACGTCACTTGGTCGGCGTTGTATATGATGATGGCCCGCTGTTTGGTGACGGTCGGGGGACTAAGAAACACATAGGCCTGTTTTCTAATCAAACTCGGGAATATGTCATTATAGGGAACTAGCGTGGTGAGTGAAGCAAATTTTCCCCTTGCAAACCTGTCTGCCTGAACGACGAGCCGCACGCCGTTTGCGTAGTCAGGGTCAGCTTTTACGGCGCCCGTGAGCCAATCCACCCCGGTTACCTCGGATGTCCTAATGAGATAGTTGTTATTGTAATTTCCAGCGTTGGCAAGATGGAGCACCGCGATGTTGCCACCAAAGAATTGCCGTAGCACCGAGGTAGAAAAGGAGAAAAAGAGAATTACGAGAATGATCGCAAATACCTCTCCTGAGTTTTTGAACCTCTGGACGGATATCCATTTGAACGGTTTCATAAGTACATTCCCGATCAATATGCTTCCCGCCACTATGATAGGACCAATGATGAACATTGATTGCTGCATGGCTCTGAATATCCCATATTCCGTAGAGAGGACGGGGAGGACGATATTCAAACCTACAAAGAACAGACAATAGAAAGCTATCAAATAAATTTCGTCATCCACATATCTGATCACCGATCTATTAAAAAGAAGGTAGATCATCCCGATCGGGGCGAGAATCTCCATGAGTTTTGCGAGCACTTGAGCAAAGATAGGCATGACGGTACCAACGTCAATGCCGATACGTTCCAGAACCTGTCCCGCGGGCGTGATCGGAAGGGTCTCATCCGGAAGCGCTTCAAACTTATATTGACTATAGGTCTGCGGATCAAAATATTCTCCGGGAGCGCCGGCATTCCTAATAGGGGCCGCAACTTTGTTAATGTAATCCTGCAGTTCTTGGTTCTGATCCGGCTTGCCAAAGCTCAGCAACTCCACGGCATCCATCGATCGATTATTTCCCGCGAAACCATTTTTTACCGCCGAAACGGTCTCGCTCATTACCTTCATGACGCTACCACCGGTGTGGGTTATGATGGACGTCCACAAGAAACTGAGCACGAAGAGGCCGAGTACCATACCGAAGGTTATCTTCGGCGTTGAAGAGATCTCTGTTTGGAATGTTGGTGCTTTTTCCCCGAGCGGCATGATCGCGGAATTTTTAAATATCGCCCTTCTCCTGAATCGCGTGAGGACCCAGACAAAAAATGGGCGTGAAACGATCGCAAGACCAAGGATCACGAGAATCGTATAAGTGGTGGAATAGTGAGACAATATGACCCCGATGCCCATTAACATAAATAATCGTCTGCGAAGGGATAGGTTTAAATTCGGATTGAAGATCAGATACAACATGAGACCGTAGAAAACAAAAGCTATTTCCTGTCGGATGAGAAACGGCATATCGCTGAAGAAGGTGGCAAAACCAATAAAATAAATGGTGGCAAGAAGCGAAACTCTGGTATTTGCCCAATGTCGGGCAGTGAGATAAACGAGGCCCGGGCAAAGAGCAAAAAAGAATTGAAAAAGTAATTTGAAGATGTACGGATCAGAAATGCTGAGCAAATTTGCGAATAACGTCGGCAATATGGTGATGCTTAGACACGCGTTATAGGCGTCCTGGTACGTCGCGATCTTCCAGATGCCCGCATTTTTCGCGAGCTCAAAGACCTTATATTCCGTTTGGATATCGTGTCCCGTAATGTACCATCCCCGCAAGCTCGTCATGAGCAGGAGAGCAAGACCCATAAAAAAGAATGAAGTAGTGATGGCATTTTCATCCAATTTTTTCGCGTACGCGATAAGGAAAATAATATAGATGGACATTCCGCCCAACATTATCATCGTCAGAATATTAGAAGCATCGTTATTGAGTCGAATGGCGCCGAAGATGGCGAGCACTACAAAAAGAACCGGAGTGAGAGAGAAAAATATATCGCGGGGCTCATCAAAAAATATGTAGCGTTTGACCGGTATTTCCACTTCCTTCACGCGTAGCCATGCTACCGCAAGGAGCACGGCGATGAGGAGATATACCTCGAGGGACAAGGGGAGTTTATCCAGAGGCCGCGCTATTCCCGCAAACGGCAAAAAGGCATTACCAAGGACCGCTACGGTCATAAGTTCCAAAAGACTAAATCCAACCGCAAGACTCACAAATGCCCAAAAATTCAAATTTTCGATCTCAATCGCGAGAATCGTAAGAAGTCCCGGGACTATGGCAAGGAAGAGAAATCCAAAGATGTTCAGCAACTGAAAGCGATTAAAATTTGCGAGTGTAAGCGCCAGAAAGATCAACCCCCACATCATGACGGGAAGTAAAATATGCCAGCGAGTAAGACGGAGGGTCATCATCGTTTTAGATCATGGTAAACCGCCTCAAGCTGCTCAATAAGCTTCTTCCATGAATATTGTTCCGCTTTTTCCACGCTCCGCGAGGAAAGTTTTATAAATTCATGATGTTCCTCCCACATCCTGGTGATCGCATCCGCAAAGCCCGTGCCATAGGGTTCTTTTACTAAAATTCCGGTTCCTTCCACCAATTCGTGAATGCCAGCAACATCCGATCCGATGATCGGCAATCCCGCAGCCATTGCCTCCAATACCACGAGCGGCATGCCCTCCTGATCCGAGCAAATTACAAAGACGTCGGCATTCTTATAATATTCCTGAAGCTGCTCACCATATTTTTTCCCTTCAAAGGTGACGTTCTTCAGATTGAGATCCTTAGTGAGCGTTTCCAACTTCTCACGGTCTTCACCATCACCAACAATCGTAAGTTGTGCGGGGATCTTTAAAAGCTTCATCATTTCCATAAGCCTCTCGGGACGTTTTTGGACGCAAAGACGGCCGACAAAAAGCAGTTTGAGCTGGTCTTTCGGAAGCGACCGTTGTTTACGATAAAAAAACTCCTCACTCACGCCGTTCGGAATTATGGTGATCCTTTCTTTTTTGACGCCGTATCGCGTTTGCAAAAACTCAACTTGTTCGGGAGCAAGCACGATGACTTTATCGGCAGCGCGCAGTGTGAGCCCCCGAAACATGCGCTTATAAAGTACAAAGAGCGATCCGAGGGATCCCGATGGCCCGACCTCCATATGAAAATGCATCACGTAGCGGAAGCCGCGCAACTTTGCTGCCACAAGTGCAACCTCGGGCATAACCGCCTGTGCGATGTGCACATGAAAAATGGCACCTCGCGGCAAGAACATAAGCTTCAAGGGAAGTAACCACATGAATGGCGTGTGGGCGAATTCCAAAGCGTGGAGACGCTCAAGGCTGTAATGGGTACCGTACTCTTTATGAGGAGCGCCATCCGCGTCAACATCAGAAGTAAAAACTCTCACCGGGTAATCCTTTCTCGCCAACTCTCGCGAAATCTCGAGAGCGACCACTTCAATGCCACCGATGTGGGGCGGATAGTAGGCGGAGAGCGTCACGACGGAAAGATGGGGGAGCGCAAGCACCCGTTCAAAAAGCTCGTGATAACGGGTTGCTTGTTTATGCCAATTGAATGTTTGGATGATTTTTGTCCGGGCATTTTCGCCAAAAACGGATGCTCTGGGAAGATCGCCAAGCAATATTCCGACTTTTTCGGCGAGCATCTGGGGATCATTGGGGACAATAAGAAACCCTGTCTTATCATCCTCCACCAATGCCGTAATGCCGCCCGTTTTCGTGCTCACCACAGGCAACCCACATGCCATAGCCTCAAGGATCACCATTGAGAAGCTTTCGTTAGAGCTCGGCAAAACAAAAACATTGCCTTGTTGATATGCCTCTACCAAACTTTTACCACTCAATCTTCCTAAGAACGTCACTTCGTTCTCCAGTTTTAATTCCCTTGCTTGCGCTTCGTATTTATTTTTCATGTCACCGTCTCCAACCACAACGAGACGAACATTCGGTAACGTCTTTTGTAAGATCTTCATCGCATCAATGAGCGTTCGTAGTCCTTTATGCTGCTCCGCATGGCCGAGCCCCGCAGCAAACACGATGGTAGGGTTTTCTGTTTTTCTGGCCGGATCAGGATGAAAAATCTCACTATCAACTGCCGGCGTGATCGTCGTGCTCTTATAGGTATAGCGGCGCAAAAATCCCAACCGCACGAAATTGGAAGAGCAAATAATGCGGTCGGCGTGACACAACAGAATCTGAAGTGGCCCGTGTTCATAAAGCCAGATGAGTACGTTGTGGAATGGCGCATCCTGCTTGATCATACTTCCCGCATGATAGGTGATAACCGTCGGTTTCTTGCGAGCGACGAGCGCGGCAACGTCTCCGATACCCGGTACCGGCATATGAATATTGAGAAGATCGGGACTTTCGGCCGCCATGATATGTTTTATCTTTCGAAACCAACCGAAAGAGAAAGGAGTATTTGAAAGCTTATGATGATAGCTAAGGCGATAGATCGTAAGACCATCCAATTCTTCCTTCATATCTTTGCCGTTTTGCTCGCCGGAAGTGATCACGACGACCCTCCAGTTAAAATCCTTTTTTAGACGGCTCATGATCTCGTAGGCATAACGCTCTAAGCCGCCACCGTGGGGGGGGAAGTAGGGTGCAACGATGGCGACGGTCTGCTCGGAAGGTTCCGTATTGGTAAGAAGCTCCGCGTTCGTGAGATATTGAACATTGGGACGATCAGCGATATGCCGGAATACTCGTTCCAGGCGATCCCAATCATGATAGACATCTATTTCCCGTGAGTGACCCCACAGGTGAAATACGCCGCCATCGGCAAGCGTCTTATCAAAGAGCGTGATGGCGAGTTCGTCCCAATTGAGATAACACTTCATGAAATTTCTGAATCCCGTGGCGCGGAGGATGGCTCGGGCATCCGACCAGTGTCGATAAGCATGCACAGTGGTAGGGATGGTAAACGGATCATTGCCGATGCTTGTCTCAAAGCGAGAAACGGTCCGCCCGCTTTTAAATCCAGCTTCTTTGGTTATTTCTTCATGGAGGGGGGTGTAATCGCCGCTTGGATAGCAGAAACTCTCCACGGGTCTTCCAATCAGTCCTTCCAGAACCTCCTTTGATTGGGTGATCTCGCGCCGCGCGGCCGCGGTGTCTATTTTTGATAATCGCGGGTGCGTCATGGTATGCGCACCGATTTCAAACTCCTTCGCCAGTTCAAGTAGTTGGTCCTTGTTCAAACGCTGTGCCCGCGTAAGTTCATGGTCCTCAGGAGAAATATAAAAAGTGCCTCTTAAATTATATTTGCGAAGCAGCGTGGCAAGCTTTAGATCCAACACGTGGCCATCATCCCAGCTGGTGGTCACTATCACTTTCTTCATAATAGAGCATAAACATTATGTATTTTAGGAAGCAGCCTATCCCAGTTATATTGTTCGGCGTATTTCAAATACGTCTTTGAGGCCTTCCGGTCCTCAAGCGTCCCTTCGATCGTTTTGGCCAAATGGTGAGCGTCAAGCGTGCACAATTTTCCATTTTGATCATGGATAATGAGCTCCTTGGCGGCATTTTGTTCATGGTCGATCGTGACCACCGGGAGGCCGCAGGCGTTCGCTTCAAGTACGCTGATGCCAAATCCCTCACGGGTGGAGGGAAGAACGAAAAGCCGTGAGGCCTGCATCATGCGATACAGCTCATTGTGATTTTCGAGAAATCCGAAAAATGAAACGTTGTTCTGAAGTCGCAAATTATACGTAAGTTTTTCCAGATTTTTCCTTTCTGGTCCATCACCCACGACGAAAAGACTGATATCGGGAAAATTCTTCTTTAAAATATTCACCGCGCGCAGCAATACATCCACGTTTTTATGCGACAGCAATCTCCCGGCGAATATAATATCCGATGTTTTGGTCCCAGGCACATTTTTCGTTATGGATTTCGTATCAAGGCCATTGGGAATCGTTATAATTCGCTGACTCGCGTGAAGCGTACTTCGAAGAGCGTTTGTTGTATGATCCGAAACAGAGATGATGACGTCGGGAAGTTTCACGCTCATACGCTCGACCCAATAGGCGAGATAACCAAGATAAGGACCCATGTAAGCTTTCCAATATTCTTTTCCCCATACTTCATGCCATGAGACGATCATCTGTTTCCCTTTCAAAAGGCAAATGAGCTTTGTTGTAAAGAGTTGAAAATGGGGGACGCAGTCAATCTCAATAACATCAAATTTTTTGTTGATGAGCTTCAAGCAATGTATGGCAAAAAAGATGGCCTGAAGTATGGACCTGCGACCACCCGCATAGAGAGAATAGTAGGGGCTGATGGCATGGAGGCGCACACCGTCTTGAACGATCACTTTTTCGCCTTTCCACCATTTCAT
>WNFI01131491.1_pt1 | contig 14390 bp, 18 predicted proteins | sample 5400471 | NCBI WGS metagenome assembly WNFI01 (sample SAMN13153348, study PRJNA577476) | soil metagenome | isolation source: 100 cm saprolite on Douglas fir-dominated hillslope | place: USA:California | collected 2013-09-17
CTTCATTCCCAGGCGATTCGGCGCGGGTTTCAGGCCGCTAACTGTCGGAGATCCGCGGTTCTCTCGCCCGTCTGATGCAATTCCCGAGAGAACAGGTAGATCATCGCCGCGCGCTCGCTGTCATGCCCCATGCGGGCCATCAGATCCTTGATGCCTGCGCCGCTGGCGGCCGCGAACGCGTTCCCGGTGTGGCGAAGATCGTGGAAGTGCATGCCCCGCGCGCTGATGGCTTCCACCGCGTAGGCCCAGCCGGTCATGCGGTTGAAGTTGCTGCGCCGCAGCGGCGAGCCCTTAGCCCCGCCAAAGACGAGCGAATCCGGGTCCTGGCCGACGAAAACAGCCAGGTGATCCCGCAGGGCCGGGATGATCGCAGCAGGGACGCCGACCGTCCGGCGCCCGGCACGGGACTTCAGCGGTCCGAGCGTGATCTTGCTGCCCGGCGTGCGGCGGTCGGAGAATGCCGCGCGGACTCGCGCTCGATAAGTACCGTCAGACACCATCGTGGTCCTTCCTTCCCGCGGGACTGCTGCCTTTCTGTGCTTGGGGATGCGCAATCTACTCCTTCACCGACTGCTTGCACCCTGATGGGCGAGTGTGGGCCTGGGATCCAAATGGAGGACGGGCTGGCCGGGAAGCGCTGTTCGATCAGGAGGTCAAACTCGCAGACTGGCTGGACCAGTGGGTGGCAGGCAAGCTCTACCAGCCGATCCGGGTCCAAGACCCCATGACAGGGCAGTGGCGGGCCGCAACAAACGCAGAAATTGAGGCCATGCTGCCCCCGAGGTCGAGGATCCGCCGCCGGTGCCCGACTCCTGGCTGTGACGGCTGCGAACGGTCCGTGCCAGGGCGAGCAGCCCCTGAAGGTTCGCAGCCGTCACTCGCGGGGACCGTTGAGCCTTAGCGACCTGGCCATTGGGAGCCAACCTGGGAGCCAAGAGACCGAACAACCTGTGATCGCTACGGACAGCCGCGTGGCTTCCGTTGCGTGCCCGATAGGTTGTCGGCCTCGCCTAGCTCGGATTCGACGATCTTGCTCATGGCAGCAGCGATGAGCCGATCTCGCTCCGTCGTACGGTGCTTGTAGATCAACGCGGCCCGAGTGGTGCTGAGACCCATCCGGCCCCATCAGCTCCCGAAGGCTCGCGCCGGTAGCCGCCGCGATGTGGTTGCCGGTGTGTCGTAGATCATGGGTGGTGGACTCCAGTCAACCCGGCTGCCTCGATGGCAGCCCGCGAGCTTCTAAGCTGAGTGCGTGGCCAACCGTGCGCTGCTCTTGGCTATGTACTCGACCGATCCCCCATGGGACCACGACGGACGGTATTTCCGCGATGCCTTGCTCGGAGCGAACTATTCCGTGCCGATCCTGTGGCTCTCGCTGTTTGACACTGATGGCCTGGTGACCTGGCCGAGCATCCACGACGGCTCTCCTTACACGGCCGTCATCCAGCCCACAAGCGAATGCATCGAGCGTTCGCGTAGTCGGCTGGAGGACTGGAGCCGCCGGTGGCCCGAAGTATTCCGGGACATGTCCGAGCTGTGGCTGGGCTACGTCGGCGCGGTGGAGGGCGCTTACCTCGCCGTATGGGCCGAGGAAATGAGCGGGATGACCGGCAATGAGGAATGGGCGACTAACCTCCGCGCCTATCTCAGCGGCCTTGACGATCCGGGATCGGCCGGCTTCCGTGAGGCGCTGGCCCAGAGCTACCTGTCTTCCTCGGGGAAAGGGCTTGAGCCGTTCGACAAGGTGGGACTGATAACTGCCGGATACACGTGGGCTCGCCAGGCGCCGTGGGAGGGGGCAGGCCATGGCCCGTTCTTCAAGGACTTCGATCATTCCGGATGCCGGATATGTGCCCGGTGACTCGGCGGCCTACAGACGGTCTACGGTCTGTGCTCGCAGATCTCTGCAGATCAGTGTCAAGCAAGAGTTGACAGTGTTCTTGCCGGCAATCCCGATACGGCGTACTGGATCGACTAAACCGCTCGTGCCCGCTACGTGCCCGATCAAGCGGTAAGACCCGGACACTCACGGTCACTCATGGGGCCTACGCCATGACGATGACCTGCACGATCGCTGGTCTGGCGGGGCCCAGTCGCAGCCTTCCAAGCTGGGACTAGCTTCCCGTGGGATGATCCGTGTGTGCCAGAAGCCGGATATCTGATCAGGCCATCCAGTCACGAGGGCTGGCTCGAGATCCCCGCTAGCTCGCTGGCTGAAGTGCTTACGCCACGTGGGTACCCCACGGAACCGGGGGACGGTTTCGGGGACCTTCACCTCCGCGCTACGGATTATGAGATCTCATTTTCCGGTGAAGATCCTGGCCGGCAAGTGAGCGTCGACGGTGACATCGCGCACCTGAACACGGATGAGTTGATAGCGCAGGTTGCACGCCAGATTGAGGACTTCACCGGGACTGCCACGGAGTGGATTCGGATCACCTGACAGCTGACCAGCCCCGGTGTGTGCACTGCTGCCAACACTGCTGCCAAGCCGGTGGCCGCAGTTTGACGCGGAGAGACTAAGCAGACGGCCATTCCTGAAGCAGATCGCCTTCGAGGAGGTTCTGGGTGATCTGGGGGCGGCCCCAGAGGGCTAGCAGCTCGTTGGAGATCGCCACGAGCGAGAGCGGGTTTCGGCCATCGTGCGAGTCGACGGCGGCGGCCGACAGGGTGCGCGGGACGGCGCCCGCGTCGAGGAGAACCCGCCATTCTTCCGGGCCGAGTGCCAGGAATTCCAGCCTGGTCAGCCCGGCGATCTCCAGCGGGTCGGCGAGCGTGCCGGGCATGGCCTGGAGGGACCGCAGCCGGGGCAAGTCGGCGACCGGGGCGAGGCTGAGCGGCTCGCCCTCCCACACCCCGATGGACAGCACCTCCAGGTCAGGGTTGGCGACGGCCTCGATGCTGCGCAGCGCGCCCCGGTTAACCCTGGCCACGGCGGGCATCTCGCCCCGACGGCCGCCGCCGCGCAACTTCCCCTTCCTCATCACCAGGTCCGTGAGGGAACGCGCGAAGAGCCTGGCGCCGTAGTACTCGTCGTACCGGATCATGATGACCTGACCGACGTTCCCGCGCGGGCCTGGCGTCAGGTCGATCGCGACCCTGTCGCGGGTGCCGGGGCCGCCGAAGACGATCCAGCCAGGCGAGCCGACGAGCGTCTGCACGGCGGCGCTGGGCGAGGGGGCGGCCGCCTCCATCGCCGCATACACCCACGGGAGCCGTCGGGTGGTCGGTGTGGCGATGTATGCCTGGTCCGGGGGATAGGGATAGCAGCCGACCGCGCTGAATACACGCTCCGAGGCGGCGGCGTCGCTGCCCCAGCGCCCTCCCGTCACCTGGTAGAGCACCTTCAGCTCGTCGGGGAGCGGGATGCCGAGGCGGGATTCGGTGGCGGCGATCTCCGCGTCGGTCGCGCCGACGGCATCGGGGAGCCGCTCGCGAAGCGTCCGCTCCAGCAGCTCCGGGTCCGCCGATTCGGCGGGCCTGGCGCGCGGTGCCGGGGCCGGCTGGCGGCGCCACAGCTCGGGAACGGCCCCCTCGACCAGGACGAGCGAGCCCAGGCCTATCCCGCCGGCCGTGACCTCCACGGCGGGGCCGAGCTCGATCAGGTGAAGCACGACCCGCCCGCCCCCTGGGAACTCCACCACGAACGAGATGTAGTTCATCCCGGCATCCGCGAGCGCCTCCCGCACCAGGGCGATCGGGTCGATCCCGGTCTGCTCGGCCACGGCCCTGACCACCGCGGTGGACATGTGCTGCAGCCCGGGTGACATGTGCCAGCCGAACCCTCCCCGGTAATCCACCTGGCCGTCCACGTAACCGCCTGCGTAGTCAACGCCCTGCTGGCTGCCCCACAGGATCGCCAGCAGCGGCGCCCAGGTCGCGAAGTCACGGATCGCGGGCAACGGCGGCCTCCGGTCATTGGCGGTGATCGCTGACAAAAGGCGATTAGACACCAATGCCGGGCTGCCGGTCCGGACTATCTGCAGGAAAGCAGGGTTGCGTCGCCGTGAAGGCAGTCTCCGGAGAATCCGCCGTGAGAGCGTTGGATTCTCCGGAGACACTTGTTGGCCGCGCCGCGCCCCGGCCGTGGCCAAGACACGCACCGTCGACACCATGCTGGATCATCATCCTGCGTCAGCGCCGGCAAACGCTGGCCGACCCGGCCGCAAACTTCAGAACGTGGCCAGCCGGGTCGCGGAAGATAGCCGAGAAACTCGAATTCAGTCTCAGCGTCCCCGCCCAGTATCCGTCCCTCGGCTGAACAGATGACTCGGCTGTCCAGATCTTCCCGTTAAGCGAAAACTGGGGGGAACGGCATCCCAGGTAGAGCGTGAACGGCGTTGATGAGCCAACTGACAAAGATGCAGCGTTGGGAGCCGGCATGACTTCCACGATCGTCTTGCCGGGCGAGGCTGACGAATGAGCTGGCAATTCCGGTGTTGCCGACGCGAGCTTTACCTTCGGCGTGGTCGAAGAAGAGGCTATTGCGTGAGGTCGGCTGTTCACATCCGATCCGGCAGCTGCGGCCTGGCATGCCGACGCTGTCAACACGAGGCCAGCGGCCCCCAGAAGACCCACAGCCACCCGGTGACGACTCATTGCTTACACTCCTGCCCGGCCATAATTTCCGCGTCTACCAGCTAGGACGTACGCGAGAAGGGATCGGTTCCCGCCGCGTGGTCAGTGATTGTAGATCTGGTACTGCAGCTCGCCGTAGTCATAGCTATCAGGGGTGGTTGAAGCCGAGGTGCTCGTGTACTGATACATGCAGCTGTCCGTGCTGCTGTTATGCCCCATGCCCATCGTGTGGCCCTGCTCCTGGCATGTCACTTGCCGATGCTCACCTGTTGTAAGGCTGATGTTATCGTTGTAGTCGATATAGGCGCTGGCAATGTGATTAGTCGAGTTGTTCTCGGGTGTCACGAATGTGCAACCCGTCCATCGCGAGGACGACACGCCTCCGCAAGAGAAGGTGTAGTGTCCCTCATGTGCTGGAACGCAGTGGAAACTGCTCGAGCACTTGGTAGTGTAGTACGCGCCGACGTAGGGACTCTGGTTCCACTTGTTCTGCGACGCGGTGACCGGCCAGGCGGCGCCTGTGTGGTCCTCGACATACCAGTAGGCGACCGTCGTGTTGAACCGCTCCCAGTGCAGCGGTGGGCAAGTATTGGTGTTTGGATTTATCCAGCCGGTGCGCTAGCGTGGCAAAGGCGTACGTGACGGTCCCATCGCTGTGCCGGATGACGCTCAGGACCTCTCCCGTCCCAGTACCGGCATCGTAGGCGAGACTAGCTTGACCTGTGGCGAAACCGCTGGGCGTGGTCGCCGATGTCTCGGGCTGAATACTTGGTGAGCTGGTCGGACCGCTATGGTCGTCGGCGTACGCGACACTCGTCGAAGCAATCGAGAGAAGCAAGGACGCCGATAGGAGCGACACGACTAATGTACCATGCAGGCGCATCTGAACCCCTTAGTGCCAATCGGCCCGTTTGGGAGAGGTATGGTATATCACTGCCCGCCGGGGATGTGCAAGGGTTTCACGACGCAACTTCGTGCCACTTGGTCTAGCGCTGCCTAGTGCCAACTGATAGGTGACGGTTTGGCTTCAGGTGATGGTTGACGGTTTCTAGGGTCCGGCTGTGCTGGCTTTCCCCGGATAGGTGCCAGTCAACGCCGGTGCCGCGGCGGGGGTCAACGTGGAGCGCCCGCAGCGCGCAGCGCGAGGACGAACGACGTTGAGGTCCGCAAGGCCCCGGCGTAGCCTCGGCTGGCCGGGGAGGGGCAGGAGTACCATTCCCAGCTGAGCGTGACCCAGGTCAGTCCCACCAGAAGGACCAGATCGGGGTGACCATCAGGGCAGCCGCGATCTCCTGCACGCTGTCGAGCTGGTAACCGCCGAGCCATCCGTCGCAGAATGCCCAGTGCTCGGCCGCCAGGACGGTGGCGGCCTCGATGGTTGCTGGCGGCCGCTCGGCTAGCACACGCAGCTCGGCGCTTGGCCCGAGCTGGAGCAGGGTGGCGCCGAACCGCTCTTCCCAGGACCGCAAGATTGCCACCAGTGGAATGTTGTCGGTCCCCATGTTGTCGTCGCCCCGCGTCAGCAGTACGGCACTGTCCATGTGCGCCCAGCCGAGGACCGCTGGCACGTCGGCATGCCGAACGGCCCGGACCAGGCCGATCCGGGCCGCCTCAGGGCCGTCATCGACCGACCCCAGCCCGTTGAGGGCTTTAGTCAGCCGTGCCGGGTCCAGCTTGACGTGTTCCGGCGGCGCCAGTCCGGGGAACTGCGAGCCGAAAGGAGCCCGCTGGGCGGCGAAGACCGGATCCAGACGTTCCGCGGGCTGGACCACCTGGCCAGCCAGGCCGGCTACCCGCCCGCACCCCAGCCCGCCTGACCGGGCCAGGGCCCAGGCTGCCACCCCAGCCCGGGCAGCCACCCGGCCCAGCCGCAGCCACATCAACGGCACCAGGTCGCGCATGCAGCCACCCAGGCGCCCAAAACTCCGCCCGATTCTTGAGCAGCCCGTGTGGCAGGCAGAACACCTCGCCCTTGGCGATCGACACGACCCGCAGCTCACCGGCCCAGTCATAGACGTCACCGAAGATGCACCGGTGGAACGCCTGCAAATGAGCCAGGTCGTAGCGGCCGGGAAAGCGCCGCCGTTCCAGGTCGATCAGCCGGGAGGCGGTCAGCGCGGCCTCCACCTGCGCCAGCTCGTTGGCGTCGGTGATGCCCAGCAGGTTACGCAGCACTCCCGTCGCCGGATCCAGGTATGGGTCCGCGCCGACCGCGCCGCTCACCTGCGGTAGCGGCTCAGGACGCGGTCGCGCAACTCGTCGGTGGACAGCTCACCCGCCGCGACCGCCATAAATAGCGCCAGGTCCTCCTGGCTAGGCTCCAGGCCCTCGGCCCGCACCGACGCCAGCGCTGCCGCGACCGCGTGTTGCCGCTCGGAGGCCTCCTGCAGGGCCTCGTACCGTTCTACCGACACAACGACCGCCTCCGGCTTACGGTGAGCACCGACGAAGACCGCCGACTCCGGGGATCGCCTTACTCGCTCCAGCACCGCCGCGAGCCCAGCACGGAACTCCCGGAACGACAACACTTCCGGCAGCGACACCCGCAAGTGTACACCAACGCGTACGCACCAGCGCCGAGCGCCTAGCCTGCTCCGTCCCGCCGGTTCAGTGGGGCGCCCTAATCTTGGCACGTTGTCCGCGGCGCAATTACTGATCTTGATCCACGATGGGTGTCGGCGATGCGGGCGAACTCAGGCATACAGGTCGGTTAGCGTGCCTGTCCGCTAGGACGCGCCGGTCATCGCGGGTACACCGAGGCTGGTCGCTCTCCCATTGCCTGCCGGGCTAATGGCAACTCGTCGCGCCTGGGGTTTCATCGGGCACGGCTGTTGCTAGCGTCGCGGACCAGCCGCAGGCGAGGCAGGTAACACGGATTTCTTCGCCCTCGTCGGGGGGCCAGACGTCGATGCCACCGCCGCATCCGCCGCACTGCACGCGCATGAGCTTGGCCGGGCCATAAGCGCGTTCCATGTCGGCGATGTACTCAGCCATTGTCCCGAGCGACATGGCGGCTCGCCGTTCGTCGACGTGCTCGGGATCACGTAGCCGCCTCGGTACCCACCCTTCCTTCCGTCCTGTCATCTGGGTGCCGTATTCCTGCGGCTGTCCCTCAGCCAGTAGCACCCGGTCGGTCAGGTAGGCCAGCTCGGCTCGCGAGGCCTCGCCGCGATCGGCTGCCTCGGTCATCAGGCCTAGGCATTTCCGCTGGAACGCCGGGTCACGGTCGGCGTGCTGGGCCAGCAGCCAGGCGGCATGAGCGCCGTCCTCGCCGACCATCGACTGGCCGGGCCAACCCGCCTCGGCCACCACGTTCTTCAGCCAGGCGAGATTGTCGGCATCGACCGAAGTCACCAGCTCCCAGTCCGCCTCAGGCTCGCTCCGGGCGGCCTGATCTTGCTCCGCGCGGCGCAGCAACTCGGCCTGCAACTCCGGTCTCACGCCACGAGCATTCCGCCAGCATCCCGGTCGCGGCAATGCATGCGGCTCCGTCGGAGCAGCTACTCGCGGATTGAAAGCCGGACCTCGCCGCGTCCTTGGTCGTCTGAACCGGTCCGCTCGGTGGCGCTAGCTGGGCGTTCGCGCTCGGACCCGCATGCCGCGGTCCGGGATCGGCGAGCGGGGTAACTGCTCGCGATGCCGTCTGATGTGGTCCGGGTCTATCAGCACGACCCGGAAGACGCGGAGATGTTCGTGTCGTCTCCTGACGACGCGGCGTTTGGATGTCGACAGCGATCGCGCGAAATCGCTGCTGCTGTCGCCCGAGCCGCGAGATGCTTGCCAGCTGGCAGCAACCGTACTGCCCGCAGTGCAACATGAGCAGTGAGACGAACGGCCGTATTCTGCTGGCGCCGGGGCGCTCGGCGAGTGGGCCGGTCGGTCGGTTCCTGCGTGGCGAGGAGGCTGGGTGTCAGCGTGAGCAGGCAGTGTGGTTCATGAGGCAGGCTGCGCGGGCTTACGGCAGCCAGGTGCTGGCCGCGCCTGGGGAGGCGGGCACAGCGGGGCCGGAGGCGCTGCAGTTGGACTGCGGTGACGGCCAGGCGCTGGCCGATCTGGGCGGCCTGTTGTGGTGGGACGACCCGCCACGGGCTCGTGCGGCCTTCGAGCGCGCGCTCGAGGCGGGGAACCAGCACGCCCTACAGCATCGCCCTCCTCCTCGCAAACGCCGGACACCCCGGTGACGCGCTGCACTACGCCCGCGCCGCCCGCCACGACTACGAGCGTGTCGGCCCCGGCGCCGCCCAAGCCACCGCCGACGCCCAGGCCCTCATCGCCCGCCTCGAACAGCACAGCCCATGAGCCGACTCCTCGTGAGCGGCGCAGCGTCCCGGGGCCCGCCCAGCAGAAAAGGCGGCGGCCACGTCTAACGGGTGAGCAGATAACTTGGGCTACGACGCTCGCAGCTGGCCTGGGTTTTCGCTGGTGGCTATGGCGCTGGGGCGCGGATAGCTTCTAAGCAGCGGGACGGGGGTTCGAATCCCTCCAGGCGCGCCCTGACCTGGGAAAACGCAACGATTTCCGGCTGCTGCGGTCGGCGGGTGGCCCAGGCAGCAGGTCACCGCCCCCACCCCACATAGCTCACGGACCTGCGGTTCTAGCTGCGGAAACGTGGGTCAGCGCAGCCAGGGCCGTTAGCTACAGCGCTGGGACAGCAGATAACTGGCGAACTTCCTGCAGTGCGCCCGCACCGTGTCGTCGTTGCCGCAGCTGGCCAGCAGCCTCCCTGGGGTCGCTGAGTGCCGAATTAATCCGCTCCTATGATCAAGGCGGCGCCGCGGGCCGGTGCCAGCGTCCGGCCTCTGCCTCGGAAGGCCCGGCCGACGCGCGCCGGCCCCACGCCACAGCCGACCGCACGATCAGTTCGGCTCACTCGGCGCGCAGAGGCATGCGGCGGCGCAGAGCCGTCTTCTCGCTGCAAGTGTCCAGCTTGCGGTCACCGCGTTCAAGGCGGCCCCGGACCGGGCCGAATCCAGCGCGGCCGGGAGACTCGGCCCGGGTCGCTACCATCATCTCGTGGGCGAGGAGGTCCAGCCGGGTCCATCCGTTTCCGGCCAGGACGGTATGGAGGTACACCTGCCGGGCAGCGTCGGGGGAGCAATGCGCATCGGTGACACGGTGCATCGGCCCACGGGACCGTGGACCGAGGCCGTGCACGCACTGCTCGGCTACCTCGACAACCGGGTACCCAGCGTTCCCCGCGTTCTCGGGTACGACGAGCAGGGACGTGAGGTGCTGTCCTACCTGCCCGGTCGCGTGCTCGACGGCGACAGCGAGACGCTCAGCATCGGGCAGGTCGTGTCATTGGTCGGATGGACGCGCGCCTTCCACGACGTTGTGGCGGGCTTCACCCACGCTGGCCCGTGGCGATTCTTCCCGGTAGCCGACCCGTCGTTGATCGGGCACAACGATATCGCGCCCTACAACGTGTGCTTTGAGGGTGACGAAGTCGTGGGCGTGTTCGACTGGGACCTGGCAGGACCAACGACGCCGCTGCTCGAACTAGCCTTCATCGCGTGGAACTGCGTGCCCCTGTGGCGCGACACCGGCCCCGGGGCCGCTGCCGAGCGGCTACGAGTCATCGCTGCGGCCTACGGCGGGCTCGACGCGCGCCAGATCCTCTACGCGGTCCCGCAGCGGATCCAGGCCATGCTCGATTGGATCCCGGCCGCCGCTGCCGCAGGTGACCAAGGAATGGCGCACATCATGACGCTTGGCGAACCGGGCCTCTCCCAGCGTGCGCTGGCGGGCCTGGCGCAACGGATACCGGCCATCGACTGGCAGCTCGGCTGAATCCGGCGGATGCTGGCCCACTCGATCGCATGAGTCGGGGGCGGGGCGGCCTTCACCCGGCGCGGGATTATCAGCCCTCTACGGGAGCCGTCAAGGGTTCCAAGATCCTTTGGCCGCGCCCCTCCTCACTCACATAAACCTCGCGCGCGTGGAGTCTCTGCACGGCCAAAGCTTCTTGGAAGTCCTGCGGACCAGGCCCTTGACGGCTCCCGCTCCGGGCAGTGATCGGCGCCTATCGGGTGAAGGCCACCAGGTGGGAGGCCACCAGCACGGCCCCGGAGGACCCGATGACCACCAAGCTCAGCCAGCAGGGATGGACAGCAGCCAAAGATCTTGCGCCCTGCGTCCTCTGCCGCCAGCCCGCGATCATGCGGTCACCGCGGGGCAAGCCCTGTCACTGGACCTGCGCCACGGCGTGGGCCGACGAGCACCAGGACCACGAGCACGGCAAGGCCGCATACGGCAAGTGCGCTGCGTGCAAGGGCGGCGGCCTGGTGCCCGCTCCCGGATGCACCTGCAACGGGACCGCGCACACTTGCACGCCTATGATCTGCACCGTGTGCGACGGGTCTGGGCGGGCATAGCGCAGCTCAAGACCGGCGCCGTACCCTGGCGGGGTGTTCAGCATCCGGATAGAGCTACCGACACGGAAAACGCTGCGACGCATAAGCATTCCGGGCCCGATCGGCGACATCGCGCTGATCACGTTTATAGTGCTCAAGATGACGAGGATCATCACCTGGTCGTGGTGGTGGGTGCTATCGCCGATGTGGATCGGTGGCATTCTCGTGGTGCTTACCTTCGCTGGCTTGCTCGGCCTGCTGTTTCGCTCGAAAGCTCGCAGGTAAATGCGCATGCCAGCGGACCAGTAATGGCACTAGGGCCAGACCCTACAGCGGCCCTAGAACGCCCAGGAATCCCCAGGTCAACCAGGGCAAAGCGGCGGACCCTTGCCGTAGCAAGCCCCAGGTCACAGCGGCAAACTCGCTATCCTCTGCGAGGTCACAACACTCTGACACGGAAGAGGTCACCCGACCGGCCAGCCGTGCCACACCCGTGCCATGCGCGACAGCGACCAGCGGTCAGTCACGGTCATTCACCTGCCCTCTTCGCCCGCTGAGCAGGACCGCCGTTCAGGCTGATGACTGCGCCAGGCTGCCCTACCGATCTTCCAAGCTGGTCGCGGTGGCGGTGCTTTCCACAGGCACTACCAGCTTTGTCTTAAGAGCTTCCCTTCGGAGCAAGCGTCTCTAATCGTCGGTAGTTGGGCTACGATGTCAAACCGTTGACGCTGCCGGATTCTCGATGCCTTCCATTGCCGCCTCGGCAAGCGCCAGTTGGAGGCGCGGCAGCCACAGGACCTTGAGCGCCGGACCGATGGACTGGAAAATTTCCGCTGCCTTGTCATAGGCGGGATCCCTCATGAGCTCCTGGGCAAGCGCGCTCGACGCGTCCTCAGCAAGGCCAGAGGCTTCTGAACGAGCCAGCGCTTGCCAGTCCCGCTTGAACACCCTCACAACCTCGTGCGTCTCAGCCTTGGCAGCGAGGCCTCGCAGCATCGCGATGGTTGCGTCGACCTCATCCCCGTAGCCCAGGCGCCGGAGTGCAACGTCCAGTCGCATCAGGAATCGACCCACCTGCCAAGCCAGACGTGGCCCCATCCACAGCAGAGAGGGCTCAAAGTCTGTAAGGAAGCCGCCCGCTATCTTGCTCACGGACGACTCCACCCACGCACGGTATGGACTGAGCAGGAACCTGACGTCGGCGTGTGCTTTTGTGAGCACCTCGTCGGGGATACTCTGGATCACTTCCATCAGCCGCGGCGCCGACCAGTAGTCCTGCACCAGAATGGCGAGGCTTCGGACGACGTCTGCGGACAGCATCGGAGCAATCTCAGCCCCGTGCTTGACAAGCTTCGGGACGTCGCCCGCGAGAATCTTCGCAACACGCTCGCGCGACAGGTGCGTCCTAGCATCGAAAGCCGGGTCAACGCCCATACGCGCGATGGCGTCGACGAACCCGTCCGAGTATCCGTCCTTCTTTTTACGCTGCTTCTGTCGCTCTCCGGTGACGAGAATGTCCACGGCATCCTGGACCGAGCCCTCCTCGCCAGCTAGCGCCGATCGCAGGGTCTTCTCCCAGGGGAGGGCCTCGAAGGCGACCCACAGGTTCCGGATGTCATCGCGTGGGACGTCGAAGCCGCTGAACCATGCAAGGACGCTGGCGGTCTCCATCCGACCTCGCAGCTCGAGCATGCTGAGCAGAGTGAAGACCTGGGCGATGATCTCGCTGTCCGGCCACTCGTAGTGGGCACCGCGTCCCGTCCCGACCGGGCGCTCTGCCCTACAGACGTCGGGGATCCACCGCTTGGCCCGCCAGTCAGTAAGGCGGCGCTCGGTGATCGGGTACCCCGCACTCCCGAGCAACTCGGTCAGCACCCGCGGACTGATACTCATGGAGCTTCAGCTTACATTTTTCCCTCATATCGCTACTCCCCGCCCCGTGTGACACTGCTCCAGAGACGGACGAGGGCTCGCCCCGGCAAGAGCGAGCCCTCCCGGCTCCACTGACAAATCAGCAGGCCAGTGCCGCGTGTGCGGCGATTCCACATCTCAGGGTACCCGCGGCACCGGCCCCAACCCCTGGTCAGACCAGGAAAAGGAGCCCGTGGTGAATACCGCGCAATTCCCTCAGCCCCAGCAGCATCTCCTCGTACTCGACGGCGAGGTGCAGATCATCGACTTCATCGAGACCGACCCCCATGTTCACCGCGTCCTCGCCGACGCTGACGACCCCGAGGAAATCACCCACACCATCCTGCGCATCGGAGCCCAGGCAACCTTGATCGCCGGAACCGACCTGGAGGCACAGGTAATCGAACGCCGCTTCGAAGGCCTCGCCAGGACCTTTGATGCTTCGCTCGGCAGCGCAGTATCCCAGATAGGCCAGGTCAGCTCCGACCTGCTGGACGGGGAAAACGGGACGCTGACCCGGCTCCTCGACCAGACCAGGACCGGGCTGAAAGCGATGCTCGACAACACCTTCGACCCCGACTCCAAGTCCAGCGCCATCGCCAAGATCGATGCCATCTTCGACGGCGTCGTCCAGCAGCTCGACCACAGGGTGCGGTCTGCACTGGACCCCGATACTCCCAACAGTGCCCTGGGCAAGGCCAAGCGGGAAATCCTAGAGACCGTGAAGCAAGTGGCTCGCGACCAGGACGAGCAGCTCCGAGAACTGGCTATAGCCGTCGCAGCCGGTAGGGCGCGAGCCCAAACCACCGAGCTGACCGCCATCAAGGGGTTTACCTACGAGGCGATGCTCCAGCACGGCCTGGCGTCCATCGCTTCTGTGCACGGAGACATCGCCGAGCCGGTAGGCAGGAGAACCGGCCTGACCGGCACCCAGAAAGGCGACTACCTGGTCACCGTCAACGCCGAGGACACCTGCGGCGAGGAGGCCCGATTCGTCCTCGAATGCAAAGACCGCCACCTCAGCATGACCAAGGCCATGGACGAGCTGGCCAAGGCCATGGACAACCACGCCGCCCAGGCAGCCATAGCCGTCTTCAGCCGGACCGAACACTCCCCGAACCCGCTTCCCTTCTCCTGGTCGGGTAACCGGGCCGTACTGGTCTACGACAAAGAGGACCCCGACGACAACGCCCTCCAGCTCGGCTACGCCTGGGCCCGGTGGGTCTGCCGCCGCAATCTCACCAGCGACCGAACGACGATCGACGCCGGACGCGTCGAGGCCGCCCTCACCAAAGCCCGCCAGGCGCTCGCCAGGCACCAGTCCGCCCGGAGCTGCTTCACCGCCGCCACCAAGAAGATCGATGAGGGAGCTGGTCATGTGACCACCCTTGTCGAGGAGATCCGCGCGGCTCTCGCAGAGCTGTCTGAAGAGCTGAACAGGAGCTGATACGACCCCTAGTCCGGGTGCTCGGCTGACCCCTCATCGAAGTCGGCCGGGTACCCGGCAGCCGAGCCCGATAGGGCGCGTGGTTGCAATTCGGGTTGCAG
>WNFI01122945.1_pt1 | contig 14386 bp, 16 predicted proteins | sample 5400471 | NCBI WGS metagenome assembly WNFI01 (sample SAMN13153348, study PRJNA577476) | soil metagenome | isolation source: 100 cm saprolite on Douglas fir-dominated hillslope | place: USA:California | collected 2013-09-17
GTTGTCTCATGCGTAGAAAGAATATTGGCTGTGGCAACTCTGAGTCAAGCCCCTGAAGGCCTAAGACCATCAGATCCTCAGCATCTGGAGAAGCGAATCGTCGGTGCATAGATTGCTACTGTTCCCGAAATACTCATAGCCTTACACTGTGTTTCCAGTGCTAAACCTAGAGTCGGGGAACATTGAAAGGTACAACTTACAGTTTAAGTACCCCAGGCAACTTAAATTTGCACTAGGCAGATTCCAATGTTCCATGAAGTTCGATATATTACACTGTTCAACTCAGTGGCTCTAGTCAGTAGCGAAGACAAAGTAGGATACGTTGTCATGAATCAATCTCCACGGCTACTAACGAGATTCCTGGTCATCTGATACTGGATATAGGCGCCACCTCAGCTTTTCCATCTCAGACAGCACGATGGTGGTGTAGACATCGATCTCCTCCATACCTATAGCCCTCCATCCGAGACCAAGGAATTTGGTCGACCAAGTTATCTGGGTCATGTTGTAGGTCACGGCATAGAACACATGATTGTGGTATCTACGGATAAATGTGAGCAGGCAGCATGGGCGTCTGTAACCACTATATGTGATTTTTCCTCCTAGGTGGGATGGTCCATTTCTGGGATCGCAAGACGACGAAGTTGCTTCGTTCTCTCCGTGTTCGTGAGGAATGCACGTCTCCCGCGAGCGTTGCCTGGAACAATGCAAATAGAGACCAATTGATGTTCGCCAGCGGAGGAGAAGACGGTACTATAAAAGTTTGGACGGCACCATGGAATGGCCAACAAGTATCGCCATCAATTTGATCTTGTCAAAGCAGCATCTTCAATATATCCGTAGTTTGAGTGCAGGTTTATACAGGCTATGTTATTTTCTTGTCGAGGTGACTCTTGAGGGAAGTGGAGGGTCTTGCTTCACTCCGTGGAAAGTTGTTTTTTAAATGGTATCGGAGGCGCAGGACGCCAGGCGATCTTTCCCTTATAAACCATGGGTTCAATTATCATAAAGTATTTGGATAATGAAGCAAACGACTGAATCATCGCAGTTCATGGCGGAGCCACTTTGACCCACACCCCCGCATTTGTTGCTCCAGATTGTCAATTGGACATGTCCAAAATGTATTTCGTCTGAAGAAAGAAGGGCTTCTCTTTCCTGGATATGTTCTAACTTGCGTTATACATGTTGAGACCTCTGGATCGGCGAGTCTCTCCTTCCGAATCGTTCCTCCCTGAGATTTCGGTATAGCGGTATGCATATCCTTAGGTCCTCCTATGTGCCTCTCGAAGAGTGCCCCGCCCGTTCACGACTTGACCCCTTCCCCTCCTCGTCCGCACTTGGTCATCAGTTGTCCACCTCGCCGACATTCAAGTTGTCGACATACAGGGAAACCACAATATTAGACATGTACATCCTCCTTAAAACCGGGAAGATGTTCGTACGGACGAATCCTCATTCTATCTTGATAGGTCGATGATCAGTATCGTGACTTATTCAACTTTGATGCAGGTAATCGCGAGGTTGTACGAACTAGTGAATGGTGATGCATTATGGAATCAGCCTCGAGCACGCGTTGAGGACCCCGTATGCAAGTACGACCTAAGATCAGGATTCATCGCTCCAACACCAACCTTTTCCCCCTAAGCACACACTCCAACTCAGCCAAAGTTTCTTCATCCCCCTCAGGCCGAATACCTGTCGCATTCTGGGATTTCAGCGTGTCGTGGGGTCACCGAAAAGTTGGCGTGCAATTAAGGAATACGTCGCGAGATCCAAGCTCACTGAGTAAACGAACAATTTTGAGGTAGAGAGGATAAAAAGTAGGCTGGTCAAAGAATGGATCGCGCTCGTCAGGGGGGAAAGAGGCTGATAGGTCGGATGTCCTCGAGGCGGAGAGATTCACAAACACGATGTTGTACAGCTCGCATCGACTGTGACACATTATGTTGCCTCGCGTGTCATTCGATCTTTGGAGGTTTCATCCCGTATTTACAAACATGTCACATTTGGATTTCAGTCTAGAACATAACCGAGCGGTCAACATGGCTCAGCGGCCTGCGTTGCTGTCCACTTCGAATGCATGGATGATGCACCAAAGGGAGGTATGTAGATCAGTCGTTGGCAGCTGCTTGATAGCCCTGCGTATGAAATAAGCCTCAGTGCAAAGACCCATCAGAGAATTATGTACTCACATCTCTGTCGTCCAGGAATTCAATGTAGGCCAGAGCAATAGTGATCCACCAACTCGGATCCACTCCCAATGCTCTTGCGACTCCGTGATCAAGTTCGATGGTCCCACTTGTAGAGCGGGTGCCAATCAGGGGTGTGGCGTCATGGAATGTTAGCACTGGGATGTTTGGAGCCAATTGGGAATGCGGGGTTGATGACGAGCTCGTCAGAGGGTGGGACTCATGAGAGACTTGGATGGTAAACGACTGTCATTGTGGCAGAGGATGAGCGATGTTCGAAAAAAAAGGAGTCAGATTCGTACTTTCCCCACGCCAAAAATGGAGCGCGTTAGAGCCGCAGGTAAGAAGGAAAGCCGACTGGGGGCTGTCATCGTTACGTTAGTGGGTTTGACGATGAATCTGGTCAGGTCCGCATGAGGAAGAGGATGAGTTGAAAGAGGCCGATTGTATGATGCTTCCGAAGCCTTAAATGACGGTGGAGGAGACGTAGGCGAAGAAATACTGCACTTGGAGGACGTTACTGCGTCTTTGGATACATAGAAGTGCGAGATACTCGTCGAGGCTTCCACGCAGCTAGAGGTGGAAGAGTACAGTGGTGTTGGAGGATAAGACATGCTGGATATCTGCGTTAAATGACCTTCCTGAGCATCATGAGGGTATGCAGGCGGGGGAGGGGTTGCGTCTATTCTGGTTTGACATGTGAATGCTAGGAACATAGTCGGGTCACCTTCTGATGGATCACAAGGCACAAGGGGAACGAAAGAATGTGATGGAAAAAGAGGAGAGCGAATACGGATGTACCTAGGAGATAAACGCCATGAGTGTTCGTAGATTGAAACGAAGACAGGAAGGAAGCACGAACCATCCAGACACGGGGCGATGAATAGTCCATTTGACGTGCTGGGAAGAACTTTCCTGCGAGTTCAAGAGAGTTCGATCGTCAACTCTCAAGGCCAGCTCATAAAAAGCGAATATAAGTGATTACTTTCACATGAGTTAGAATCTCGTTGGATGCGAGCTGGCGTTCCTGTTCCAAACGGGCATAATGAAGAATGCTAGGTTATCCGGGCTCTGTTCAACGTACACTCGTCCATATCGTTCCCTGAGTCATCTTATCTACCACTATGACTCGGTGAGGACCGCTTATATTATCATCACTGATTTGGAATCAGACGTCAAGTGTAAGCCAACAGTAGCAGGGTCACCTTTGGATGCAGTACTTCGCAACATAACCGAAGGACGCTCCTAAGGCTGAAGGAGAAAGCGGATTTGATGTTGGAAGCATGTCGGGATCGATACCAATAACAAGCACATAGTCTTTAGTAGTGATGACCAATGATCTTGGGCAATGTCCGAAAATAGTAAGTCACATTACTTGTTTGAGCCCGTTGCACTTAATCGTATTCCAGATGCTGCAAACGGCTGTTAAGCCAGAGGAGCACGCGGTCGTCTTAAGAGATAACCCAGGGCTAGTACAGCCCAACTGGTGGGTCTACCCCACTACTGATGTACACCAGGTCGTTAATTGTAACTTAGGCAGGTAACCAGCCTCTATTATTAGTTGTAAACTTGTTACAAGTCGCGAGAGATATCGATCGAGAGTAACGCTAAGAACGATATCAAGACAGTTCTGATACCGTTTCTCAGGCTGAGGTACATAGCATCTTATATATATAGCGAAGAAGATAAAGAGAAACTTAGCGTTGCCTTCGCCACAGGGCAATGCTTCACGCTCTGATATAAGGAGATACAAGGAAATGTACGCGCCCATAAACTACCATGGCGGCACGTCCTGCCCGTGGCGTTCCTTACCTGCGGTTTCCACTGATCGGTCCACACCTCCAACATAACTAGCACCATGGAGCCGACGAGTGCGACACCGAGCTGGTCATGAGGTGTGCTTGCAAAATTGGCACTGTATATGTGAGCGGCCACTGGTGCAGACCGTTAATCTCGGAAGGGAGTTGCAATGTCAATCTTCCGGGAATTGATTAAAGTGTGAGGCGGTCCGAACCAGCTCACAGAGGTCCTCACGAGATCGGGCAAGGTGGTGCCCCTCTCGTGATATCTCCGCGCGGGATCTACATTCATTGCATCTTGGGGGTCTCCCGCCGCTAGCTGGAAGACCTTTTCGCCTAGACGTGTATCACTATGGGCATTCTTCCACAATCAGGGGAGTCTGTCCAAGAGATCTTCGAATGTTTTTTAGCACGTCTTGCTAACTCATTTGAGTCCCGCGATGTTTTCCAGTTTAGCAACCTATTCCTTCCGAATGGGTATCTTCGAGAGTAATGTCTGATAGATGTCTGGTTGGAATGTTTCTGATACTTCTGGGTTCAGCCTCCTCATCTGTAACTGGGATTTGGCCTCTGTTTCTAAGAATTCACTCCAGAAATTCTTTCAAACTCACCAAGGGCTTCCTGTTGTTGATCCCGCGTCAATCAAGGTCGACTCAACAAAGACTCTGCCACTCTTTAACTCGACGGTAAAGTGGATTCAGTAAGTTCCGCGTCTGTTCCAGTCATTTACATCGGATGCGCGTTCATCTGTTATGTGCTTAGAGGATTCTTTGTATTCGAAACGCTCAGTGCTTTCGGAGAAGGCGTCGCACGGATCCAGCTGGACGCCGACACTGGAGTCTTTCGTGCCTTGACATTGTCATTTTCCCTTCACCAGCTCAAGGGCCATTCTCCCCTCGTCGACCTCAGTCCTCCCATTGGGATAGAACATGGACTCGCACACAATTACCTCGAGAGACGCGAGCTTGCATCCTATTTCAAGCCTGAATTACCATATCCGAACCCAACGGTTATTATCCTTGGCGCAGGGCATTCGGGCCTCATGCTTGGCGCAAGGCTCAAGCGCTTGGGCATCTTGACATTGATCGTCGATAGGGGGGAACGCTTGGGCGATTCCTGGAGGAAAAGATATCACTCACTGATGCTCCAGGATACCATCTGGAGCGATGTATTCCCGTATCTCCCGTTTCCGGACGATTGGCCTATTCATATTCCGAAGGATAAGTATGAAACATATACATATCTATGATTCTTTCTTCGTTATCCAGCTTACCTATGTCCTAGGATGGCTAGTTGGTTGGAGTCCTATGCGATCACAATGGATCTGCATGTGGTGTGTTCAATTCCACAAGACGACTTAAATCACTGCTGAGATGCCACCAGTGGCTGCAATCCACCGTTGAACCCAGTTCAACATCTTACGACGAAGCCACAGAAACATGGACTCTGAGCATCCGCAGAGGAGACGGTTCCCTTCGTAAACTGAGATGCAAACATGTAGTTCAAGCCACCGGGTATGCGTTTGTTTATGTAGTCACGAAGTAGCACCATCAATTCATGGTTTGAACAGAGGGGAACCAAACATACCTCACTTCGAAGGTGAAGAAACCTTCAAGGGTAGCATGTACCATTCAAGCACCCACAACTGTGGTACACGGTGGAAAGGCAGGAAGGCTGTAGTTATAGGTTGCGGCAACTCTGGTAGGTATCTCCCTCCTATCAAGACTTGCATTTGACAATATCTCCTGGTCCTCCTGAGTCTAGCGCACGATATTGCTCGTGACTTCTACAGCACAGGAGCTGCAGAAGTGACGATGGTCCAGCGCTCAGCGACTGCCGTGGTCAGCAGCACTGCGAGTATTCCGAGGCTCCAGTATGATTTGGGTTACCACGAAGGAGGTCCACCGACAGAGGTAGGGAGGATGAGCGTTTCTTTACGGAATTCATATGAATTCTCCCTCAGGAAGTAGATTTATCGGTAATCTCATTCCCTTACAAAGCGTTTGAGCCGTATGCAGTAGCAACACATGCTGCGATCAACGAAGAGGATAAGGAAATCATTGAGGGACTAGAACGTGTCGGCTTTAAGACGAGAGGAAAAGGCGGCCCTGGATTATTGTACCAGTATTTTCGACATCCAGGGGTAAGTATGTTCGTACTACCTTCGACGATTGAAATTTATTACAGCTTTCATCCAGGGTTTCCATATCAACTTTGGGTGCTCCACCTTGATCATCGACGGTAAGATCAACATCAAGCAGGGTCAGGACGTGAAAACGTTCGAGGAAACCGGGGTCAGATTTGCGGATGGAAGCTTCCTTGAGGCAGATGTCGTGGTCCTGGCTACAGGTACGCGTCTGATACATCCAGTAATTCTGTGTCCAATATTTGTCTGGTATAGGCTACAGGCCTATGCGAGAAACCTGTCGCAAGGTCTTCGGTGCTCATATTGCCGACCAAACGGAGGTTTGGAAAATGGATCCTGCAAGCGAAATTCATGGTATTTGGAAACATTCTGACTGTCCAGGGTAAGTTCCTTTGTCTCGTATCCCAGAAACTTTATGGCACATTCATCTATCCCAGGTTCTGGTATATCGGCGGAGTATGTAGCTCGTTCCCGTCCGAGAGCCGTTCTGTCCCGTTAATGATATCATTCTCTCCTTTTTCATAGGGTATTTTGCTATCTCGAATGTACTCTAAATATGTTGCTTTGTGGATACAAGCTATCGAGCAAAAGATTGCACCGAAGATGCAGCCTCAGGTCAGCTAGTTGACACTATTCTTTCGCTTCTTCCACAGTAATAGTTCCGTTCGAATTCCTATTATTCTTGTCTATAGATGAACCGTGACATTTGTTTGTAGGTTCGAAGTGGGCGTTGCTGATGGTACTTAAGATGATGGGATATCCTGATGTAACAATACAAGCGTACACCGATCGGCGTTCATCCTGAATATTTTGTGTGCTCTACTAGTACTGGCAGTGCATGGCAACAAGATGTTCTTTGCGAGGGAGTTAGCTCTTTGGGGCCGATCGATCTCATCTCTGATCTCCTTGCGGATGGGCCCTTTACCAATACATCGCGGCGTTTGGTCCAAGAGACCCATCTTCTGAACGGATATTCTGAGCGACGAATGGACACCACTGCCGCGAGGACTTTCAGTGCTCAATTCTTCGGAAGAACAGACTATTTCGGGCTTGTTTCCTGTGTTGTGCACATACATTTACCTGCTACCATTAGAGTACCTGGACACCATTTTTATGGCGAATTCTTGTGTGACAGCCATGATGTCATGGAATCAACCAACTTTGCTGAATACTGTACTATATAAGCATCACAACGAGAGATATCCTCATTGGTCTCTGCGGCAAAAACTCGTTACTGCTTAGAGACTCGGCACCATTATTGCTGTAGTTCTCAACAATGAAGCAGCTGACTGCACGACGTCGTGTTTGCACTCCCATCCTTGATTCTCGTACGAGGCTGTTAGTAAACATCATCAATTTCGATCCCGACTCAAACATCAGTAGACTTGCCAGTTGCAGGGGCGAAATCAACGGAATGTAAGCTGTGGCTCTGAGACTCGACTAAGGAGTTGTGGTTGTGGGGCCAAGGTGCGGTGGGGAATTGAGGCGGATGCTGCGGAGCTGCGCCCCTTGTTGTCATTAAAGGGAAGAGTGCACAAGCAACATACGTAAGGACGTTCCAACTTCGCGTCCAACCAGGCAGGAGGATTTTTTTTCTTTATGTGAGCGGTGATGCTTGCATAATAACATAGCAGACTGGGAATCCAAGGTCAACGACGCATCAAATTAGCAGGTAGATCTTCAGCCTGGTCTGCATCTCTAACATTTGCCTTCGATATATTGGTAGGTTGAATCTACCAGACACATCCCCAGCATTCACACGTGCCTGGTGCTTTGTGAGCTCGACCATGATCGGGCCAACTCAAAACCCTATACACAATAATGCCATTTATCTCAATTAGTGCTTACATAATCGCTATCGGCAACTACCGTTCGTCATCGAACAAACACCTCCTCGCCCTTCCTTCTCATCTTGCATACCCTTACATCATGGTCGGTGTTCTGAAGCTCCAAATGATTCAGGCTGATTTTGATGATGCTTTCTCGATAGTCTCTCACACCAGGCGCTATGAGGCGACTCATGAAAGAGATCTCGACCCTCCGAGCATCTCCTCCTGATGGTATAAGGATCGTGACTAATGAGGAGAACATATTCGACATTACGGGTATTGTAGCTGGTCCAGGTGCGTATGCTTGGTAGACTCTGGTCAACACAGTTGTGTCTTGTTTGTTTGTTTGTGTTCGAGGCCCTTTGATGATTGTCCTGCCGATTCTGGTTCTAGAGGGGACACCATACGAAGGGGGCTATTTCAAAATCAGATTCCAGTTCACGGAGGAGTTTCCTACAATGCCTCCTAAATGTATGTTCCTTTTGACTTTTCTTATGGTTTCAAGTTTCTGAACGCGTCTACTTTGTTTATTTTTCGATTCAGGCACAATGTTGACCCGGATATTTCATCCCAACGTTTCCAAGTCGGGGGAGATCTGTGTGAACACTTTGAAAAAGGACTGGAGAAAGGAGTATGGAATTGCACATATTCTTATAACTGTGAGTTCATTTGTCCCATTATTTTGCTATTCCGTTAGTGAAAAGTGCTTCCGACTCAGATCAAGTGTCTGCTTATCTACCCCAATGCCGAGTCGGCCCTCGATGAGGCAGCAGGGAAGTTGCTCCTAGAAGATTATGATGAATACTTCAAACATGCGAAGCTTATCACTCAGGTGCACGCCAAGCCCAAAGTGCGCCCTCCTGAGTTCGATATTCCTTCAGCATCATCGAACCCCTCTGCACACACCTTACAAAGTGATTCATCCTCATCAACGCCACATCCTGCCGAGACGAGTTGCTCGCCGCCGCCCACTTTGAACTCAACAGCTATTCCTCTTGAGATCATCCCTCCAACCAATACGGTCGCACCGGTCAAGTCAATGAAGACTTCCGTCTCACCTAACACGCATCTCGCTCCTGAGCATGCAGAACCATTACAGCTCTCTCCATCAAACAACAACAAGAACAAAACAAAGATTTCTACCAACCCCTCACCTATCGTGACGAGCTCCGGTGTCCCTTCGCTAAGTAGCAGTGCCTCGGGAAATAAGCCGCCCAGCAGTGGGCCTTTACAGCCTGCTGTTGTTGGGAATGCCAGCACAGGGCCAACGAGTGTGGCATCGACCAAGTCTTTAAAGCGAACGGTCAACAGTTTAGGCGGCGTCTCGAAGCGAAAGAAAGGTCTTAAGCGGCTATGAGCTGGAATAGCATCACTATTACTTTGTTGGGCATGCTTATGGTTACGTTTCACCTCATGCGTTGTGACGATCCTTTCCTGAACCTGTAGCCTTAGTCTTTTTACCCCATTCTTTCACCCTGTCCTATTCCTTAGGCTTATTCCACTCGCTAAGGTAATGGTATTGACATGTCCATTCTATTGATTTATACCAGCGATATAATAACATGGTAGGCGGAGACGTGGCCACGTACGCACGTGTAGGAGGTTCAGAAAACATGCTCTAGATCTGTTCTCTCCATCGCCCGTCGATTCTCTTGTCACGCGCGAGTGATTGGGTCTCGCGGAAGTACTCGTCCCTCAGGCTTAAGTGAATGGTGTCAAAAAAGCGAAAGGCAGTGAGAATAATAACTGGACGCACAAAGCTAGGAATAGTCCTCGAAGTGCGAGGAACTCGAAAGACTGATTGTCTGCTAGCTCCTTACAAATCGTGGCCACACACGACGGATTCCATGCTTCGCGGCAGCGATGCGCACGGCTCCTGTCCAAAGGTTCGTTCGCCTGCCCCAGGCCCCCTCCTGGAATGACATCAAGCTTGGCTAGCTTAGGTTAGGGAGTCCTAGAAGAGACCGCAGATCCAGGTTGATTCTCCTGGCGGTAGTATCCTGGTGTTACAGCACCAATGGCATGATTTTAGTGAAGTACCTTCCCGTTCCGCACCGTAAAAATTCGCAGTGAAGAAGTGTTTCGGGTTCCAAAATGACGGAAGTAGTTGGGCCATGCCCAGTACCTGCCTTTTTCCACCCATGTCGAAAAGATAAGTTCGCCTTCGAAAGAGGTTCCAGGCGATCCTTGGCACTTGAGAAACCCTTGGAGTCCTTGAAAAATACGGTCCTCACGTTCTCTGTCTTTGGAAAAAAACGTTTGTGCGTTCATAAAGGGCACCATTGTGTGGGGGGGGGTAATCGTACGGCAAATAGTACGGTCCTCACGTTCTCTGTCTTTGGGAAAAAACGTTTGTGCATTCACCAAGGTGAAAAGCGCAACGGCACCATTGTGGGGGGGAAGGAAGTCCCGTATGCACCTGTTCAGGTTACTTCGAGGAGAATAGGGTCTTGCTGGAATGATCCCAGTCGGGGTAATCGTACGGCAAATAGTTGTATCAACTTGTGACTTCCGTGAAAGGTATCTAACAAAGTGCATACCTCTTGACTGTTTAACCAACTATGGTGTACTTGGCAATAATCGCTCTTCTTGAAAGAGCGGATTAGGTTATTTGCGGATAGCACACCATAAACTAAATGAGGTGATGCATACTCGCAGGGCACACCTGCTGCGGTATCTTCATTTGACGATCTAACAAGTGCATACCTCTTGACTGTTTACCCAACTACGGTGTACTTGGCAATAATCGCTCTCTTGAAAGAACGGATTAGGTTATTTGCGGATAGCACACCATAAACTAAATGAGGTGATGCATACTCGCACTCGCAGGGCACACATCTGCCGCGTTCTCACGCAGCCGCGGGGTAACAAATGAGAATCATCATCATCATCATCACTCGCAGGGCACACCTGCTGCGATACCTTCATTTGACGAAGAATATTGCACCGGAATGAGCAAAGGAAATTAACTGCAGAAGGGTATTTCTGGTGCTCCTCCATTCATGCACACGACCACACCAACACGGAATCACAGCAAATGCAAATATGTCTGTTGCTGTGTATCTCCATGATATCATTTCACCCCATTGGTTGGGCGGTATGGAGGAAGGAGGGGGTGGGTACATCACACGACCACACCAACACGGAATCACAGCCAATGCAAATGTGTCTGTTGCTGTGTACCCCCACGACATCACTTCACCCCATTGGTTTGGGGCGGTATGGAGGAAGGAGGGGGTGGGTACATGACGAGAATAATGGAAAAGGAATGAAGACTTGTTGAGCCGATTCAGCAAAAAAAAAAACGTATCGTTCTGTTGCCGAATAGGGACTACGGGGAAGGTCAACCTGGCAAAGGGTCGCCCGCGCGATGCAACGGCCTCATGGAGACCCATGCCATGGGGCCTTGACACGTTTGTCTTAAACCAGTAAGGTGAGGAAAAAGACACACTCCAGTTTGGTCAAGTTGGCCGCTGTCCGCGTTGTAGTAGAAATTGCGTCAGGGCCAGTACTATAACAAAAATTATAGAAACCGGCTATGAACACTATCATACGGTGATGATAATCTGTGACAGACTATTTAATGAATTTTTTGGTCTTTTGTAATTGGTGTGCAGTATAGCAGAGCATAGGTAGCTAGGATCAATGATTGATTCTCCCAGCCTCACGTTTCCCAAGATTAGGATCGTTCGGATCTACGATATATAGTTTGGCTAGGGACATCCTGTAAGCCCGAACCCAGAGTATTGTATGGAAGTCCGCTCGCCTATCAGAGCGCCAGTCCGCTGGAGCTTGCTCGAAATAAGGGTGTTAAAGTGGCAGGTGAAGGCAATCAGCCGCCGGGTGGCGTTAGATAGACTGTGACAAGGGAAATGATCACAGTCTTTCTCGACCCTGCCTTTCTTTTTGGTTGCCAGTTGTTGTGAAACATGACGGATCAAAATTTGACTTGTTTCAAAGATGTGGAGGATGTCATTCACACTGGGATGCACGATGGTTTGCGAGTTCTCAAAGACCGCCCCCAATGTGTTTGCATTCGAAGGGAGTGTGATATGGGTAAGGTTGAATCCGCCGATTAAACATCGCGCCGCAGTGTCGGCGCACCGACTAAAGCCAAGATGTGGGATAATTACTTTCAAGATCCATCAATCGGCGGATAATAGATAGATAGACGAAGGATCTAGTTTTGCAGAGAAAACATGACTCGATGTGGCATAGTCCAAGATTCATCATGAGAGATGAACTGATACGGACTAGAGACAAAAGACTCCATAGGCGCAAAATTGGCGATCAGACTCCGTTTTACGAGCGCAGCAGTGTTTTCTTGGAAAGGGTAATGTGTGTGGGTGTTAGAGCTATGCCAAGCCTTTGAAAGAAAGGCAGGTGTGTACACGAGGCATATACCTGCGGTGAAACGTAAGAGGTGTTGACTATGGTTGCCAGCGATAGGGGCGACGCAAGAACTCGGGTGAGTCCGATCACCTATCCTTCACAACCGTGCATCTCTCCCCGCTTCAACCTGAAACGAAATGGATTTCTCCGAATCCGGAAGAAAGGCGGGCTGGTTGGTCGGGAAGCTTTCTCTCCTCTTATGGTTGGCTTGGACAGCTCGGATCATCTTCTGAGGGTGATGACAAGCGCCAATGCAAGATACTGTGACGCCGATGGGAGAGCGCCTACGAATGAGATGTCCTCGGGTACTAGTGTCTTAGCGATTGCTTGGCACAGGGCAGGCTCAGGGATGCAGGGACTGATGAATTTCAACACCTTCCCATCTCATGATGTGCCCATTGTTGGTAAAAAAGTGATGCACCTGCCATCTTGGGGTTTTGATTCTTCCTCCTCTCTTCCTCCTAGACCCGCTCTTGCCTCTTGTGCTCTTCGCCCGCGTTACCACTTCCAGTTCAAGTCAGATTCGGGTTCTCCGCTTTTATCCAGATCCTGAATCCTATTCTCATCATCCTGTAACCGACACACTTCAATCTCCAATCAATAGATTTTCGCTTTGTCTTCCTAACTGAGTTAAGAATCCTAACTCAATCGCTGCCCGCACCTTATATATGTCTCAGCATTCCTCCGTCTTGTTGCCACAGCTTCAGTTCGTCTCTCCCCCATACCTTTACTCTCTTCCCGCACCTCACACACTCCCCTATCTAACTCGTTAATTGAGATGGTCAAAGAAGAGGGTCAGGTTTTCTTCCGATGGATATTCTCCACCGCTGGCGACAAGCGTAACGCCCAGGTCGTTCTCATGAACACTGAAGGTGATCCCTACACTTCTTACAAGGTATGTCACTCTTCATGTGCTCCTTCCCCTGACTGCCATGAATTCCATCCGCTTCAACTTTGGCGCCCATGCACGTTAACTAATCTCATCGCATTTCGTACAGTTCGAAACCAAATTCGACCCTGATGTCCCCATCGCTTCTCAAACGCCACGCACACACATCTATGCCCTCTCCTCACCCCGCCCAAGTTACACTCCACCCAGCGATCCCTCCGTCCCCCTCGCATCACAGCATAAGGATAAACTTACCTATAGCCAATCCAAGAAGGAAATTGCTACGGTTAAATGGGAGAAGGATCTATATGCTAGCTATATCAAGTTCAACCATTGGCCTGGGGAGGATGTTTCTAGCGTGCAAAAGGACAGCAAGGGAAGTAGGAAGGATCATGACGAGGAGGAAGAGGAGCCAAAGAAGATTCAGAAAAGCTTCTTGCTCAGGCATGCTATTTTGAAGGAGGAGAGTCCTCTAGTGAAGGTTGCAAGTAGCGAGTGAGTCCCAATCCATTGCCATTAGTAATGCCTCGGTTTTTTTTTGTGAGGGATGACTAATGAAATTCTGTTCATTGTTTTTCAGTAAAAGTCTGCGGTTCTTGGTGGATGGCTGGCGGGAGTGTAAATGGAAACTGTCCAAATCTACAGGCGATATTGTCGTACGTATCTCCATCACTCGTGCACTTTGGTCTCACTCAATCGACCTGTCCCATATTTAGGCTACGAAACCCTTCGAGATGCTCGCCTCCGCTGCCGAGATGTGCCGTTATACTCCTGCGACGCAGGTTCTCTCTTTCTCCCCTCGCTATATGGGCCTTGCGACGCACGATTGTGTGGTGACACTGTGGTTGCACCTGGTGAGACTCGAGAAGGGGTACGAATGGTAGACTTGCGGTCAGCGGATTCCCGTTAACCAACCCTAGCCGCTCGTGGATTCTTCTCGGCTGTAAAATTGCTTTCGTTGGGTGCTTGAGGCGTTTATGTGATGGTTTCGCCGATGCACTTCATTTTCGTTCTAGTAACATACAAGCAGGGTTTCGGTTCATTCCTATCTTTTCCGGTCTCATCCTTCCCCCCATCCTTTTTTTTTGATCGGTTATGACCCACTCACGAGAAGACCACCCCCCCCCTTGTTCGCTTTCCCC
>WNFI01135952.1_pt1 | contig 14385 bp, 14 predicted proteins | sample 5400471 | NCBI WGS metagenome assembly WNFI01 (sample SAMN13153348, study PRJNA577476) | soil metagenome | isolation source: 100 cm saprolite on Douglas fir-dominated hillslope | place: USA:California | collected 2013-09-17
CCCTCGAGGCCGGCCAGCTTCTCGCGCAGCACCTCGATCTGGCGCTCGCCGAGGGAGATGGTCGCGCCGCCGCGTGCATGCGGCAGGCGCAGTCGCGCCAGCACCCCCTGGTGGCGCTCGAAGAAATCCGGATGACGCTGCAGGTACGTCGCGATCGAGTCTTCTTCGGTGTCTGCCGCCGCCAGTCCGCGAGCCTCTCGTGTCGTCATAGCGTTCTAAACCTCGAGGTGACCTTCGAAGGATATGGCCGTGGGGCCGCTCAGCCAGATGTGCTCCCCTGGACCCGCCCAGTTTACGCATAACTCGCCGCCGCGCACGAGCACCCGCACTTCGCTCCCGAGCCGTCCGCGCCGGCGCCCCACGGCGACCGCCGCACAGGCACCGGTGCCGCAACTCGAGGTCTCCCCGGCGCCGCGCTCGTACACCCGCAGCCGCACCTCGGAGCGCGAGACGATCTGCAGGAAGCCGGCGTTCACCCGCTGCGGAAATCTCCGGTGGCCCTCGATCGCCGGACCCAGGGTCGGGACCGGTGCCTCATCCACCGAGGCCACCATCAGCACGGCATGCGGATTGCCGAGGGAAACGACCGCGATCTCGAGCCGCTGGCCGGCGGCTTCGAGCGGGTAGCTGTCGGCCTCGAGCGGCGCCTCGAAGGGGAGCGACCTCGGGTCGAAGTCGGGGACACCCATGTCGACCGCGACGTGCCCGCCGCTGCCGATGCGCGCCTCGACGGTCCCGGCAAGGCTCTCGAGTCTGAGGGTGCCGTTGCGGGCGAGCCCGCGCTGGTGGAGGAGAGCGGCGATGCAGCGCACGCCGTTACCGCACTGCTCGACCTCCCCGCCGTCCGCGTTGAAGATCCGGTAGAACGCGGCCACATCCGCGCGCCGCGCGCGCGCGAGCACGAGCGCCTGGTCGAAGCCGATCCCGGTGCGCCGATCCGCGAGACGGCGCACCAGGTCGGGCGCAAGGAGTGAGGGGTCCGCGGGCGCATCGAAGACGACGAAATCGTTGCCGACCCCGTGCATCTTCGTGAAATCGATGCGCATCGCAGCGCCAAGCATAGCCGAAAGCGGCGCGCGCGCGGTGCGCTAGCGAAGGGCGGCGCGGTCCCGATAAAGGCAACGGTCCATGACGGTGAAGATTCCGGCCGCCACCGCCCGCTCGGCGGCGGCGCGATCGATCACACCATCCTGCAGCCACAGCGCCGCAAGCTTGAGGCGAATGCAGTCGGCGACGATGCCGGCCACGTGCTGCGGGCGGCGGAAGACGTCCACGATGTCGACCCGTTCGTCACGGCCGAGCACCTCCGCCAGCTGCTCGAGCGAGGCGACAGCCGGCTCGCCGAGGACGCTTTCCACCGTCGGGTTGACGGGGATGATGCGGTACCCGAAGCGCTGCAAGGCACGCGTGACGCCGTGGCTCGGACGGGTGGGATCTCCCGACAGGCCGACGACGGCGATGGTGTGTGCACCGCGCAGGAGGCGCGCGATCTCCTCGGCCCCGGGGTTTACGAACACGACGCCTCCATGGCCTTCGCCTCCTGAGGCGTCTAGTCTAGACGCCCTCGATGACGCCACCTGATGGGACTCATCCCTGACATACCCCCCGAGCCCGCAGGAACACCACGTTCGCATCGAGCCGCACGGGCGCACGCTGCGCGTGGCCCCCGGCCAGGCGGTGCTCGAGGCGGCGCTCGCGAGCGGACTCAATCTGCCGCACAGCTGCAAGTCAGGCCACTGCGGCTCGTGCCGGGCGCGGCTGCTGGCCGGGGAGATCCACTACCCGGATGCGGGGCTCCCGCTCGGCATCACGGCCGAGGAGGCCCGGAACGGTCAGATCCTGCTCTGCCAGGCGCGCGCCGACTCGGACCTCACCGTCGAGGCGCGGCTCATCGCGAGTGTGGCCGACGTCGAGATCAAGACCCTGCCGTGCCGCATCGCCCGCCTGCGCAGCCTCGCCCCCGACGTGATGCAGGTCTTCCTGCGGCTGCCGGCGGTCGAGCGTCTGCGCTTCCAGCCCGGTCAGTACCTCGACGTGCTGCTCGAGAGCGGCCGGCGCCGCAGCTTCTCGATCGCGAACCCCCCGCACGACAGCGCGCTGCTCGAGCTGCACGTGCGGCGGGTGAACGGCGGCGGATTCACCGAGCGGCTCTTCGGCGTCGCACCGGCAGAGGGCGCTGCCGCCGCGCTCGCCACCGGATCGCTGCTGCGCATCGAGGGGCCGATGGGTCAGTTCAGCTACCGGGAGGGCACACGAGCGGTGCTCATGGTGGCCGGGGGCACGGGGTTCGCACCCATCAAGTCAATGCTGCGGCACGTGCTCGAGACCGGCCTGCAGCGCGACATCCACTTCTACTGGGGCGCACGCCACGTGCCGGACATCTACGAGGAGTCCCTGGTGCTCGAGTGGGTACGCCGCTATCCGCGGCTCACCTTCACGGCCGTGCTGTCGGAGCCGACCGCGGCGGAGGCGGGCCATCATCGCGCGGGCTGGGTGCACGAGGCCGTGCTCGCCGATCACCCGGACCTCGCACCCTTCGAGGTCTACGCCGCCGGCCCGCCGGCCATGATCGAAGCCATGCGCGCGGGATTTCCGCGGCACGGGCTGCCCGCGGAACGGCTGTATTTCGATTCCTTCGATTACGCGCCGGACAGCGCACGACCCCAGGGGGAGCCCTGAGGGTGCGAGATCTATAATGCCGCGGGGTATCGGGCATGGGTAGCGATGGGATGCCAGTGACTCACGCGGCCATCACCGGCTGGGGCAAGTGCCTGCCGCCGGCGGTGCTCACCAATCACGACTTGTCCGGCATGCTCGAGACGAGCGATGAGTGGATCGTGACCCGCACCGGCATCCGCGAGCGGCGCATCTCCCACGTCGGACTCGAGGAGCTCGCCTATGTCGCCGCCGTGCGCGCACTCGCCGCCGCGGGGCTCGAGGGCCACCGCATCGAGCTCATCGTCTTCGGCACCTGCAGCCACGAGGACCAGGTGCCGAACATGGCGTCCGCCATCCAGGTGCGCATCGGCGCGCAGCCCGCCGCCGCCTTCGACATCAACACCGCGTGCACGAGCTTTCTCTACGGGCTGTCGACCGCGACGGCGCTGATTCGCACCCACGTGGTCCGCAATGCGCTCGTGATCGGCGCGGAGCTGATCTCCCCGTTCATGGACTGGAGCGACCGCGACGTCGCGGTGCTCTTCGGCGACGGCGCGGCGGCGGTGGTGCTGGAGGCCACCGAGCGCGAGGAAGGGGTGCTGAGCGAGAAGCTCGGCTGCTACGGGGAGGCGCGCGAGATCCTGCGCGTGCAGGGCATGGGGGGCCGCTATGCCAACCGCGGCGTGCTCTACGGCATCACCCGCTGGCAGTTCGAGGGACAGGAGATCTTCAAGCGCGCCGTGCATGGCATGGCGAGCGCCTGCGAGGAGGCGCTCGCGCGGCGCGAGTTCAGTGCCCGGGATGTCGACCTGCTGGTGCCCCACCAGGCGAACCTGCGCATCATCGAAGCGGTCGCCAAGCGTGCGCACGTGCCGCCCGAGCGCGTGTATCTGAATATCGAGCGCTACGGCAACATGTCCTCGGCCACCGTCCCGGTGGCGCTGTGCGAGGCACTCGAGGAGCAGCGCGTGCGCCCTGGAGCACTGCTCCTCATGCCGGGCTTCGGCGGAGGCCTGAGCTTCTGTGCTCACCTGGTGCGCTGGGGCGCGCGCACGACGCCGCTCGGGACGAGTCCCATCGAGCTGCCCCCGAACGAGCGGCCGGCGCTCGAGATCATTCGCGACTGCCTGCGGCGCAAGACCCACCCGGCACCCCCGAGCGCCGCCCCCTTCGGCTGAGCCCTCAGCGCCTGGCGGCGCGCACCGCTTTCTTCTTTTTCTTCGCCGGATCCTTCGGCCGGCTCTTGCCGAAGGAGCCCTGGTAGATCTTGCCGCGGCGGGTCTTGGGGTCGCCTTTACCCATGAGGAACGCTCCGAGTCTTAGTCAAAAGACAAAGGCCGGTCGCCGACGCCCGCGGGCACGCACGACCGGCCTTTGACGGATCGATCTTACCAGCGCTTCGGTGCGCCGCCGCCCCGGTTACCGCCGCCGGTGCGCTCCTGAGCCTCGTTGACCCGCAGCGCACGCCCGCCGAGCTCCTTGCCGTTGATATTCTGGATGGCACGCGAGGCATCGGCGCGTGACATCTCCACGAAGCCGAAGCCGCGCGGCCTGCCGGTGTCGCGATCGGTGATGATGCTCACCGACTCGACGGTGCCGTGCTGCGCGAACAGCTCGCGTACTTCGGCGTCAGTGGCGGAGAAGGGCAGGTTGCCCACATAGATCTTGGTCATGCAATCGAACTCCTGAAATGAACATAACTAGCAGGAGTGCTGACCGAAGATCGGTTGAGTCGTCGGCGCACGCTGCCACCTGGTCGGGAACGATTCGGCTTTTCAGACTCGGAAGCCAACTCGCATACGAGGCGGGCGGCAGGCGGCAGGAAAGGGAAAGGTCACGAACCGGCGCGGACGATACCTCATGCGGCGCCCGGGATTCAAGCGCCGGAGTGTCATCCTGCATGCCGGTGCGCCCCGGGGCTGCGGCGGGTGAGTCCGCCAGCTGATTGAGGAGCACGAAAGACAGTGCGACGCCGATCCCGGCGGCTGGCGCCTGGAAGGGCCGGTCGAAGATGAACATGCGCGCCTCCTCATCCCTCGTGCGCGCGGCCTTCGGGCCGCGTGGGCACTCGCGGACTGTAGGCGCGGACGGTGTCCTTAAAAATAAGCTAATCGCGAACTCATTGTCCTTTTATCCATTACAATCAAACCATGGACCAGCTGGTGTGCATGCGCTCTTTCGTGCGGGTCGCGGACCTGCACTCCTTCACCCGCGCGGCCGATGCGCTCGGGGTCTCGCGCGCGGTGGCGAGCACGCACGTCGCGCAGCTGGAGGAGCACCTGCGCTGCCGGCTCTTCCACCGCACCACGCGCCGCGTCGGGCTCACCAGCGACGGCGCCGAGTACCTCGCCCGCTGCCAGCGCATCCTCGCCGAGCTCGAGGCGGCGGACGAGGCGCTGCGGCGCTCGCGGCTCTCCCCCTCCGGGCGGCTGCGCGTCGATGTGCCGGTGATGTTCGGCCGGGCGCTGCTGATCCCGGCGCTGCCGAAGTTCACCGCCCGCTACCCGCAGCTGCGACTCGAGGTGCAGCTCAACGACCGGGTGATCGATCTGATCTCCGAGGAAATCGACCTGGCGGTGCCCGGCGGCAAGGTGCGCGACCCGCAGCTGGTGGCGCGGCGCATCGTCAGCACGCGCCTGCTCAACTGCGCGGCGCCCGAGTATCTGCGGGCCCGAGTATCTGCGCGCGCAGGGCGCGCCCGCGGATCCGGAGGAGCTGCGCCGCCACCGCCTCGTCGGCTACCTGGGCGCGAGCGGCCGCCGCGCGCGCCGCTGGGTGTTCCAGCGCGGCGCGGTGCGCAAGCAGCTCGCGCTGCCCTTCAATGTGGCCTTCAACTCCGTCGAGGCGCAGATCAGCGCCGCCATCCGCGGGGCCGGCATCGTGCAGGCAGCGGATCTGGCGGTGGCCGAGTCGCTCGCCGCCGGGAAGCTCGAGCTCGTGCTGCGCGAGTGGTCGGCGCCCGGCGCCCCCATCTCGGTCGTGTGCCGCAGCGCGCTGCGCAACTCGGCGAAGCTGCGCGTGTTCGCCGATTTTGCCGCGGAGCTGCTGCTGCAGTACCGCCAGCGCGTCGACGCGCTGCTCGAGTGAGATCGGGCGCGCGCCGCGCTCAGCGCCGGGTGAGCTGCTCGAGCGCCTTGAGCTGCAGCATCGTCGAGTCCGAGTCCGGCAGCAGCTGGTTGGCTTTGCGGATGAAGGCGGGGATCTCCGCCGTGGGCAGCGGCGGGCTGATCAGGTAGCCCTGCGCATAGTCGCAGCCGAGCCGGCGCAGCAGGTTCCAGGCCTGCGCCTCCTCCACGCCCTCGGCGACTACCTTGAGTCCCATGCTGTGACCGAGCTCGATCGTGGAGGTGATGATCGTGATCGCACTGCTCTCGGCCGCCTGGGAGATGAACGAGCGGTCGATCTTCAGCTCATCCACCGGCAGCACCGAGAGCTGCGAGAGCGAGGAGTGCCCGGTGCCGAAGTCATCGATCGAGAAGCGCACCCCGGCGATGCGCAGCAGCTGCATGTTGCGCACCGCGAGCTGCGGGTCGCGCATCACCGCGCTCTCGGTGATCTCGAGCATGAGCGAGGTGGGCTCCACCCGCTGGGCCCGCAGCAGCTGCAGCACCGTGTCGCCGAGATCCGGATCGAGGATGTCGGGCGCCGACAGGTTGACCGCCAGCTCGACCTCGAGGCCGGCGCGGCGCCACTCGCCCATCTGCCGGATCGCCGCGCCCAAAACCCAGTCGGTGAGGCGACGTGAGCCGCCGGTCTTCTCGGCGAGCGGCACGAATTCCCCGGGTGAGACCGGACCCAGGCGCGGGTGCGTCCAGCGCACGAGCGCCTCGAGACTGCGCACCGAGCGGCTCGACATCGTGACCTTGGGCTGGTAGACGAGCGTCAGCTGCGCTTCCTCGATGGCGCTGCCGAGATCGGTGATCAGCGTCAGCCGGCGCCGGTGCTCCTCGTCCTGTCCCAGGCGGTACACGACCACCCGCGTGCGCACCTCGTCCGCATCCTCCAGGGCCACCTGCGCGCGCTGCAGCAGCTCATCCGCCGTGCTCCCGTGAGCGGGGAACAGGCACACGCCGCACGCGAGGCGCAGATCGAGGCTCACGCCCGAGCGATGAAAGCCGCTACGGATCACGGCGGAGAGCTGCTCGGCGTAGAGCTGGGCGCGCTCGGAAGTGCAGTGCGGCGTGATCACCAGGAACTGGGTCTCCCCGGTCCGGGCCACGAGGTCACCGTTCGCCACGTTGTGACTGAGGCGCCGCGCGGCCTCGCGCAGCACGTCATCGCCCACCTGGTGTCCGAGCGAGGCGTTGATGTCGCGCAGGTTCCTCAGCTCGATGAGCAGCAGCGCGCCCGCGGCGGGGGCGGCGCCCCCCGCGAGTCTCTCCAGCTCGCGCTGGGCGAGCGCACGGTTCGGCAGCTCGGTCAGTGGATCGTGGTGCGCCTGGTAGGTGATGTCCGCCTCACGGGCCGCGATGTTCTCCTGGCACCAGCTCGCCGATCGGGCGGGTGGCGCTGCGCCCGAGCACGGCGCCGACGAGGCCGGCGAGCGCGAGAGCGATGCCGTCGATCAGCAGCATCGCATCGCGCAGGTCACGATAGGGGGTGAGCACCTCCTCGAGCGGCTTGAGGAGGATCACATCCACCGAGTCCCCGCGGGTGTCGAGGCGGTGCGCGAAGCTCAGGTAATCCGTCGTGCCGAGCCGGGCGATGCGCGGCAGCTCTCCGGCCGCCGGGGCGAGGGGCCCCGCGGGACTCACGAGCGCGGCGCGCTGACCCGGGGGGAGCGTCGCCGCCACCCGCACCGCGCCACCATCGCCGTGAGTGAGGATCGCGACCTCGGAGCCGGCCACATCGCGCAGCCGCTGCGCGAGTGCATCGTCGGCGGCGAAGCCCATCGCGACCCACGCGATGATCTCGGGCGTGCGCACCGGGGCGAAGAAGAACTGGTAGGAGTGCGCCGCGAACACGCGGAAGCTCGGCTGATCGCGCGCGCCCGGAACGTCCTCGAGAAGATTCGCGAGCGACAGATCCGCATCCCCCGCCGCGGGGGCGGTAGAGGCCAGCACGCGGCCGTGCGTGTCGAGCAGCAGCACGAGGTCGGCCCCGATGCGCTGGGCGTTGTTACGGGCCGCCGACAGGATGGTGGGCGAGTGGCCGCTGGCGACGGCCTCCCTGAATCCGAAGTCCGCGGCCAGCACCGCCACGCCGTTGGCGAGCTGCCCGGCGCGAAAGCGGATGAGGTGCTCGGCGAAGGCGCCGCCCGAACGCAGCTGCTCCGCGGCGCGCGCTTCCACCGTCCGCCGGGTGCTCACGAGCACTGCGGCCAGCGTCACAGTTTGCGTGACGATCACCAGGCCGATGATCAGGAGGAGAAGCCGTTTGCGGAAACTGTGCATGAAAACCGCTCGAATATGTCGTGAATCCTAAGTGCGGCACGGGGCTGACTACGAGGACTTGAGTGCGGGAATGAGACCTCCGGCACGAACACCGGCATGGCCAGCGCGTGCCCGGCCCCCCGCCGCGACGCTTTGCGTCCTGGCGCTGCTCGCGGCGCTCGCCCGGGCCGGGAACGCTCCGGGCGCCCAGCTCGCCATCACGTTGCAGGGGGCCGATGGCCGTGCGCTCGCCGGGGCGGTCATCACGGCACGGCCGCTCGAGGAGCCGGCCCGCAGGGCCACCCCGGTGCACGCGCTCATGGACCAGGTGGATCGCGCCTTCGTGCCCGACCTGCTCGTCATCCCGGTCGGCTCGACGGTGGCCTTCCCCAACAGCGACGCGGTGAGTCACCAGATCTACTCCTTCTCGCCGGCCAAGCGCTTCCAGCTGCCCCTCTACCGGGGCAAGCCCTATCCGCCGGTGCACTTCGAGCAGGCGGGCGTCGTCACCCTCGGCTGCAACATCCACGACGAGATGCTCGCGTACCTGCTGGTCACCGATGCGCCTTACTTTACCTGCTGGTCACCGATGCGCCTTACTTCGGCCGCACGGACGCCTCTGGAAAGTGGTCGGTCGAGGTGCCGCGCGGACGTTACCAGGTCAGGATCTGGCACCCGCGCACACGCGACATCGACGCCGACCTCGCGCGCGACCTCAGCATCGGGGACGGCGACCGCGCGGACCTCACGCTGCGCCTGCTGAAGCCGCTGCAGCCCGCACCGCTCACCGACCACCCCCATTCCTGGGATTACTGAAGGCGGCAAGATGCGCAGCCCCCTGCATCAGAAGCGAAGCGCCCGGGGCGCGGGCGCGCTGGCGCTCTGCCTCGCCGCCGCCGCGCCCGCCGCCGCGCCCGCCGCCGACTTCGAGCTCAGTCTCGATGCGCGCCTCGCGAGCTCCGATGCCGCGAGCTCCCTCATGGACGGCGGACTCGGCACCACACGCTACGATCACAGCGATGCCGCCCTCGAGCTCGGGCGGCTGCGCTTCGCCTTCAGCGCCCCGCTCGGGGAGCTGTGGAGCGCGCACCTCGATGCTTCGATGTGGGACGACCGGGACCGCAGCCCCGTGGGCCTCACCGAGGCGTATCTGCAATTCCGCCCCTACCCGCGCGCCGGTTACCGCCTGCGCGTGAAGGCGGGCGCGTTCTACCCGCCCATCTCGCTCGAGAACCGGGCCGCGGGCTGGGAGTCTCCTTACACGCTCTCGTACTCGGCGATCAACACCTGGCTCGGTGAGGAGCTGCGCACCCTCGGTGCCGAGGCGCAGCTCGACTGGCTCGGGACGCGCACCGGCCATCGCTTCGATCTCGGTGCGACGCTCGGGGCGTTCGGCTGGAACGACGGCCTCGGCGTCGTGCTCGCGAACGACGGCTTCATGCTGCACGACCGGCAGACGCCGGTCTTCGGACGCGTCGGACAGCTGCACGTGCCGCCGCTCTACGGGGCCGAGCCCTTCCTCGAGCTCGACCATCGTGTCGGGGTATACGCGGGCGTGGAGGCGCGCTATCTCGATCGCCTCGTGGTGCGCGTCCTGCGTTACGACAACCGCGCCGACCCGACCAAGATCGACGTCGTGTCGCAGGTGATCGGCTGGGACACGCGTTTCAACAGTGCGGGGCTGCGCGCCGAGAGCGACAGCGGCTGGACCGGAATCGTGCAATGGATGGACGGCGAGACGATCATCGAGCCGCCGGGAATACTTCTCACCTGGCCGTTCCGGGCGCAGTTTGCGCTGCTCGCAAAGCGCAGCGGTCGCCACACCTTCAGCGCCCGCTATGACCGCTTCGAGGTCGATACCCGCAACGCCGAGGCCGACGGCACGCAAATCGGCCACGCCTGGACCGCCGCCTGGCTCTACGACGCCAGCGCGCACTGGCGCATCGCACTCGAGGGGCTGCGCGTGCGCAGCAGCTCGTACCTGCGCGCCGACCTCGGCGGGCCGCTGCTCGCGACCGAGACGCAGTGGCAGCTCGCGGTGCGCTACACGCTCGGGTCGGCCGGCTACTGAGGGCGCCGCCGCCGCCCTTCCCGTTCGATCGCTAGCGATAGCGCGGCCTTCATGCGCTCCTGGATCTGGGCGTAGGCGGCGGCGCGGTTGGTGGGATCGTAGGCGGCATCGAGCTTGCGCAGCACGATGCGGCTGCCATCGTGCATCACCACCGGCAGGCTCTCGCCTTCCTTGTAGTCCGCGGTGATCTCGCGCTCGAACGGCACGAAGTCCGCGTGCACGGCGGGCTCGTAATGCTCGCGCGCGTAGGCGTAGCTCTTGGTCGAGCCCTCGTGGTCATTGAAGGTGACGCACGGGGAGAGCACGTCGATCAGGGCAAAGCCGCGGTGCTTGAGGCCCGCCTGGATGAGCGGCACCAGCTGCTGCTTGTCGCCGGAGAAGCTGCGCGCGACGAATGACGCCCCGAGCGTCATCGCCAGCACCACCGGGTCGATCGGCGGCTGGAAGTTGGTCTCGCCCTTCTTCGCCTTGGTGCCGACGTCCGCGGAGGCGGAGAACTGGCCCTTGGTGAGCCCGTAGACGCCGTTGTTCTCGATGATGTAGAGCATGTTCAGGTTGCGGCGGATCGCATGGCAGAACTGCCCGAGACCGATCGAGAGGGTGTCGCCATCGCCCGATACGCCGATGTAGGTGAGCGCACGGTTCGCGGCGTTCGCTCCCATGGCGATCGAGGGCATGCGGCCGTGCACGGAATTGAAGCCGTGGCCGCCGCTCACGAAGTAGGCGCTGGTCTTCGAGGAGCAGCCGATGCCGGAGAGCTTGACGACGTTCTGCGGCTCGAGCGCGAGCGCCCAGCTCGCCTCCACGATCGCCGCGGTGATCGAGTCGTGCCCGCAGCCCGCGCACAGCGTCGAGAGAGCCCCTTCGTAGTCGCGCCGCGTGAGGCCGAGGGAGTTCTTCGGCAGCGAGGGATGCGCGACCTTCGGCTTGGCGATGAATGTCATGGGCTCTCCGCGGCGCTCATCCGCGCACCACGCCTTTGGGCTGGGAGAGCGAGCGCGGCTGCACTTCCGCGAGCACTCCCTCGACGATGAAGGAGGAGCAGATCGGCAGCCCGCTGTAGTGCAGCAGCGAGCGGAGCTTCGACTTGTCGACGGCGGTCTCGAGCGTCAGCAGGGCGCGGAACTGCGCGTCGCGGTTCTGCTCCACGACGAAGAGGAGCTGGTGCGCGGCGAGGAAGCGCTCCACGTCCTCGCTGAAGGGGAAGGCGCGCACCCGCATGTAATCGACCGCGGTGCCCCGGCTCTTCAGCACGTCGAGGGCCTCGCGGATGGCGCCATCGCAGCTGCCGAGCGAGACGATGCCGACGGCCGAGTTGGCGGTCGCATCGATCAGCGCGCGCGGCACGAGCCGCTTCGCCGTCGCCCATTTCTTCAGCAGCCGGTCGAGCACCAGCTGGTACTCGGCCGCATCCTCGGTGTAGGCACCGTACTGCGTGTGCCCCGAGCCGCGCGTGAAGTACGCCGCCTTCGGATGCACGCCGGCGAGGGTGCGCGGGGTGATGCCGTCGCCGTCCTTGTCGAGGAAGCGGTAGAACTTCTCGAGCTTGAGGACCTCTTCCTTCCCCAGCACCTTGCCGCGATCGGGGCGGTAGCTGTCGTCCCACTTCAGGTCGCGGCACATCCAGTCGTTCATGCCGATGTCGAGATCCGACACCACGAGTATCGGGGTCTGCAGCCGCTCGGCGAGGTCGAAGGCCTGCGCCGCCATGTAGAAGCTTTCCTCGGGATTCGCCGGGTACAGGCACACGTGGCGCGTGTCGCCGTGCGAGGCGTAGGCGCAGGCCATGAGATCGCCCTGCTGGGTGCGGGTCGGCATCCCGGTCGAGGGACCGACGCGCTGGATGTCGAAGATCACCACCGGCACCTCGGCGTAGTAGGCGAGCCCGAGGAACTCGTTCATGAGGGAGATCCCGGGACCGGAGGTCGCGGTGAAGGCGCGGCAGCCGTTCCACATGGCGCCGATCGCCATGCCGACCGCCGCCAGCTCGTCCTCGGCCTGGATGAAGGCGAAGTTGCGCCGCCCGGTCTCCCGGTCGACGCGCAGCCGGTCGCAGAATATCTTGAAGGCGTCCATCAGCGAGGTCGAGGGCGTGATCGGGTACCAGGCGGCCACCGTCGCCCCGGCGAACACGCACCCGAGCGCCGCCGCGGTGTTGCCGTCGATCATGACGTGCCCCGCGGTCGCGGTCATCTTCTCGACGCGCAGCGGCAGCGGGCACTGAAAGCTCGTGCGCGCGTAGTCGTAGCCGAGCTGGATGGCCTTCATGTTGCTGTCGATGAGCGCGGGCTTCCTGGCGTAGGTCTCGGCGAGGAGCTCCCGGACCTTGGCGAGATCGAGGTCGAGCAGCGCCGCGAGCACTCCGGCGTAGCAGATGTTCTTCATCAGGATGCGGGTGCGCACCCCGTCGAAGTTCTCGTTGCACAATCGCGCGAGCGGCACGCCGAGCACGGTGATGTCCTCGCGCTTCAAGAGCGCCGGGCGCGGCCAGGTGGAGTCGTACACGAGGTACCCGCCCGGTGCGACCTCCTTGACATCACGTCCATAGGTCTCGGCGTTCATCGCCACCATGATGTCCACGTGCCCGGAGCGGGCGGCGTAGCCCTGGCGGGTGACGCGGATCTCGTACCAGGTGGGCAGCCCCTGGATGTTGGACGGGAAGTAGTTCTTGCCGGTCACCGGGATGCCGCTGCGGAAGATGGACTTCACGAGCAGCGTGTTGGCGCTCGCGGAGCCCGTGCCGTTCACCGTGGCGATCTTGACGGTGAAGTCGTTGACGCGCGTGTCGGGGGCTGAAGGCGTGGGAGACATGGTAATGGCGCGGCGGTCAGGCGCTCTTGGGCTTCTGCGCGGCGCAGTGGGCGGCCTCATCCACCGCGTACGGCCAGTGCAGCTCGGATTTCTGCATGTCCCAGGCCGCCGTCGGGCAGCGCTCGGCGCACAGTCCGCAGTGCACGCACAGGTCCTCGTCCTTCACCATCACGCGCCCGGTCTGCGGGAGCGCTGCCGAGACATAGAGCGGCTGCGCGAGGTTGCGCGCCGGGGCTTTGAGCCGGGTGCGCAGCTGCGCCTCCGCGCCGTTGTGGGTGATGGTGAGGCAGTCGACCGGGCAGATGTCGAGACACGCGTCGCATTCGATGCACAGCTTCGCCACGAACACGGTCTGCACGTCGCAGTTGAGGCAGCGTTGCACCTCCTGCTCGACCTGCTCCGCGGTGAAGCCGAGCTCGACCTCGATGTTGAGCTTCTTGAAGCGCTCCTTGAGCGAGACGTGCGGCATCAGCCGCCGCTCGAGCGGGGAATAGTCGTTGGCGTAACTCCACTCGTGCATGCCCATCTTGCGGCTCTGCAGGTTGATCCGGGGCGGGAGTCGCGTCGTGATCGGCTCGCCGTGGCAGTGCCGGTGGATGGAGATCGCGGCCTGATGCCCGTGCTCCACCGCCCAGATGATGTTCTTCGGCCCGAAGGCGGCATCGCCGCCGAAGAAGACCCCCGGTCGCCTCGACTGGAAGGTCATCTTGTCGATGACCGGCACGTCCCACTGGTCGAACTCGATGTCGAGATCACGCTCGATCCACGGGAAGGCGTTCTCCTGGCCGATGGCGAGGATCACATCGTCCGCCGGCAGGAACTCCTCCCCGACGACGCGCTCGGCGGTGATGCGGCCCGAGGGATCGAGCTCGTGCTCCACCTTGTCGAAGCGCATGCCGGTGAGCCGGCCGTGCTCGGTCACGAAGCAACGCGGCGCGCGGTTGGTGATGATCGCGACGCTCTCCTCCTCGGCGTCCTCGAGCTCCCACTCCGAGGCCTTGAAGAAGCCGCGCGGCGACCGATTCCAGCCAGGCGATGCCGATGTGGATGTTGGCCGCGCCCTCGGCACGACCGGGGAGCTCGAGCTCCTTGCCCTTCGGCGCCCCCGAGCCCACGAACACGGCATCGAAGCCGCCGTGAGCGAGGAGCTCGCGCAGGCTCTCGACCTTCGTGTTGAGCCTCAAGTCCACCCCCATGCCGGTGATCATCGCGATCTCCTCGTTCAGCACCGCGTGCGGCAGGCGGAACGAGGGGATGTTGGTGCGCATGAGCCCGCCGGGCTCGCCGTACTGCTCGAACAGGGTCACCTGGTAGCCGAGCGGCATGAGGTCGTTCGCCACCGTGAGCGAGGCGCAGCCGGCGCCGATGCAGGCGATGCGCTTGCCGTTCTTCGCCTGCGGGATCTTCGGCAGCAAGCCCGCGACGTCCTCGCGGTGATCGGCGGCCACGCGCTTCAAGCGGCAGATCGCCACC
>WNFI01706722.1_pt1 | contig 14384 bp, 10 predicted proteins | sample 5400471 | NCBI WGS metagenome assembly WNFI01 (sample SAMN13153348, study PRJNA577476) | soil metagenome | isolation source: 100 cm saprolite on Douglas fir-dominated hillslope | place: USA:California | collected 2013-09-17
GGGGGGTCAGGCGCCGTCGGGTGCGGTGAGGCCGGCTGCCGCGGTCCCGGCCCGGGGACCGAGTCGCCCGACCCCGCCGGGACGGGGACCGGGGCGTCCTTGGGCGGGTGGTACATGCCAACCGCGACCCTGCCATCCGCGGGCGACGCGGTCGCCGAGGCCCGCCTCCCTGGCCGCCCGTCACCGCGACGGCGCCGGAGCTGGATCAGCACCGCCACCGCCGCAAAAGCCACCAGCGCCAGCGTGGTCACGGCCACCGCACGGAGCTGATCAGCGGTTAGACCCTCGGCGACCACGGTCGTTGTCGGTGCTGCCCAGATCACTTCGGTCCAGCCTACACTTCGCGGTCGCCTCGTCTCCCCGGCCCCCCTCGGCCCCCCACCGACGGTTGTAGTTGCTTTGTTCTAGAATTGATCCACTAATATTATGCCGCGACCGAGCCGGTTCAGCCGTCAGGACATTCTCGAAGCTGCCGTACTGGTTGCCGCTCGGGCCGGCCCCCATGCTCTGACAATGACCGCGGTGGCGGCGGCGGCCAGTGCGCCCACCGGGTCTCTGTACCACCGGTTCGCGTCCAGGGACGAGTTGCTAGCCGAGGCCTGGGTTCGCACGATGGGATCGTTCCTGGACGAGTTTCTGCCTGCGCTGGCGGTGGCGACCGAACCGGCAGGCCTGGCCGCGGCTCTAGTCCCGATCGAGTGGGCGCGAGCCAATCTGAACGGGGCTCGGATCCTCGTCCTCCATCGCCGGCAGGACTTCATGTCCGCCGGCGCGCCCTTGCACCTGCGCACGGCCGCGGCTGCCCAGACGTCCGACCTCGACCGCGCCATCTCCAATTTCGCCATTTCGGCGTGGGGCGACGGCGGGCTGGCCGCCAAGGATCGAGCCCTTTTCCTGACCCTCGACCTGCCCAACGCCGCCATGCGCCGATACCTCGCCGCCGGCATCCCTATACCCATGGCGGCGGATGCGCTCGTGGCTGAAGCCGTTTCGGCGCTGTCGACGGCCGCCGGGGGCCCGGACTAAACTCAACCCCGCGCCAGTTCTGGTGGGAAGAAACAACAATCCTGGGAGAGCAACGTTGGAAGAAGCTGTCATCTTAAGCGCGGTCCGTACGCCGGTCGGGACCTTCAACGGTTCGTTCGCGGAGGTGCCGGCGACGGACCTCGGCAAGACGGCGGTCGCGGAGGCCCTGCAGCGGGCGGGGGTTCCGGGAGACAAGATCGATGAGGTTCTGCTAGGCAGCGTGCTCACCGCCGGCCAGGGTATGAACCCGGCGCGGCAGGCGGCCATCTACGCAGGCATCCCCGACAGCGTCCCGGCGACCACCATCAACAAGGTCTGCGGCTCGGGGCTGAAGACGGTGGCGCTGGCCGCCCAGGCGATTCGAGCCGGCGACGCGGAGGTGCTGGTGGCGGGCGGGCTGGAGAACATGAGCCGTGCCCCCTACCTGCTGCAAAAGGCCCGGACCGGCTACAAGATGGGCAACGCCGAGCTGGTCGACGAGATGATCCTGGACGGCCTCTGGGACGCGTTCGAGAACTGCCATATGGGCATCACGGCCGAGAACGTGGCCAAGGAGTTCGAGGTCTCGCGGCAGGACCAGGACGAGTTCGCAGCCCGATCCCAGCGGCTGGCCGGAGAGGCGATGAGCTCCGGCGCCTTCAAGCGAGAGATCGTGCCGGTAACGGTGAAGGGACGCAAGGGCGACACCGTGGTGGACACCGATGAGCACCCCCGGCCGAATACCACCGTCGAGGCGCTGGCGGCGTTGCGGCCCGCCTTCGACAAGGATGGCGGGGTGACCGCCGGCAACGCTTCCGGTATCAACGACGGCGCCGCCGCGGTCGTCGTCGCCAGTGCCGCGCGTGCCCAGGCTGAGGGTTGGAAGCCGATCGCCCGAATTCGGGGCTACGCCTCAGTTGGGGTGGCGCCGAGGATCATGGGGATCGGGCCGGTCCCGGCCACCCGCGCCGTTCTCAAGAAGACGGGCATGCAGCTGTCCGACATCGACCTCTTCGAGCTCAATGAAGCGTTTGCGGCCCAGTCGGTGGCGGTGGCCCGGGAACTCGCGATCCCTGACGACAAGCTCAACATCCGGGGCGGCGCGATCGCCCTCGGCCACCCCATCGGGGCCAGCGGGGCTCGCATCCTGACGACCCTGATCCACGCCTTGCAGGACAAAGATCTCAGCACCGGCCTGGCGGCGCTCTGCATCGGCGGCGGCCAGGGAATCGCGATGGTGGTGGAGCGGCTCAACTGACGGCGGCTCGCGACTGCGCTCGGTTGGGCCCGCCGGGAGCGACGGTCCGCCGGTCGATACAATAGCCAGCGTTTGTCAGCCAGCCGCGGAGGGTTCGGTTTGCCTCGGGCGATGATCGTGGGTATGTTGAGCTTCCTCCTGGCCGGCTGCGCGGGGGCCGCCGAGCCGCTGACCCAGGTGGGGCCGCTGACGGGCGACCCGACCGTGTCGGTGGCGCTGGTCTCGATCCAGGGAGCTGCGGTGACGGTCAAGATCACCTCGACTCACTTCACGGTCATTCCGGCCGCCGCGGCCACGACCCCGCACAAGTTCGGCGAGGGCCACTATCACCTCTTCCTCGATGTGGCCCCTACAGCCCCGGGCGAGGTGATCCCGAAGACCGACAAGATCTTCCACACCGCGGACGGCCTCTACACCATGCCCAACGTGCCCAACGGGCATCACAAGCTCTGGGTGGTGCTCGGCTACAGCGACCACACCCCCTACCAGCACCTGGACGTGGTCAGCTCTTCACCGCACGGCGCGATCGCTTTGCTCCAGTTCGATGTCACTGGAAGCAACTACCAGGCGCCGGTGGCGGCACCATCGCCGAGCCCGTCACAAACCACCGCCGCGGGGCCATCGGCGGCGCCCTCGGCGGCCTCGGGCACGGCGGCGATCAACATCAAGGTCGAGTTCGACGCCACCAACTCGGGCAAGTACACGCCTGCCTCGGCGAGCCTCAAGGTCGGCAATACCGTGATGTGGACCGTGAGCGACACCCAGAACGCGCCCCACACGATCACGTCGGACGACGGCAGCACCTTCGATTCCGGGTCCAAGAACACCGGTGAGACTTTCAGTTTCACCTTCACCAAGGCCGGGAGTTACGCCTATCACTGCACGTTCCACGCCAACATGACGGGGACCATCTCGGTCAGCTAGCCCGGCGCCACCGCGTGGGGCGGATCGCGGCGCGTCATCTGCGCCTGTTGCCCGGCTATTCGGTCTTCCTGGGCCTGAGGAAGGAGGCTGCGATGAGCGCCGCCACGGCGGCAGCCCAGAACGCCACCGCGTGGTACGAGACCGCGTGGCTCGAGGTGTGAGGGCTCACCTGGTAGTAGACCCCGATTACGGCGAGGACGACGGCCAACACGATGGCGCCGATCATGGCCAGCGGGCTTCGGAGGTTATCCATATGTTCTCCTTGTGTGGGACTGGTCAGCGGGTGGCGTAGAGGCCGATCAGGCCTAGAGCGACGCAGTAGACGGCGAACGGGTCAAGCCTCCCCGAACGAAAATACCTGAGCAGGAACCTCGTGCTGAGGTAGGCCGTTATCGCCGCCATCACCGCGCCCGCGAAATAGACGCCCAGCGGGCTGCCGGCGGTGAACAGGGCGGGCACCTCCAGCACGCCAGCCGCCAGGATCACCGGCGTCGCCAGCAGGAACGACAACCGTGCCGCCGAATAATGGCGCAGGCCCGCGACCAGCCCGGCGGTTATCGTCGAGCCCGACCGGGAGATGCCGGGGAACAACGCCAGCGCCTGGCTGGCCCCCACCATGGTCGCGGCCACAAAACCCAGGTCGTCCTCGGTGCCAAACGACGCCTCCCGTTCTACCCCGCCCTTGGCCGAGCGGCGTTCGTCGCGGCGTCGCAGCACTTCGCCCAGACCCATGATTCCACCGTTGACGACCAGGAAGGCGGCCGCGATCCGGGGAGTGGCGAAAAGCCGCTTCAGGTCGCTTTCGAAGAAGACCCCGAGGAAGCCGGTCGGGATGGTGCCGACGAACAGAAGCATGGCCAGACGCTCATTGGGATCCTCTCCCAGGCGGCCGCGGTAGACGGCCCGGAAGAACCCCACCACGATGGCCAGCCACTCGCGACGGAAGATCACGATCAGCGCGGTGGCGGTGCCGAGGTGGAGCAGCACCACAAAGGGCACAAAGCTGGGATCGCTCTGGTTGAGGTTCCAGCCCAGCAAACGAGGCAGGAGCACGGTGTGTCCGAGGCTGCTCACTGGGAAGAGCTCGGTGGCACCCTGCAGGAACCCCAGGAAGAGTGCCTGCCACAAACTCATGGTGGGCAAACCTAACACAGGCCTGAACTGACGAAATCGGGCTCCAAATTAGGCCTCGTCGGTAGAATCCCTGCCGTGACCGAGAGCAAGGAGAGGTGCGGGGGCCAGCACGCTTCAGGCGCCGCCCGGCGCCAGTTCAGCCTGCCGGGATCGCGACCTCAATGGGCCCCGGACCGCCTCGCGGACATCCGGCACATCGTGCTCGAGCTGACCGTGGTACCGGAGAAGGCGCAGCTCCGCGGCACCGTCACACACCATGTCACCCCCATCGGCGAGCCACTGAGCCGGATCCCGTTCAACCTCGAGGAGCTGACGGTTGACGCCGTCAAGGTCGGGGGCCGGGAAACGCGGTTCCACCATGAGGGTGGCGTCCTCGACGTCTTCCTCAGCCCAGCCCTGCAGCCCGGTCGCGAGGTGCCGATCTCAATCACCTATCACGGATCGCCCCGTACCGGCCTGAATTTCACGGCACCGGACAAGAACTACCCGGCGCGGCCGTACACGGCGTGGTCCCAGGGCCAGGACCAGTACTCCCGCTACTGGTGGCCGAGTCACGACTTCCCCAACCAGCGATCCACCACCGAGATGGTCGTAACCGCTCCTGGCAAGTACGAGGTCGTCTCCAACGGCCGCCTGATCTCGGTCAGCAAGAACCGTGACATGCGCATCTGGCACTGGCTTCAGGAGGTGCCCCATGTCTCGTACCTGGTCTCGCTGGTGGTCGGTGAGTTCGACCATTGGTCTGACGAGGTTGAGGGTATCCCCCTGGAGTACTACGTCCCCGTGGGCCGGCGGAAGGACGGCGAGCGCAGCTTCGCCAACACCGCCGAGATGGTCAAATGCCTGGCCAGCTTCACAGGGCAGCCTTATCCATACGTGAAATACGCCCAGGTGGTGGTTCCCGACTTCACCTGGGGTGGGATGGAGAACACGTCGGCGACGACGCTGACCGATTTCGCGCTCCAGGACGAGCGCTCGATCCTGGACTACGACTTCGACTCGCTGATCTCGCACGAGCTCGCCCATCAATGGTTCGGGGACCTGCTGACGTGCCGGGAGTGGGCTCACGCCTGGCTCAATGAGGGTTTCGCCAGCTACTGCGAATACGTTTGGGCGGAGTGGTACCTGGGCGAGGACGAGGCCCAACAGCTCCGTCTCCAGGACCTCGCGGTCTACCTCGCCGAAGACGGCGAGTATCGCCGCCCGCTGGTGTGGCGCCAGTACCACGACCCAGTTGAGCTTTTCGACATTCATCTCTATGAGAAGGGCGCCTGGGTTCTCTGGATGCTTCGCAACGTGGTCGGTGACGACATCTTCAAGCGCGCCATCCAGGTCTACGTCGCCCGGCACCGCGAGGGGCTGGTCACCACCCCAGACCTGCTCCGAGTGTTCGAAGACGTCAGCGGCAAGACGCTGGGCTGGTTCTTCGACCAGTGGGTGTACGGCGCCGGCTATCCGGAGTTCGAGGTCAACTACACGTGGGACGAGGACGCCGGGGCGGCGCGGGTGGCCGTGAAGCAGACCCAGAAGGTTGAGGGCGACACGCGCCTGTTCCGGATGCCGGTCCAGGTGGCGTTTGGCCAGCCCGCGCGCAAGCAACCGGTGGTCGAGACGGTCCAGGTAGGCGCCCGTGGCGAGGCCGAGGACGGGTTCTCCGTCAGCCTCACCAAGCGCCCCACCTGGGTGCGCTTCGACTATGAGAACAAGGTCCTCAAGACCGTCAATTTCGACCGCCCTGAGGAGCTGCTGCTCAACCAGCTCCACGAGGACGAGATGACCGGCCGGGTGGAGGCGGCCCTGGCGCTGGGTCGCAAGGCAACCCCATCGGGTGTCGCCGCGCTGATCGAAACGATGCGAAAGGACCTGTTCTGGGGGGTTCAGGCTGCCGCCGCCCGGGCCCTCGGCGAGGCGCGGACGCCCGCCGCGCGCACCGCTCTGATGGAGGCGCTGGACCACCCCGAGTCGCGGGTTCGCGCGGCTGCCGCCCGCGCCCTGGGCGGCTGGCAGGGCGACGACGAGGTGGGCAGGGCGCTGGCGACCGTGATCCAGAAGGATCGCTCATACCTGGCCGCGGCCGGCGCGGCCGCCGCCCTCGGCCGGACCCGGGCACGCAACGCCGCCACCGAGCTGAAGAAAGCGCTCCAGCGCGACTCACAGCGAGAGCAGCTCCGCCAGGCAGCCCTGGCAGGGTTGGCCGCCCTCAATGATGAGCGCCAGCTCCCCGTGATCCTCGACGCCGCCAAGCCCGGTCTCCATCAAAGGGTCCGATCGACGGCCCTGGCGCGCGCCGCGGACCTCGCCGTCAACCTGCCTCAGGAGCAGCGGGTCGCGGTCCGGGAGGCGGCCGAGGAGACCCTGCGTGATCCGCTGTATTTTCCCCGACGCGGCGCCATCGAAGCCCTCCGTCGACTGGGTGACGCCAGCGCCATAGGCGCCCTTACGTCCGCCGTGGCGCGCGACATCGAGGGAGCCGTCCGCAGTGAGGCCCGCGTCGCGATCGAGAGCCTGCGTGCCGGCCGCACCTCGGAAGACGCGCTCAACCATCTCCGTGAGGAGGTCGACGCCCTGCGACGATCGGGGGACGATTTGCGCGCGCGCCTGGAGAAGCTGGAGCCCGCGCCGAAGCCCGGCGGGAAGGCCGCGACCACCAGCCGCGCCAAACCGCCCGCCGCGGCGCGTACCACTGCCAAGCCGGCCGCCCGCGGGGCCGCCAAACCGCCGGCCCCCGCCAAGAAGCGGCGGTGACCGGCGCCGAGCGATTCCTGCTCTGCGCCCAGGTCACGCGGATGCCGGTCGACACCTTCGGCGTCGACGCCGCTGTCCTCTACGCCGACATCATGCTGCCGCTGGAGGGAATGGGTGTTCCATTCTCGATCGACCCGGGGATCGGTCCGATCATCCACCAACCCGTGCGCGACGCGGCGGCGGTCGATGGCCTGCGGATCATCGACGCCGAGGAGGCCACCCCATACCTGTTCGAGACCATCCGCAACCTGCGCCACGAGCTGGACGGCCAGACGGCCCTGATCGGTTTCGCCGGGGCACCGTACACGGTGGCGTCGTACCTGATCGAAGGCAGACCCAGCAAGGACTTCGCCCTCTCCAAAGGCCTGATGTACGGCGAACCGCAAACGTGGCGTCGCCTGATGGAGACCCTGACCGAGGTCACCATTCGCTACCTCACGGCCCAGGTCGAGGCCGGGGTCCAGGTGGTGCAGCTGTTCGACTCCTGGATGGGCTCCTTGGGACGGCGGGAATACGTGGAGTACGTGCTGCCCTACAGCCGGAGGATCTTTTCGGCGGTCAACGCGCTGGGGGTTCCCACCATCCACTTCGGCACCGGCACCGCGGGGCTGCTGGAGCAGATGACCGCGGCCGGCAGTTCGACCGTGAGTGTCGACTGGAGGATCCCGCTGGACGAGGCCTGGGACCGCGTCGGCCACGACAAAGGCCTCCAGGGCAATCTCGACCCGGCGGTGCTGATGGCGCCCTGGGACGTGATCGAGCGCGAATCGCGCCGGGTCCTGGATTTCGCGGGCGGCCGGCCCGGCCACATCTTCAACCTCGGCCACGGGGTTCTCGCCGAGACCCCGCCAGACCACCTCACACGACTGGTCGAGATGGTGCATACCGTGACTGAGAGGGCTAGAGCGACGGCGTGACCATGACGGCGCCGATCGGCGTGCTGCTGATGACCTACGGGTCGGCCGCCACCGCCGAAGAGGTCCCCGCATATCTGGCCAGCGTCCGCGGCGGTCGGGCCGCCGACCCGGGGCTGGTCGAAGAGTTCCAGCGCCGCTACCGGCTGATAGGTTTCTCGCCGCTGATACGCATCACGCAGGCGCAGGCGCAGGCGCTGCAAGAGCTGCTCGACCGCGAACACGGGCGGGGCCGGTTCAGAGTCGAGGTGGGGATGCTGCACTCGGAGCCGCGTATCGAACCCGCCATTCAGCGCTTCGCCGCCGCGGGCGTCACACGGGTCATCGGAATCGTGCTGTCGCCCCAGTGGTCTCCGATCATCATGGGCGGCTACACCAGGGCTGTTGAGGCCGCCTCTCACCATCTGGGCGCGGAAGCTGAGGTGACGGTGGCGGGGCCGTGGCACCTGCTGCCGGAGTTCGTCGAGGCCCTCTCCGAGCGGATCGTGGAGGCGCTCGGCCTTTTTCCCGCCGATCGGCGCGACCAGGTGCCCGTGATCCTCACCGCGCACAGCCTCCCGAAGTCGGTCGTCGACCGCGAGCCCGACTATCTGCGCCAGCTGATGGCGACCGTCGACGCCGTTGTCGAGCGCTCCGGGCTGGCCCCCGGTCGATGGCAGTTCGCCTACCAGAGCGCCGGACACTCGCCCGAGGAATGGCTCAAGCCGGACCTCAAGGATCTCTTTCCCGACATGGTCGCGGCGGGGCACCGGGAGGTGCTGGTGGTCCCGGTACAGTTCCTGGCCGACCACCTGGAGATCCTCTACGACATCGACGTGGCGGCTCGCGAGGAGGCTCAGGAGGCCGGCATCGGCTTCAACCGGATCGAACTGATGAACACGTCGCCGGCCTTCATCCGTGCGCTCGGCGCGATCGTGGCGCGGGAGCTGGAGGTCAGCTCCTCGCCGGCTTCTTAGGCCTCCGGACCCCCAGCGTCACCAGCAGCGGCGGCGGCTTCCAGCGGAGGCCACGGTCGGATGACCAGGGTGCGATCGGGGCCTCGGTGATGCCGGCGATGAACAGCAGCACAGCGTCGTAGTTGACGCGCCAACCGGCGTAGTCCCTCCAGGCTTGGTCCTGGTCGGCCCGCATCGGCAGCCCGGCGCCGTCCAGCTCGGCCCACAGAGTGTCGAACTCGGAACGGTCGATCGAGATCGGGTCGTCCGGCTTGGGGTTGCGGTTGTAGGGGTAGTTGAAGTAGTCGGCGATCCGTTGCAGGGCGACATAACCGCCGCGAATGCAGAGCTGGCAGTCGGCCGACTTGGGGACGTCGAGACTGGACGCGTACATCGCCGCACTGTCGAGCACACAGCCCGCGGCGGTGATCCATGACCTTTCGGGTACGGGCGACCGGAAGAAGACCAGGGCGGCTATCGATGTATGGGATTCCTCGATGTCGGCGAACCACTGGCGCCAGGAGATCCACAGGTCGTCGAGGCGTTCAAGCCCGCCGATCCGATGATGGCGACGGAGCAGGTCGGACGCCGATGGTGGCGTGCCGCCAAGCGCCTCCAGCATCGCCACCACCGTCTCGCGTCGCGAGAAGGCGGCGTAGATGGTCGGCAGGTAGCTGATGAAGAGCGCCACCAGACCCAGGCCGATGGCCGCCTCCAGGAAGCTCAGGATGATGGCGGTGAACCGCGGCGGCCGGTCGAATCCAAGCGTGAAAAGCGAAGAGCCGCTGGTGATCAGGGCATCCCGGGGCGACTGGCCCAGACCGAAGTACATCGCGCTGAACGCGGTCGTAATCAGGATCAGCCAGACGACGGGGAGGCCGATCAAGCTGATCGGGGCCTGCATCGCAAAGACGTTGTCGCGATCGAGGTAATCGCGGGTCGGGGGCGCGACGCGATTGAGGACGGAACGAACGACCACGAATACAAAGCGCGAGATGCGGACGTTGGCGGCGCGCGGCAGGACAAAGGTCTTGATCGCGGACATCACGGTGGCGCCGACGACGAAGATTCCGGCAAAAAACGCCACCACGCGGGCGATCTCGAGCAGTATGGTCACGGCACCAGAGTAATAGGGCCCGGCTTCATGCGGGGCGTCGGTGGCGGCGGAAACTGCCTCCCGGCGCGATTTCTGGGTACAATCGACGCCGCATGCGGGGAAGCGGGATGGGGGCCCGTAAGCTGTGGGTCCGGCTGTCGATTGCGGGGGTTGCTGTGTTCAGCCTCCTGTCCGGCGCGCCCATCGCCGCCGCCGACGCCCCCACCTATCGCGCCAACGACTACGGCAACGTGCTCAACGTCCTGCCGCCCGGAGCCGCCGGCAACGCCAACGCGGTGCAGGCCGCTCCCTGGCTGCCGATCCCCGGCAACCCACTGCCGCAAACCTACCCGGCGCACTTCCACGACCAGTACGACATGTACCAGGACCTGCTGTACGGGTACGGCAGCCTCCAGGACCAGGGTCTGTCGACGTACTACAAAGACGCGTCTTTCGGCGTCCCGCCGCAGGACATCGCCAGCACCGAAACGCCTACCGGCGCACCCGGCGCCGTGACCATCTACCGGGACAAGCAGTTTGGTGTGCCCCACATCTACGGTGACAGCACCAACTCAATGGCTTACGGCGCGGGGTACGCCACCGGTGAGGACCGGCTCTTCATGATCGACGTGCTCCGGCATTACGGCCGTGGTCACCTCAGCGAACTGATCGGACCGTCGTGCGGCATCGAGCGGATGGACCATGACCAGCTGCAGCTGACCGGCTACACGCAGCAGGACAAGCAGAACCAGCTGGCCTACATCGACACCCTGGGCCCCCTCGGCCATGAAGGTCGTCAGATGATCCACGCCTATGTCCTGGGGATCAACCAGTTCATCAACGACGCCATCGCCGATCCCTCCAAGCTGCCGGTCGAATACCCAGTGGCCACGGGCGGTCTGCCCACCACCTGGCAGGACAGCGACATCATCGACATTGCCTCGCTGGTGGGCGGCATCTTCGGCAAGGGCGGCGGCGACGAGGTCCGCAGCGGAAGGCTGCTGCAGTTCTTGCAGGCCAAGTTCCCGGGCAACGGCGGCCAGGACGCCCACCAGATGTTCCAGGACTTCCACGCCGTCAACGATCCCAACGCCCCCACCGTGATCACCGACAAGACCTTCCCTTACGAGCCGCAGACGGCCGAGAGCGCCCTCAACGCCTTCACCGACCCCACCGCCGCGGTCGTCGACCCGACCACCAGCACGACCAGCGGGTGCGGTGGGCTGGTCAGCTTCCTACAGAACTTCAGCCTTCCCAGCGTGATGAGCAACGCCCTTCTGGTGGATGCCAAGCACACCGCGTCGGGGCGGCCGATCGCCGTGATGGGCCCGCAGGTCGGGTATTTCGCGCCCCAGATCCTGCAGGAGATCGATCTCCATGCCCCCGACTACGACGCGCGAGGAGCGTCGTTCCCGGGCACGTCGTTCATCGTCGAGCTCGGCCGCGGCCAGGACTACGCCTGGTCGGCCACTTCCGCCGACACCGACGTCGTCGACCAGCGCATCGAGCTGATGTGCCCGACACCGGCCACCGACACCGACGCCAAGGCCAAGTACTACGTGCTCAACGGGCAGTGCGTGAAGATGGACTACCACGACGATTCGGAGCAGGCACCGCCCAAGCCCGGCGGCACCGGGATCGCGCCCCCGCCCGACCTCACCATCCATCACGACATCTATCGGACCAACCCGGCGGACCCGATCCAGGGCGTCGTCCTCGGCTTCACCAAGTCGCCCGCCGCGGGTCAGACCGCGGTGCGCGATGTCGCCATCGTCACCCAACGGAGCACCTACGGGCACGAGCTCGATTCCGCGGAAGGCTTTCTGCACTGGCAGCATCCGTCACTCACCCACGACGCGGCGTCGTGGATGGAGGGCGCCGAGAAGATCGGCTACACCTTCAACTGGTTCTACATCGACAACCGTGACATCGCCTACCACGTCAGCGGCAACGACCCCATCCGCCCCACCAACTACGACGCCACCCTTCCCACCTGGGGGGACGGCAGCACCGAGTGGCAGGGCTTTCTTTCCAACGCCGGCCACCCTCAGGAGATCAACCCGAAGCAGGGATTCCTGACCTCCTGGAACAACAAGCCGGCTCCGGGCTTCGGCGCCTCCGACGCGACCTACGGCTTCGGCCCGGTGTTCCGCCAGCAGACGTTGGCCGACAACATCCGCAAGCAGTTCGCCGCCACCGACAACCATCTCACACGCGCCAACCTGGTCCAGGCGATGGAAGATGCGGCCTCGGTCGACCTCTCGGCGGCCCGTGTGGTGCCAGAGCTCGACAAATACCTCGCCCATATCAACGCCGCCGGCAGCCTCGGCGCCGGCGAGCGGCAGATGCTGGCCGACCTGGACGCCTGGATCGCCGGCGGCTCGCACCGCGTCAGGGCCAAACACGGCGACACTCAGTACGCGTATCCGCCAGGGCCCGCGATCATGGATGAGCTCGAGCCCCACCTTATCGAGGCCATCTTCAACCACGTCTTCTGCGCCGACCCCAACAACTGCACCGCGGCGGAGGTCTACTCGGTCAACGATCTCGCCGCCGGCTACAGCCTGCACCCGATGGGCTGGACCGACCTGCCCAGCGGCCGGGGCGGCAGCTCCTATGACGGAGGCTGGGAGGGCTACATGGTCAAGGTCCTGCGTCAGCTCCGCGTGCTGTCGGGCGACAGCTCCGCGACCCCGATGCTGCAGCCATTTTCTGGCGCGATGATGGCCAACGTTTGCGGCGCGGGCGGCCAGGCCGATTGCGCCGCCAGCCTGCTCAAGGCGATCCGCGACACCTATAGCGCCGACGTCGCCGCCAACGGCGGCAGCACCGACCCTGACAAATGGACCATCGACGAGAACCAGTCCAAGTGCTCCAGCTGCAAGCAGCAGCTACCGGCGTACGACGACATCAGCTCATCGACCGTCGGCCTGGTCTCGCAGCCGGACATGGACTGGCAGAACCGGCCGACCTTCCAGCAGGTGGTCGACTTCCCGTCCCATCGCCCGCGGTCCGGCGACCAAGCCGAGGCCCTTGCGAGCGGGACCCAGGCGCTCGCGGCTGGGGGCGGGCTGCCCTTCACCAGCCGCGCCGGCGGAGGCGGATCGGCCGGCTGGTTGCTGGCGGCGGTGGCGGTGGCGGCCCTGGGCCTGGGCCTCGCGCGCCGGCGGGGCTGGTTCCGAGACTAGTGGACTGTAGCCGCCGGAACTGGTCCAGTCCGAAGCGGTCCGAAGGACCGGCCGCCCAGGCCGATGGTGCCAAGGAGCGGGTGGCGAGGGGAGGACCGCAGCCGTAGCTGCGTGACGACGAGCGCCAGGTCCCGCGACATAGGCATCGGCGCCGAATGGCGCCCGGCGGAAATGGGCGGCCGGATGGCCCTGGTTCGGCGGTTACGCTTCACTAAGAAGGCCTCAGCCGGTCCGGGCGGCCAGCGGCCCGGCGCCGGCAGGCTGCTCCCGGACGGCGGCTACCGCTGCGGCTTGAGCCGCATCTCGTACCGTTCCGCCCGCCGGCTTGCGGGCCTTACGAGTCGCCGCCGGCGCCCTGCCGGCCGCCCTCCTGCGCGACGTGGGCCGGCGCGGCGATCGACCGGAGCCATGGGCGACGGGTTTCGGAGTCCTCAGGCCGGCGGCCCGCTCCAGGTTCTCGACACCGGCCTCGATGGCGCCGGCGATGACGTCCAGGTCGGGAAGACCGGCATAGTCGCCGACAACCCCGAAGTACATCCCGCCGTTGTAGCTGGCGACACAGACGACCAGGCCGAGGTTGGCCACCACCGGCAGCAGCGGGTAGGCCTCAAGCAGGAGCGCACCGCCTGCATAGACCGGCTGCTGCACCCCAGGCACATTCGAAAAGACCATGTTCACGAACCACTGGCCGGTGAAGGGCGTGTGACCGACCAGGGCGTGCAAAGCCGGGGGGGCCATTGAGGTCAGGCCCAGGAGCTCGTCCGCCGCCACCGACTGCCGGTGCTCCTTCAACCCGGCCATGTCGTGGCTGACCACCTCCAACCGGCGGCGCGCCGGCATCCGCCCGACGGGCATGTCGACAAACATCGCCGAGACCTTGTTCCCGAACTCCTTGTCGGCCGACTCCCGCACCGAGACCGGGACCATGATCCGGTAGGTCAGATCATCCGGCACCGACTCCCCCCGTTTGACCAGGAAGGTGTGGATCGCCTCGCCCATGGCAGCCAGGGCGACGTCGTTGACGGTTCCGCCGAGATGATTCTTGATGGCCTTCACGCGATCGAGCGACACCGAGGCCAGCTCCACGCGGCGCGGCCCTCCGACCTTGACGTTGAGCGGACCGGCGGGCACCGGCTTGAGCATCCCCACCAGCTCACGTAGCTGGGTCACCTTGAGAGCTTGCGA
>WNFI01123055.1_pt1 | contig 14381 bp, 12 predicted proteins | sample 5400471 | NCBI WGS metagenome assembly WNFI01 (sample SAMN13153348, study PRJNA577476) | soil metagenome | isolation source: 100 cm saprolite on Douglas fir-dominated hillslope | place: USA:California | collected 2013-09-17
GGCATGATCCCGATGGCGATCGGCGGCGCCGGCGAGGAGCAGAACGCTGCGCTGGCGCGCGCCGTCATCGGCGGCCTTCTGTTCGCGACCCCGACAACGTTGCTGATCGTGCCTTATCTGTTCGCCATGCTGCGCAAGGGCAACGACGGAAAACCTCACCATGGCGTATTCGAGGAAGTTCCAGAATGAGCGAGATTCGTGTGCGGCCAAAAAATGAAGGTGTTAAGGATCGGCTTGATCCAGAAACCGATCGCGTTGTTCCGCTGCCGAACCCTGCACGCAAGGGGCGTAGCTACGGCGGGGTGCTGCTGGGCGGCATTGCGCTGCTGCTGCTCCTAGGCGGCCTTGGAATGGGCGCCTGGCGCCACTACCAGGCCGAGCTCGAGGTCGCGACCACCGCGCAACAGAGCAGGACTTTTGTCCCCGACGTTCGCGTCGCCGCGGTCCGCGCCAGCGACAGTAAGATCACCGTCACATTGCCGGCGACCACAACGGCATTTGAAGCGGCGAATATTTTCGCGCGCACCAGCGGCTACATCGAAAAGCGCTACGTCGACATCGGTGATCGGGTCAAGGCCGGAGCCCTGCTGGCGGACATCACCGCCCCGGAGCTCGACCACCAGATCACGCAGGCCAAGGCGACGCTGACCCAGGTCCAGGCGACATTGCAGCAAACACAGGCAAGCCGTGAGCTCGCCCAGGTCACCAACGCGCGCGACAGCAATCTGGTCAAGCAGGGCTGGCTCACGCGTCAGCAGGGCGACAACGATCGCCTGACCCTGCAGGCGCAGCAAGCAGCGGTAGGAGTGGCCCAGTCGAATATTGCCGCGCAGGAAGCCCAAATTCGAATACTCGAGCAGGAGAAAGCCTATCAACGCGTCGTGGCGCCGTTCGACGGCGTGATCACACAGCGCAACATCGACAACGGCAGCCTGGTACAGTCCGGATCGACCTTCATGTTTACGCTGATGCACGCCGATGTAATCCGCACCCAGGTGTTCGTTCCCCAGGACGAGGCTTTCGGACTTGGGCCCGGAGTCGATGCGGTGGTCCGTGTCCCGGAAATTCCAGGTCGCACCTTTCCCGGCAAGGTCACGCGGATCGCTACGGCGTTGCAGCCGGGCAGCCGGACGCTGCTGACCGAGATCGACGTTCCCAACCCCGACGGCGCACTCAGTCCCGGAATCTACTGCACCGTTGATCTGCTTATCCCGCGCAAGACACCATCGATGATGATACCTGCCGACGCCGTCGTATTCGATCAAAATGGCCTGCATGTTGCGGTTGTGCAGAACGGCACTGTCCGTCTGCAGAAAATCACGATCGCGCGCGACCTTGGCACGGAAGTCGAAGTGCACGACGGCGTCGAGCCAGGTGATCAAGTGGTCCTCAATCCGATGGTGAACCTGCCGGAAGGCAGCAAGGTGTCGGTGCGTACGGCGCAGCCGAGTTAGGCCTGCGCGGAGGGAGAAATGCGGATGCGACGTTTGCTGTTCACAATGGCCGCCATGCTGGCGGGCTGCACCGCTTGTCTGGCGCAGGTCTCCACCATGGGCAGCACGGCCATGGGCCTTTCATCGACGCCGGGTACGATCCTGACTTCCCCACTCAATGGCCCAAGTCCGTTCTCGGCGACGACCCAGCCCGGCACTCCCGACACCACGCTGGCGCCGGTGCCGCTGGCTTCCGATCCAACAACGCCGGGGACGATCGTGACCTGTTCCACACCGACAGGCCAAATCACGCCTGGGACTCCGGCCGTGTCAGTTACTTCCTTGTCGGCGACGGGTGGCACAACCGGAACGACGCCCTCGATATTGGCGGCACCGACGATACCAGCAATGCCGGCTACCTCTTCCATGTCCATGACGACCGCGCCGCTCTTGCTGTCCGCACAACCAGCTACGTCGTTTATGTCCGATTTTCCCGGCTCGACGGTACCGGTGACGTCGTCTGCGATAGCAGCGCCTCCGCCTTCCACAACCGCAGCGCCCGTACCGACGCCATCGGCCCTACCGAACACGGTCTCCCCATCCATGGCGGGCAGCACGCCCACGATGACGCAATCGACCGCGACGATGTCATTGATGGCGACAATGTCATCGACCCCGTTAGGGACCATTTCCACGCCGATCGTCGGCAGCACGACCGGGACCATATCGCCGGTGTCCCCGGTCGGCAGCGCATCGACCACCGTATGCAGCTCTGCGCCGGGAGGCCCGCCGACCAATGGCGCGGCTTTGCCGCTCTCGACGCCGGCAATTCCGGCGAACCCGCCACCCGGTACGATCCAGCCGGATATCACGCAGCTTGGCGGCACCAGCATCACCGATCCGACGATGACCGTTGTGCCAACGCCGAACACGTCGGCATGCGCCGAGAACATGATGATGAATAATCTGGCGACGCCCGGCACGATGGCTCCAGCCAACGTTACGGGGGCCGCTGCAACACCCGGCGTATCGTCTCCGTCAGGCTGCTGACGGGAAAAATCGCTTCCCGACGCCTCGCGTAAACGGCCGGTGCGTCAGATCAATGCACCCGGCACACGGGAATCTACTGTACGGTCGAACTTCAAATTCTGCGCACGACGCCAAGCTACCAGGCGTCCGGCGATGCCATCATTTTCAACGAGGTCGGGTCGCAGGTCGCGTTAGTGGAGAACGACGTGGTGCACCTGCGCAACGTCGCGGTGGTACGCGACCTAGCTAGGGCAGGCGGTCGAAGTCAACAGCGGCGTCAAGCTGGGCGACCACGTGATCCTGATCCGGCAGTTGATTTGACCAAAGACAGCAGCAGGGTGCGAACCCCGCCCGAGCCGGCGCAGACATCCTGACCCCGCGCCGGAGGCCGCAACCGACGGCCTCGGCTGGCGAATCCTAAAACCCTATTTAATGGTGCCACCGGTCCTTCGAGCCTATGTTTTTGGGGAGCGGCCCACCGCGCTTGCCCCCGGAGGCGGTGTCCAGATGGCCGCAGAGCGGACGGCGCACGCCACGTCTTATGCCCCCGAATGGGACGGGGCGGCGCTGTCCGGCTCTTTATCCTTGGCATTTGCAGGCTGTTGACATTATGGCTTTGGTCTTGAGCGAGCGTATAGTTTCAAGGACACCAGGCTCGGACATCTCGGGCAGTGCCGATGCTCCAGCGGTAGTCGAGAATCAGTTTATGGCAAAAGTGCTGCTGATCGAGGATGACAGCGAAACGGCTGAGGAAATCACAGCCGAACTGGCCGATCGCGGTTTTGAAGTCGAGTGGTCGGCCAACGGAATCGACGGTCTCGACAAGGCGCGTTCGTCGCGGCCCGACGCCATGATTGTCGATCGACTGTTACCCGGAATGGATGGCCTCACGGTAATAGAGGCTCTGCGGAAGGAGCAGGTACGCACCCCAGTGTTGGTGCTGAGTGCGCTCGGCGCGGTGGACGATCGTGTGCGCGGATTGCGGATGGGTGGCGACGATTATCTTACCAAGCCATTCGCGGTGGTGGAACTTGTCGCCAGGGTGGAGGCATTGCTGCGCCGGCCGGCAGAATCGCGCGAGACGACGCTGCGGGTAGGGCCACTGGAACTGGATCTGATCGAGCGCACCGCCAAGCGTGGAGATCGGGTAATCGAACTGCTGCCGCGAGAGTTTCGCCTGCTTGAATACATGATGCAGCGCAGCGATCAGCTGCTGACACGGGCCATGCTGCTGGAGGAGGTCTGGAATTACAAATTCGTTCCTGCGACTAACCTTGTGGACGTGCATATGGGCCGTCTGCGTCATAAAGTGGACGGGCCCGACGAAGCCCCTATGATCCACAATGTCCGCGGTGCCGGGTTCATTCTTCGCGCGGTATCATGACGTTTCAGACGGCTCATGCGGGTGATGCGCCGCTGTTGACGTCAACAAGAGATCCGGGCGGCGACAATCCGATGCGTCAACCGCAATTCATACGCTCGAACACGTTCCACTGGGCTCTCATGGTGGCGGGCGTGTTTGCCGTTTTCGTTATTGTGCTGTTCGGATTTATCTACTGGCAGATCGATGACTATCTGACGGCGCGATCCGACCGGGTAATAACATTGGAAGTCGAAGGGATTGGCGGCCTGTCGCCTGAAAGGCGGCTGCAGGCAATCGACGAGAAGCTGAAACTGGATCCGCGCGGGGTACAGGTCGCCGCGATATTTGCCGCCGACGGCCACCGGATTGTCGGAAATCTGCAAAGTCTGCCGCCGCATCTGCAGATCGACGCGCAAGCGCAAGGCGCCGATGTCATCAGGTCGGATCGAAGCGGCGGGGAACACCAGGTTGTCCGAGCGATCGCGCGGCGCATGCGAAACGGCGACGTCATCGTGATCGGACGAAACGTCGATGAAGCCGGCGAAATCTCTCACGTCGTCGGTCAGGCGCTGGGGCTTGGTCTGTTGCCGGGCTTTTGCCTTTGCCTGCTGGCTGGCGCGTGGCTAAGCGTGCGCGCGCAGAGGCGAGTCGAAGAGGTCAACCAACGGGTTCAACGCATCATTGCCGGCGATCTGCGCGAGCGGCTTCCGCACCGCAACATCGACGAGCCGTTCTCGAGGCTTGCAGCCATCGTCAATGGCATGCTCGATGAAATGGAAACGCTGATCCACGCGCTCGCCGGCGTCGGCAACGACATCGCCCACGACCTGCGAACGCCCTTGACGCGCGCCCGGCTCACGCTCGAGCGTGGCCGCACCAATGCTACCACTCTGGAGCAGCTTCAAGCGGTAGCGGACAAGGCGATCGCGGGCATGGATCAGTCGCTGGCGATCATCACGGCATTGCTGCGTCTTGCGGAGATCGAAAACAGCCGGCGCGCCGCAGGATTCGGCAGCGTCGCCCTAGACCAGATGTTGCGGGAAGTCTGCGATATATACGAACCGATCGCCGAAAATAAAAATATCGCTTTGCATGTCGCCGTGACGCACCCAATCACGGTGCGCGGCGATCGGGATTTGTTGATTGAGGCGGTCGCCAACCTTGTCGACAACGCCATCAAATTTACGCCTGAAGGCGGGAGAGTGGACATCGAACTGTCGCGTGGCGATGCCGAAAATATCGTGCGCGTGACCGATACCGGCTGCGGCATCAACGAACAGGAGCGCGAGGCTGTGTTGCGGCGTTTCTATCGCTCCGACAAGATACGAAGTACCCCAGGCGTTGGCCTTGGCCTGAATCTGGTGACCGCAATCGTGAAGTTGCACGGCTTTCGGTTGGCGATCCACCCCGGTCGGGGCTGCCGGGTCGAGATTATTTGTCCCGACCGGGAAGGGGTCAAACACCCGGCTCGGCTCGCCAAAGGGCAGGCCGCAAGCTGAAGCACGTGTGATCTACTGCCGGAAAGCTAAATTGGTGTTTAGTAGAAACGGGCTTTGACCAGGGTTACGCTTGTGCGCAGGTCACTTCAGTGCGTGAATCAGCTTGCACCAAGTGTATGTTCTGGCTTCGCGCAGCAAATTGATGGAGCAATCCATGCGCTCGCAGCTTCTCGCTCCCTTGGTTGTAAATTGTATCGTGATTTTCGGCGATGCAGCCGTCAATGCCGAACCAATCGCAGACTCCACGGCCGCTGTGCCCAGCGCGCCCATCGGCCATTTGCAGCCCCGCGCCCAGCAGTTTTCTCTGCGCTCTCCGGGGGAACAAACCGTACAACAGCAGATGTCGATATACGACGCTGAGCAGCAGAAACTCGACAAGCAATTGAACATCTGTCGTGGTTGCTGATCCCGTCGCGGCGGACAGGCCAAGCATCCCTTTTGCGTATTGGACTTCTTGTCTCCCCTTGAGGCGTGAGGTCCTTAGTTGCGGCCGAGCAGTTGCGCAGTTCGCTGATGCGCGGAAGCCTTGCTGACGAAATGCAAGGCGCGCGCTCCGACTAAAAATCAATTTAGCCTCATGAATCCCAATTTAATGGCGCGGGGAAATTTTAATGGCGCGGGGAAATTTTCGAATTATCCCAAGTGGGACGGATCTGAACATTCAGAGCGCAGGCGCAACAGATCGATACACGGAGAAAAATGGACGATGACCAGATTCAAGATACTCGGCGCCGCGGCAATCCTGTCGATGATGTTCGCAACGCCGGTGTTCGCGCAAGCGGCGATCCAGGAGCCGGGCGCCTACGCATTCTACCATCCCAACGCAGACGTTCTGAATTCCGGCCGGCCCTCGTTGGGCGAAGCCGTAGGCGCGATGGCATCGGTACCATTCGACACCGGCGATTCGTATGCCTCGATGGATGGCAACGCGAACGCTTCCTCTTGCGCCCAACGTTACCGCTCCTACGATCCGGGATCAGGCACTTTCCTCGGCTATGACGGTCACCGGCATCCGTGCGAGTGACCGCCGCGAAGAAATGAAAGAGGGGCCAGCCGGGCCCCGCCCTTTCTCCCTCACACCGCTTCATGTTTGCGGAGATCGCGCGCATGATCGAAACGATCGGCTTGCAAATCGGCCCCGGTGACCGCGATTTCGGGAAGTGCTGCCTCCGCCAGAATCTCGGCGGTAATATCGTCGACCATGGCATCGGCAATTTCATGAATGAAGCTGATGTTCTTGTACTCGCCGGAGGCCACGCGCGAGATGACTTCGCGCCGGGTGATTTCGGGATCGACAATGGCCTCGCGCCCGCGCCGTCCATAGTCGATCATGACCACGAAATATTGCATAAAGAATACTCCGTTCGCCGCTCGAGGCTGATCTCTTGACGCAGTCCACTATTTCTGAAAATCAGAAATTAGTCAAGTCAATAATTCTGATAATCAGAAAATGATGGGTTAACCCCTGAAACCTGACCCAAGGGCGGTGAGAATCGCGCGGCGGGCCTGATTCGAAACCCGCTTTATTTCTCTTGTGTGCGCCCGCCATGGACCTTTGCCGCCTTGCGGGCCCGGGCGGCGGCTTTGGCCCGCAAACGCTCGATTTGGCCCCTCGGCAGGGTGACGCAGATCTCCCCGATCCACTCCAGCTTCACCCCGTTGATCGGCTTGGCGTTGAAGCTCGTGAGGTTGACCAGGGTGGGGGATTTTCCCCGCTCGATGGTTTTCAGGTAACGCTCGCCGCTCTTCAGCCTGACCGCGGCCTCTTCCCCGTAGAAGCTCGCCAGGGGATGGCGCTGCTCCCTAAAGACCACAATAACGTCGCCATTTTCGTATTTTGGCAGCATGGAATCGCCGGCCACTTCAAAGGCGATGGTTTCTTCCGAAATAGGGAAGGGCAACTGGACCTCGCCGAGGCCTTCCGGCGGCACCTGCTCGTGTTCCGGCTCGATCGCCGCGCCGGCGCCGACACGGCCCATGATCGGCACCGAGTTGAGCTCGAGGTAATCGATGATAGGCGCGATTTCCGCCGCCTTGATCAGCCGTAGCCCGGACAGGATTTCCGAGACCGCGCCCGGGCGGACGCCCATCGCCGTCGCCAAACCGCCCTTGGTCTTGCCCGGCTTCTCCAGTCCCCGCTCGATCATCCTGATATCCAGCATGGTGCATCTTTTCCGAATTACAGAAATTATAGCAATTACGATTATCAGAAATCAAGCTTGACTTTGATTTCGGAATATCAGAAATTACTCTCCACCGATTCGGGGGGCCTCGCTCGGAATGACGAGAAGCGTCCGGGGAGGGAAGGTGAATGCAGACAGACTGGGCGAGCGAGCATTCAGGCGCGCTGCGGGAATATCTGGCCAAAGGCATGTCCTTTGCCGAAATCGCGCAGGCGATCAACGCGAAGTTCAAAACCGCCTATTCCCGCAATGCCGCGATTGGCCGCGCCAAGCGAATGGGGCTTACCGGCCCCGCGCGGAGCCAGGATTTGCCCAAGCATTGGCCCAGCCCGCCGAAAGACCCACAACCGCAGCTTCGCAAACCGCGTCAACACCGTGCACCCGAATCCATGCGGCCGATGCCGATTTTCGAACCTACCAAGGCCGTCAATCTCCGCTGTGTCGAAATCCATCCACGCCATCTATCGCTTACAGCTCTCGAACGGGACGATTGCCGCTACCCTTACGGTGGCGACGAGCAGGGCGAAGCCATCACCTTTTGCGGTCGCCCGCGGCGCCAAGGTTCAAGCTATTGCATCCTCCATTTTCATCTGACGCGCGGCCCCGGCACCGCATCGGAACGAGCCGCCGGCGCCGTCTTACTCCGGCTTGTCGAGGCGGCTGAGCCGCGTACGGCCCACGACGCTGATGGTCGCCATGAAGCCGCTGCCGTATCGCGATCGCATCGCGCATTCACGTAACGAGATTTAAGTTTCACTACTCATCGGAGGCGATCCAAGTGGCACGGGCAAAGCGTAACAAGCCGCATAAACTAGCGAAGGTACATGACCGGCGATCCCGCGATTTGCCGCGCAACGCGGAAGTGGCGGCGATCGAAGTGGACGATCCGCTGGCGCTGGAGCCGGGAGAAAAAATCGTCACGCTGCGCTCGATTCGCAACGATCCGCTGGCGCGGCTGCATACGCATCGCCAGATCGACGAGGCGCAGTACCAGGGCGGGCGGGCATTTCAGGACGATTGGGAGAAGGCCGAACGCGGACCGCAGGCCGTCGATCCCACGCGGGAATATGTTGACGGCGGGCGGGCGCGGGAGCCGATTACGGAGCGCCAGCGCAAGGCCGTGCTGCGGCTGAACCGCGCCGAGCGCGAACTCGGCGCTGATGGCTCAGCGCTGGTGCATGAGGTCTTGATCCTGGGGATGACAATGGAGCAGGTCGGGCAGCGGCGCGGATTGCGCGGGCAGCGCTGGATCGACTATTTCGCGCGGCGGTTCCGCGAATGCCTCGACCGTCTCGCGTTGATCTATGGATTCGCGACGGAGCGGCGGTAGAATCTCGCTTCGAAAATAACAGGCATGGCGGCCCGTCGCGCTCCGGCCGCGGCTCATGCTATGCTAGCCGAGAGCAGGGGGAGCGAAATGAACCGACGGCTGTGGCTTAGCATCGCGCTGATCGCGGTTCTCTTCTGTCTCTGGGTGGTTTTGACGAAGCCCATTTGCCAGGATGGGCTTGCAGCTTCGCTTGGCACGCATTCCGGGTGGACGTGCGTTGCCAGTACCAAGTAGGGAAGATGACGCCCGAAGAACCCCGAGGGGAGAGTCCGCAGGGCGGATGTCGGATCTTGCATCCTTCACCCTAGCCGGACGGCGGCCAAATATGCTTTGATGGTTGGCGCTGAATCTAACGATCTGGGGATATTTTTTGAACGGCAGTGCTGGCGGCGGATATCGCCGGCTACAGCCGTTTGATGGGTCGCGATGAAGAGCACACGCTGGCCCAGTTGAAGGCATTGCGGAAAATACTACTCGATCCGACCATCGCCGAGCATCGTGGCCGCATCGTCAAGACCACCGGCGACGGCATGCTGGTCGAGTTCGCCAGCGCAGTGGACGCAGCGCGTTGCGCCGTCGAAGTTCAGCGCGGAATGGCCGGGCAGAACGCCGATGTCCCGCAGGATATCAGGATCGAATTCCGCGTCGGCATTCATGTCGGCGACATCATCATCGACGACAACGATATTTTTGGCGATGGCGTCAACATCGCCGCGCGTCTGGAAGGGATCGCGGAACCTGGCGGCGTCTGTATTTCCGATGACGCCCAGCGCCAAATCCGCGGCAAGGTCGATATCGGCTTCGACGATCTGGGCTTGCAGACGCTGAAGAGCATTGCCGAGCCGATGCGTGCATGGCGAATGCAAATCGGCAACGTCTCAACTTCGTCGCTTCCTAAAAATGGTTCGGCCGGGTTGAGCCAACCGCTCGCGCTACCCGACAAACCCTCCGTCGCGGTGCTGCCATTCCAGAACATGTCCGGCGATCCGGAGCAGGAATATTTCGCCGACGGCATGGTCGAAGACATCATCACGGCGCTGTCGCGCTTCAAGTCGTTGTTCGTCATCGCCCGCAATTCGAGTTTTGTCTACAAGGGCAAGGCTGTTGATATCAAGCAGGTCGGACGCGAACTCGGCGTGCGCTACGTGCTCGAAGGTAGCGTGCGCAAAGCGGCAAACCGCGCTCGTATTACTGGCCAGCTTATCGAGGCGGCGACAGGCCGGCATCTGTGGGCGGACAAATTTGACGGCGCACTCGAGGACGTGTTCGGTCTGCAAGATCAAATCACCACCAGCGTTGTGGGTTTGATCGCTCCGACTCTTGAGCAGGCCGAGATCGAACGGGCGAGACAAAAGCCTACCGACAGGCTCGACAGCTACGACTACTATTTGCGGGGCATGGCGGTGGCGAACAAGATGAGTTCGCTGTCAGAAGCCCGCGGGTTTTTCACGAGGGCCTTTGAGCAGGACCCGGAATATGGCGCCGCGTACGCCATGGCGGCCTGGACGCTGATGATGCAACAATCTACCGGCGGCGTTCCTCTCACGGCCGAAATGCGGGACGATGCAGTTCGGCTTGCCAATCTGGGATCACGATCGGGAAGCGATGATGCTTTTACCCTCGCCAGGTCGGGTCACGTCTTGGCATACCTCGGGCACGAATATGATCGTGCAGCGTCGATGGTCGAGCAGGCTGTCGCGCTCAATCCAAACCTCGCTATCGCATGGAACGCTCGGGGATGGGTCTCGCTCATGTGTGGTGAGGCAGAACGCGCTATCGAAAGCTTCGACCGAATGATCAGGTTAAGTCCGCTCGACCCCTTACGAATAGGCGCTTGGAACGGAAGTTCGTTCGCGTCCTTTCATCTTGGCCGCTACGAGGATGGATGTGCGTTGGCCATGAAATCAATTCAACTTGCCCCCAACGTGCATACGCTAGGTGCGTACATCGTGAATGCCGTTCGTGCCGGGCATGCTGCGGAGGCTAGGGAAACGGTCGCGCAACTCCTGAAGCTGCAGCCTGACTTCCGCGCGTCTCATGTGCGGGAAGCTTTCCCCATCCGCTCATCCGACGAGCGCGACCGAATTGCTTCCGCTCTTCGAGAGGCGGGCTTGCCGGCCTAGCGCATAGATGGCGCAATACGTTTTCGCTTGCACCCTGCGAGCAGCTTAAAAGCCACCGGCGCTGAAGCGAAGCGGCTGCACCACGTCGTAGGCCGCTTTCGTCAGCGGCACGGCGTAGTCGACGGTCAGCGCGCCGAACGGCGAGGCCCAGGTCAGGCCCGCTCCGACCGATGAGCGCACTGTATTGGCATTGGCGAGCTGCAATGATTGCGCCGAGCCTGGAAATGTCGTCGGCCCGCCGTAACGAAAAACGCTACCGGCATCGACGAAAGCCGTCGCCTTGAGACCGTACTCCTGTGGCACGCCGGGGATGTTGCTCTGCAATTCAGCAGTCGTCGCCCAGTACATACTGCCGCCGACATTGTCCATTGTCGTGCCGGGGGTAAGATCGCGCGGCCCGAACCCGTTGGGCGCAAATCCCCTCACCATCGTCGGACCGCCGAAGAAGCTGTTGATGAGCGGCACCTGCTGACCGCCCCAGCCCGTGATGTAGCCCCCTTGCGCGCGCACCAGGCTGACCACGTCATCGTTGAACGGGTGATAGTAGCGCAGATCTTCCGTGGTGCGCAGAAATTTCACATCGCCGCCGAGGCCGGCGAGATCCTGCTTGAGTTGAGAATTGAATCCGCTGGTTGGACTCTTGGTGTTGTCCAGGGTGTTGTAGTTAACCGTGCTGCCGACGGCGGAGACCCACTGGGGGCCGGCCAGGGCGGCCTGTTGGATCGGCAGCGAAGGCGCCGCGGTCAGTGTGCTCGGGGTCAGGGTGACATTCTGGTTGTAGATCGAGTAACGCCACTGTGCGCCAAGCTGCTCGGTGAGCGGCGTGCCGAACTGCACGGTCGCGCCATAGATGTCGCTGCCATAGGATTGGTAGGGACTTGCCTGATTTTGCCGGCCGTAAAGCTCGATCCCTGCCGAAACGCGGCTGCCGAGAAAATACGGCTCCGACGCCGACAGATCGACCCCGCGCGCGTATTGGCCGTAGGTCAAGGAAGCGTTGAGCGTCTTGCCGGTGCCTAAGAAATTGCGCTCGCCCACCTTCACTTCGCCTAGAAAGCCATCGGTCGTCGAGTAGCCTCCGGCAATCGTAAACTCGCCGGTCGACTGGTCCACCACCTCGACATCGAGAACGACACGATCCGGCACCGAGCCCGGCAGGCGCGAAATCTTGACCGACTTGAAATAGTTCAGATTCTTGAGGCGCCGTTCGGCACGATCGATCAGCGTCTTGTTGTAGGGGTCGCCTTCGGCAATGTCGAATTCACGCCGGATCACGTAGTCGCGGGTACGGGTGTTGCCGTGGATTTCGATGCGTTCGATATAGGTGCGCGGGCCCTGCTCGATCACGAAGGCGACGTCGATGCGCCGTGCATCGGCGTCGCGGGTGGTGCGGGGGACGGCCTGCGCGAAGGGATAGCCGAGCTTCGCCAGCTCGATCGCGAGGACTTCACTGGTCTTGTCCAGCGCGTTGCCGTCGAACACGGCGCCCGGCCGCGCAAGAAGCAGACGCCGGAGTTTCTCGGAATCCAGTCCCGGCACATCGCTGGCAACGTTGATTTCGCCGAAATGATAAAGCAGGCCTTCGTCGATTGAAAACGTCAGCGTGAATCCTTTAATTGAGGGATCGTATTCGGCCTTGGCCGAAGTCACGCTGGCGTCGGCATAGCCCTTGCTGCGATAATACATCCGCAGTTGCTCGCGATCCTCCGCGACGCGGTCGGGGTCGTAGACGTCGCCGCCGATCAGAAAGCTCAGCACATTGGTCGCGGAGGTCTTGATCACCGCGGCGAGCTGCCGCTTGCCGAAAACCCGATTGCCCACGAAGTTGACTTGCCGCACGGTCGTCTTCGCCCCTTCCGTCACCACATAGACAAGGTCGACCCGATCTTCGCCGCGGCTGATGATCTGCGGCACGACACCGACATCGTCGCGCCCGACATGACGGTAGGCTTCGATGATGCGGCCGACGTCGGCCTGCACCACGGCGTGCTGCAACGCGCCGCGCGGCTTGGATTGGACGACGGCCATAAGGTCGGCGTCTTTGATTTTCTTGTTGCCTTCGAACGCGACGCGATCGAGTACTGCGGCCTCAGATACATGCACGACCAGCCGCTCGCCGGCGCGCTCGATCGTAACATTGTCGAACAGGCCTGTTGCCAGTAGAGCTTTGAGCGCCGCATCGCGCGCGGCATCGTCGAACCGCCCGTCGGGCGCCGCATGGAAATACGAGCGCACCGTGTCGGCATCGATGCGGCGATTGCCCTGCACGGCAATGGCGCCACGCGCTTGCGCGCTGGTCTCGCGCGGTGGCGCTTCGGCTTCGGTCGCGGCGGCCGGCACAGAAGCAAGCCCGAGCGCTGCGACCAGCAGCGCGGCCGCTGCTATCGGCCGGCGGCATCGCCGACCCCGCGCCATGCATTCGCTCATCACGTCCCGCCTGTCTTCTACTTTACGGGTTGCGATGGAATTGCCTGCGCGGGGCGAAAGAATGTCTGACCTGAGGTTAGTTGCGGGCTAAGTACCCGCCCGGCTGCCATAATTTCGTCGCCGCGCCGAACCGCGCGTTCCCAGAATTGTCGCATAGCCGCTTCAAATGCTGGCTACGGTGAGGGCGGAAAAATGTTCGCGCAGCGACCGTCGCATGCGAGAACTCCGGGAGCATCACATGCGTTACGCAGCACTTGTCATTAGTATGTTTTTGCTGGCCCAGCCGGCCGATGCCGCGGTCACGCCGGAGATCGATCCGCGTGCTTCGCTCAGCGTAGTCCAGCAGTGGATCTACAACTACCGGGCCAAGCCCGACTACGCTCACGTCCCCGCAGCCGTGCGCGTGCTGTTCCACGCGCAAAGTTTTAAGGAACCGGAGAACTCCGGCATCTATCTCGGCTTCATCGCCGGCGCGATCGGGTCGAACCCCGCAAAGGCCGAACAGCTCGTCAATAGCTTCTTTCCGGTACCGCCCGAGGACGAATGGGTGATCGTGCGCGCCATCGCCTATTCCGGCTTGCCGGACTGGCGGAATTTGCTGCGCAGGATCGCGCCAAAAATGCCAGGGCGCCGGGTGATGATCGACAGCTATCTCGCCGGTGCGCTGCCAACCTTGACTGCCATCCCGTTGGAAGAAGCAACGCCGGGGATGCTCGACAAGTTGCGCGGCGTCTTCACCAAGAATCCTTTTGCAAAGGAGGAGCGGAAGCTGAATACGTCGCTCACTTTTGCCGGCAGTCAGGATCTTTTGGATACGTTGTGGGGATATTATTTCGCGACCGGCTCCCACCTTCCGATCCTGCGCATCATGCAGATGCTGCCCTGGAGCAAAAGTCGCGACACCGTCGACAAGCTGACGGTCGGCAGCATGGCGCGCTACACGCTGGCAAGCTACGCGGTCCGCGATGCGGGCCTGCGCGAATTTCTGCGCAGC
>WNFI01123166.1_pt1 | contig 14381 bp, 6 predicted proteins | sample 5400471 | NCBI WGS metagenome assembly WNFI01 (sample SAMN13153348, study PRJNA577476) | soil metagenome | isolation source: 100 cm saprolite on Douglas fir-dominated hillslope | place: USA:California | collected 2013-09-17
CGGTACTGTAGGGCCGGTTCCGCCGGGAACCAAATGGCTGGCAAAAGGCTTGGTACCATGTCCGGACCGTCTCTTTTCCGCACCCCGAAATGGGACGTAATTCCTATGGCAATGGCATCACCGTGAACAAACCAACCCAGATTATCGAGAGCGCCGCCGCCGGCGGTGCTTTCCTCATCGAAGATATCTACCCATTGATCGATGGCGGCCGGTTTCCGGTCAAGCGCATCGTCGGGGAACCCATCGAGGTCTGGTCGGATATCTACCGCGACGGCCATGAGGTGATCTCCGCGGCGCTGGTCTGGCGCCGCGAGGAAGACCGCGACTGGCACCGCGCCCCGATGAAGCACCACAGCAACGATCGCTGGGGCGGCTCGTTCACCCCGGACGCCATCGGTCGTTACGTCTATGCCATCGAGGCCTGGACCGACGATTTTGCGACCTGGCGGCATGGCTTTGAGCTGAAGCAAAAGGCCGGTCAGGATGTCACCCTCGACGCGCTTGAAGGCGCGGGAATGCTGACCAGGGCGCAGGGCGTCGGCCCCGCCGCCGCGGCGGTGATTCTGCGCCAATGCGAGGAATACCTTCAGACCGGCGACGCCGCGCCGCTTCTGAAACCCGAACTCGCCGAGGCCATGGCCGAGAGCCAGTGGCGGCCGGATCTGACGCGCTCGCAGTTGTTGCCGCTGATGGTGGATCGTCCGCTGGCGCGAAACGGCGCATGGTACGAGATGGTGCCGCGCAGCCAGGGCAAGACCCCCGGCGAGCATGGCACGTTCAAGGATTGCATCGCGCGACTGCCGGATGTGGCCGCGATGGGTTTTGACGTGATCTATTTCACGCCGATCCATCCGATCGGTCGCACCAACCGCAAGGGCCGCAACAATGCGCTGACCGCGGAGGCCGGCGATCCCGGAAGCCCATATGCCATCGGCGCCGCGGAGGGCGGCCACGACGCCGTGCATCCGGAACTGGGTACGCTGCAGGATTTTCGCGAATTCGTGGGGGCGTGCAAGGTGCTCGGCATCGAGGTCGCGCTCGATTTCGCCGTGCAGTGCTCGCCCGACCATCCCTGGCTCAAGCAACACCCCGACTGGTTCAGGAAAAGGCCGGACGGCTCGATGCGCTATGCGGAAAACCCGCCGAAAAAATACCAGGATATCGTCAACCCCGACTTCAGCTGCGAGGACGCGGGATCGCTGTGGGATGCGCTGCGCGATGTGGTGCTGTTCTGGATCAATCAGGGCGTCAAGATCTTCCGCGTCGATAACCCGCACACCAAGCCGCTGCAGTTCTGGGAGTGGATGATCCATGACGTCCAGCTTCGCCATCCCGACGTGATCTTCCTCGCCGAAGCTTTTACCCGGCCGAAACTGATGAAAGGTCTCGCCAAGCTCGGCTTCACGCAGTCCTACACCTATTTCACCTGGCGAACGCAGAAGTGGGAGCTTGAACAATACCTCGTTGAGCTGACCGATTATCCCGAGCGCGACTTCTATCGTCCGAACTTCTTCGTCAACACGCCGGATATTCTGCCGTTTCACCTGCAGGGCGGCGAGCCCTGGATGTTCAAATCCCGCCTGGCCCTCGCAGCAACGCTGTCGAGCAGCTATGGCATCTACAACGGATTTGAACTGCTTGAACACAAGGCGCTCCCGGGCAAGGAAGAATATCTCGATTCCGAGAAATACGAGATCAAGGTGCGGGACTGGGAGCAGCCAGGCAACATCAAGCTCTATATCCGCGCGCTCAACATTGCGCGACGGGGCAGCCCGGCGCTCCAGCAGACCAGCAATCTCCGCTTCGTTCACATCGACGACGCCAATGTGATCGGATTCGTCAAGGAATCCGTCGGCCATACCAATACGGTCGCCGTTGCGATCGCGCTGTCGCGCGAGCCGCACGAGTTCTGGTTTCCGATTCCTGACATCCAGGTCGGCGCGGCCGGGGAACGCCGCAATGTCGCGGCGGTCGAAAACCTCATCACCGGCGAACGCCACCCGGTCGAATGGGGCGGCGTCCGTCTGCGCATCGATCCGATACGCGATCCCGCGCTGTTGTTTCACTGTCTGGCCTGACGAGACATGGCCATGAACGTGATGCAGTCGATCGACGCCAATAACATCCCGAGCGCCGCCGCCGAGAGCGACGACCTCTGGTACAAGGACGCCATTATCTATCAGCTTCACGTCAAGGCCTTCGCCGACAGCAACAATGACGGGATCGGCGATTTCGCGGGGCTGACCGAAAAGCTCGATTATCTCCAGCAGCTGGGCGTCACGGCGTTATGGCTGCTGCCGTTCTATCCGTCGCCCGGCCGTGACGATGGCTATGACATCGCCGACTACGGCGCCATCAATCCCGATTTCGGGACCATGAAGGATTTCCGCCGCTTCATCGTCGAGGCAAAACGGCGCGGCTTGCGGGTGATTACCGAACTCGTCATCAATCACACTTCCGATCAGCACGACTGGTTCAAGCGCGCGCGGCGCAGCGATCCGAAATCCAGCGCGCGCAACTGGTATGTCTGGAGCAATACCGACCAGAAATACCTGGGCACAAGGATCATCTTCACCGACACCGAGAAGTCCAACTGGACCTGGGACCCGGAGGCCGGCGCGTTCTACTGGCACCGGTTCTTTTCGCACCAGCCCGATCTCAATTTCGACAATCCGCGCGTGGTCAGCGCTGTCGTGCAGGTGATGAAGCGCTGGATCGACGCCGGCGTCGACGGGTTTCGTCTCGACGCCATTCCCTATCTGTGCGAGCGCGACGGCACCAACAACGAGAACCTTCCGGAAACCCACGCCGTCATCAAGAAACTGCGCGCCGAACTCGACGCCTATGCCAAGGGCAAGGTGCTGCTGGCCGAGGCCAATCAGTGGCCGGAGGACGTGCAGCAATATTTCGGCGATGGTGACGAATGCCAGATGGCCTATCACTTCCCGCTGATGCCGCGCATCTACATGGCGATCGCCCAGGAGGATCGCTTTCCGATCACCGACATCCTGCGTCAGACCCCCGACATTCCCGCCAACTGCCAGTGGGCGCTGTTTCTCCGCAACCACGATGAGTTGACGCTGGAAATGGTGACGGACGTCGAGCGCGACTATTTGTGGTCGACCTACGCCAACGATCCCCGCGCGCGCATCAATGTCGGCATCCGCCGCCGGCTGGCGCCATTGATGGACAACGACCGGCGCAAGATCGAATTGATGAATTCGCTGCTGCTGTCGTTTCCGGGCACCCCGATCATCTATTACGGCGACGAAATCGGCATGGGCGACAATATCTATCTCGGCGACCGCAACGGCGTCCGCACCCCGATGCAGTGGACGCCCGACCGCAACGGCGGCTTTTCGCGCGCCGACCCGGCGCGGCTTTATGCACCGACCATCATGGATCCGGTCTATGGCTATGAGTCGGTCAATGTGGAGGCGCAATCGCGCAGCCTGTCGTCATTGCTGAGCGCCACCAAGCGCCTTATTTCGGTGCGGAAATCGACGCTCGCCTTCGGCCGCGGCACGATGACCTTCATCCGCCCGGTGAATCGCTCGGTGCTCGCCTATGTCAGGCAATATGGCGACGAGGTCATTCTCTGCGTCGCCAATCTGTCGCGCTCCGCGCAAGCCACCGAGCTTGACCTGTCGGCATGGAAGGACCGCGTGCCGCTGGAGATGCTGGGCCGCACCAAATTCCCGGCAATCGGCGAACTGCCTTACATGATCACGCTGGCGCCTTACGGGTTCTACTGGTTCCAGCTCAGGCCGCGCGACGCGTCCGAGCACGTCGCGCCGACGATCGTTCCCGAATTCGAAACCCTGGTGGTGCCGCTTGGCGCCACATGGGTGTCGCTGGCCCGCACCCGCGGGGTATTCGAACGTGATGTGCTGCCGACCTATCTGGCGCGCACCCGCTGGTATCCGGAACGCTCGGCCAAAGCGATTTACCCGAAACTGACATCGGCGGTGCCGTTCTGCGACATCGGCGACAACCGTCCCTGGCTCGCCTTCTTCGAAGCGCCGCAGCGCGGAACCACAACACGATACGTCTTGCCGATGCGGATCGAATGGGTGCGCTTCGATCGTGAGCGCTACAATCCCCACGCCTTCGCGGCGGTGCGCCAGGGCGCCCGCGAAGGAACACTGCTCGATGTCGCAACCGACGAGATTTTTATCGCGCTGATGCTGCGCAATCTCCGCAACGTCTTGACCATCGAGGAAGCGGGCGCGCGCCTTGAATTCAGGCCGACCGCGCAGCTTTTGGACAGACCGGACAAGCCGCTGCAAAATATCCGCGCAGTCGAGACCGAACAGTCCAACTCTACGGCGCTCATCGACCACGATTATGTCGTCAAGCTCTATCGAGAACTGCGGGCCGGCACCAACCCGGAGATCGAGGTCGGCCGGTTTCTCACCGAAATTGCTGGTTTCGCCAATACGCCGGCCTTGCTCGGCAGTGTCGAACTGGTCGAAGGCAATCAGCGCAGCGCGATCGCGATCGTTCATGCCTTTGTCGAAAACCAGGGTGACGCCTGGACGGTGACATCGGCCTATCTCGACCGCTTCGTGGACGAACAGCGCCTGCTCGCGAAGAGCCACCATCCCGATGAAAGCGAAGAGCAGATTCCATATTTGCGCTACATGTCGCAGACCGGCCGGCGGGTCGCCGAAATGCAGATGGCGCTGGCCAGCCATGACGACATCGAGGAGTTCAGGCCGGAGCCGATGACGCCGCAGGATATCCGGCTCTGGATCGACGAAATCGTCGCCCGCGCCGAGCAAGCCTTCGAAGGCTTGCAGCAACGCCGCGCCACCGCGAAGGAGGCCGACCGGGCGCTGATCGATCAGGTTCTGGCGCTGCGCCCAGACCTGCGCGATCGTCTCCATGCGTTGTTGCCGGAAACCGCCGACGGATTGAAGATCCGCCATCACGGCGATTTCCATCTCGGACAGATGCTGATCGTCAAGGACGATATTTTCATCATCGACTTCGAAGGCGAACCGCGCCGCCCCCTGGCCGAGCGCCGCCGCAAGGCGCCCGCGGCGCGCGACGTCGCGGGGCTCATTCGCTCGATCGATTATTCGGCAACCGCCGCGCTGGAACGCGCGCTGAAGGTCGCTCCGGACGAAAACGGCAAGCTCGCCGCGGCGCTCGATTCCTGGCGGGACCGCTCTACCGCCGCGTTCCTCGACGCCTATCGCGAAACCATGACCGACGCGCGCCTGTGGCCAGCAGATTACGGAACCGCGGAGGGAATGCTGAATTTCTTTCTTCTGGAAAAGGCGTTCTACGAGATCGAATACGAACTCGCGTACCGGCCGGAATGGCTGCGGGTCCCGCTGGCCGGCACGCTTCGAATTCTGTCGCAACAGCCTAAGGAAGTCGCATGACCAAGTTACCCGCGGAGGCTTACGCGATCGTGGAGGGCCGCCACTCCGACCCATTTCACTATCTCGGCCCTCACAAGGAAGACGACAAAACCATCGTCCGCGCGTTTCTGCCGGAGGCAACCGAGGTCGATGCCATCGACGACCATGGCGGGGCGGCGGCGCTGGAACGCGTCCATGACGCCGGGCTGTTCGTCGGGGCATTGCCCAACGGCTCCAACCGCTACCAGTTGCGCGCGCGCTATGGCGACAACGTCGTCGAGCTCGACGATCCCTATCGCTTCCCGCCGATTCTGACGGATTTCGACCTCCATCTGCTCGGCGAAGGCACCCATCAGCGGCTCTACGACAAGCTCGGCGCGCATCCGATGACCCTGGAAGGCGTCGGCGGCGTGGGCTTCGTGGTGTTTGCCGCCAACGCGCGCCGGGTCAGCGTGGTCGGCGATTTCAATTTCTGGGACCCGCGGCGGCATCCGATGCGGGTGCGCGGCAATGGCTATTGGGAACTGTTCGTGCCGCGCGCTACCGCCGGCGATCACTACAAGTTCGACATCATCGGTTCGCGCGGACAGCACCTGCCTTTGAAGGCCGACCCGATGGCCTTTGCCGCGGAGATGCGACCGAGCACAGCCTCCATCGTTCTCGACGAAACCAAACTGCCGCATCCGCGGCCGGCGCCCGCGGGGATCAACGCGCTGAATGCACCGGTGTCGATCTATGAAGTCCACCTCGGCTCGTGGCGGCGCAAGAACGGTCATGAATGGCTGACCTACCGCGAGCTGGCCGAGCAGCTGCCGCGCTACGTGCGCGATCTCGGCTTTACCCATGTGGAATTTCTGCCTGTCAACGAGCACCCGTTCGACGGCTCCTGGGGCTATCAGCCGACCGGCATGTACGCGCCGACCAGCCGCTTCGGCACGCCGGAAGATTTCTGCGCCCTGGTCGATGCCTGCCATCGCGCGGGCCTCGGCGTGATGCTGGACTGGGTGCCCGGGCATTTTCCGGACGATCCTCACGGACTCGGCATGTTCGACGGTACCGCGCTGTATGAACACGCCAATCCGATGCAGGGCCGGCACATGGACTGGGGCACGCTGATCTACAACTACGGCCGCACCGAAATCGTCAACTTCCTGGTCGCCAACGCGCTGTTCTGGCTGGAGCGCTACGGCGTCGACGGGCTTCGCGTCGACGCCGTCGCCTCGATGCTCTATCTCGACTACAGCCGCCCCGCCGGCGGATGGATCCCGAACAAATATGGCGGCCGCGAAAATATCGAGGCCATCAATTTCATCCGCCGCTTCAACACCGAGGTGTTCGCGCGCTTTCCGCATGCCACCACCGCGGCGGAGGAATCAACCGCGTGGCCACAGGTGTCGCGCCCGGTCGAGTTCGGCGGGCTCGGCTTCGGCTACAAGTGGAACATGGGCTGGATGCACGACACGCTGAACTACATCAGCAAAGATCCGATCCACCGCAAGTATCATCACGGCGATATCCTGTTCGGCCTGCAATATGCGTTTTCGGAAAACTTCATCCTGCCGCTGTCGCATGACGAGGTCGTTCACGGCAAGCGTTCCATCATCGGTCGCATGCCCGGCGATGACTGGCAGCGCTTCGCCAATCTGCGCGCCTATTACGCCTTCATGTTCGGCCACCCCGGCAAAAAGCTGATGTTCATGGGCTGCGAGTTCGGCCAGGAGCGGGAGTGGGGCCATGACCGCTCGCTCGACTGGTATCTGCTCGAGCAAACCAGCCATGCCGGCATCCATTCGCTGGTCCGCGACCTCAACGAACTCTATCGCTCGCTGCCGGCGCTGCATCAATTGGACAGCGATCCGTCGGGATTCGAATGGATCATCACCGACGACAGCGGCAACAACGTGTTTGCCTGGATGCGCAAGGGCAATGAGGCCCGCGCGCAGTGCCTGGTGGTCGCCAACTTTTCCCCCAATGTCTATCACGACTATCACGTCCGGGTGCCGTTTCCCGGCAAGTGGCGCGAGGTGCTGAATTCGGACTCCGCGCATTACGGCGGCAGCAATGTCGGCAATACCGGGGAAGTCGTGACCCATGGCCTGGTGCCCGAACTCAATCTCACCATCCCACCGCTGGCCGTCATCTTTCTCGTGCCGGAATCCTGACCATGCGTTTGTCCGCCGGCGCACCCTCTCGGCTCGGCGCAAGCTGGGACGGCCGAGGCACCAACTTTGCGCTGTTCTCGGCGAACGCGCGAAAGGTGGAGCTTTGCCTGTTCGACGGCCAGGGCCGGCGCGAGCTTGAGCGCGTCGAATTGCCGGAGCGCACCGAAGACGTCTGGCACGGTTATCTCAACGATGTCTCGCCCGGCCAGCTCTATGGCTATCGCGTTCACGGCCCCTACGAGCCCGAGCACGGCCACCGCTTCAACCCCAACAAGCTGCTGCTCGATCCCTATGCCCGGCGGCTCGCCGGGCGGCTGGTGTGGAGCGATGCGCATTTCGCTTATCGGACCGGAAGCGCGCGCGAAGATCTGTCCTTCGACCGCCGCGACAACGCGCGCGGCATGCCCAAGGCGGTCGTCGTCGACGAGGCCTTCAATTGGGGACGCCGCGAGACCCGGCCGAGCATTCCCTGGGAAGACACCATTATCTACGAGGCGCATGTCAAGGGTTTGACGCAGATGCGCGAGGATGTGCCGCCCGGCCTGCGCGGCACCTATCGCGGCCTGTCGTCGCCGGCCATGATCGATCATCTCAAACGGCTCGGTATCACCACCATTGAGCTGCTGCCGATCCATGGCCTGGTTGACGATCGCCGTCTGGTCGAACAGAAACTGGTGAATTACTGGGGATATAATTCACTGTCGTTCTTCGCGCCGGAGCCGCGTTACGGACCGGATAATCCGCTCGATGCGTTTCGGACCACGGTCGCCCGATTGCACGACGCCGGCATCGAGGTGATGCTCGATGTGGTTTACAACCACACCGCGGAAGGCAACCATCTTGGTCCCACGCTGTCGTTCCGCGGCATCGACAACAGCTCCTATTACTGGCTGAAGCCGGACAATCCGCGTTACTATGACGACTTCACCGGCTGCGGCAGCTCGGTCAACCTCACCCATCCCCGCGTCCTCCAGATGGTAATGGACTCGCTGCGCTACTGGGTCGAGGTTTGTCATGTCGACGGTTTCAGGTTCGACCTGGCAACCACGCTGGCGCGCGGACCGAATGGCTTCGATCGCAAGGTCGCGTTTCTGACCGCGATCCGGCAGGACCCGGTGCTCGCCTCGGCCAAGCTGGTCGCCGAGCCGTGGGACCTCGGCTTGGGCGGTTATCAGGTCGGCGCGTTTCCTTCGCAATGGTCGGAATGGAACGACCGCTATCGCAGCATCCTGCGGCGTTACTGGAGCGGCGAAGGCAATTTGCTTGGCGAAGTGTCCAGGCGGGTGACCGGCTCATCCGACCTCTTCAACCACGATCACCGCTCCACCCGCGCCGGCATCAATCACATCACGGTCCACGACGGTTTCACGCTGGCGGACCTGTTCAGCTACAACGAGAAGCACAACGAGGCCAACGGCGAAGACAATCGCGACGGCTCCAACGACAATCACAGCAACAATTGCGGTGTTGAAGGGCCGACCGACGACGCGACGATACTGGCGCTGCGGCGCCAGCTTCGCAAGAATCAGCTGGCATGTCTGTTACTGGCGCACGGCGTGCCGCTGATCCTGGCCGGCGACGAGGTGGGCAACACCCAGAACGGCAACAACAACGCCTATTGTCAGGACAACGAAATCGGCTGGGTCGGCTGGGAGGCGCTCAACCGCAAGGGCGACGACCTGACCGACTTCGTCGGCCACCTTACCGAGCTGCGACGGCGATTTCCGCAGATCCGTTCGCGGCGCTGGCTCGACGGCCGGCGCGCCGACGGTACATACGGCGTGTTGTGGCTGACGCCGCAGGCCGAGGATATGAAGGAGCCGGACTGGAACTTTCCCGAAGGCCGGTTCCTCGCCTATGTGCTGGGCCCGCTCGAGCAGGGTCAGGCGCCGATATTCATCGTGCTGAACGCGGCCCCCGAGGCCATCGCGTTCAAGCTGCCTAAATCGCCCGAATACAAGAACTGGCAGCTTGTGCTCAATACCGTGGATGGCGAGCAGATCCCCACGAGTTTTGCATCGGGCGCAGAGACCAAGGCACCGCCCCGCTCGGTTCTCGCTTTCGAAGGCGCGACGTGAGCGGCGGAAAGTTCGGGCCGCGGCTGACGGCGAGCGGCGCAATTTTCCGGCTCTGGGCTCCGGCGGCGCAGCGTGTCGATGTCGTGCTTGACCGCGCCTGGCCGATGCGGCGCGAAGACGACGGCTGGTTCTGCGCCGAGATCGCCGGCGTCAAGGCCGGCGCGCATTACAGATTCCGGATTGACGATACCACCGACGTGCCCGATCCGGCCTCGGCGTTTCAGCCGCAGGATATTGCGGGCCCGAGCGAGGTGATCGATCACAGCGCCTATTCGTGGCGCGCGCGGGATTGGCGCGGACGGCCCTGGGAAGAAGCCGTGCTGATCGAGACCCATGTCGGCACCTTCACGCCGGAGGGCACTTACCGCGCCATGATCGAACGGCTCGATCATCTGGTAGCGACCGGGGTTACCGCGCTGGAATTGATGCCGCTGGCGGATTTTCCCGGCCGGCGCAACTGGGGCTATGACGGCGTGTTATGGTATGCGCCCGACAGCGCCTACGGCCGTCCCGACGATCTGAAAACCTTGATCGACGAAGCCCATCTGCGCGGGCTGATGGTGTTCCTCGACGTTGTCTATAACCACTTCGGTCCGGAGGGAAATTATCTGGGCCAATACGCGCCGAACTTCTTTTCGAAGGCACAGACGCCGTGGGGCAGCGCCATCGACTATCGCATGCCGCAGGTGCGCGCCTTTGCCATCGAAAACGCGGTGGCATGGCTGCGCGACTATCGTTTCGACGGGCTGCGGCTGGATGCGGTGCATGCGATCGCCGAGCTCGGCGAAATCTCGATGCTGCACGATCTCAGCCGCGCGGCCGGCGAACTCGCCACTGAGACAAAGCGGCACATTCATCTGGTGCTGGAAAATGACGACAACCGCTCGAGCCTGCTGAATGCCGAGGGGGATCCGCCGCGCGGCCAGTATCGTGCGCAGTGGAACGACGATTATCATCACGCCTGGCACATGCTCCTGACCGGCGAAACCCACGGCTATTATTCCGACTATTCACCGTCGCCGCTGCACCATGTCGCGCGAACGCTGGCCTCCGGCTTTGCCTATCAGGGCGAAGCATCCCGGCATCGCGGCGGAAAGCTGCGCGGCGAGCCAAGCGGCGAACTCGCGCCGATCGCCTTCGTCAATTTTCTGCAGAACCACGATCAGATCGGCAACCGCGCGCTCGGCGACCGGCTCGAGAGCATTGCCGATCCGAGAGCGATCGAGGCCGGACTGGCGGTCACGCTGCTGGCGCCGATGGTGCCGATGCTGTTCATGGGCGAGGAATGGGGCTCGAAAGCGCCGTTTCCTTTCTTCTGCGATTTTGCGGGAGACCTTGCCGACGCCGTTCGCCAGGGCCGGGCTAAGGAGTTCGCCGAGGCCTATGCCAAATACGGCGATGAAATTCCCGACCCATTGGCGCCATCGACGTTTCAGTCCGCGATACCGGACTGGGCCAGCAGGGATTCGATCGCTGGACATGACCGGCTCAAGCTGGTGCGCGAGCTCCTGTCCATTCGCCGGCTCGAGATCGTTCCACGGCTTGCCGGCGCGCAGTTCGGCGAAGCCTCGGCGCAGGGTAATGGCCTGGTGCGGGCCCACTGGCGCATGGGCGACGGCCGGACGCTTCATCTTTTGGCGAATCTGTCCGATCGCGCCATCGCATACAGTCAAAACCAATCGACCGGAACCATCATCTGGGGCGACGGTTTAACCGAGACACGTCCGCCGTGGTCTGTTCGCTGGCGTATCGGAGACCCGCAATGCCTCCGGCCATCCCGGTAGCAACCTATCGCCTGCAACTTACCGCCGATTTCGGATTCGATGCCGCCGCCGCGATCGTGCCCTATCTGAAGTCGCTGGGCATCACCCATCTCTATGCCTCGCCCTTCATGAAGTCGCGCAAGGGCAGCACCCATGGCTACGACATCGTCGATCATACCAGGCTCAATCCTGAGCTTGGCGGCGACGCCGGCTTCGAAAGATTGAGCGCGACGCTGAGGAGCCACGATCTTGGGCTGATCCTCGATTTCGTGCCCAACCATGTCGGCGTGCATTTCGCCGACAATCCATGGTGGCTCGATGTGCTGGAATGGGGTCCGGTGTCACCGCATGCGATCTCGTTCGACATCGATTGGGACATCCTGCCGTATCGCGCCCGCGGCGGCGTGCTGCTGCCGATCATCGGCACGTCCTATGGCGAGGCGCTGGAAGGCGGCGAGATCGAACTGCGCTATGACGCGACCGAGGGAAGTTTCTCGGCGTGGTATTTCGAACATCGGCTGCCGATCGCGCCGGAGCGCTACAGCGAAATCCTGCGCGCGACCGTGAAGCAAGCCGACGCCGCCGACGACCCGGCCGGCCAGCAGTTGCTCGAGCTCGCCTCGCGCTACAAGGGCCTGCGCCATCCCGACCGCGATGAAGCGCCGGCGTTCAAGACTGCGCTAAAGCGGATCGACGGAAGCGCCGACATCATCGCCCGTGGACTGGACGCCTACCACGCCGGCAAGGATCGCCCGGCGCAGATCCTGGCGCTGCATCATCTGTTGGAACGACAGCACTACAAGCTCGGCCATTGGCGGCTCGCCTCCAGCGAAATCAATTACCGGCGCTTCTTCGACGTCAACACCCTGGCCGGTCTGCGCGTCGAGGACGCCGGCACCTTCGACGCCATCCACAGCCTGGTGAAACGGCTGATCGCCGAAAACAAGCTACAGGGCCTGCGGCTCGATCATATCGATGGTCTGCGCGATCCCGCGCAATATTTCCAGCGCCTGCGACGGCTCATTCACACCGCGCAAGACCATACCAGGCCGTTTTATGTGGTGATTGAAAAGATCCTCGGCGAGGACGAGCAGCTTCCCCGCTTTACCGGCGTGCACGGCACCACCGGCTATGAATGGCTGAATGTCATCAGCCAGGTTCTGATCGAAGGCTCGGGCCTCGAGCCGCTCGATGAAATCTGGCGACAGGTCAGCAACACCCCGCCGAAATTCGATCCGGTGCTGAAAGAAGCCAAGCGTCGGGTGCTCGAGACGCTGCTGCTCAGCGAATTCACCGTACTCACCCGCCTGCTGGCGCGGATCGCCGGCGGACACTACTCCACGCGGGATTTTTCCGCCGACACCCTGCGGCAGGCGTTCGAACTCTATGTGCTGCATTTTCCGGTCTATCGAACCTATCTCACGCCCGCGGGGCCGGCGCCGCATGACCGCGCGCTGATTTCGCAGACCATTGAGAAAGCCCGCGCCGACTGGTTCGGCACCGATGAAGGCCTGTTCGGTTTTCTTCGCGACACGCTGACGCTGGACCTGCTCAAGCCCGGCCGCGTGGCGCACAGCAAGCCGCGGGTGCGGCGCTTTGCGCTCAAGGTGCAGCAATTCACCGGTCCGACCATGGCGAAATCGCTGGAGGATACCGCGTTCTATCGCTTTCACCGGCTGCTGGCGCTGAACGAGGTCGGTGGCGATCCCGCCGCACGCGCGCTCTCGATCGATACGTTTCACGAGATGATGCTGACGCGCGCCAGGGAATGGCCGCATGGCATGACCGCCACCGCCACCCACGATACCAAGCGCGGCGAGGATGCCCGCGCCCGGCTGCTGGCGCTGGCGGAGCTTCCCGGCGAATGGGCCAGTTCGGTCGGTCGATGGAAAATCCTCAACGCGCCGCATCTGGTCTCAGCGGGCGGCGGGCGCGCGCCGTCGGCCGCAGCCGAATACATGCTCTATCAGACTCTGCTGGGAGCCTGGCCACTCGACCAGCGTGACGACTCGTTCCTCGAGCGCATCCAGGCCTATGCGCTAAAAGCCTCGCGCGAGGGCAAGCTTGAAACCAGCTGGCTCAATCCCAATGGAGCTTACGAGACGGGACTGCGGACATTCCTCGAACGCATCCTGGATCGCTCGAAGTCGGCGGAGTTTCTGGATTTGCTGCAAACCTTCGCGCAGCGCATTGCCCTCCTGGGCGCGCTGAATTCGCTGAGCCAGATCACCTTGAAGGCGACGTTGCCCGGCGTTCCCGATTTCTACCAGGGCACGGAGTTCTGGGATTTGTCGCTGGTCGATCCCGACAACCGGCGGCCTGTGGATTTCGCGGCACGCGCATCGGTGCTGGCATCCATGGAGCAGCCGGACTGGAGCAAGCTCGCGCAGAACTGGGCGGACGGCCACATCAAGCTGGCCTGGACCCGGCATCTCCTGAAACTGCGGACCGAACTGTCCGAAATATTCACACACGGCGACTACGAGCCTCTCGAGGTCACCGGGCCGCATCGCGATCACGTCATCGCTTTCGCGCGGCGCCATGGCCGCGAAGCAGCAATGGTTGCGGTGGGGCGGTCGCTGGCGCCGATGTCCGCCGCAGGCCGGGCATGGCCGCGCGCCGACGCCTATCAGGGATCGGTCATCGCGACCGGATACAGCGTGGAAGACGCCGATGGCACCGATGCAGCATCCGGCCTGCCGCTCGCGACGCTGTTCGAACATCTGCCGGTGGCGGTCCGCAGGGCCCGATTCAAGGGAGCGTTGGGCGCAACGCACGCGCGGCGCCTGAGAGCGAACTCGACGTGATTCGTTATCACTGGCTTGTTGTTGTCGCGGTGATCCACGTCTAAGCTGCCGCAAGAAAGACGTGGATGCATAGCAACTCGGCTATGCCGAGTTGCGTTCTTTAGAGCGTTTTCCGGCTAGTTTGAATCGGTTTCTGCCCAAGGGGGTTCCCTAACAGCTACAAATCAGATTCGGTCTTCGCTACCAGTAGCGGCGAGGG